>Ga0126371_10000088_pt1 | contig 64627 bp, 38 predicted proteins | sample PanSoiMetaPlot_4_FD_110145 | JGI IMG/M metagenome (GOLD analysis project Ga0126371, IMG submission 110145) | Tropical forest soil microbial communities from Panama - MetaG Plot_4 | ecosystem: Environmental > Terrestrial > Soil > Tropical forest > Bulk soil | place: Panama | collected 2016-02-17
ACGCTTACGTATGTGGGCGCCGGGGGGCGCAAGCTAATGAGAAAGGACATTTATATTGCGCCAGGGCCGAATTTTACGGGCGAATTCGACCTGCTCAGCAATCACGGAACCTCGAACTACGACGCGCTCCAGGCCCAATATCGTCATCGGCTGTCGCGCGGCTTGCAGACGCTACTCTCCTATACTTGGGGCCATTCGATCGACGATGTTTCCTCGGATGCGAACTACCAGAACGTTCCGCTGGCCCAGTCGTTCTCTGAACGCGGCCCATCTGATTACGACATCCGGAACACATTTTCTGGCGCCGTTTCCTATGACATTCCTGCTCTGGGTGGCGGACTGCTGAAGCAAATTTTCGGAAGCTGGTCGACAGATACCATCATTTACGCCCGCAGCGCTCCTTCCGTGAATGTAGTCACAGGTCAGAATCCGTATGCGGGGTCTGTCTTGTCAGGCTCCAGCAGCGTGCAGCGCCCGGATGTCGTGGCCAACGTGCCGTTCTATCTCTACCCTCCAGGCGCGCCCGGAGGTAAGGTCATCAACCCGGCGGCTTTCACCACGCCTGTGCCTGCCACGGCACAAGGCGATCTTGGACGCAATGCTCTGCGTGGATTCGGCGCAACGCAGTGGGACCTTACACTGCGTCGCCAGTTTCGATTCACCGAACGACTTTCGCTTCAGGCGAGAGGAGATTTCTTCAACATCCTCAATCACCCGAACTTCGGCATCCCGATCAACTACCTCAGCTCTCCTCAATTCGGGCGGGCGACCCAGATGCTCAACAACTCTTTGGGCAGCGGCGGCCAGAGCGGCGGCCTCAATCCGCTCTACCAAATCGGCGGTCCGCGCTCGATCCAACTCGCCCTCAAGCTCCAATTCTGAGCGATCAGATAGGAGCATCTACCGTTCGTTGTTGAACGTCGCCGGGGATGCCAACTCCTCCTTTGGTACGGTCAATACTTTCATCCAATGGTCTTGTCGCTTCGCATCTGGCTTAATCGTAGTTGCCCGTCGGGCTGAACTCTCAGCCCGTGGAAGTGACGCTATGAAATCGTTTGCGAATTGCCCCAACATTCAGTACGCGATCGTTCGAGCCTCTAGCACACATGATCCTCCGGAACTACTGGTTCTTGCTTATGCGGATGAGAAGTCGCTACGCAGCCTCATTGCGGAACCCAGCATCATCGCGCTCGGATTCGCCTCCCGCTCGGCCGCTGACGCGGCAGGGATTTTCCACCAAAGAGTTGCTTCTCAGCGTATGCATGCAATGTCGGCAACAAGAAACGCAAATCAGAGACTTTCGCTTGCATCCCAATTCGGTTGGAGCCGTGTAACACATGCGTTGACGTGCTGGAAGGGGTACAGTGATCTGTATCGCGCCGTTCAGTTCATATTCGCAACCGCGGTCCTCGTTCTCTATTCGAGGAATGTTGTGTCTGCAACGATCCGAACGGCACTTGGGGTTTAGCCTGAACAATAGGCGACCCCGGCGAGAGCAGCGAGTGTCAATCTGGAAATTATCCGCTCCGGCAACATCTACTGAAAAACCAGGCAGTCATGATAACTTCTAGCAATTTTCGTGGATCACGGACTACTCGGAAGTTGGGCTACTAGTGCGAGACAGCCCAATTCTGTCTCGAGGACCCGAGGCATTTATGAGATGGGTTCTAGCTTAATCAGCGCGGTTGCAATAGAGACCACAACCAGCGCTGATCGTGACAACGGTCTCACTGGAAAGGAGCTGCCATCTTCCTTCCACCCACAACAGTGGCCCTTTCCATGTCAGGCGTTGTCTACGTGTGCCAGCCATCGATAGTTCCGCCGAATCTTGCGCACTCGCTTTGTGCAGTTGCACTTGGCGCAAAGGCAATAAGCCCGACCGCGCAACTCGGGACCAACTTGACTCTCGTAATGTTCATTCCTTTGCCGAGTGTACGATTCATGGAACACCAACAGCGATGTGATACCTGGTCGACTTCGAAGTGGAGCATCAGAGTGCGTGCTGGTCCAAGCAACTTGTTTCGCTCGCGATGTCCGTAAAGTAGTGTTGTCCAGTGCACGTTTGATCCGGGCGCCAAGGGGACCATTCATCCGGAGGCGCGCCGGCTTACTTTTTCTTGGCAGTGAATTCCGCAAGAAGGCTCGCGAACTCGGGACGGCCCTGAAGGCTTTTGAACTCCGGTTCAATGCGAGCTTGATCGGTGGAATATCCTTTCTGAAATGCGTCCCGTAGGTCCTTGAGCGCTTCGTCGGGTTGATGCGCTAGCGTGTGGACGATGGCAGCTTGATAGATCAAGTCAACGCTTGTCGGAGCATTGCCGCGAGCACGGTTAATCCATTCGAGGGCTTGTGTAGCGTCCCCTTTCTTGGCGTAGTATCCCGCCAAGTCGCCCATAACCACGGCGTCCTTCGGGTTCACCTGCAGCTCTTTGTACGCTAAGGCGATGGCCTTGTCGTAAGTTTGCAAGGACTTCTCTCTCTGGCCGCTCCATCGGTAGCCGTCGGCAAGATTACCGGTGTACCACTCGGTGTTCGGGTTTAACGCGACGGCCTTTTCAAACATCGGCACAGACTCGGCATAGCGTTCCTGGTAAAAGTAGATCGTACCAATGTTGGCATACAAACTCGGATTAGGCGTGATAGAGAGAGCCTTCAACTCATACGGTAGCGCATCGACGAACTTGCCCTGGTTAAAATAAACGGTACCCACATCCTGGTAACCAAGACTGATATCGGGGGACAGTTCAATGACACGCTGCAAGCTCGCAAGCGCCTTGTCATAGTCACCGAGGTCGTTGTAAGCATCCCCAAGATCCTCGTAATTCCGCCAATAATAGGGCCCAGCCTGAATAGCCTTCTTATAAGCCTCGATGGCTTCATTCTTTAGGCCTGCTTTCAGATATGCGCTTCCGAGATTCCGATACACCTCGTCGGAATTTGGGGCTAGTGCCGCCGCTCTCTTCATTTCTTCGATAGCGTCCACAGATCTTCCATTGGCCAGGTTTACCCTGCCCATGGCCAAATGCACTTCTGGCAACGCATCGTTGATTTGCTGTGCTTGCTTCGCCGCAACGAGAGCTTTGTTTACCCAGAAGGACTCCTTTTTCTTGTAATACATGCTCAAACTCGCATCAGCGACGCCTGTGTACGCCAAGGCAAACCGAGGATCCTGCTTGAGAGCGTCTTCATAAAGACGCAATGCACCTTCGATCTCCTTAGGACTCTGTTGGTTGCGCATAATCTCGCGCCCTCGAAGGTACAGATCATAGGCTTCGACACTTTCAGTCGGGTGGAGGGTGTAGCCGCCTCTCCTTTCAGTTATGGCGCCATTTTGGATAGCTGAAACAACTTTTGCGTATATGTCATCTTCCATCGTCAGTAAGTTCTGCGAAGACCCAGTAAGTTCGCCGCTCCACAATCGCCGACCGCTGCTGATATCGTCGAGGTTACCAATCACTCTCATGTTTTCAGCAGAACCCTGAATTGTTCCACTGACTAACAGGTTCACACCGAGGTTCCGTGCAATGGTTTCGGGGGATTGCGTGAGATCTGCTCCCTTTATTGATGGGTTAGCAACCACGTGCACATCCGACAGGTCGAACAGCTTCGCCGCCAATGCTTCGGCGATTCCGTCTCCGACGTAAGCAAGCGACGAACGATCGCCAAGCACTCGGAAGGGTAGCACTGCAACATACTTACCCCGGTCGAGGGTAGGTACTCCCGCGAAATGCTTTGCTTCTGGAATAACTCGGTTTGCGAACAGTCGGTCACGCCAACCACCAACGTTGAGCACCAAGAGAGCCGCGGAGATAGCAACAACGAAAATGCTCGATGCGATCACCCACTTGCGCCCATGAGACAAAACGGCAATTTGTTTCAGCACAGCAGTCGTTGCTGTTACTTCCTTCGGGCGCCCTTCTGACTTGAGTGGAATGTCCACCGATTGAACTTGTTCCTCTTCCAATTGCGATGGAATGGGCATCCTCACTGACTCTGTATCCCGCTTCAGCCGCTGCAATTCCGCGCGCATATCGGAGGCGTGCTGGTAACGGAGATTGCGATCCTTTTCGAGTGCCAGGTTAATGATGTGCTCCAGCGTTGGCGAGAGGTCGGGATTCAGTCGCACGGGAGCCACCGGGGAACGATTAAGAATGCCGTCAAAGATCAGACCGGAAGTCTCGCCGCGAAAAGGCAACGCGCCCGTCGCCATTTCGTAGAGCACCACGCCGAATGAGAAGAGGTCTGTTCGCGAGTCAAGATCTTTACCTCTCACCTGCTCTGGCGACATGTAAGCAACCGTACCTAACGCAGTTCCCGGACTGGTCAAAAGTTCGGTGTTCGCATCGATGGTTGGCTGCAAAATTCCCGCCGCCGAGCCCGTTGACGTGCCCTTTAACGGAACCACCTTCGCCAGCCCAAAATCCAAAATCTTTACGTGCCCTCGTTTAGTCAAGAAGATGTTCGCTGGCTTAATATCTCGATGAACGATGCCCTCGGTGTGCGCGGCATCCAGCGCATCGGCTATCTCAATGCCGAAGGAGAGAATCTGGTCTGTTTCCATCGAACGATTGGCGATACGGTGTTTCAGCGTCATGCCGTCCAGAAATTCCATGACGATATACGGACGCCCGTCGTGCTTGCCGATTTCGTGGATCGTACAAATATTCGGGTGATTCAACGCGCAGGCAGCCTTGGCTTCGCGCTGAAAGCGGCTTAGGGCCAGCGGGTCTTGTGCAACATCGTCAGGCAGGAATTTGAGCGCGACATAGCGATCGAGGACCGTATCCTCGGCCTTGTAGACGACACCCATTCCTCCTCCGCCGAGTTTCTCGAGGATGCGGTAATGGGAGATCGTCTGGCCGATCATAGTGCAATGCGCTGTGGATCGAAGTTGCCAGCGAAATACCGAACTGGTGAGTACGCAAGCGGAAGATAGATCGGCAGGCTTGATTCCGAAGTTGATGGCACTACACTTCCACTGCGGCTTTGGGTTATTTCGAGCAACCGCGCCCGTCTTCGCAAAACATTTTGCGAAGGAACGGATCGACTTCAGCTCCCCCTCATCCGCAGCATCTCACCGACCCAGCGCTTGTGCAAGAGTTCTCGCTCAAGCCATTCCCTCTTCAAAACACACCAGCGGCCACGACCAGAAACGTGGCATTAGTATTGAACTGACGGAACCCAAAGGAGAAATCGCCCCCATACGGAATTCCCGAGCCGCCGGAAAAAGTAACGACTGGCAGCCGGTTCGCAACGGTGCACTTCGAGAACCAGGGGCTGACTCCTCCAAGGGCAGTGTCTAATGCGCAGCTGAGAGCACCCGAAAAACTGGCCTTACTGGCGATGAAAATGACTCCCTTGATAGTGCCGCCATTACCATCATCCGTCATGATCTTGTTAACAAAGAAGCACCCTGGGGCGGTGGTCGAAAGGCCGTGCTGGATCACAACACAATCACTCGTAGCGGGGCTGTCTCCGGATGGCGATACGATCACGAAGTCAGCGGATGTGATGGCAACCGAACCGTGGCCGCCCCCAGTCCTGATAGCCGGATCCGGTGGCGTGTTCTGCGCCTTCGCCGCGAGCACACTGAGCAACCCGACCAAAACCACTACCGTTGGAACAAATAGAGTCCTCTGGTTGAACATTTTCCTCTCCTTCATTGATTAGTCCCATGGTTCTAGCATGCTCTGCCGCTCGAGAGCCAAATCGATGCCTATCCTGCATTGTCCTAGGATCGACCCAGCATAAAGTGCACTTTTTCGCGGAAAAAGCCCTGCTAATCTGCCGGCTTGCGAGGCGGCCCCACTGTTACAAGGCAATGTCACCAATCATGAACGACGCCCTCGCCAAAGGGCGAACGAGAGTCTGTCTTCTCTCCAGGTAGTTGTCAACACAATTTGGGAGACACCTTGCTGCGGTGTTCTGGTTCAAACTTTTGGATGTTCGCCCTTGAAGTCGTGGCATGCGAGATCTGTTCAAGCAACTCGCCAAAGTAACAGATATACAAGTTGAGTAGATGTCCGATTTATTGAGACAACAACCGCCGCTACGCGCGGCACCGCGGTGGGCCTGTTTGCTGATATCGACCCTAAACGTCGTCGCTCGCAACTCGACTTCCCTGCTCCGTGTGTAGAGGTTTCCGGCACGGGTACGAATCCATTCTAGGCGACTCACCTTGTGCATATCTTTTCAGGAAAAGCGCGGGTGCGGTGTGAACGACGCCGGACATTCGAATTCAACCCTTAACACCTTGTCGGGCTCGTAAGAATGTTCTTGTCCACACTCATCGCACCGAACAATGAATGGGCCAGAGACCGGCAACGCCTCGAAAGCATCTGTCTCCGCTAGCGGAATTTTGTGTCCGAACATCACATTTGTGTCGCGGTGCGCCCTCGTATTTTTGCAAATGACCACCCAGAAGTAACTGGAGTTTTCCCAAGGATTCCAAGTCCCCATAAGCACCTCCGAGCGCCACGAATCTATCCCTATCACCGTAGGGTGTCAATTGTGATAAGCAACCTAGTAACGGTGCTGCTCATCGCTGATTAGAGACGACAACGTAGCGCCTAACCTACTGGACTAGTCCTAATAACTACACCTAATCGCCTAGACCAACGGGTCTGCCTGTCTGGCTATATTTGTTGATTAGATGGTTAGAGTTAGGACGTAGTGAGAATTGACCAAAGTTGCTCTCGATGTTTAAGTGCAGCCACCAATTCGCTTCCCTGTCGTTGCGTCAGAATCTGCATTCCCCTTAGGCCCAAAGAAGATTAAAGAACATTCCCCGTCTGAAATGGGGCGTTAACACATTGCATTTGATATGTCGACCCCGTAGTTGTGGGTCGGAAAGCCGTAGCTTGTTCGTTGTGGAGTGACTCACTCTGGGAGTCACGACAATTGGGATCGAATGACATTACAGACGAAAGTGAAGAGCAATGACCTGAACAGCATGAGAGTAGCGTGGTCTTACTCAACTCGCTAACACCTCTGTGCGGAATCGCACGGACACCTGGCATAGATACTCAAAGACTGTTAGCGACGTTTCCTTTGTAAGCGCCGGCTGCTTGCTCGGGCAGGATGTCGGTCGAGGGTTGCATTATGGGCCCCGACCTCGGCTGATGCGTTGTTCCACGTAGGAGGAACGAGCACTCAGCGAAAAAATGCGCTAGGAGAGAGGGATTATGAAAAAGCTCAATACGACTAGGAAGCTTAAGCTGGTAGTGGGTGTACTAGCCTTGGTGGCGGTGGCGGTGGCGGCAACCGAGTTTACGCCGGGAATTCCGAGCCCATTCAGTACCAGAGACACGGCATTTCAGGCACAGACCCACTTTTTGGTCTTCACGGGAAGCGACACGCCGGGCGAGAATGCCCAAACGTCGACAGCCTATTACAACGCGATCGATCCCACACAGAGTAAGCGAACGTTCGAGCAATGGCTGGTCAGTGCCGGATTCATTAGCAATACCAGCCAATGGCATCCGACCGGACCACAGATCATCGCCTGCGACTTGGGTGCAGCCAACGGCTGCGACGTTCCAGCGCACAACTCTGACGGAAGCCTTTATTACGGCGACAACGTCATCAACACCGATTCGCACGCGATTGTCCTGAACGCGGCAGACCTCGGCTTTGTGCGTAACCAATTCATTCGCTGCGTCCCAAACTGCTCCGCATCAAATCCAAAAATCTACACTTACTTAGAGAATTACCCAGTCAACTCTTTTGCGGCGTCGGGAAATGGTGGTTCCGGGTTCCCATCTAAAACCGGATATCCCACCACTGCCGAGGCCGCGGCGGCAATCGAGTCTGCGCTGAATCGGCCGCTGGGCAAGTTGACGATGAACCCCGTGTACGGCAAGCCCTGCAACGACGACCCGAGCAAAGGAGCTGTGACGACGGACACAGTGCTCGGCTGCAGTATACAGCGCATTGCCGATGTAGCTTTTGAATGGACGCCCTCGCCAACCAATCCGACTTCCTCGAACCTCTACGGAAAACAGTGGGCTTTCGTGTTCAGCTCGGATGGGAGTGGAATTGGCGACCAAATTCACACTCAGGAGACGATCAGCGTTCCGCCTGCGGGCTTCCAGCCGCAGATCGCTAATGGTATTAATGTAGCCCCGAACGTTGCCGCCAAGACTCTCAACGTCATCGGTCCAAACGATCCATTTCCGCCGAATCTTGATTTTCTGGGATTCAAGCAGCATCCAGGCGTGTGCTACATCTGCCATGGTGGAAAACCCCAAAAGTTGACTTCCACCGGAGCGTACCCAAATCAAGGCAACGTCGGCGGATTCAGATTTCTGCCTCTGGATCTGAGGAATCTCCTCTTTTCGTCGGATTCCGGAGGTGAGCAGCCCGCCCTCAATGCGCCGGGACTTCCATCAGGATATTCCCTCGCGTACACGGATCGGCTACACCAGGAGCTGCAGATTAAACAATATAACCTGGCGGTGCTGAAGACCGTATCCACATCAAAAGAAGGCGATGGGACCGGAGCAACTCGCGTTGCACACCTCAGAGAGGTCCTTACTGGCTGGTACTCAGTGGGCGATAACTACTCGAATGATACAAGCATGGCGAGTAACGTCCAGAATACAGCATGGATTCCGAGGGGCTGGCGTGACGTCACTCATGGTGGCACGGCACCCGTGGGTGCGGAGCAAGAATACCTTGACGTTTTGTCTCCGTCCTGCCGATCTTGCCATTTCAATCGAGAGATTTCGCTTGACTTCGGGACGTACGCAAACTTCCATCAGGGCTCGGATCTAACACAATTCGCGTTGCTCCCGGGCTGCAGCGTCACAAGGCCGGGAATCTACAGCCCGAAGCCGGGCGCCAAGTACATGCCCTTGGCGCACCTGACCTACCAGAGATACTGGCAGGCGAACCCCTCCACCGGCGGTTCCACGCAAACGTTGCCATACCCGGCGCCGCCCCTTTCGATTACAAACACCGCGGATACGCTTGCAGCCGATTTTGGATTTGGCAATGTGAGTGGTTATTGCGCGACGAACCCGTAAACGCTGTAGGAACCTTGGTCGGACTCCCCGACTCCTACCAAGGTTCCTTCTGAATGATGGTTGATGTATCTAGCGACTTCCCTTCGCTTACAGAGCCGCTAGCAAGGTCAACTCCTTGAGGCGAGGCAAGCGTCCTACTAGTTTGCCTCGCATTTTTGCCGCGCAAAGCCGTGTGCCTGCTTTAGCCTCACTTTTCAGTGAAGTTTCAAAGCATTCATGGCTTTATCCAACCTTTTGGAGGGTGGTTCTTGACAAAGGGCAGGAAGTCAACGAGCAATTGCATTTCATTCGCTGGGTCGGACGGTATATCGGGACTCTGTTTGCGCAACGCCAGCGAGCGCCGAGAGGTCTCGAACCAGCACCGCTTCCCTTTGAGCCGTAACGATGCCGAGTTCTTCCCACTTGGAGAGCAGCCGGCTCACAGTGAAAAGGCTCGTCGCCGTGAGTTGAGCCAACTCTTCCCGCGACAAACTAATCTGGATATGTCCGTTGACTCGCTGACCCATTTGATCAAGCAATCGAAGAAGTTCGTTGCTCAATCGGGATGCAGCAGTATCCGTAGCCACCTCGCGAAATCTCAGTTGCATGGCCGCCAACCGCTCCTCAAGGATGCGGGCCATGTTTTGGTGGACTACCGGAAATCGAATTGCCAGGCGCTCGAAGCAATCCGCGTCCCACACAAACGCGTTCGAGATTTGCATTGCTTGCGCTCCCGACTGGTGTTCTTTTGATAAGCGCCATGCCGGACCGACCAAATCACCAGGGCCGTCGAGCCTTAGGATGACCTCACCTCCATTTTGACTCACCTGCATCTCTTTCACACATCCGGAAGTGAGCAATACAACTTGTCTTACAGGATCATGTTCAACGAAAATCTTTTGTCGACGCACGAACGTTTTTTCGTACGCCAGCGACATCATTATGGCGCACTCCGCTGGCGTAAGATTAGCGAACAGGCAGAATCCGTGAACGGCCGCGACCCGCTGACCTAGTGTTAATCGTGCGCGCAAAGTTTACCCTTAAATCGTGCATCTCTAGCGTTTGTTCTCACAAGAAGATGCACGATCATGACCCGGTCGGCTGACTCAATCGCTGACGCGACAAATTGACTCCCCCTTGCAAACGGGAAAGACCTTGGTGGCCGTTCTTAGGGGAGAGCAACGCCTGTCTGCGTGCTAGCACTATTTAAAAGGGGAGGAAAAAGAGGAACGCGTCCACGTGCACTTAAGCGTATCTTTGACAACCACCGCTAAATTGTCAAGGGAAACCTATATCTAGTTGCAGGCCTCTCATCTAAACGGATGAGGCTCTTGAGCTTCAACCATAGCAGGAGTTTCTAGCAACGCGTTAAGGGCGTCACCCTTTTCGCAACTTCCACCGGATGACTTCACGGCAGATTACTCCAATCTCTCTGATTCTTACTCAATGCGATCCGTCTGCTGTTCAGGCACCTATGTACAAAAGTTTGTTCGTTGTTCGGAACGACACCGATTTTTGAAGTTTTGCTTGCTCTGGAGCAAAGAAAGGTTCGTCCATCGGGCTACTCTCTCGGCTCAACCGGGAATCGGCACTCGCGCAGCGATTTCGGATTAGCTGCGTAACGACAAGAGCGCCACCCGCGACGTCCTTCCTCTCGAAAGTGGGCCAGGTTCTACGTTCGGATTCGCTAACAACTTTCTAGACACTCGACCGCACAAGCGTTCCGCGCCGACTGCGACAAGGAGCACACATGCCCAACCACAGGTTCTCCAGGTCTGCCTTCCAGATTGTTGTGATCTTGCTGGTAGCCACGGCTGCAAACGCCCAATCCTTTCGAGTGCAATGCCCGACCAGTACCATTACCCACCCCACAGTTTCAAACAACAACACCGAGCCGGCCTATAAGGGGTCCACGGTGCTTACGGTCGGGTCAAACGGGTACTACGTCCCGAGCCCAAGCACGGTGAATGGTGCGATTAAATGCCAACAGATTTCTGGTGGCGACGGCTACTCGACCATGGCTGACGGCACTCAGACTTACATGTTTTCTTTCGGCCCGCTGTCCGGCCTCGCCGACATTGCAAATGGTCTCCCTGGAACGCAGTTTCCAAACACATTTAATACGCCCTATGCGGGAGTAACGCTACAACCTGGGGATCCGGCTACCACCGGTCTCGGTACGTTCAGATACAACGGCGCCATCGGCCTGGTACCTGATCGCGACAACGGAAACGCAATCGATGGCCACGTCGATCCCCGTCAAATTATGGATGTCGGGGTGATGAACGGAAATATCCCAGCTCCGTTGATGGCGCTCGACGAAGATGACGAATTCTTTTTGACTTTGACGAATGTTGGCATGATCATGCGGCCAGACCTGTTTGAGCAGCATACCGTTCACTTCCACGGATATCCGAATGCTTCGGGCTTTTATGATGGTGTGCCCGACGCCTCTGTCGCAATCAACATTGGCGGTAGCTTCACTTATTACTATCTAGCTCCAGACGCTGGTACCTATTTTTGGCATTGCCACATTACTCCTCCTGAACATCTTCAAATGGGAATGGTAGGCCAGATCTATGTTCGCCCACGTCAGAATCGCGTTTCAGTAGGAGCAAGCCTCTATGGCGCACTTCAGAACCAGCAGAGCGATCCTCGCACAGCGTGCATCCCTGCAACTGACATCTTGTGTACCAATCCACTTCCAGCGCTCAACAATGTAACGCGCTCTGCTACAGGGAACTATGCATATAACGATGGCGATGGCTCCACTTACTACGATGTTGAATATCCCCTACAGATACACGGCTTCGATCCGAACTTCCATTTCGTTGGGATGACATTCAATCCGGAAGAGTTTGCAGACATGAAAGACAAATATTTCTTGCTGAACGGCCGTAGCTATCCAGACACCGTGACACCGGGTCCTTTACAAACAGTATCGTCTGATGGCGCGAATCATTTTTCGCAGCCCCTCCCATCCATTATCAACATACCAAGCGGCGGAAAGGCGCTGCTCCGTATCTCCGACCTCGATGTTACGGAGTATCAGACATTGGCATCGATCGGCATCCCGATGAAAGTCATAGCCATCAACGCCAAATTGCTAAGGGATCAGGAAGGAAACAATCTGTATTACACGACCAACTCAATAACGTTGGGCGGTGGCGAATCATTAGATGTGATTCTCGACGCCAGCAATACGACGCTCTACCCGTCAGGCAGCGTGTTCTACCTGTACACCCCGAACCTGGACCACCTCTCCAATGACGCTGAGAATTTTGGCGGGCTTATGACTGAAGTCCACATCAATTAGGAGCACACATCGATGGCTACCAACAAGAGGATCGTTCGCAAAGGATGCCCTTCGGGGATGTGGGCTGTGGCGGTGGTGTTCCTACTTTCTGCGACGGGTTTCGCCGCAGCTCCTGGCATCACCGGGCCCACGTTCAATTTGACCGCCAAAGATGCCTACATCTCCCAACCCGACGGCGCAATGTTGTATTCCTGGGGCTACGGCTGCAACGGAGCACCTGGCGGGTATGCGCCTACGGCGATCAAAGCGACGTTCTGCAATGCGATGCAGGTTCCTGGTCCCACATTGATCGTAACTGAGGGACAAGCTGTAACCGTCAATCTAACAAATCAACTTCCAACTTCCGCCGGTAATACATCAATGCTTTTTCCGGGGTTTCAGGTCGCGACGAACTGTCCAACGGCGCCCACGACCGGCGCATCGCCGGTGCAGCCTGGCCTCTTGACGTGCGAGGCAGCGCCGGGAGCTACCGTCACTTACACCTTCACTGCAACTTCTCCAGGTACTCACGCCTACTTCAGCGGAACCCAGGGCGACCTACAGGTTGAGATGGGACTTTTCGGCGCGATCATCGTTCTGCCAGCAAATGTGCCTACCGCCTGCACGACTGGCTTGCATGCATCGAATCTCACAGCAGAGGCATTCTGGGGCGAGTCTGACTTTCGACTTGCGCCAGCGGCTTACGACCACCCCAGCACCTGTTATGACCGGGAATATCTATTTCAGTTCTCGGAAATGGATCCCCGTATCCACAGCCAAGCCATGGCTCAAGTCATCGCTGCGGGCAACTGCGTAGTCGGTTCACCGGGCTGCAGTTTGAATGTCGCGACCGAGCCATACCATCCAACCTACTTCATGATCAATGGTCGTTCCATGCCTGACGACATGGATGGTAATTATGCGTTACAGTATCCGCACCAACCTTACAATGGAAACCCTCATGTGCATCCGGGGGAACAACTACTTCTCCGGATTATCGGGCAGGGGCGGTGGCAGCATCCGTTCCATGAACATGCCAATCACGTTCGCATTCTGGCGCGCGACGGGAATCTGCTCCTTACCCCCGACAGTTTGATGCTGGCCGGTCCGGCCTTATTTACCACAACTACTACCCCTGGGCTCGCAATGGACGGCATCTTCTATTTTACCGGGCGCGGCTTGAACTGGGATCCCTACGGACACAATCCAAGTTCTTCTGATCCATCCGCGAAACTAACGTGTACACCGGATACGAACGGATACAACACCGGAGCACCGACGGCAATTAACTATTACGAATGGTGTCAGGACCACAACAAACCACTCGAAGTTGCACCGTTCGGTGACGTCGCCGGAGGCGGACCAGTAACCTTACCCGATTCCAACATCTTGACCAATGGCGCATGGTACGGAGGTAGCCCGTACCTGGGTCCAGACGCAACCGGTCGCGCGGTTGGACCGACTGGCACAACGCCTCCCTCAGGCACGATTGCGAATCCTCCCTCCTCAGAAGCTGCATTTGCATATATGTGGCACTCCCATAACGAGCGCGAGATCACCACAAACAACATATTCCCTGGGGGAATGATGATGATGTTGCTGGTGGATTCGCGTGAATTTGTGATCGACGAGTCGAACTAAGTGAGGAGAAGAGCGATGGAACTCAACTCAATTAGACCTGTCAAGACTGCGATCCGGGCAGCGATAATGCTGCTCCTCTGTATCAGCGCTTCGGTCGCGCAGCAACAAATTAACCTGACAGCGGCATCCTCCACCATCACATTGCCCGACGGTTCGTCTGTCCCGATGTGGGGATACAGTTGCGGCACAGTAGTTACTGGTTCGGCAGCGAGTTGCGCTGGCGCAAATCCGAATGCTACGGGATGGTCTCCTGTGGTAATTACGGTTCCGACTGGATCGGATCTACAAATCAATCTCACCAATAACCTGACGTTTGCCACCACGAACATCCCGACATCACTACTCATCGTCGGTCAGCTAGGCGCCGGCCTGGGCAAACTCGGCGAGCGCACAACGACGCCAAGCCCCACCCATTCCGGGCAGGGCGTGACATGGCCGATCGCGAACACAGGCGCGACGTTCTCGCCGCCATCGCAGGGCCCGCGTGTACAGTCGTTCTCGACGGAGGTCGCGACGGGCAGCACCACGACACTCACCTGGACGGCGCCACGCCCAGGCACCTATCTGCTGGAGTCAGGCACTCATCCTTCAATTCAAGGTCCGATGGGGCTTTATGGCGTTGTGATAGTGACGAGTGCTCCGTCTGGAGGTTCTGCGGGCACTGCGTATCCAGGAATAACCTATAGTGCGGACATTCCAGTCCTGCTCAGCGAAATCGACCCAGTTCAAAACAACGCGGTCAGCACGGCCGTAAACACGCCTGGGTTCAGCGAGACGGCGGTTTGGTCAGGACAGCCTGGAGGATGCGGCAATTCAAGTTCCCCGACTTACCATCAATGCTATCCGCCAGCAGTGAATTATTCACCGCTTTATTACCTCATTAATGGTGTCGCATTCGATAAGACGAACTCAAGCAAGTCGCTGTTTCCCGTCTCCCCTGCCACCGGAGTCACTGGGAACGTGCTGGTACGCATCGTGAACGCTGGTTTACGGATGCACATCCCTTCGATAGTGGGCGCTGTGACGGGTACGCCCGCCGTTTCCGGCGTAACGCTGATTGCTGAAGATGGCAACCCTCTGCCCGGCGCTCCGCGTGTACAAAATGAAGTCTTCATGGCTGCTGGCAAGACGTATGACTTGATGGTGAATGTGCCGCCTGTTGGTGCTCCAGCGCTTCCAATCTATGATCGACAGCTGAGTCTATCTGGAAACGCCGTGGCTCGCGACGCCGGAATGGTTGCATACATCGCGATCAACGGTGGAAGCCTGCCAAGCGCGCCCGCGTTCGCAGCCGCAACAGCAAACCCGGACACCTATAATTCCGTCACCTGCGCATCGAGCACGTGTAACACTGTGACAGTTTCGGATCCCGCCAAAGGTGTGCTTGCCAATGATGTGAACGTTTACGGCGTTGCTGTTCAGACTCCACCGACCCAAGGCACGGTGACGCTTGCAAGCAATGGGACCTTCACCTATGTTCCTAGTACGGGTTGGAGCACCAGCGATTCCTTTACCTATTGTGGGAACGGCCTGACCTCCGGGGCCGCGTGCGCAACAGTCACACTCAACGCAGCACCGGTAGAAAGTGCTGCTGGGATTTCGATGGGGAATATTACGTTTACATCGAACGTTGCAAGCGCCATAAGTATTAAACCCCCTGGAATTCTAGTGGCTGACAAAGATGGAAAAGGCTACCCCCTCACAGTGAACGCCTCCAGTGTTTCCGCTCTCAGCGGGCCCGGAGCCGGCACCATTTCTGTCGATCCCAATGGTGGCTTCAACGCAAACGTTACTGCGCCCGGTACATACACCTTCACCTACAGAGCCCAGAATTCTCAAGGCAGTGTGAGCGGCAGCAGCGCGACGGTGACTGTAGTCTTCCCGACTTCCACCGGCGTTGCGGTATCTGTCGTTGACGGTAACGACAAAAAGACGCCAATCACCGATTATCGGTGGATCATTGAAGAGGATCGAACCTTCTTTATTGATCCGAACTGCACGACGAATCCGCCAGCAGCGAGCTGCCCAACTGCCGGTGGAATTGTTCCGACGTTCGGAACGAACTTCCATACCAGCTACATGCCTCTGGTCGCGACCGGTTGCACAGGCCCACTTTCGTGCGAATCGGGGCAAACCTTATTCGGGAAATCGGCAGTGTGCGATATAGGGAACGGCGGCTGCCGGACCGACGATTCACAGCAGACGGCGATCGATCCAAAACAGGTTCATCTTGATCCAAAAAAGCGGTATTACATTTCAGTCCTGCCGGGTGACGCCGCCAACCCGTTCGAAACTGGAAGCAAGAGTCCGGGCCACGGAATGGGGGGAGCACCGATCACATTCGGACAAACGTCCGTCACTGTTGTGACACAGCCCACTCCATTCCCACCAGCGAAGCTTTCTGTTTTTGTGTTCGAAGATGATTTTCCGCTCAATGGAGAGCAGGATGCCGGGGGAGGCATCGATGTCTTAGCGACAAACGAACCCGGACTTGGTGGGTTCGCCATCACACTCTTCGACGATGCGGGTGGCACAGGCGACGCCACCGGCCAGATGACCTACGACATGTTCAACATGCCTTTGTCGAATAGCCTGGCAGGAACCATCGATCCGGCGACGGGCAATGACAGTTGCCCTATCTCACCTGGTGCGCGCGTTGGGATCGATGTCGCTTCCGGCAACAACGGGGCTGTCAGTCCCACCGGCATAACAGGTGTGATCGTTACTTGCCCTAGACTCGAATCTGATGGCGTCACTTTATCGCCACTTGCCGGACAAGCTGTTATCGCCAACCTAATGCCCGGACGCTACGGAGTGGTTGCCACACCAGCAGCTGACCGAATCGCCCGAGGTGAAGAATGGCTACAGACGAACACGCTCGACGGTCAAAAAGCGCACGACTCTTTCCTGCGCATCGGCGAGCCAAGTTACTTTCAGGAGTTCGGTCCAGCTGGATATCACGTGTCCATCGGGTTTGCGAATCCCACCATTATTAATGCCCGATTGCCCGGAGTGTGCAGTGGTTCCGATCCCAATGTGACAGGTACCAATTGCACAAATACGGTGAGCGGGATGGTTACCACTGAGCGGATGAGCCGGACACCAGACGAAAGGCTCTACAGCAGCGGCTCAAACGATAGCTTCGCGTTCACCCAATGCTACGTGAGTTTTGGTGATCCCGACGGCGAAGATTTTGCTTTTACGAAATGCAATCCAGATGGAACTTTCACGATTTCTGGCCTACCTGACGGGAGTTGGAGAGTCACGGTCTTCGATCAGTGGAACGACATGCTTGTCGACGGACTATCGACTCCCGTTGCGTTGAGCGGAGGCAAGACCACCAACATGGGCCAGATCGCCATGAATCAATGGCAAGCCAATATATACACCAAGACATTTTTCGACTTGAATGGAAACGGCATTCAGGATGGCGACGAGTCTGGACTCACTTTGGTGAGCACGAATATTCGTTTTCGCGATGGCAGCTATTCAAATTTCAATAACACAGACCTCGCTGGTAACGCTGGCTTCAACGAAGTGTTCCCCCTGTTCAGTTGGTATGTTGTGGAGTCGGACACTACTCGTTACAAGAATACTGGCACGCACGTTGTTTACGACGCTGGCGGCGCTGCTGACGGTACGCTAGGTGGAGGAACCTCCACAATCGGAAAATACCTGGCGAACACAGTGGAACAGATTCCGTTACCGACAACTCTGCGTGTACCTGGTGCGCGGTATTGCAAGTCCGCCGATTGCCCAACTAGCGACAATACCGGTGGGTCAACCGGACGTGTCGATCCCGCCTGGGTTTATACCGAAGGCTGGCAAGGTTTCTCAGGTCAGAACAGCTTCATCGAATTTGGAAAGAAACCCTTTGCGGTGGGTGAAACAGGCGGTATCCATGGCGAGGTGATCTACGCTTCGACCCGGCCGTTCGATGATCCGTCACTGCTCATCCATACGAGCTGGACTCCTAACGTTCCCGGGGTCACCATCAACCTCTACCAAGAAGGAACGGCGCCAGACGGAACTCAGAGCCTCACGCTGATCGACACAACTAAGACGAGCAGCTGGGACGACTGGGCTCAGGGGTTCAGATCGGATGGCATGCCGAACATGAATTGCCCCGGACAGGGAGCGGCAACTGGAACTAACGCCGATCTGTTCTTCTTCACCCTGTACAACCAGCCTATGTGGCTTGACATGTACAACAATAATGGAACAGCCGTGCATACCCTTCCCAACAATTCGCAGTTCAAGTGTTACGACGGGATGCACAACTGGAACCAAATCCAGCCTGCGCCTTATGATGGAATGTATCAATTTCCCAGTGTCACGGGCATCAACCCAACGACAGGGAAACCGACCGGCACTAACTGCACGGCGTGCGTTCCCAATCCAGACACCACCGATACCTATCGATTTGGCACGCCAATGTTGCCAGCGGGCAAGTACGTGGTCGAACTTGTGGTCCCGCCCGGCTATGAGTTAGTGAAGGAAGAAGATAAGAACATTTTGATTGGCGATAACTATATCGCGCCGGCGACGCAGCAATTTGCCGGCTTGGGAAATGTCTTCATCCTCCCGGACCAGGCTGAAGTTGGTTCCGCCTACAACGCCAACAATCCACAGAATCCCACGCAGACTCTAGGTACGTTCACTTACCCGCGAAATGAAGGCGACACTGGCAGCGTTGAGGAATTCTGGCCTTGCGTAGGGGCTTCACGCGTTGTGCCCGACTACATCAGTCTGTTCCCACAATCGAAAGAAGTCTCACCCTTTGCAGGAGCAACGCGTAATCTTTGTGACCGTAAGGAAGTCACGTTACAAGATCAGTCCTCGGCGCTAGCAAAGTTCTGGATCTTCACTTCGACGCATGCTGCGGCGCACTTCACGGGAGTTATTACCGACGACTTCACGTCTGAGTTCGATCCTTTCTCTCCGCAGTTTGGCGAGAAGTTCTCTCCTCCAAATTTACCGATCTCGATCAAGGACTGGACGGGGGCAGAGATTTCCCGCGTCTACACCGATCAATGGGGCACTTACAACGGATTGAACTATTCCACGTGGGAAGTGAATCCACCGAATCCAACCGGGTACGCGCCCACCATGATGGTGACCTGTATGAACGATCCAGGGCCGATCTCCTTCGGCGGCACGATGGTTACCGACCCCTTGTACAACCCCGAATACAGTCAGTTCTGTTACGAGATCCCGTTTATGCCGGGACAGACGCAGTATATGGATACCCCAGTCGTTCCGACTTCGGCTTTTGCGGGGGCGGGATACAACAACCCGGACTGTGCTTATCCCGACGCAACACCAGCAATCAAAGAAGTTGATGGCGATGGCGTTGGGCCGTGGGTCAGCGCGACCGGTCACACCATTACGATCACAGCGCTTGGGGATCAGAGTGTTCCCAATTATGGCTACTCCGGCCCCGCTGCTACAACGGCCCCCTTCAATCAGAGGAACGTAAGTCGTCACTACGGCTTCGGTTCGACGCAGGGAACAGTAACCATCGGTGGAGTTACTGCAGCGATAAATTCATGGAGTGATTCGCAGATCGTCGCAGCGGTGCCAGCCAGCGTTCCGGCCTGCAACATCCAACAGCAAGCACAATATGGCGGGTCGCCAGCGGAGTGCGGCGAGATTGTGATCACTGCGACCAACGGCAAACAGTCCATCGACAGCGTGACTGTGACGGTTGGCGGCAAAATGCCGACGCATGTTCTGCCGAGCGGCACGATCCAGAGCGCCATTGATGCAGCATCGCCCGGTGATCTGATCATTGTCAACCCCGGCACCTACAACGAACTTCTTATCATGTGGAAACCGGTGCGGTTACAGGGAGTCGGCTCAGCGTCCAGCGTGATCAATGCCAATGCGCACCCAGCGGGAAAACTGGACCCGTGGCGCGCGAAGGTAAATTGCCTGTTCGGATTGGCACTCAACGGTCAGCCCTACAGCACTCCGGGGAACCTCGTTCCGCTTCCCGCTGGCGGCGGTTTTGAACCTCTGAATTTGTACGATCCGACCGGACAAACTACCTGTGGCGGCTGGACTGGTTTCAATGCCACGCCGAACAATCCGCAAGTCGATCGCTTGCCCCTCGAATCGTTAGTTGGTTGGGACACTACCGTAAACGGCAACCTGGCAGAGTTGCTGCAGGAACCCTCGCTCATGGGCGCTTACGAAGGCGCTGGAATTACAGTACTGGCCAAGGGTGTGCGTTATCCGCCAGGCGTGGAAGTTTTTGGCGCTTGCAACTGCGATACAGCGGCTGGATCTTTCACTGCTCACGAAGGACAGATGCCTGTTCCAACGGTCGAACTGACTGCAGCAGACTGCAGCATTTCGTCGACGAATCCGACGAATCCGTTCCCCAGCAACTTCCAGTGCAATCCCTCGAGAATTGACGGACTTTCAATCACGAATAGTTCGCAAGGCGGCGGCGGCATCTTCATTCACGCGTGGGCCCATAATCTGGAGATCGCAAACAACCAGATCTTCAACAATGCCGGGACCATGACGGGTGGGATCACAGTCGGTCAGGCGGAATCTCCCGATGCACTGCTTTCCGGCAACGGTGGCGATCCGGTCGGGTACAACGGAGGAGTACTCGCAGGGTTTGATCAGCAGCCATGGACATGCGTACCGGGAGCCGTGATCCAGACAACAAGTACCCCCTACGGCTACGATCAGGTTGTCTCACCACCTGGCTTTGTCAACGGTCAGCAACTACCTTATTGTTACAACCTCAACGTAAATGTGCATCACAACTCCATCACCAGAAACTCATCGCTCGGTGACGAAGCTTTCTCGTCGACACCGGCGGGTGCTGGTGGTGTCACGTTCTGCACGGGTGCTGACTATTACAAGTTCAACTACAACTGGGTTTGCGGCAACCTCAGCACAGGCGATGGCGGCGGCATTGCACACTTGGGATTCAGCTTCAACGGAGATATCGAGCACAACGCGATCTTGTTCAATCAGAGTACGAATCCGACCATTTCCACCAATGGCGGCGGTATGGTGATCATGACCACCGCTCCGGATGGTTCTTCGGCCACACAACCAGAGTGTGGCAGTGTAACTGACGTAGATTGCGCCCCCGGACTCGGCGATGGCAGCGGCCCCGGACTGACTATCAATGCAAACTTGATCATGGGTAATGCTGCTGAGAGTGGAAGTGGCGGCGGTATCCGCTTCCAAGGGGTGAATGGTACCGAGATCTCACGCTTCCCATTAGACCCCGGGCACTGGTACGGAGTCACAGTCACCAACAACATCGTCGCGAACAATGTTGCAGGATGGGACGGTGCGGGTGTCTCGCTGCAGGATGCGTTAGCAGTAAACCTGATTAACAATACTGTAATCTCGAATGACACTACAGCTTCTGCAGGGGTCTTGTTCAACACGTTGGGTGCGCCATTGGCCAGTTCTCCTGGTGCAACGAACCAAACGACCTCGAGTACGACTTCAGCACCCCAACCGGCCGGTCTGGTGGCGATTCAGAATAGCCCGCCGCTGGTCGCTTCTCTACCTGCAACGATTCTTTGTCCCCTGGGACACGCGGTCGGATTGAATCTGAGCAACGGAGCTTGCCGGACTTTCTCCATTCCCCTCCTTTATAACGATGTGTTCTGGCAGAACCGCTCTTTTTATATTGGAGTCGGTGCTCTCGGAACCGGAACGCAGAATCAGCAGAACGTCGTATCGCTTTACAATGCGTTCACATCAACCCAAGCAGTCACGCAGCCATCGGCAGACAACGCTGCGAGCAACGGAACAGGCACAATCATCACCGGTGGTACTGGTGCTTGTGTCACTCCTGTGAGCTACTGGGATCTCGGTGTGCGCGGTGACACTGGACCGAGTAACCACGCTTCCGGTGTGACCCTTGCCCCAACCTACTCAATAATCACGGACGCTTCGGATTATCCAAGCGCGAATAATTCAGCAAGCAATCCGACTGTTCTGACGCAGTATTGCAACGGATCGCGAACCCCACCCGAATTTAAGTCACTCGGATATCAGGTGCCTCCTGGAATATCCGATGCCACAGTCCCGAACCCAATATTCAACCTGACACCGAGCGCCACCGTTGATGAAGGTAACAACTGGATCAATATCAGTTGGGGCCCATTGGCGTTGACGAGCCCGACCATCGGTACCAGTCTCGGAAACTACGGTCCCGCTTCGAGTTCATCCGTCATCAATTACATCCCGGGTACTGCTTTGATCGCTTTCGCGCTAGCGCCGAGCACCGACTATTTCGGTACGCAGCGAAAAACAAATGGCTTCGTGGACGCAGGAGCCGTTGAATTTGTGCCTGGCGCTGCAACGGCGATTGCGAACGTTACGGGCGGCGCCTTGTCGTTCGGAACAATTGGTGTTGGTAGCACGAGTACGTCTCAGCAGCTTGTGTTGCACAATGTCGGAACTGCCAGTCTCACCGGTATCACGATTTCTGCAACCGCTCCATTCTCACGGCCAATTGGGACAGCGGGCGGCACGTGTGGCGGAACGTTGAATGCCGCTTCGACGTGCACCATCAATGTTGTCTTTGCTCCAAGCACTTCAGGATCGTTCGCCGGAACGCTTACGATCGCTGCAAGCGTGACCGTCACTGGCTCGCCGGTTGCACTGAGTGGAACAGGTACAGCCGCCACTTTGGTGGCGACTGTATCCCCAAGCTCGCTGAACTTTGGGAATTGGTTCACGCTGACAACTTCGACGACGTTGCCGGTAAGAGTAACGAACAGCGGGAACACAGCTCTGGCGGGTGGAACGTTCACGTTGGGTGGTGGAATTCCTCAGCCGTTCTCGCGAATAACTACCGGGAGTTTCCCGGCCGGTGCTCCCAATTGCGGTTCGACACTGGCGGTAGGAGCTTCCTGCACAATTAAGGTCGCGTTCAGGCCGGCCGCAGCCGCATCGTTCAGCAGGACGCTCACTGTTGCCTACACTGGCGCGACCGTTACGCCCGTCTCGGTCACACTTAGCGGCACGGGAGTGTCAATGCGCGCAACCGTCTTGATCTCCCCGAATCCGCAGACAATCACGCTGCCTACAGGATCGGTAACTGGAACGGCACTTGTGACATTGACCAACACCCAGGCCGCGGGCGGTACATCAACAGCTGTAAGCAACATAACGGTGTCCGGTGGCACGCTCACGACGTACTTCTTCAACGTAGGCGCACTCGCCGGCCCAGACAATTGCACCGGTGTTCTACTCGCGCCCGGGGCAAGTTGTACTGTAACTGTGCGATTCACCAACGTGACCGCGTCGAGGGGAGTGGATCGAGCAGGCACCATCTCTTTCACCGATACGGCGACCGGAAGCCCACAGAGAGGAAACCTGATCGGTCATGCCAACCCGTAGAGTAAGGACGGACCGCCACGAGAAGAAACTTCTCTATTAAGATGCTAGGTCAACTCGCGCTCGGCAGCAAGAATAGCCAAGCCTAACGATGTATCTCTTCCTTGTAGATAAAGGGCGGTGTGCAGAATTGCTTTTGCGAGGCATGTCAGATCAGCTGTGATTCGAAGACCTGAGTGAGCGACACTTGGGTCTGGTGAATATCGGCGTGCGATGGGAGCATCATGCGAGTGTTGGATACAAATCTGCAGAAGTCGCGGCAGGCGGCAGATATTAATCGTCCGATCGTTTGGCCACCGGTTACCGGGTTCATTGTGACTGATGGGTCCCTCAAGCCTCTCTTCGCCAATAATGAAGCGATTTCGATCTTGACCTATCCCGGGGCAGGGGTGCAGAGCCTTACTGATGTTTTTCATAAGAAGGTGCTTCCTGGCATGAACGCCAATTCCGCGTATTCTCACAAGGCCGATGGCCAAATGGCGTCAAAGGTGAAATCAGGACGTCGTACCTATTATTGCCACGCCTTTTTACTGAGCAATAACGGTAAAGGCTCCACGAGCGGAGCCACGTTAATCGTACTTGAACGAGGTATGTCTGGACCAGTTGCCTTGTCGCAGATCTCGAAACAGTTCAACTTCACTCAACGCGAGCACCAAGCCGTGACGCTCCTGCTGGAGGGGCTCAGCAACAAAGAGATCGCCGAGAGTATGGGCATCAGTGCCAACACAGTAAAAGCCTTCCTACGTATGGCAACTATCAAAATGGGTGCCCAGAGTCGTTTCGGTATCGTGACAAAAATCCTGAGCCTTTTGCTGTGTCGTTCGGAGAAGAGTTGAACGTCCTATGTGAGAAATTGTGATGGACTACGATTCCTCTTACGCGACCAGGAGGATTTTCCCCGCATCACCCTTTTCCGCTGCTGCGTGCGCCTTGTTAGCGTCTTTCAGTGCGAAACGCTGGCCAAGCGGGATCGACAGCTTCCCTGACCTCACGGCTTCAGCCATGTGCAATAGCACACGCGGATCCGCCTTCACTGGCATCGTTTTGACTGAAATGGAAGGATACTCAGCCGCGTTGGTCGGCGCGCTTAGCACCGATGCGAAAACTCCTCCCTGCTTGAGCTTGCCTAGCAACTTTGTTGCGGTCGGCCCATTGACCGTATCGGCGATGGCATCCAGTAACTCCAAACCTGCAACAGCCGTCTCATCATCCAGCGCAAGTATGCGATCAGCTCCCAGGGCTCGGGCTTCCTCGATTTGTCCTTTCCGTACGCCCGCGATTACGGTGGCACCTTTCTCTTTTGCCACAAAGACCGCGGAACGGCCGACATTTCCAGCAGCGCCGGACACCAACAGAGTGCCACCTCTTTCCTTCCAGTGCGAGCGCGGCCAATTCAGCCCCGGTTGTGTGGTGACTGTAGGCGACGCCGCCACCGATACCAAGTCCATCCCATCCGGGGCTGATCTCGCACGGGTGAAGAGCAGTCTCGAAATAGTGGCTCGCGTAGAGCTGTTTCTGTGCAATAGAGTAAGCCACTGGATCCGTTGGACTGCCATGCAGTGTGACGATCTGTACAATGCGCAAGGTTGGCTTCAAACCAAATTTCACCCTCGCCAATAGAACACATCGTAAAGAGCTAACCCTGGGCGACAGGCCGCCCAGGGTCTTTGGTTCGTCCGTGTCTAGCGGAGGCTGTTGGTTAGAGGCGTGGCCTGAGCATCGAGCGCGCTCAACGGATCCAGCCCGAAACGCAACTCGATGGTCTTGAGAATCGAAAGCGTGTCGTACTGCGTGTGGTCGATGTAACCGCGCTTGGCAAGTGGTCCGATGACGATGGCCGGAACACGAGAGCCGTCACCCCAGATGCCGGTAACCGGCGGCGTTACATGATCCCACCGGCCACCATGCTCATCATAGGTCACGATGATCAGTGTGTTTTCCCAGTAGTCGCTATGCTTCACGGCATTCACGAGATCAGCGACGTGCTGCTGACCTTGCAGCAAGCCGGCGTATCCGGGATGCTCGTTGTCAGGTCCTAGCGCCTTAATAAAGGACACTGACGGCAGACGTTCGTTCTTGAGGTCCTTGAAGAAATTGTTTTCGTCCTGCAAGTGTGCCGCAGACACCGGGTTGCGATCGCCATTCTTGAACGGAGCATAGTTGTCGTAGAAGGCGAAGGGTTGGTGGTGCCATTGAAACAATGGATCGACCGAAGCATTCGGCGGGACGACGCCGTTGTTGGCGGGATTGCTGACCGTGCTGGCCAAGGCATTGTCCCAGCCACCGGAATACCACTTCCAGCTGATGTGCTTCGCGCTGAGGCGGTCACCAATCGTTGGAATGTAAGGACGAAGCGGATCCAACGGGTCGCTGTCGTTCAGGGATGGCAGCAGGGCCGGGCTTCCGGCAGTTGAAGTGGTGGGAACCAGATTCGTGGAGAAAATTGTGTTCACAGCGTATGTGTTGTCGAACGTCGCGCTGGGAACGGTAAAAGAAACGCCACCAATCGGAGTGATATTGCCGTCGTGAACAATCTTGCCCGTCGTGGCGTCCACCAGGAGCTGACCATCCGTATCCAGAACTGCCTGCATGCTGGCGGGAGCGTTCGGATATACCGGAGCCGCCGCGGCAACGAGGAACTGATGGTTGAGAAAGGATCCGCCGAAGGCTGCGTGGAAGAAGTTGTCCGCGATGGTGTACTTCTGGGCGAGTAAGCCTTCCGGCATATTGGTCGCGTCGAAGTAGCTCATGGTCAGGCCAGGGTTATCGCTCCACGTCACAAACCAGTCCATGGCACCGTGATCGATTTGCGACTGCTCGTGCCAGTAACGGTGAACGAGATCGCCAGTGGTGTCGGTGGGCTGCAGGGTTGAGTTCTTCAGGACGTCATAGGGCAGCAGAGTATTGAGCCCTGCCGTAAAGCGCGTGTCAATCTGACCGGCGTTGATCGGTTGTGGTGGGGTAGTCAACGCCGCGGATCCAGACACCAGGCTGAATGGCTGTCCGGTCTGCGCGCTGAGAGGCTGATCAAAGCGGTCCGTCTGATTTAAGGATGTGGGCGAAGATTGCGCCAGTCCATTCGCCCCAGGGAAAAGGCCATACAAGGAGTCGAAGCTCCAGTTTTCCTGGTAGATCACTACGATGTGCTTGACCTTACTCAGCTTCGTGTCCGGTTTACGGTCTGCCGCCAGTGCGTGAATCGATATTAAGCAAAGAAACGCAGTGACCAGGCGGGACAGCGCCCAGAAGTCTTTCAGAGTGGAGTACCTTCCCATGCAACTACCTCCTGTTTTGTTTTGGGTCAAATTCGACCAGGGTGAGCCGCGTGGGAGAAGGTTATGGACGGCGTGTTACTTCAGCGTTTCGCGAATGTAAATATGCTGTCAAATTCGGAGGATCGGTGGGAACAATGCGAGCCTCCTGGGCCCAGCGCTCAAGGGCAAGCACAGTAATGTGATGGAATAGCTGCGTCGCTGTTATCCCCACCCATTTCAACTTGCTGAAACAGTGCATTGTCGTTCATTTCTTCCCCTTGCCAGCGCTTGCTGGCGCTCATACTCAATCAAGAGTTGAAGTGCCTTCTCGCCCTCGATGCCCAATTGCTCGGCCATCTCAGCGACTCGGAAGAGTGTTTGCTGGGTCTTTGCGGCGGTTTCTTTGACGGGCTTCTCGGTGTTGTCAGCGCGCACGACTGCAACCGAGCCGATGCTGTCCACAGCATTGCGGAGAGCAGGCAGACGGACGTGAGCATAGACCCCTGCGCAACATCTGCGCTGAGACGTGACCGGCGATTTTGAGAACCACCTGCTCGGGGTTCTTCTCGGCAAGCTTCGTCAGTCCCGAATGTCTAAGATCATAGGGGCGACACTTCACTCCCGCAGTTGCGCAGATTTCGAACCATGCGGTTCTCGGCCAATCCCCATGACGGCAGGGGTCATACAGTCCCCGCTGAATCCTGCTCGGAATCAAGTAATGCTCGGGTCTACCGCATCCTGCTTCCTTGGCGAGTCGCAAAAGCTCCTTCACTGCGGCCAGGGCATCCACGTTTAAGGGAACCTCGCGCACGCGGTTTTTATTCTTGGCGTGCTCAAGGATGTAGATCCGCGCTGTGTCGGGATTGTGCACGAAGACATCCTGCAACTTCAGACCAAGCATCTCAGCTGGCCCAGCAGCAGTGTTCAGGGAGAGAATTATCATGTTGTGAGCACGCGCCCAGCCTGGCCGGGATGCGCTCGCCATGAGCAGTTTTCTCTATTCCTCAGGAGACAGAGCGCGTCCGGGTGACTCTTTGGGAAGCGGTAAAGCCTCGTAATGCGATTCCACATCGCTCCATCTGTGGATACGCTTCAACATCTGCTGCACCATCGATAGCTCATGATTCACGGTAGTCGCGCAACAGCGCTTGCTGCGTTCCACCTGATAGGCCCTGAGCAAATCGGGATTCGCCAACTGTTCAAGGGGCACATTGCCGAAGAACTTCACGACTATCTCTGGATAGCGCCCGTACTCCTTGATCGTGCGCGTGCCGATAATGGTGCTCAAAAACTGGAAGGCTAAACCAGAGAATCCAATCATGACTTTTGCCTGGAGTCCGTGTGGGTGAAGGCACTGGTCCGAGCATGTCATGTATGCCACTGATCACGCTGCACCTCCCGAACATTGGGATTTGGTCTTCTACTAGCTCTGCTAAGGCGCGCTTCCACTGATCTTTGATTGAGAGGATGAATGTAAGGTTGTAGGCTACAAGTTCTCATTCGTAGCCACAGAAGTCGTACCAGTCACGTAGCATGTCGCTCCAGTTCCTCTGGCGGTCGAAGCTTCCGAAAGGCCCGGTATAGTGCCAAGTCGTAAGTGACTTTCATTACGCCTCCGATCACAAGAGGTGCGGAGAACGAGAGGCTCTGCATAACGAGGCCCGCCACGCTTGAACCGATTGCCCAAAAGACATTGCGTGCGAGGTTGGTGAGGCCGCTAGCAAACGTCCGTTCATTCGGCAGAACTACCGCTGCCACGTAGGACTGGCGTGTGGGAACGTCCATTTCGACCAGCGCCTCGCGACAAAGGAACAGCAAAACTGCCCATTTGAACGAAGGCGCGAACGGTACAGCGAGGAGAATGAGGCTGGACGGAAGGTGAGTAAACACCATCGTGTTCACAAGGCCGATCTGGCGAGCAAGCCACGCCGCTCCGAGATGCGAGCAGGCGTTCAGGGTATGCACCGCGAAGAAAACGAGACCCAAGTCTTGTTCTCCGATTCCGAAGCGCCGAAAAAACCAGTAAGCAACAAGTGCATCAGTCAGGAAGCCTCCACCGAAGGCATCCAGCGAAAACAACGCTGTGATCTTGGCGACGATTGTCCTGCTTTTGGGTGTGATTCCAGCTCTGACTGAGGAAAGGTTCCTAGGACTTCCCACTTCTATTGCTGGGGAAAGGCACAGGTAGATGGCAGCTACCCCGACACAAAGAACTGAATATCCAAGGAACACAAGTCGATACGATGTGAGAATCGTGAGCGACATCTGGTGCTGAAGCAGGAGCGGTAGACCGGCCCCCAGTGCTCCTAGTGATCCTCCACCATCCAGGAGCACGTTGTACCATGCGAGTCCCCAGGTGCGCCTCGCGTCGGGAACCAATCCGGGCACAATCGCCTGATCGAGTGCGAATGATGCCGAGCGATCGGTGCCCGTGCCATTCAGCATGCCTATGAAAGCCATGGCCGCGAGCATTGGCAAGCTGGGCGACAGAACTAAAGCGATACCGCCAACGCCGCTCAACATCGAGAGGATTACCATAAACCATTTGCGGCCCATACGATCAGCCGCGATTGTCACTAGCACAGTTGCGGAGGCCGAACCGGCTAAGCCCATTGCGATAATTAACCCAATTGCGATCGACGATAGCCCGCTCCTGAAGAGATAGATTCCCAATACAACACCCATCAGACCCACGCCGAAGGATCGCAAGAAACCGGCGGCGTTGATTAGCACCAAGTCGAGCTTCGGATGGGAGATCATCCTCTACCTTGCACGTAGGCGTACAAGGCATCGTAAATAGGAAACTGCCGAAACAGACGCTCCTCGTCTGAAATACCCAAAGCAGCGAATCCCTGAGCAATGGAGCGTAAGCCTATGCCTTCGGGCGCCGCGCTCTCCTGGCCCTTAACGTCAGCCGCACGCACGATGAGCGCGAGCTTCTGAAGAACTGGATCGGCAACAGAGTAGTCCTCAAGAATGGCTTCGAACGGTTGTCTGTGGCCTTCACTCGGTTCCGGCGGCACTCTGCTGAACACGCCTGATATTTTGCTTCCAGCAGGTGTGCAAGTCTTGAGGTCGATTCCCCCCCAATCAGTTCTTCACAAACACTGTTGCGTGGGCATAGAACGCTGGCCGACTTGGTGGTAATCATTAAGCTTGCTTCGCCGAAATGGAGAATCAGATGTCCAATGAACCTGTGCCGACACACGGTGTCATGGAAGGCAAGGGTGCCTACAATAGGTATGCAAAGCTCCCAGCAAGCGGGGCAGCTTTGGCGTTGCCGCTATTGGAAAAGGCGGTACGGTGCGTCGCCCTCGACGCAGCCGATCAAGGAGTTGTCATCGCCGATTATGGATCGTCACAAGGCAAAAACTCGATGGTGCCCATGCAGATCGCAATCAGTGGGCTTCGGCAGCGAATTGGTGGCAGTCGCCCAATCTCTGTGTTCCACATTGACCAACCATCGAACGATTTCAACTCGCTGTTTGCGGTTCTGGATCATGACCCGGACAGATACGTCTTGGACGATCGGAACGTATTCCCCGGCGCGATCGCGAGGTCATTCTACGAGAGCGTGCTTCCGCCCGACTCAGTTGATCTTGGGTGGTGTTCGTATGCCGCGGTGTGGCTGAGCCGGATCCCCGCATTGATTCCGGGCCATTTTGTTTCTTTCCGCAGCACGGACACGGTCCGTGCCGAGTTCGAACGCCAAGCCTCCCAGGACTGGGAAGTCTTCCTATCATTACGGGCAAGAGAATTGCGCCATGGAGGCCGCTTGGTCGTCGTGCTCCCCGGACTCGCTGATGACGGAACGTCGGGATTCGAAAATCTTATGGACCAGGCAAACTGTGTACTCGCACAGATGGTCGCTGACGGTACGATCAAGGCCGAAGAACGCGTGCGCATGGTGCTTGCGGCTCATCCCCGTCGAAAACGCGACCTGCTGGCTCCCTTCAAGGGTGACGGGCACTTCCAGCGTCTGATTCTGGAGGATCTTGAGGTGTCCGAACTACCGGACGCTGCATGGATTGAATACGAACAGAACGGAGATAAGGAAGCGTTGGCAACGAAACATGCCCTGTTCTTCCGTTCGGTCTTCATGCCTACACTTGCATGTGCGCTCGACGGCGTCCGCTCAGGCGACGCAGGGGCGCTTCGCGTTTTTGGAGAGCGCCTGGAGGCTGAACTCAAGCGGCGTCTGGCAAACCAACCGACAGCAATGAATTCGCTCGTGCAGACCATCGTCCTTGCGAAGCAAATTGAATAATGATGGATGTCGAAAATGCCTCGAGCGGATCTTGGTGCCAAGTCCGGTCGTCACGGTCTGCACAGTCTCCCAGTCGCCAGCGTTCTCTTCGGCAACGCTCAGCTTCCCTTCGTGGGTGCTGGCGTATGCCTGACGACCATCCCAGCAGGTAGCGTCCACGCCGATACCAATGGGAAGTCGCCAACCACCTTGCGACGGGAGATCGCCGGGAGAGACCGGCCACAGCTTCCCTTTGCCAACTCAGATGAACCATCGCCAATGGCGTGCTGCCGTCCAACAATTTCGCTCTCACTTTTACAAAAGCAGAAAAGACCGCATACGCATTTGAGATTGGGTTGTAGAATTTTGCAGCTTAGCAGGGTGAAAGGTCGCCGTAAGAAGATGCCTAAGTACGAGTAAGGCTGCGTCAGTCATCCCAAAGCAGGCCGAATTTCCCTTCACGAAGTATCTCAGAGGGTTGTCCAGCGAGGGGGTACTGGATTTTTGACGGAGCAACACCAAAGCATCACCGCCAGCTGACGAGCGAACTCCGATGCGAAGAACAAAGTTCTACGATTTCTGATTGCACTGTCGAAAGCGAATAATTAAGACACGAACAGGATCTATTCCCGAATCGTGCCGCGTTGCGACGAAGTCGAGGGCTATAGCGAGAGCAGATAGGCGATGAGATCGTCGACAGTGCGCTTATCGGCAGCATCATTTGACCATGCCACCCGCACGGACTTTCCGTGACCATCGACGAGCATTGGGTTGTCCGCGGATCCATGTCCGATCGGGCTGAATCCGGCTTGCCGAAGATCATGAAGCGCGATCGCAGTATCACCTCTGGCTCGCAACTCAGCTTCTTTTGTCGGTTCCCACTCCCAACCTCCATCCGTTTGGTTGTAGGAAGTGCTTCCGCGCAGGAACGGCCTTGTCGTCCGCAGCGAAGGCACTAACAATTGTCTCAATGTCGGTATCGAGCCATTGTGCAAATACGGGGCAACCGCCCACACGCCGATCAGCGGACCTGCCACGTATCCTCGGTGAACCGACGGATCGACAATAGGTCCTTCTGCCCCGAACGCGCACTCGGCCTGAGTTTGCGGGCAAATGCTCATCACGACTTTTGTCAGTAGCGCGGCCGACAGGGTACCGATTGCCTGCGCGCGCAGTGGATCAGTTCCCACGTCGAAAACCAGGTCGTTCCGCCTCCTTCCGGACGGCAAGGCATGACACCCGGCGCAACTGGCTTGATAAGTTGCCTCTCCGCGCCGTCGCGCGGCGTCGTCAATCGAAAAGGGATATGGCTCCGCTGGCAACTTCCCGAGGAAATCCTGGATTTTCGCGTTCGTAGAAAGATCAATCTTGGCCGGATCGCCCACAACAGCCATGGACGAAGTTAGCGCTCTGGCAAAGCCACGTATCGTTCCATCCCAGTTGGCATAGCCTGTGGGGTCGATTTGCCAAACGACAGGTACGTCCGCCTTGGACGGGCCGGGCGGCAACACGGCATCGGCTTTCTCGGGGCCCACAAAGCGAACCAGACCGACGCTTCCCAGACCGGAAGTTTCAATCAAACCCGGGGCGCCGGCAGTCAGGCTCGGCGGGTTTGGCACTTTTGCATAACTGTGCCCATTAAGCAAAGCGATGGTTTGAAGGCGCCGGTCATTCATAGTCCGCATCAATGCCAGCACCGCATCGAGGTTCGCGGTAACTGTAGCAACCTCTTGCGCTGCGTCGGCCGGAGTGACATTGCCGGCACCAAAGAACCAGCTCGGTTCATGACTGGCTAAACCATTCAGAATTCGCTCGCGAAACCCCTTGTAAGCCGGTGCATCTGCCGATTCGGCCAGGTCCGCCTTGAGGGTCGAAGTGATCTTCCCGATGAAAGTATGAAGGGCAATCTCAGTGTTCGCGCCTCCGACAATCAATCGCATGGTCCCATCGCCAAGCCGCACTCGCCCGACGTGGCAGCTCGAGCATGTACGCGTCATATAACGCAGTTGAAATGCGCCGTTCGCCTGGGTGGGAGCAGTCCAGATAATGCCGTTATGGCCGCTCGGCATGTCCTTGCGCGGGAAAAAGCCGCTGGCATTCAGTGCGTCATCGCCAAAGGTTGCCGGTTCAGTTTCTTGAAGCACCCGAAAAACTACATACGGGATCATCTCCAGTGTCGCGTTACCCAGGGAACCGGAGTCCATCGCCACAAAACCCGCGCTATTGTCCGTCTTCACTCTGTCGATTTGTGCTCGCCGAGCTTGCACTTCGGCCTGCCAGGAGCCAGTGGAGGCCGATTCCTCGGTGCCGTTGTGCTTGCACGCAACACTCGAGATCAACACCACTGTCAACGCGACCAGGACTCGGTACGGACGACGAAATTGCATAACCTACTCTCGATACTGAATCTGGACTGAGTTCAACATTTCACTCTTCGATTTCCGGAGCCCTGAGCGATTTCAAATATTCGATGATGGCGAAACGGTCGTCGGGAGGAAGAGCCGGACCGACCACTCCGTTTCCTTGAGGCCCGTCCTTAAACTCGTGACCATGATTGCTATTGCCCGGCTTGGTGACGTCGTAGAGATAGCCACCGTTGATTGCGGATGTCTCGTGGCCGACATTGACGGGATCAAACTCCTTACTTCCAGTCCAAAACACAACTGGTCTTTCGTTCTGCGGCGAAAGCAGTGCGTACAAATTTGGAATGGACCCGTTGTGTAGATAAGGGGAGACCGCCCAAATCCCGGTCAGCGGCCGTGCTTTGTAGATCGGCTTCGCCTGCACGAGTGGATCACCAGGATCGCGGCCACCTCTCCACTCGATCCGCTGTTCAGGAGTGAGCCGCATCTTGTCGAAATATTTGTTGACGATGCCATTGGTAACCACTTCTAACCCTTGCGCTGCGGTAACGGACCCCTCGCCGAGGTTGCCGGAATCTGCTCTGCGATTCATAAAGTCGCTTGCCTCGTGTGTGTCCGTTCCCACAAAGCTCTGCTGCAGGTCCTTGACCTTCAGGAACCGTCTTTTTTGACCGTTCTCCCACCAGTAGGTCGGTGGGTTCTTTTTCAGGTCCGCCAACAGCTCTTCGGCTGGAGGTAAGTGACACTTTTCACAGAGGGACTTGTAGAGTTCTGCGCCACGGGCAATTTTGTTCTTATCCAGCGGTGGGAAAACGGATGGCCAGGTCGGTGGACGCAGGCCTTGAAAGGGCGCGGGACCGGCGAGTAGCCACTCCAATTGTTTCAGCCCCGGCATGTAAACACTATTCTCGAAGTTCTTGGCATCTGTGCCGTCGAGCTTAGCCGCTGCGCGCACGCCGAGCGATTCGCCGACGTTGCGAACCAGAGGGTCCGAAATGGATGAGTTGTACTGCACCCAGGTGAACCACGAGGCATCCCAGATCTGGGGGAAGCGGACCGGAGCATTCGCGGGGACGAAGTTGCCCGCCTTGAGCATGTCCACCGCGAAGACCTGATTGCCGATACGAGTCAAAGCGTCCGTACGGTCGAACCCTGCCAGATTGTCGTAAATCCCTTTCCCCGGTCCTGTGTTGTCCAATTCAAATTTAGCGCTGTCAACAAATTCCGTGAAATGTCGCTTCAAATCAGCCTTCGCCTCCTGAGAGGCATTGGGCCCGAGTACACGCTTTTCGAAGCGGCCGTAACGGAAGGGGAGTTTCTGAGTAAAGCCAACGGCAAGCAGCAATGCCTTCTGAAATTCGTAGACCTCGATCATGGCGGGTGCACCGTCCACCTGCACGGCGTATTTACCGTAGTGCAGCTCCGCCGTGTGGCAAGCGGCGCAGGTCAGCCCAACCACTGGATACGTGGTTTTGTGGTCTGGATCATAAAAGTCCTCCTGTCGCGCGAAGCCAATGGGTAGTCCATCACGATTGAGCTTTGGATCGCTCCGGCTTTTCAGAAAACCGAAGCGGGACAGGTAGTTCTTGTCGCTGAACAGGTCACACCCGAATAGGGACAGGCAAGGTTGCTCCAGCGCCATGAACCAGTCGTAATGGATAAGCCTAGTTCCCTGCGGGGTGTGATGGAACTGTAACCGTTGATCGTCGGTCCATCCCTGTTCGAGATATGTGAATTGTTCTGGTGGGTCCCGATATTCCGGCACGTTAACTCGAAACTGCGGCTGGCTCAGGTATAGATAAGCGCCACCAATCAGCAACAAAACGACGAGCAACACACCGATCGCTATCCGCTTCATAGAACTCCCATTGAATGGCCGATCTTGATCTTCATCTCCTCATTTCCTTACAAACAATGTCCGGCTCTACTCGGAGCAACGTTTCTACCCGTACCGAATCCCAGTCGCAGAAATGTTTATTACTGGCTGGGTATCGACATATTCGTCCAGTCATGCAGAAAGATCTGCTCGTAGTAACGAGCGGCATCTTCGTCAAACACGATGAGGGATGCGTCGCGATTACGAAGCACGCCATCGCCGGACCAGTTCTGACTGCCCAGCATGACCACCTTGGAATCAACAACGATACCCTTGTTGTGCACGCCGGTCTGAATTCTGACTGAAGCCAGGTCGATTCTGGTGGCTTGCAACAGATCGAGCCAGTTCCCTTCTTTTTCAAATTGGCTCAGGATAATCCGCACATCCTTCCCTGCCCGTTGCAAGTCCACGATCGCACTAATCAGATCGGCAAAGTCCTGATCCTCAGCTTTGTCCGAAGGGTGAATGTACTGGGTTTGCATGTAGAAGCTGGTCTCAGCGCTTTCAATCAGCTTCAGGACTTCAGCCCGGTAGTTGTCAGGTGTGAGGATCGGTTGAATCTTGATGTTTCGAGTTCCCTGATCCGGGATTCGTTGGGGAGCAAAGTAGTGTTTCGGCGTTACCCCGCCAGCCATCAGAAGAGCGTTCAGTTCTGTAAGGTCTGGGTCTGGAGCCACCACTCCCGCGGCCGGTAGCGCTTGCGGCCCGGCGGGTCCCGGGTTGCGCGCGACGTCGTTGTCGTGTTGAAGAAACGCTTCATAAACGTTCGAAACGCCAATGTGTTCGACGATAATGTGCCAGTCTCGATCACTGTTGCGTGCGATGGTGGCGGAGCCTGCGGGATCGGTCAGCGGATCGATGTCCGGCGGATTCGAGTTGTTCCAATTTCCACTCGAAAGCCACATGGCGTTGTGATCTCTCACCGCAACCTTAATGTGGTACGCGGTAGGAAAGATCCAGGTATTGACCTTGGGGTCGGAACGGTCGAGCGCCCAGGCAAACGTCAAACGCTGGTCGAGAGCGCCCTCGAGATCCTGCACTGTTTGTTCATCGGTCTGGTCCGCGGTCGGATTCTTGGGTGGATGATCAAGCGTCAGAGTCAGCTCTCTATCACCGTTTCCCAACGCGTTGGTCAGACCATCGAGTACATGCTGGGAAGTAAAGTCATAAAGACCAACTGTCAAACTCGATTCGATCCCCTGGAAAAATTTCTTTAACTGCGGCCAGCCGGCATCGGGGCTGGCATGGCAGGTAATCGCCATAGGGCCTTCTACAAGATCGAGGGTGACGCCTGCCGCCGGTGTGTAATCAATTTTTTTCTTTGGGGGACCCGCCAGCGCGTCAGCGGCCAAGACGGCTGCCAGCGGCTCCCCTGTTTTTGGATCGCGTTCAAAGGTTGGATCCGGCAAGACAAACTCACCGCGTCCGCCCGCAACCACTCTGGCGTACATCTGCGGATTCTGAGCCCGTAATTTCTCGAGTGGCGTCGCCTGGCGAACATCCACCGCAACATCGCCCACCTTGGCGGGCAGAGCATCCTGCGGCGCCACATCCTGTTTGTTGGCCACAGTGACGACGATGGCAGGTTTTCTCGTCAGGTACCCACCCACGGACTTGTAACCAGGTCGTACCGAAATTACTCCCGGTTTGCGGAACGCGGCCAGGTTTGTGCGGATCGTCGCATCGATACGACGAAACGTGTCAAGATCCTGGCCATACGGATAATTCACGAGCGGAATCGTTGAGTTAGTCGCTGCCATATCTCACCTCAGATCTAAACTTGCTGGATGGCCGCAAATGCATCCACCAAACCGGCACCGCAAGCTCCGTTGTCGCCGGAATTAGCAGGCATGCCGACTCCGTTATCGCTACTGACCGGATTCGCATGGCCCACTGTTACGCTCCGTGCCGTACTGCGAAGCACCGCCTTGATGTCGGCCGGCTTGAGATTAGAATTCTTCTGGAGCAACAAGGCACAAACTCCAGCCAGTTGCGGAGCAGCAGCCGAGGTGCCACTGAAGACTCCCCAACCATCATCTATAGCCGTCTCGTCACCATTGCCGTCACTCGGCTGGGACACTTCGCGGTCAATCGCGCACCCGGACGGGATCGGCAGCATGATGTAGCTGGCGTGTGGCAGCATTCCAACGAGTCCACAGAAATCTGGCACATGACGTCCTGAAAAAATCTTGCTGTCAAAGGCGGAGGCGTAGTCAGACGCCTGACGATTCCCGTTTTCGTCAACGAAGACTCCGCCGGCAGAAATCACATTCGGCATCATCCCGGGAAAAGAGAAATGCCCGTTGCCGGCCGAAAATACGACCGTAATTCCTGAAGCAATCGCGGCTTGGATTTCCGCTTCGAGCGCCGCCAGGCTGTTTGGCAGCGCTGTCATCTGCTGGCCACTGTCATCGCGCAGATCGAATCCCATGCTGATCGAAATGATGTTGGGCTGATGCTGTAGGGCGGTTTGAAAGCCTTCCAGCATGCTCGCGCCATTTTGTGGGTCATCATCATTCTCGACTTTGACCCCAATAAAGGTCGCGCCTGGGGCGATCGAGAAGATATTCGTCGATTCACCCGTCCCGTGTCCGTTTGGATCGGTCGAATCATTAATGGCGTGCGGGGCTAGGTCGACTGTCGATTTGTAGCCCTGCGCTGCGAAGAACGGATGGCTCCCGTGCGCAAACCCGGTGTCCACCATGACCACACGGACGCCTTTACCTGTGACTCCCGCCTGGTGAACGGGATCCACGTTCAGTAAGTCCGGCACATCCTTTGGCATCTCGAGGTGGAAGTAGTCGACGTGAGGAGGGTTAACTGACGGACCGTTGCCGCCAAGTGCGTCCAGCGCCACTCCTCCGCTTGCCGATGGACGCTTTTTGGGTTTCATGTAGATGTGCGGCCATTGGATGTAGGCGTCATCGATCAGCTGAGAAAAGGCCGGCTCGGGATCCCAGGGTGCGCCTTGCGCCGGATAGTAAAAAGAGTCAAAGGCATAGCCCCGCCTCGGGTCCACACGTTGGACACTCAGTTTGGTTCCACAAGCCTTCTCGTATGCAGCGCGCGGAACACGCATTGATACCGACATCCGACCACGCCGGGACAGCACAAATCCCAGCTTGCCCAGTTCATAGATCGCGCGGTCCATGTCGACTGGATCGGGCACGAATTGCTGCACCGATCTCGGAGAAAGGGGTGCTTCGAATTTCGTTAAGCCCGGTTGTCCGCCGGGGCCGTGGAACGTAATTGCGACTCGCAACTCGTCAGAAGGTACGGAAACATTCGTCTTTGCATTGACACTTGCCTTATCGCCGTATGCATGCATACGCAGACCTCCTTCGGCTTTGGAAAGCCGGTGAATCAGGGTCTATACGCAGGTCAAAAGTGGATATAGGGTGGGGCGACCGTGATACTCTCAACCAACGGCTGCAAAATCTCCGGGACTGGCAAGACGTTCGAATCTTCGCCGCCCGAGGCTCCAAACTCTCCTGTGCTCGGCGTTCGCGAAGGCGTCTCAGGCGCCTTCTGCCCAAACAAGGACTCAAATGCGCCAGGCTCCATTTCTGCCGAGACAGAAGCTAAACCAGAACCGGTTGGCTTCATGCCCAGAGCCTGCGCAATTCCCCGCACCTTCTCGATATCCGCCGGGGAGCGGTGTTCGTTGTAGAGCAGGATTTGAAGGTTGATCACATCGGGGCCCTCGGACTCTCTCCCACATCCTACCAGGCCAAACTTAACCTGCGACCCCACCCATTGATCAGCAATGGAGAGGCCAAATTAAATCTCCAGATCTGTAATTGAGATTTGTAGCTTTTGTACTAACTTAGCGAGCAATTTCACAACGGTGCCTCTAGTTCAGGCGAGTAATGTCACCCATTTGGTTAAGAAGACTATCTTTTTGGATAGGTTGAGTGAACGATTGGATGAAACATGAATGCTTGTCCCTTGCGAAGCGTTCACGTTGAAGCGGGTTCCAAGAGTAATTACCACTTTGCGTCTTGGGGTGCTCTTCTTCCTCTTAAGGCCTTCCCAGTTTTACCGGTGAGGAACGACTTAGAGTTAGTCTACCTGTCGACAGGTGCCGATCGGTAACGAATCGCGCAACATGGTTCTTGGGCCCCAGAATGGAGAGGACAACGGAAGAGGGTGTCTCTTCTATCAGTAGGTACTCAGATGCTCTAACTTGAGCGTCTGATGTACGGACCACCGCTATCCACGCGAGCCGGAGCATGGCTGCGCTAGGAAAAGCTCATGGCGATGAGTAAGATCGCAAGGGACATCCGTCAGCCGGCACTATGCGCAATCCGCAAGCAACGCGTCACGATCACTGTGGCCATGGCATTCCTCAGCACGGGGACGTCTTGTGAAGGAAAAGGCAACAACGAAAGCCCAGAGAGGTTCGGCGACTGGCTGTTCACGAGTATTCAGTCGGCCTCTCCAGAATGCCAAGCACTTGGAACGCTTTTAGCTGTAAAACTCGAGTGAAAGATGCACTTTGATCAAGCACTCGGCTTAGGGTACAGGGTTGATCAGTTGATTGAGTCGCTCCGCCACGTCCGGCGCTGTATCGTCCCAATAATGGGTATGCGCACCTGCCCCAATGCAGAACTCGAGCCAATTCCCTGTACCCGCAGTAGTGATCGGCTGAGGATAAATTCCGGACCCCGTCGTCGTCCGTTGGTACCATTCCTCAAGCCAGAGAGATCGCCCAACGTAGTCCCCACTCCGATACGCATTCCACCAAAGAACTATTCCAAGGCCAGCCGGGCTCGGTAGAGTTGAAGGCGGAATTGCCGTTGGCGTCGCGGACGGGGCCGGAAGTGGGTTCAATCCGTTATCGGGACTTGTCCGCACCCATCCATAGAGGTAAGGAAAAAAGCGGTTCAGAAGCTGGCGCAGTGGACTACCCATTGTGAATAGCCGAATCGGGATCCTGCTGGACGTCGCGGACGGACCGAAACCGAGAAGTTCTAGTCGTGGGTCGTTCCGCTGGGAGTGAAGAAGTCTCAGCAGGTCAGCCGAAATCAAGGAACCCAGGCTATGAGCAACAATCACCACGGCGTCGTATGGACGCCCGTCCGGGTCGCGATATTGTGCGACGTGGCGCAGAAGGGACGCATACCGCTCGAAAATCCTGGCGCGGGGAGTTGCAGCGTGCGGACCAGCTCGCAGATAAGTGTCGACGTCCAGAATGCAACGCAACACCGGGCTCGAATAGCGTACGAGGGCTGCCAGTAATGCTGTCGAGGCCGCAATTGCGATAGTTTTCTCTACCGCCATTTTGGAGGACATCTCGAACGGATAGCGCCAATGCGCAGTGAAAAGAAAAACGACTGGTACCAAAAAAATTGCAATCCAAGACAGGTAGGCCAGGAGTGAAGTCGAGTCCAGACCACGCGAAATCCAACCACCCAGCCATTTGGATTCGTGGTTGGTTGAACTCCTCGGCGGTTCCGTCCTGATAGTTCCTGCCGGGATTTTCTTTCGCACGGGGACTCTTTCAGTCAGCACCGACGGAAGCGCCCACCATACCAACAGCAACAAGGCACTCGCAGTAACCAACACAGCGACCAACATCCCATAACCCAGGCTCCAGGTCAGAACACCCTCCAGGTAATCACATGGCCAACCCTCAGCACACGGCCGTAACAACGTGGCGAATTCAGTGCACGGCCGCCCTTCCAGAATGTGTTCGGAACAAGTCACGTCAGCCACCGGGAGATGTGGGAACAAATCCACACGAGTCACGTCATCCAATCGCTTCAAACCAGGAGCGACAGAGAGAATCGCAGGCTTGAAGTAGGGGTTCTCAATTCTCTTGGCAACCGAAAATAACCCCGCCCATATGAAGCCGGTGATAAAGACAAAGAGAAATGATGGAAGCGCCAACGCCAAACGGCTAGTTCGAACGGCCGCCCGTGCTTGCGCCCGCTCAGCAGTAGAGCTTTGGGTTCGCCAGGCCACTTCTCCCAAGACAAATGCAGCGATAGCGAAGCCAGTCAGCAACAGCCATGAGAATCTCAGAATCACGAACAGCCATTGTGCTGTCCACAAACTTGCGAGACCAAGAGAACGCCATAGCACGGCGTAAATCCAGAACATCGTCAAGAATGCGATGTAACTGGCCCATCCCGTGTAGAGAATTCCTGCCTGGACATCTTGATATGCACTCAGTACGTACGAGAGCAGGAGAGCACCCAGCAACCAAGCCACGACTCCCAGGACCACTCCCTGATTCCATTGATTGTCACGTACCAATATGAAGGTGACACCGCCTGCCAGCGATGCTGGTAAAAACGATACGACGATCCACGAAAGACGCCCGCCAAAGACAGGCCTTCGTAGCTTCTCCATAAGGACCAGGCCAGCCGCTGCCACGGACAAAGCAACCAACAATGCAGAAACTACTCCCAGCTTCTGAACCTCACGAATATTTGCGGCGGCTGAGAACAGAGCTATCAGTAAAACCACTTTCAGTAACGGGATGACGATTTGCAACATTCGGGATGCGTAACGCTGGGCAAACTGAAGGGTTTGCCACAATTTATTCGCATTCGGCTGTGTATCGATCGCGACCCGGCTGAGACTCGGCAGATGAAGAACCAGCTGAAATACCGCCAAGAAGAAGCTCACGAGCGAGTTCGTGGGGCGGGCCAGATCAGCCCAGAACATCTCATAGATGTGAACATCCGTTGCAGGTTGCCTCGCGCTTGCCGATCGTCGTCCGTCAAGTCGAGTTGTGATGTAGACATTCCCATCGGCTCCGCCTTGATAGTTCTGTAGGAGCCGCCGCGTGTACTTCAACCCGACCTCATCCTCAACGTCACCTTCTTGGGGGGACTTTTTCTCCTGCGCGAGAGCTCGTGCAAACTCTGCGCTCTCCTCCTGCAAAAACCGCATCTCGCGATGCACCCTGGTCTCCTGGAGAGCCTGGACCCGACTGGCTTCGTCGATGCAAACCGGCTCGAGTGGGATTTGAATTGGCAAGGAGGAAAAAGAATTGAACAGTTTCGTCGGGCGGTCTTCGCACTTTCGAGACGCTGCTGTCGGATCGAAAGGAGGGAGTGATAGAAGCAGGTCGGCCATCGCATTGGCCGTTGCGCCCGGATCATGGTGAGCAACGCCATGGACGCCGATAATGGCAACTCGCCGAATGCGATCGTTGGCACCAGAAATCTGGTCAACGTGCGAACTGGACCCTCGACTTACCTGTTTTTCAGCCATCTGAGATGCCTTCGACTCGCCATGAGGCATTTGATGAGTCTTGTTGGCCCGGCTGTGCTGTCTCGGTGGAACAGTTACGCGAATCGCGCTCCGTGCAAAAATACAGCCAGAGTTGCCGCGTGTTTACAGAACGACTTCTTGTTACGAAAAGCGAACGGAGCCCAGAGGATGGCCGTGGGGAAAGGAGCCCTATTGTTCCTAAGGTTAGGAATCAAGTCAAGCGCGAAACAGGCAGTGTGAGAAGGCTATTCGTTTGGCTGGTGCCTAGATTGCGACTGGTTTCAGGAAGGCTTGGACACGTGGTCGTGGCAGGACTGCTCAATGCCAGTGAGTGCATTCCAGAGTGACTTCGCTGCTACATCGGCAGCCACCAGGGCTTCCCTACCTGCTTGAGGGTTTGCGGCGAGTTGTATTTCGAGTTGCCGCCTCCAGACTTGGGCATGAAAAAGATCTGCTGTTGTGTGCAATTGGAAATATTGGCAAGTGGACTCATCTGCTTTGTATATTTCCTCAAGCCCTCGCAATTTCTCCTCCAGAAACCCGCGGGACCTGCGATTCGTAAACATAAAACGCAGTCAATGCATCCTCGATGGTCCCATACATCGAAACGCCATCAAAAAAGAAAAGCAGATCCTTCACTTCGCGGCACAGCCGAGTCGCCAGAGCGATGCCTAAGGCCAAGGCAAAGATGCAAGCAGCGCATTCCTTGAATCGACTTGTTAAGAGTACGACTTGCTAGGTCCAAGTTGTATCGGAAATAAGAGTTGCATTCTTCAGTTTACGGCCTCATGGCTGGGAGACGCCTGCGCCCGGCGCTGCGCTTTCTGACGCCTGTGCCGCTTCGCCCTTTTGCGTGACAGACGTGAGATTGCTGTGTATCACCGCACTTATAAATCTGTCGGTTTCGGGCACCGTCATCGATAACCATGATGGTAGTCACAATTCTGCGTAACCGGTGATACGACACTCGTTTTATGTCTCAATGTACCCTTAAGCTAGTGAACCGCAGGATCATACTTCTCGAGTGCCTTCTTATACGAAGGATTGTCCGGCTGCAGCTTCAGGGCCCGGCGTTCTGCTTCTGCTGCTTTTATTTGTTGTCCAGCCTGAAAATAAGCCGTTCCAAGAGTGTCCAGAAACGCCGGATTGTCCGGTTCAATCTCAAAGGCGTTTTGTGCGAGAGCAATCGCTTCTTTTGGATCGCGCAATCCTGAATCGCTAGATGTGGCTAACAGGAATGCCAGATTGTTCATAGCAGCGGGGTCACCTTGATCTACCGCTCTGCGATACCACTTCACCGACTCGGTCAGATTTTTCGGAACACCTCTTCCGCTGGCGTACAAGGAACCAAGCCCAAACTGACCGGCTGCAAGGCCATGCTCCGCGGCCTTACGCATCCATTTTGCTGCCTCGTTATCGTCTTGAGGAACGCCTGTACCTTGGACATACAGTGCTGCGATATTGAACTCTGCGCGCGCGTCCCCTGCTTCGGCCGCCCGCCGCATCCACTTGGTGCCTTCCGCCACGTTCGGCTCAACTCCCCGCCCGGCCAGATACATTTCGGCCAGAGAGTATTCCCCGGCGACGTCTCCCTTTTCAGCAGCTTTGCGAAACTACTTCACGGCTTCGGTCTCATCGAACGTAACGCCCTCACCGCTGGCGTAGGCAGTACCCAAGCGAACCTGAGCTTTTGTATCCCCGCGCTGCGCCTGTGCCCTCAGTGTACCGATATTCTGAAATTCTCCAGACTGAAGTAGGAGCGTGAGGATCACCATCGGCCAAAAGCTGAACATCAATCGGTCCCTTCGACTAAAGCATGTCGATACTGGATATGTAGCAGAAGAAGCGCAAGTGCCAAGACAGAGGCCACGATTTGAAACGGAAGGAAAAACGAAAACAGCCGTGTTTCAGTGGAGAGAAAACTAAATACTCCTCCCACCGATAAGACACTCAGCAGGAGAAGGCACCAAATTGTCCCGCTATTGCCCAAATGTTAGGACCATGAAGCGACAGAAGCAATCCTCCAACACAGAACGTCATGAGTAGCCAACCTGCAATCAGGAAATGGAAGCCGACCAATTGGAGACGCAAAACACCCACGATGCCAACTAGGGCGCTGTAGCAAATCACAAACTGACGCAATCCCACCTTGCGCAATAACAACTTCACTCCGCCAGCAAGCAGCGACAACGATCCACCTAAGAAAAACAGTGAACCATAGGGCATCAATCACTGGCTGTCCTCCAGAAGCAATACCAGGCAATCTTTCCAGCAACCGGGAGAAGTCCGAACAACACTAGCAGCGAGGTTAAAACATCCATAGCGGGGATAATCCAACGCTTGGGATTAGCTCCTTCGCTCCTCATTTTGATGCCTGATCTTCCTTCCTGTCTGCTGCTGGTGGTGGAGTCGCTGGCGATGGTGTGAACGTGAATACGTAATTTGTCTCGTAGAGTCCAATAACAAAGCTGAGGTCGTTCGTTGGCGCGTGTTGCAGCGGAATATTTGTCACTTGACCACCACCCTCGAACCGGGCAGCGATTGACCGCATCCGTGACAAAATCCTGAAATACACAGGGAGTCCACTTCGAACGCAACATTCTCTTGATGAGTTCGACCTGCTTTGCTTCTACCGCGATGAGGCCTTGCAGCACAACACGCCGATTGATGGAATAGACTTCGGATTCAACGAGCTGGCAGCCAACGTGGCCCAGGCGCTGCGAGGCAGCCCAAAGCTCTTCGACAAGATATATCTGTTTCATCCGTACGAAAAACAGCAGGTCATTCAAGTTTATCCTGCAATGGAAGTGGTGACGTAAAAGTGCCGACAAGCCAATTAAATCTCGGGGAGCAACTTGCGGTTCAGTTCTGGGCAAAATATGGTTTGCGAGCTGAGCGATTCACGAAGCTCGAAATGCGGAGCAGTAAAACACCTGATTTTCGAAATCGATTCGGGACGAAGGGACCAGGAACCTTCGGCATACAGCAGATCCGTCTAGCTCAGCTCTCGGCCGTCATCTCGGCTTCGCCGGCTTGTGCAGTCTCAACATCCTGTTGCAGAGCCTTTTCGAGCGCGCGGAAGGTGGCATACGGGTCGACGACGGTAGCCTCTTCAACTTCTCTTTCAGAATACGGCCGCCAATGTGCTCTCTTTATTCTTACGTCTGGCATCAATACGGACCTCGAAAGAGCCAAACGGAATTCGTCCTGCATTGCTGGTGCTGCGATCGTCTCAGGACTCACCTGTCCCACTCTTCCCATAAAACAGCCGAATAGCCCTCCCGGTCTAAACGTTCCGACTGCACCGATAAGCCTTCGGTGAATCCGCGCAATCGCGGCCTTGAACGCATCGGGCAGCGACTTGATTGACCCGAAGTACTCTGCCTGGCGCAACGCCAGGCCGATCGTGTAGGAGAGAATTGGTAGCGGGGCGCTGTCTAGCAGCATGAAATATTTTAGTGGTTCAACCGCAGAGCCCCCTTCGCCTTGCAAACATCGTTCAGTCCACAGAACAGCACCATCGGTGGTAGGTGCATTGAGGGAAATGAGTGATTTTACCCACTCACCAACCATGTCCCAAAAGGCCATACGGGTCAGGATCGACGCCGCAATCGTTGCGGCAAGCCAGGAAATCCTTGAGCTTTCGATATTTGAGCGCAGCACAGGAAGCGGGCTCTGCAAGAATGATGGCTGCAAGCCCAGGTTTCCTTTATCGAACCCCTCCCAGAGTTGCATCGCTTCCCGAAGGTGGACGCTACTGTTTTCCGATAACGTAACGCTCAGACGAATGAGACCAACCGGCGCTTCAGTGATGGATGCTGGCTGCCGTGTCGCATTTGCCCCCACACGAAACACGGTTTGCTCCACCACGTCCACCGGCAGAGCACAACCGATTGTTTGGAGCCGGTTCGACACCTCGAACCAGTACATCTGTCCTTTCGGCGCTTTTAGGACCCGAAGGTCAAATTCGAAGATATTCGTCTCCTGGTCGCGACGCAGGTTGGTGATTTGGATGCTTCCGTCGGGGAGCCACGTCTTGGTCGAAAAGCTGTAGAGACGGGCGCCATCGAGATACGCTTTCATCTCGTCGTCGCTAATTCTTCCGGGAGTGGCGCCGTGAATCGTGATGCCGATTGCATCGCCCGAAATCGGCAAACTGGGGCCACCCAGGTCAAGGGTCGGCTCTGGTGCCGATGGAGGCAGCCAATCTTGTGGCTGCGGGCTGCTGAGCTCTGTAACTTCCTTACGAACGAGATCACCCCGGATGTGTGGCTCTTGCGATTCGGAACTGCGATACGATCGCAAGATTTCCGGCATCCTTGTTTCCATGAAGGGTTCGAGCAGACTCAGAAAAACAAAACATTTCTCCGGGTTGCAATCTGGCTTGAGCCCGTGTGCTCTGAGTCCTTCGATGAGCGCCTGGCTGAATACCGAGATCGTTCCAACCTTCAGCTCCGGTGACCAGGCTGTGGTTCCCGCCGCTGAGGCGTAGATGGTTGAGACCTTGGAGTTCTTGTTAATCGTGCCCTTCGTCGGCTCGTTCAATACTCTGGTGCCGGTGAGGGGCGCATACTCCGAACGCTTGTCGTAGTCGGTGCGGCACGCGTCAAAGAACATGAAATGTAGCGGAACTCTTAGCCGCTTCAATCCTCGTGCGAGATTCTCCGTGGTCATCGCCCTCTCAACGTTCCGGGGCGGTTCGTAGTCTCGAGGCAGCAGGAATTGTCGATCCTCGACTTCTTCCAGTCCGTGGCCACTAAAAAAGAAGATGGAGCGGCTTGCCGCAGCTGCGCCTATGGGCAGCTTTTTCATTTCATCGAACCAGTCGTGGACGGCGTTGTAGCAAGGCTCAAAATCAGGACTCAAAGAAGCCTCGGACATACGGGGTGCGAGCTGCAATTCCTCTTTACTGGGGGCGAGTAACAGCCAGCACATCGCCAGCGGACAGTTGGTAATGAGATAGTCTTTTTCGAGCCATTCGAAAAAGCGAAATGCGGACAGTGCAGAGACAGGGAGTTTTCCCAGCTCCAATGACGCGGAAGTAGTGTCGAGTTTGGTGTAATCACTAACGCCGATTACCAGGGCGAACGTTCCGGGAGTTCCGGGATGCCACGCTTGATTGATCCAAAGCCCGGGCCTCGTGCCGTGAGGAACCAACGTCATTGTTTGTTCCGATCGTTGTGGGAAGCGCTGCAGAACGATTGTGCGGGAGCGGGAACACGATCTGCTCCGCTCAGAAGGAAGATTTTTATCGGGACATTGCTACTCACCGATTACACCTTTTTTTGATATGCGCCCTCCATTGTACCCATCCCTTCAACCAGCGCGGAATGGCCTACTAGAGCCATGATTAAAGCCCTTTAATGTGCAGTCACGGTCATGACACCCTTGGTCCGTGTCGGAGTAAGAATAAAGGGACTCAACTCCGATGAAGGGCCAGCAAACGTCGCAAACAACCCTCCGGCGCGAAACATGCCGACTGCCTTGGTCAGACGCTCGTGTACCTGTTGGATTTCGTCGCGGAAAGGCGCGCACTGCGGATCTTTGAGGAAGTCCTCGGCCTGGCGTAGAGCGTAACCCGTTGGCTCTGCAAGAAAAGGCAGCGAGCTCTTGCTAAGCCGGCGAAAGTAGTCCAATGCTTCCCCTCGAGTTGTCGAGTTGGGTTGACGCAAACATTGTTCCGTCCACAGCACGGCTCCGTCAGGAATCTCCGGAGCAAGGTTGGCAAGATTTCTCAGCCAGGTGTGCAATTTGTCCCACTGTCGGCCACGTAGCAAGACGGTGCCCGCGATTGTGCCGGCAAGAGGCGATTGCGCCTTGTGAAGAAGTATCTCTTCGAGCTGACTTGCATCAAGGAAAAAAATCTCACCGATTGCTCGTGCGGCCGCATTCGCACTTTCCCGGTTATAGACGTCCCAAAACTTTGCTGCCATCGCAAGATAGCTCACACCCATGAAATCCGGCTCATCCAACGCAAGGCTCACATCGAATCTCTTGATCACCGGGGGGTTGAATTGAAAGTCCATTTCGATCAAGAAGTTTGACAGTGCCGCGCGATCCATCGGGAGAACGAAAGCCTGTGCTTGCAGCGAGTCTTCAATCTGAAGCCAATACGTCCGCCGGGGTAGAGCGGCCGGGATGTTCAGGTTAAATCGTAAGGCTGTGTTATCTTCCGAGCGTCTGACCTTTGAAACCTTGATGTCGTTGCCCTTGGCGAGCCAAGTCATGTTCTCGTAGTCAAAGACTCGCGCCTTGTTCATCCAGAGGTCAGTAATCTGTTCGCTGCCAAAGAAATCGTGAACGTCTTGCCAACTTCCTGTGGTTGGCAGAACAGTTTCTGCAAGTACATTGGTGAAAGTTTTGGTGAGTCCTATCCCTGATACCGATGCTGGTCCCGCACCCGCTGCCGGTCCTGCTGCTGGAGATCCCCCGCCGTCCCCTGCTCCTCGCCCGCCCGGACCGGCCGCTCCTCCCGGCTGTGCCGCAGGCGGAGGTGGCGGAGCAACTTCCGTGACTGGTTCTTCGGTTTGGTCCCCCCTCACGCGAACACGTTGGCTTGAAGTCTGGTTGTAGCGAGTCTGGAGAATTTCCTTGATCCTGTCGCCAACAAACGGCCGCAAACGATGAAGAAAAATAAAGCACGTTCCGCTGCTGCAATCGGGGGCTAAACCTTGACAGCTGAGGCCATTCAATAATGCCTCGCCGAACAGCGAGACACCAATCTTCGGATCGTTGGGCTGAAACGCCTGCGTACCGGCTGCGGAGGCATAAAAAATTGGAACAAAACAATCTGGATTGACGGCAGCGCTTGCCGGCTCATCCAATACTTTCGTTCCTTCAAGCGGAGCGTAACGCCCAAGATTGTTGTGGTCGTTGCGGCATGCATCGACGAAGAGGAAATGTAGTGGGATCTGGAGGGCTTTTAGGCCTCTGGAAATGTTTTGCGTACTGAGTGCGCGGTCTATAGGTGTACCAGGGTCAAGGTAGTCAAACGGCAGAAGGATCTGGCGGTCTTCGATGACCTCAAGTCCATGACCGCTGAAAAAGAAGACGGACCGGCTGTTCCCAGCCGCAATAGCCGGCAGCTGTGACATCTCAAGTTTCCATTCCTGGATTGCCTTTTCACAGTTGGCAAAATTCGGCTCGGCAATGTGCGCGGACAATCCCGCACTGGTGGCCGTTTCTTCTGGCGTGGGCGACAACAGCAGCCAGCATTTTGCAAGTGGACTCCCCGTGCGCAGATATTGTTTTTCCAGCCAAGCAAACACTTTGAAACCGGTGAGCGCCGATACGAACAATTGACCTAATCCAAAGCATGTAGGGCTGCCATCAAGATTCCGATACCGGCTCACGCCGATGATTACAGCAAACGTGCCGGGTGTACCAGGCGTCCAGCCGTCGTTCACCCAAAGACCGGGTCGCGCGGGATCAGGCTTAAGCACTCCCTACCTCCAGTTTCTTTTCTGCGCAGCGGCGAGTTTCGCAGCGAGCTTCCGATAAAAGCTCGGCCGCAACAGGTATTCTCCGTGGGCCTTAACCAAGGAGACGCCAGAGCCGTAGGTTTCATCATCAACCCCTTCGATGATCGGCGCTGCGGTATAGCTGATAAAGTCGTTGTGATCCCAAACATTCCACCAGACGCCTAGGTAGTTCTTGTCGGGAAAAGGCACCTTGTTGCCGATCGCCTTGGAATAATTGGGGCTACTTTCCAGGAAAAGCTTCATCTCCTCGAATAGCCCAACCTGGGAGGCAGTGGCACACCAAAAGTCAATGCGCAGGCTCGACTTGCTGTTGGGCAAAAAATGGGTCACCTGATCATAGACAATTTGTCCACCCATGCTATGTGTTAAGACGATCAAAGGTTCGTTGGGAGCCGCTTTCTTCGCTTCCGCCAATGTGTCCATTACGACTTGAGGAATTGGTCCCGGCGCCGTCCAATTCTTGCGTGTATTGAGATAAGCAAAGACGTCGCCGATAAAAAGTGTTACGAGCCGGTTAATCGGTTCCCGTGTTTCCGCCACAACGGTAGAAAGAGTGAACGCCGGTGCGCTGACCACCCTTGAGGTTGCCTCGCCCACGCGATCCACAATCTTGCTCCAGATGCCAGTTCCCTGAGCGACTACCGGCGATGCTCGTTTCTGGTCGAGCAGTACCCTCAACTTTTCAAGCTCGTCCTGAACAGATGAGCATCCAGCCAACGCAATGGGGGTGGCAGGATCATGCGCAACCTCATCGGCCGCGATGATCATCTGTGAACGGTTGGCCGGGTCCGTGGTCCCCTCGACAATTACTGTGGATAGCAAGTCACTTAGCTCGTCCGGCGAAAGATCTTTCAGGCGGATGCCGGCGCCGAGAGCGGCAGTGCCGATCGCAGGTCCAGAGGGGACAAGAACAGAAGGCGATTGACGAGCTGGAGGAGCGACAGGGATTTTGTCGCCGTCGACGGAAGCAAGCACTAATGCTCTGTCGAGGTTGGTGCCGCTTGGCTGCCCGCCCTGTGCGCCCTGACCAAAGATGACCGTTTTGGGTCGGGACTCGCGATTCCATGCAAATGAAGCTCCGAACTTTCCCCAATAGGCATTGAAAACCTTGCGCGAGGGCCAGATGTTACTTCCCACGTACCGGTCTAGAAAATCCGAGATTTCTTGCAAGTGCGGTTTGTAAGATGGGTCGTCATCACGATTGGCAACGCCATGAACATATACGATACTCATGATGCGGGCGATTATCCGCCAACCTACAGCAACGAATCAACCCTTGATCTGGCGGACCTACAGTGCACAGCCGAAACGCCGTGCTTCGCTAATTCGTCGTTGAGGTGACCCTTTACAGCATCTAAAACGTAAGGAGAGGTGCTGAAAGTTTAGGTCTCCCGCATGACCTGCTCTGGCTTCCTGTCGTCGCGTAGGGCTACGAATCGTGAGTACTCGCCGACTTCCTCGTAGTAAGATTGGTTCCCGAAAAACTTGACGCGGGTTCCTTGTGTGTAGCAACGGCGGCAATGTAGGTTGACTTCAGCAGAAATTACTTTCACTTATTCGGCTCCGAAACGACCGCCTCCTGTATTACACCATGTAATAGGCCCGCGGACTGGGCGTGCTCTTCGAGTCGGTTAGACAAATGAACTTCGTGCGTCCTCACGGCGTAGCGGGGAGATCGCATGGATCAAGGAAACCTGGCAAGCTCGATTGCGGAACTGACGGGAATGCTCCGGCCTGCGGCTGGAACCACAGAAGCGGATCTGGAGCACGGCAGGCTTCTGCTTGCGCAGGCTCTTCGATCAGGGCAAACCTCGGCGGCGATTCGCGGGACGGTCACGCTTGCCACGAATCCAATTGCCGCCGAGCAAGCAAAGCAATTTCGTCATCTTTCCGGGCCCAAGCCTCCGACGGCTGTGCGTGCATTCATTCGCACGGTGCCAAGTACGACAGGTGTGCATCCCTCGGTGCCTCCTTCGGTGCGGGGCATCGCCATCACCGAGTCTGCGGGTCCGTTCCTGACGCCACTTGGAAGCCCAATCTGGATCGACGCGTTTAACGTAATTCAACTCACACCGGTTACGCGGCACTCGGCAACATTGGGACTGTTTCCAATTGACTCGGCACGCTCTACGAACCGAAAGATTGTGCTCAAAGCCGGCAGCATTTGGTTTCAGGCTCGCTTGCTGGCCGCAGGCAGCCCACCGAATTCCTTCACTGGATTCCGCATCAAGGGCGGAACACTCACGCTCACGGAGGATGCCGCGCGGGTCGGCGCCGGACTCGACCTTTCGCCCACGACTATCGCCACGCTCATCGTTGATCTTGATCCACCTGCAGTTACGCCCGTCGCCTCAGGGCCGGGGGTGGACGCCGGAAATGCGTCGGTCGATCTTCCGCCCTCGGCGACGATTCAGTTCGATCCCGCGGCTGCAAAACTGACTGCTTTGAGTGATTCCGAGGTAAGCGTCTATGGAGAAACCATACGATTCCAATGGACGGGCGGCGCTCCTGTTTTCGAGGGCGTCACGAATGAGATTGCGACTCCGCTCAGTTTTTCGCCCAATCAGTTCCAGGTTGCCGAGGCGCAATCGAAGGTAAACGTGCTGTCCGGGGCCGGTCCAATCCAGGCGGCCTCATGGGTGTTGCCGGTTGTCGTCACGACTGCCGCGAATCTGGGGGAAGCGGCTGGGGCCGGGGCCTTGCTGCTGACCATCGGCGCGGGCATGTCGCAACAATGGGAGGGACTCTCACAACCCGCCCTTCTGAATCAAACCCTGTTGCACTTGATTCCCGGTCAGATCGTCGCTCTCGCCCAAGGTTCGGGTATCCAGGCGTCGGAGACTTTTGACCTCTGGCAAGGCTCCACCGTTGATTTCGCTGCAGCACGCCCGTACAGCTCCTTTTACCTGAGTCAGGCCGGGCTTGAATGGTTCGAGGTGAATGGAACATCGGTCGCCCATCTCGACCGGCCGTTGCGCGCCGACGACTCTCGCTTTGCGCTGAAGATTGCAAAAGGGGCGCTCCTGCTCTTTCAAACTCCAACGCAGTTTTTCATCTTCATTGGGACTGCGCTCGATACAGAACCGAAAGGCACGAATGCCATCGCACTCGAGAACGCGTTGCTCGTGGTGGACCGGCCCGCAGCGATGGTCATCTTCGGCGAGCTCGATCCCGCAGACTTGAATTCGGTGCGTAGCGGGCTGGTCGGACTGGAGTTTGCAGTACGTGGGTTGTTGCCGACACTACCGGATCCCTACGCGAGCAATTTCGCGGTAGCAGACTTCTCCACTTCCGACCGGCTCCCAACTGGTATCTTGACGCCGATCATCACGTGGAAGACTCAAGATAGCCCCATTCTGGCGTTTGGCCTGCTTCTATCCAATTTTGCAGGAACAAAAAGTTTACTTGCTATCGAAAGGCAACGGCTTGCTCTGCTCGATCTCTCGACGAATGCAGATTTGTTCGGCGTTGAGTTCCTCCCAGGTCGCACCGCCACGATTGCCATTGACCAGATGGCACTCACGATTCCCGGTTCAGGGCTAGCAGTATTCACGGTTCCACAGATCTCCTGGGAACCGATGAAATCCCAGCCTCCTGTCGCGGGCTTGCATTCCGACACTGACGGTGGGCCGAGTACCTTCAGCGTTGAAACCGTAAATCTGGTGCGCATCGAACCCGCTGCCGCTTTGCATTTTCTCGAGGATGAAGTTGGAAGCGGTGCAAATTTCAAGGGACATTTCACTCTTCCCTTCGGGCTGGTGGCCGATGTTCAGGCCGGCCAGTTTCCGCAGACCGGGGGTACGTTTCAGCTAACCCAACCTGCGTTCAAGAACCTCTCCGGTGGCTTGCAACTCACGCTGGGTGCGCCCCACCCGGAAGCGGAAGATGCGTCGCTACCTGGGACCTGCCAAGCGATAGACCCTTACGGAACTGCAGTTCTTAGTAGCGATGTGGCGATCATGTTCAACGATGAGTTCCTGACCGGCACCATCAATGAGCAGCCGCCACCTCCTCCGCGAATTCCGGTCAAGCGCATCGATTTCTCAGGTTATGGCGCCAGCATGTTCAGCGATTGGAGAGACTCCAAGACTGAAGTTGGCATCGTCAAAGCCCAGTTCGATGTGATCGTGGGACGCACTGGGTTCGAAGTCGTGAAAGCACAGAGCAATCTATATCCATGGGCGGCCCGAGTAGTACGCACGATCACGATTGAGCGACAGGGTGCCGGCTGGATACTGCGCACGGACAGCGGGTGGCAAGCGTCGTCCGAAGGTGTGTTTGTATTCCCCGCGAAAGAGCAACCGGATTACGCGGGACACGTTCACCCGGGTGCAGTTCTCGGTGTCACCAACATCCGCAACATTCGAGAGGTGACGGGCGGATTGATCACTGTGTTTGGTCTCGAATACCAACAAGTGTTGTTCGATGCCGACGTAATAATCGATACCGCTTTTCACGTCACGCAGGGAGCCCACGTTGAAGCAGGCCGCCAACTGGTACCAAGCCGGGACGTTGGCGGTTATGTCCAGCTGACTCCCGGCGACGGCGCTTCGCGCCAGCAACTCGCGGAACTCCTGAAGAAAACTGGACCGGTGGGCGGCCCGGTTGCATGCGTAGGAAATGTTGGCGGTCCCGGTGGCCCGCAACTAACGGCCGTGTCCATGGACGCGAGCATCAACAAAACCGGTCCGGATGCGGAACTTGTCGCAGCTCTCCGCGGCTCACTCGCGTTGCCGAAGGAGGGCGCGTGGACGGTCGCAAAGAAAGTTGGGACTGACGTTCCCGCCGCGCTCGATCCCAAATTTCATCTGCCTCTTATTAAGAACGACAATCTCGATCCATCGAAGTGGCATTTCGCCGATCCCGCCGACATCGCGCAGATCACGACACCAAACATTGCCTACGGTCTGGTACAGGCGACGGGGACACAGAAAATGTTCTTCGCGCAGCCTTTCGTGGATCAGACCGCGCCGGCGAAATTCAATTTGCCCGCGCCGCCGCATTTTGCCGATGTCGGCGCGCTCCTGAACGCAACTGGTCTATTTCCGGATCTTGGCGCCGCTCTGCCGTTCAATACGATTCCTTCTTTGGGAGTCTCGGGGACAGACATTTCTTTCAATCCTGCTCCCTTCCAAATAACCGGGCAGCCACCAAAATCGCTGGTGGACTTCGGCCCCGTGAAGGTTTTGCTGGACTATTCGGATGGCGGCAAACTTGATCCTGACACAGGCACTCGAGCGGTGCCCATCCCCAGCACCCTGGATGTGAAAGTCACCCCTGGAGCAAATCCCACCTGGTCGATGTCACTCGATCCGCTCAACCTGATCGTGGTGACGCCATTCGGCGACCAGAACGATCCCATTCTCCGGCTCGTTGGGGGCGCAAAAGCCGACTCCAACTCTGCGCCCACACTGACATCACTCGATGTCCAGTATGGCGGTGCGTTAAGCATAGTTCAGCAGGTCTTCAGCAAGCTGGAGCAGATCGCCAGCTTTTTGCCAGGTGCACCTTTCTCTCACCTTCAGGTGAACTTTTCGAACGGCCGGTTGACGATCCAGGATGTCTTCGCATTGCCCGAGCTGCCACTTGGGTTCGGCTATGTGACGGACGTCTCGCTCATTCTGGGTGCGGCCATCCAGCTTTCACCGCAATCTTTGGATTTCACGGCCGGGATTGGAAGTGAGCAGAAGCCATTCCATTGGCTGGTGAGCCCTCTGTCAGGAACAGGCGTGGTGCAGGTTGGCGTCCGTAATGGCGATCTTGCGATCTTGATCGAGGCCGGCATTGGCGCTGGTCTCGCCATTGATCTCGCCATTGCTTCAGGCTCGGCATCGGTCGTCATCGCAATCCAGATCAATAACGAAGTCAATCCATTTCAGATCAAGGCAATTCTTACCGGACAAGCGAGCGTCGACGTGCTCGACGGTCTGGCGAGTGCTTCCATCACGCTGAGCGCAGCGTTGGGTATTACGCCCGACAAGCTTCCGATCCCGGATGCACTCACATTGTTCGCGGGTGTCAGTGTTGGCATCCATCTGACTGTCTGCTGGTTGGTCAGTGTCGATTTCGACGGTAGCTGGGGATTCTCGGAAACGTTCCAGAAACCCGGGATTGTGCCCATATAAAGAAGAGGAGCCATGGCACTCACAAACCTGAAATTGAGCCTTCTGGCCTTCCCGCAAAAGTGGACGCCGAATTCATTGGCCGTCAATCTATTGCTGCTTCCGAATGCCGATCCTCTTGCACCGCTAATCGCCGGCCAACCGATGTTCGCAGGCACGGCGCTCAACCTGGAAGCCGCGATCATTACCGCCCTCGATGACTTACCCGCCCCGTCGTCCCCCAATACAAAGGCCAATGCGCTGACAGTTACTCCACCAGCTGACGCGCTGGCCTTGTTCAACAAATTTAAGAGCGACCAAGCTCCGACCTCCACGCCGTTGAACAATCTTTCCGGTGTGCGCATTCTTAAGTCTCTGCCTGATAGCTATACCAGTTCATTTGCATTTGAGCAGCCGCGGAAAGGTTTCCCCGACCCTGGGGAAGATTTCGGCTGCTCTTTGCGCGCTCAAAACCCGGGCGATCCTAGAAAGCCACCGCCTCCTCAGACTTGGTCCTGGGGCAAATTCATTTCGTTCGCGCTTCGTCAACCGCGATTTGCGCAGGAACTAGGCCTGCTGTACCCACTCACCCTGCCGATGGATCCTGCTGACGTGAAAAATGGAAGCTGGATCTATTTCCGCGTAGATGCAAGTAACCCGGCGAACCCCTACGCCACTGTGCCACCCGGAACGTTGAACAGTTATGCCGCGCGCTTGCCCGCATTGGCCGGAACCGAACGCCCGCTATTCGCCGCAACACTGTTCCCGGTCCTTGACTCAATCCCGAATGAGAGCGAGTACGACGATGTGCTGATTGAGGCAGAAACCTACGACGACGGCTTTGCGAAGATTGTGCATGTGCATCAGCCCGTCTCGACCGATGCGGCAATCGGAGACCGCAACCAGGTAAAGCCAGGCACAGATGCCGGAATTCAAATCGGTTGGGACGATGAGCAAGTCACGATCTGGTTCAACCGTTCGCTGAAGACGGCGCTGTCCACACAAACATCCGTGCCCGACGCCATCGAGAGTCCGCTGGGCGTTCAAGGTTATTGCGTCGATGTCCGTGAGACGGGCGATGCGAATTGGCATTCTCTATGTGAAGGCTCCGCCACGATCACCTACGGGCCGTTCACCGCGAAGGTCGAACGTGAATACGGCATCGAACCGGTGCCTGTCCGTTCCGCCGATGGCGTCGACGTGACATCGTGGCTACCTCGTTATTTCGCGCAGTGGCGTGGAAAGTCGCTGATCGTGAATGATCTCGACGCGTACCTCCTTAGTGGAGGGGCACCCCCAGCTGCGCCGCCGGCAATCACTCCGGACCTGCCTGCCGTTCAGTTGCTCTATGGACACGACTACGAGTTTCGCACACGATTGCTCGATCTGACTGGTGGAACACCAGATCCCGGGTTAAAAGCCGGCATCAACCCAGGTCCGGCGACCTCTGCGACGTGTGAATTTCGCCGTTTCCTTGCACCGAAAGCCGTTACTTTTCCGCTCACACGTGGAACACCGCCACAGCCAATCGATAGCTTGAGCTTTGCGCGACCCATCCTGGGATATCCGGAATTCCAATTTGCCCGCATCACCGACGAAGCAGTCGTACAGAAACTCATTGCGATGATTCCCCCGGCTGGCACCATAAAGATTTTGGGCGTCCCCGATCCGGATGTAGACCAGTTTCGTTTGGCAGTGGAAGTACGTACGCCTGCTCATGACGTCGGCAAGCCCGGAGAGCTCGATGGCCCCTGGCGCCACGTGTATTTTGTCGAGCGCTCGTTCAACCCTTATCCGACAGAAGACCCCGTAGGCGGCGACATACCTGTAACAGTTGAGTTCGAGTATCAGGACGTTCCGCACATCTCTACGCTCACGACGATCAAGCCGAACCTCACAGGGAAACTGCCTCTGCCGCGAGCGCGGGACGTGCGCATCGTGATAACGCCGCTGGGAAAAGTTGCTGACAATTATTGGAATGACGATGCCACTCGTTTCGGCATGACCAGCACCTTCGCGACACGAGCAGAGGCTACCAATGAGAACAACCTGTTGGGCAAGCCGGAAGACCAGCGACCCGACCAGATTCGCGCACTTCTACTGCAACCGCAAAATAATCTGACGCTTACTCTGGCGCAGGAATTACGACTCGATGTGAAGGAACTCACGTTCAAGGGACAACCGGGGACGCGAACTGTTTTCGGATGTTCGAAAGCACTGCGGCATGATTTGGCACCCGATAAGTCCACCATTACGTTCGCCGCCGAAGGCGAGCTGCTGAACAAGTGGGTCGTCGCGGTGGAATTCGACGTAGATCGTGACTGGACTTGGGATGGTCTAGCGGATCACGGAGTGGAAGTGGTGCGCGACGGCAGATTAGTCGGCACCCTCGAAGTGCGTCCAACCATCAGCCAAATCGCTCTCGGGAATGGCATCGATACCGGTCCACTGGCAGACCCAACTGTCCGCGAGAGTACTCATCTCATCTTCTTCGACGCTGTGGATGCGACTCCCAGAACGTATGGTTTTCCTGTCAACCAAGCTCCGAAATGGCAGTTCACCCCGTTTCTGAAGAATGCACCACCGGCTGCGAATCTCGTGCAAAACTTCCGGATCGTTCTGCCAGTTACGACGCCACCCCGCCAGACGCCCAAGCTGGCTTCGGCGGGAGTTGCGCTTTCGCCCTACACCATCGAGGAAAATTATGCCGGAACGGTTCCAAGGAAACGGGCGCTGTGGCTGGAGTTTACGGAGCCGGTAGCAGATATTCATGACACGATTTTCGCTCGCGTGCTCGGCTATGGGCCCGACCCATTAATGGTCAAGGGCTTGACCTACGATCTCCGAAATCCTGACGAGCCTGATCTGCCGATTGATCCTGAGCAGATTCGCGTAATCACTCCGCTCAGCTCGCACGACAACGCTGGCCTTAGTGCGATGGTTGAGTTAGTCAAGTCACCGACCTCGGACGTGCACTACACACTTCCGCTGCCTCCGGGGATCTCCGAAGAGGATCTCGAACTATTCGGTTTCTGGACTTACGAATTCCGCGTGGGACACCGCAGCATCTTTGACCAGCCTGTGGCGGGCTTGTGGTCGACGGCGCATGCCCGATTCGGACGACCGCTGCGAGTCACCGGCGTTCAGCATCCGGCGCCAACCTTGGTCTGCTATCCGTCCCACAATCTCGGGAAGGTTCGCGTCGTCGCTCCATTCGCGACACCTGTTCTGCTGAACGGCAAGTCCCTGATCGACCCACAGGAGGGGAAGCCGCGCACGCGCATCTGGATTATGTTGTATGCCCAGGTAATGCAAGCTGACGGGAAATCGTGGAGGAATGTGCTACTCAACCACCGGCACGCGGAAACGGTCGGTGCTATCGAAGATGAACGCGCCGAAGTGACAACACGGCCGTCACGCGATGTATTCGGGCACGCAACATTCAACGACCAGGAGATTCAAGGCTTGTTGCAAAAGCTCAGCCTTGCACCGAACACCGCGTTAAGTGTGCTGGCCGTCGAGTTGCTCCCACCGCGGGCAGATCAACTCCGCGATGAAATGGGCCAAAACCTAGGACAGGTGCGCATTCTTCGAACGAGTGCGCTGACGGCAGTGCCGCAAGCCTGTTGACAAGGATCATGGGGGAAGACAATGGATGTGCCACCAGAAATGACCGCAGCGGTTCAGGACAATGGTCCTCAACTGTTAACGATTGCGGGTGTTACAGGGATTGACATCGGCTTCACGGAACTAAATGGAATTCCAACTGAAGACATTGCGATCCGCGTGTTCGTCACCGATATCAACAATATCCCCGACGGAATACCTGACACATTGGCCGGATTCACGGTTGTCATTCTCGAGCGTAACCCGGTAACGGATGCTGACGATCTGCGCCGTTTTGATCCGGTGGTTGGCGGCGTCTCCATCGCGCTTGTAAAGGGTGTTCTGGCGGCCGCAGGCACGATGGGCGGAATCGCCCGCGATAGTAGCACGGGAGAGTTGCGCGGACTGACGAACGCACATGTAGTTAGCCTAGGGGCGCCTGGAGACACGATTCAGCAGCCAGAACCCAACCCAAACCCCAATGCTGCAAATGTTATCGGCACCCTTCTGCGCTCAGTTTTTCCGACTACCCCGAGTTCTTTGCCTCCGTTCGTGCCCACCGGATTTAGTGATGCCGCAGTCTTCACGATCACACGATCGGCGGCCGCCGCAATCACTGAAATTGGCCCCGTGAACGGCACCGCCATCCCACGACTGGGCGACCGAGTGATGAAACGCGGCAAGACCACCGGGCTAACTCATGGCACAGTGGACGGCGTTGATGGAATCATTGGGCAAGCAGAAAACGGCGTTATCCTAATCGACCAATTCACGATACGCGTGGACAGTTCACTGTCGCCAAATTGGTCTGCCAAGGGAGATTCTGGATCACTCGTCGTCAAAGAAGGCACCCTCGAAATCGTCGGTTTACATTGGGGTAGGCACCCTGTTACTGGTATTGGCTACGCGTGCAAAATCGACAATGTCGAGGCCGACCTTGGCATCTCGCTATTCTGGCCAATACCACAAATCTCGACACTGACCCCGAGCTCTGGATCAAACTTAGGCGGAGACAAGGTCACCATCACTGGACTCGGATTTCAGCTGGCTTCGAGAGTGACCATTGGCGGAATTCCAGTTACCTTCCAACTGATCAGCGATACACAGATTGTGGTTCCAAAGACGCCCCCCGGCAATGGCCCAGCCGACGTGTTGGTCACCGCTCCCGGAGGAACATCGCTGGTAGGGCGAGCAGAATCGACTTTCACATATTTGCCCGCCGCAAAGACGGCATTGATTTCGCCAAGGTTCTTTGGTGATGACGTCCTCGCATCCTGCCTGTCCGGTCACCGGATATTTGACGGTAGCGGAGATCCACCGGACTCTGTCGGGCTTATTCAGCAGGCGTTGTCTGACCTTGGGTTTGGAATCAGTGCTGATGGTGTGTTTGGCCCCGATACGGATAGCGCGGTAACCGCTTACAAGACGAGCAAGGGCATCACACCGAATGACCCAGTGGTTGGTCCAGAGACGATGACCGCCCTCGACGACGATTTTGCGCACGAGTTGCTGGACGTAAAAGCCAACCTCGTGGCCGGCACAGAATTCGACCTGGGAGACCGGCTCGGGACACGCGTAGACCTGGAGGATGGATTCGCTACTTGTGATTATCAAAACGGGATCTGCGTAGAGGTGGGACATGTCGTCGCGTATGCGATGCCGTCGACGGTGCAAAGCGCATGGGTAGAATCCGGCGGCCTCGACGGGACGTTGGGCGCGCCGACAAGCGACCCTGTCCAACTCGATGCCGGTCGCTCTGTGCAGGAATTTACTTTGGGAGCTTTCGTGTTCGGCGAAGCGAACTTCGCCCTGTCCATTGATCTATGGGAGGCATCGGTCGCCGGCGGCTCGATGATCGGACTGCCGCAGAGTCCGCCGCAGCCAATCGGTGCCAGCGGGGCAAGCTTTGTTCAGCACGATCAGGGAGTTGTGCTCGCGACGGTAGAGGCGGCGCCCCAGCCGTTGCCGCAGGCGGTCTTCGATCTATGGAGTGCGCAGGATGCGGCTGGGACTCCGCTTGGACCTCCAACCGGTTTTGCCTTTCCCTCGGTATCAGGCACGACAGTCTTCCCTTTTCTATCGGGCGGGATTGCTTTGAACAATGCGGGCATCGCGTCCCTGGTAGGACTTGTTAGCGATGATCTGCAGAGATACTTTCAGCCAGAGGACAACTCGCTGTTTCTTACGCGCCCGATGGTCGGAACCAATGCGACGCCAATCGTCGGAGGCGCGGCGGCATTCGCGGCGATGCAGAAAGACATCGCAAGCACAAACGGGGAAAACGACTTCGTTTACATTTTGAGTTGGCACTGCAACGTAGATCTACAACTTGTTTCAGGTGACCCGAATTCGACTTTGCGCTCCTTGCTTACCAGTTGCGCTTCCAGGAAAGTGCAAGTGCGGGCAATGCTTTGGGCGGGTGACCCGATTCCGCCTCCACCCAAGATCGTCAGTGTCGTAAAACCTGGGGTGGCAATTCCCTGGCAGTTGGTGAAGGACTACGCGAGGACGAAGACGTCGCGTACGGTGAACGATCCTGCCGTGCAGTTCATCAACGGGCTCATTGCGACCGGAAACGATGCGGCCGCGATTCTTGACGATCGACACCTGCCGATGGGATCGCATCACCAGAAGGTGGTCGTCGTTGGAAGTGGCGGGAACCTCGTCGCGTACGTTGGTGGCATTGAAGCCAACCTCGATCGTGTTCCCCCTCCGGTATCGGGCGAACTTGGATCCCCACTGTTCGATATTTCCGTCCGGCTGCAAGACGCGGGCGCATGGCTCGTGCTGAACAGTTTCGTTTCCCGGTGGAGCGCCCACCCCAACAGTTTTGGCGCGCCCTTGCGCGGAAGCGGTCTCCCTGTGCCAACACACACCGGCCCACTTGTTGTCCAGGTGACCAATACTTACGGCAGCGGATTTCCATTTGCTGCAGCGATACAGACCTCTTCAACCGCACTGTCGAACGGCATTAAGAACGCACGCCAATTCTTCTATATGGAGGACCAGTATTTTGTTGGCTCGCCAAAGATGGCTACGGCTATCAAGGACGCGATGTCCTCAAATCCGACTCTGACAGGAATCATCGTCATCGCTGCCGAAAACAGCGTTGCAGATCTACCGGATGTTGCCTTTCGCAGGCGGGATTTCCTTCGGCCGCTTGTAACTTCATTTCCCGGCAGACTGCTTGTCTTCGAGCGTCTCGGGGGCGGATCGACAATCGGGCCGACTGCATATGTTCATTCGAAGTTGCTCATCGTTGATGACGAGGCAGCCTTCATTGGATCGGTCAACTCGAACCGTCGCTCTTGGTTCCATGACAGCGAGATTGATGCAACCATCGTCGACAGCACCGGGCCGGGCGGGACTGCGCCGGGCACGCGCGGCTTTGCACGAGATTTCCGCTGTACGTTGTGGGCTCAACACCTGAATCTGTCTTCGGCGCTTTTGGGCGATGTTGCCACATCTCTGACGTTCTGGCAGGCAGTGATAAGTGGTGCCCTCGTTCTGATTAACGGCACCCTTGTCGATATTAGCGGCACCGTCTCAGTCCGTGCTTACAGTGCAACCGCTGTAGTACCGCGATATGACATCGGAGGAGTACCGGTCCCAGACGCACTCCTTCAGAAAGCGTGGGATACGCTCGAGGATCCAAGCTGACTTTTGTGCATCATGTATAGCGGGACTGGCGCTTATCGAGATGGCCCTCGAAATCCCGAACACGATAAAAACCTAAATCCTTAGTCCCACGACGCAAGAAGGAGGCTTCTTTTACTGATCAAGAACCTGTGGGAATACTGCCCAACCAGTCACGCAGGGGTTCATAGATGCATTCATTTCCGTTCTCCTGTGGCGCCGAAGCGCTCGGTCCTGATCCTTGATCGATCGTGGCCGGCAGCGATCAACATATTCTGCATCGATGCGCCCGGCAGGTCGTGGCCAATCCTTGGGAGTCACTCACCGAGCGCAAGGAGGAGGATGCCATTCATCACACCCTCCAGGTGTGCCGAAAGGCCCATGGGTAAGTTGGTGAAACGTTGCTCAAATAATCCCGTCACCAGTCTGAGGAGGAAGAGCACCATGCCATGCCACATAAGTCGACGCTTTTGCTTTTTCATTTGGATCTCCCGCTCAGTTTCGTGATCGATTCAGAAGCTTGTCCAACGTGAATCGATCAGGCTCCCAGAACGCCAGTAAGAATGCTGCAGCAGCCGCCGAGAAGACTGAATAGTCGAATGGCGTCTTGATGCCAAGACCTGTGGCCATGCCCAGAGCAAATGACAAAAGGAGAAGACCAGACAGGACGGAGCTTATTCGTACTTTGAAGCCTGCGATTAGCAATATCCCGAAGAGGGTCTCCGCGACGGTGGCTGCCCACGCAAACGACACCGTCAATGAACTGGGGAAGAGAGACATCACCGCGCCCGTGTATTCCACGAAATGAGCGAAATCTCCCCAGGATACGTTCTTTGCTCCATATGGCCCCCACACGCCAAAACGATCAGCCACAGCCGATAGAAAGGAAGCTCCGAGCGCAAGCCGTGCGAAAAGGCGGACAATCTCTGTCCCATTCTCAGCGAGTTGCGCGGTTTTTGAATTCATTTTCAAGACTCGCGATGTTAAGCTGACGTTTATAAGAGAAATGCAACACGCAGAGTTTCCCAGTTGTCTGCGATTCTCCTTCACCAGGAACGAGCTGGAGAAATCGCGAAAACCTAGCTCCTCTGCGTGCGCATGTCTCTGCCAGGATTGGAACGCAAGCCGTGGCAAACCTTATCAAAGTTAGTACGTGCCTCCACGTAAGGAATTTTGCTTTACGCAAAATGATTTCATCGGGGAAATACATTGCCCGAGTCCGGGTCCAATCAGACATTTACGACTACCTTGCCGATCTGAGCGTTGGATTCGAGGAAACGCGTCGCCTCTTGGATCTGTTCAAAAGGGAACGTGCGTGCGATGACGGGCTTCAGCTGTCCCGAAGCGAGCCCGCTGGTGATGAATGCTTTTGCACGCGCTAGGGCAGCGTCGTCGTTGGTGATCTCTCCGTTCAGATAACCCTTCAAGGTCAAGCTCTTGCCCAGTACTGTGAACAGAGGAAACGGCGTCGGTTCGGGGCTGAGCGCGCCATATTCGAGCAAGATGCCG
>Ga0126371_10000089_pt1 | contig 63843 bp, 62 predicted proteins | sample PanSoiMetaPlot_4_FD_110145 | JGI IMG/M metagenome (GOLD analysis project Ga0126371, IMG submission 110145) | Tropical forest soil microbial communities from Panama - MetaG Plot_4 | ecosystem: Environmental > Terrestrial > Soil > Tropical forest > Bulk soil | place: Panama | collected 2016-02-17
CCATCGCTGACCATCTTCGACGCTGAGCCCATGACGGAGTACATCTCCGCCTCACTCTTCGGCGCAAAAATCGCTGCAAATCTGCTCAGCGTGCTGAGTGGATTAGGACTCCTGCTGGCAGCGTTTGGCCTGTACAGCGTGATGGCCTACTCCGTCGCGCAGCGCACGAGCGAGATTGGCATTCGGGTAACGCTAGGCGCGCGACCGCGGGACATCATGCAGTTAGTTATCCGCCAAGGTATGCGATTCGCGGTGGGCGGCCTGCTTGTCGGCGCCTTGGTGGCTGGAGCTTTGGCGCGAGTGGTGTCTTCAGTGCTTGTAGCGGTAAGCCCGGCTGATCCGCTGGTGTACACCCTGGCCGGAGTATTCACGATATTCATTACCTTGACCGCGGCAGCGATCCCAGCGCGCCGCGCGTTACAAGTAGATCCGGCCACAGCGCTACGCTCCGAGTAGGCCACCAACGGGACAGGAAAGTCGACTTGGACGACAGGGACCGCCGCGCGCGCCCTCGCGGGTTTTCTTTGCGATCACGAGAAGTCGAAGGTAGACGAACTGTTGACTTTCGAGACCCTATAACTCCCAGCAGTCCGAGACAAACACCCGCGCGAGCGCGCGGCGGTCCCGTCAGTTCATGGCGGCTCCCTCACTCGTACCGCAGCGCCATCATCGGATCGACTCGCATCGCCCTTCGTGCTGGCACATAACAAGCCGCAATGGCTACCAGCATCAACAGGATGGATACTGCCACGAACGTCACCGGATCAGCCGCACTCACGCCGTAGATCATGCTCCTCATCTGTCGCGTCAAGCCGAATGCAAGAATCGCTCCCGCCGCGACACCGATTGCCGCGAGCACCACTCCCCGCCCGAGCACAAGCTGGAGGACGTCTTTTCGCTGCGCGCCCAGAGCCATGCGAGTGCCAATCTCCTGAATGCGCTGGCCGACGAGGTATGAGATCACACCGAAGATACCGATGCTTGAGAGCAGCAACGCCAGACCAGCAAACGCTCCCAGCAGCAGCATGGCGAAACGCCGGTCTGCCAGCGAATCAGAAACAATCTGGTCCAATGTTCGGCTTGCGTAGATCACGTGCTCGTTGTTGATCTGCGAAATCGAGTGCCGTATCGACGGAAGTAACGACAACGGCTCGGCTTCCGAGCGAACCACAACACCGATTCCGCGCTTCACGAGCGGCATGAATCTGTCGGGCACTTGTGTCAAAGGCACATAGATTTGTGCCTGGACTTTAGATTTTGAATCTGCGTCTAAACCCCAGTGCTTCACGTGAGCAACGATGCCAACAATCTCTGGCTGGGTTTCAAAAATGCCGAGATTGAGTCGCTTTCCGATTGCGTCCCCATTCGGGAAGAACTTTTTCGCCAGAAACTCATCGACCACCGCAACCGGCGTTGACCGTTCGGTATCCGCGGCTGTGAGAAATCGCCCCCGCAGCAGCGGAATCCCCATCGCCTGCCGATAATCGGGTTCCGAGAGGTAGAACAGTGCCCAATTCATCTCTGAGTCGGTCGCCGGTTTGGGTTGACCTTCTAACCAGAAGGGAAGTTCCGAGTCGCCATCCATGGGCAAAGTGTCGCCTTCCAAAGAGGCAGCCCTGATCCCGAGAGTATTCCGGACTGCATCGTGCAGCTGCCGTAATGCTGCTCGGATATGCGGCGCGTCGGACATGAGATCCGGAGGCATGGTGACATTGAAGGCGAGCACGTTATGCGGGTCGAAACCGGGATTCACTCCCAACAAGACGATGAGGCTACGGATCATCAATCCCGAGCCAACCAGCAACACCAGCGCGACCGCCATCTCGATCACGACAAACACATTTTGCGCGCGATGCCGCATGCTCGACGAACCGCGGCCACCTTCCTTTAACGTCTCCTGCAGGTTCGTGCGCCACACTCTCCATGCGGGAACCAGGCCGAAAAGAATCCCAGCTGCGATGGATATTCCCAAGGTGAATAACAGCACCCGGGCATCGACGCCGATCTCACGCGACCGGGGCACAGCGTGTGGAACGGCTGCGAGCAGGGGCTTCGTTCCTTGCGCGGCGAGGAATAATCCCAGTCCACCGCCAATCAGTCCAAGCAGCGTGCTTTCCGTGAGGAGCTGCCGAACGAGACGCGACTGACTGGCGCCCATCGCACTGCGCACCGCGAATTCGCGACTGCGTCCTGTGGATCGAGCGAGGAGTAGGTTCGCGACATTGGTACACGCGATCAGCAGCACGAAGCCCACGGCCGCAAGCAGCACCAAGAGTGTCGGCCCAATGCCTTCAACTATGTCATCCTTCAGGCGACTGATGCTCACGCTGGAACCCGCATTCGACTCCGGGTATGCGGCTGCCAGGCTGCGGGCGACGCTCTGCATATCTGCACGCGCTTGTTCTACGGTCACTCCGGATTTGAGGCGCGCCAGAACATTCATTCCCATTCCGACACGGCGATTGCGGAATGTTTCATCGTTCCACTGTCCTATGGGGAGGTAAATCTCAATGTTGCTGCCGCTATACAGGCGAAAGCTCGCCGCGATGACTCCGACGACGGTGTATGCCTCGCCGTTCAGGATCATCCGTTTTCCCAGAACGTCGTGGGCGCCCCCGAACTTTCGTTGCCACAGTCCCTGTCCGATCATGACCACAGGAGCGCCACCGACTCGGTCCTCGTCTATGGAGATGTTGCGGCCAATTACTGGAGTTACGCCCAGCGTAGGGAAGAAGGCGGAAGAAATCATGTAGCCGTGGAGACGTTCCGCCTCACTTTGTCCCGTCAAGTTCCAATCATCGTTACGAAAAGCCGCCATGGAAGAGAAGCTGCGGTTCTGCTTCTCCCAATCGAGAAAGTTAGGATACGAAACGGAAGAATGCTCGAAGGTCTTTGAGGAACTATAGATCATGAGCAACCGTTCCGAGTCGGGATACGGCAATGGATTCAGCAGGACTCCATTGACCACCGAAAACAGCGCAGTGTTTGCGCCAATGCCGAGCGCAACCGTCATTACGGCAACACAGGTGAATCCAAGGTTCTTGCGCATGCCCCGGAATGCAAATCGCAGGTCCTGGAGCAGGGTCTCGAGAAATGGAAGTCCGCGTTGCTCGCGATAAGCTTCTGTGACCTTCTCCACTCCCCCGAGTTTGAGCAGCGCCTGTCGTCGCGCCTCCTCAGAAGAGAGGCCCGAACGCACGTAGTCGTCGATGTGCATCTGCAAATGACTCTCGAGCTCCGCCTGCAATTCGGAATCGCGGCGATCGCGATTGAAGAGTCCGGAAACTCTGGCAAAAGCGGTACGCAGCGTTTTCATTGCGACTCCCCCGGAGCAAGAAAGCGTTGCAAGATCGCAGCGGTTTCTTGCCAATCCTGTGTCTCCCGTTCTACTTGTCTTTTGCCCGCACGCGTGAGCCGGTAGTACTTAGCGCGCCTGTTGTTCTCAGAGACCCCCCACTCTGACGCAATGTAGCCTTCCTGCTCCAGCTTGAGAAGCGCAGGGTAAAGCGTTCCGTAGTTGACCGACAACAGATCTCCACTAATCTGCTCAATACGCCGCGCAATACCGTACCCGTGCAGCGTCCCCATGCTCTCGAGCGTCTTGAGCACCATCAGCGCCAGAGTCCCCTGGCGGACTTCCTTCTCGCCCATCGTCGTCTCCTGTTGGAATCCCATAGAGGATGACACGAACCCTATGGGAAAGCAATAGGTAGGCATTCTTCATCCTGCTTTGACCTTCGCGTTAGCTTCGTGAACTTCCTTCAACGCGCTTCATCTAGTCTCCGGTCAGCGAAACCGGCGAGTCTCGCGGTGTTGTTGTGGGAAGCCCAGCCTGAAACGCAGCCCGTTGATGTTCAGCAGCGCAGCTCACAGTATCTATTACTGCGTCAATGAGTGAAATTGCCTTGTTAGCGTCAATCAATGTCCCGCCGCACGTATGTTCGAACAGTTTGACAGCCTGCAGGCTTTGCGCCGGCAGATATGCTGCGATCTCATGCAGGAAGGTCGCAAGCATGTAGCGACCGCAGTACTCAGCAGCATTCCTTTTATGGGACCGATCCGTTCGGCGTTGCTAATTGCGCGCGTGCAAACTCCCTTTCGCTTCCGCACCAAGCGCCAGTTCTGGGCCTACTGCGGACTAGCTCTCGAGACGCGCAGCAGCGCCGATCACCAGGTCATCGACGGCGAGCTCAGATGCAGGAGCAAACCGGTGTTCATTCGCGGACTGAACCTGAATCACAATCACGATCTGAAAAACATCTTCAAATCGGCGGCTACTACTGCCAGCGCCACTCCCGGACCGTTTCGCGATTACTACGAAAACCTGCTGGGGAAGGGGATGAAGCCGGAGATGGCAAGGTTGACCCTGGCGCGCAAGATCGCCGCCATCAGTTTAAGTGTTGGAAGAAAGGAGAACACTTGGATCCAGAGCAATTAAAAACACAAGCAGCTTGAGCGCGACAGAGACACGATCGATTCCTATCATCGCGGGTCAGTCTCTGAGTGCTCGAGTTTAGCTTCGACGTTAAGTCTCACGCGCCACCATATGCTCCCTCGGACAACCCAATCCAGCTATAGGCCGCTGATGGCAGCGAGTCTCAGATAGAACCATGGTTGCCACACAATCCATGCAGCTTGTTTAGCCTCAGGATCTGACCGTTACTAGCGATGCTGTACCAGAACAGGAATCATCGAACTCCTATGCACGGCTCCAACCGAGAGCATGCAGATCTCCCACGGGGCTCGATGCCGAGCACTGCTCTCCGATCTGATCAGGAGAAGTGTTTGCTCTTGACATCGCCTCTATAGAACCCTTCCCTACATCACCGGCAATGCGTCAGGGCGAAGTACAGAGCCTCGGATGGTCAGATGTTCACCGTGATGCAGTCACGTTGCGTGAATAGCAAGAGCCGCGAAGACTGGACGATCGTCTTAGAGAGCGAACTCTCCGAGTTGAGGGAGCGCAGAGAGGAAGCCCCAAAGGTCAAGACAAAAAAGTCAAGTTCGTGAGAAAAGGCCCAGGTGCCCCACGTTTCGCAAACCAACCAAACATGGGGCACTTCGGCGTCCCGTGCCGCGTTTATTTGACCTCTACCTTGACGCGCATCCAGGGATGGATGCAACACTCGAAATAATGCGTGCCTTTCGACAATCCGGTGATGTGCGACTGGCTGCCTTGAAGGATTCGAGTCCTTGCTACGGCTAGGTTCTTAAAACCGCCGGAGCATTCTGGGGCTGTCTGCTCTCCTCCGTTAAGTTCGGTGATGAAACCGCCACCGAACTTCGCTACCTCGGTGAAGGTATGAGGCTCGCCGCCCTGGTTCACTACGATAATCTCGGTTCCTTCTTTGGCCTTGAGGGCGTCGGGTTCGAAGTCCCAGCCCGGATCTGGAGTTCCGGCAGCCGCTTTGGCAAACAAGTCCTTAAAGATAGTGGAGGCCCCAAGCGCCACATTCTTGCAGAAGTCGGCTCCAATCGCGTTATTGAAACTGGGTGGATCGCATTCGTCCAGCGCCACGATCTGGACGATACCTGGTTTGTCTTCGGATTTGTCTTGCCCAACTGTGTAGTTCGCGGCTGCGAACATGAAGCAGGCGGTGAGCAGGCTGAACTTTGCTCCCATCATTCTCATCAGAGTTCTCCTTTACTGTTCAACGAAGTGTGCTCGGGAACGCTGATGCCTTGGGATCAAGGTTCCTGCAGTTTCGTTCTCGAGCGCGGTGAACAGCGCCGATTCTCCTTGCAATGCCGGCACAGGTGAATCCCCGGAGGCTCCTTGTATCCCCAAAGTTTTCTCCATTGCCAATACGCTGTAGGGAGAGGCTTTTGAAGGTGTTTCAGACAGCTCTCCAACGTTTAAGAACTGTGATAGCCTTTGCCAACCTCCGAGGAGTTGCACTTGTCTGCACCGGCCACTGTCGCGTCCGTGTTGCGTTTTGACATTTTTGAACTGGATGTCCGTGCCGGTGAGCTGCGAAAGAATGGAGTAAAGCTGCGCCTGCAAGGCCAGCCGCTGCAGGTGTTGGCGGCGCTGCTGAAACATCCCGGCGAACTGGTCACGCGCGAAGAGCTGCGAGCGCAAATCTGGCAGGCCGATACCTTTGTCGATTTCGATCATAGCCTGCATAACGCCATTGCCCGTATTCGCGAAGTACTGGGTGATTCGGCCGAGACGCCGCGGTACATCGAGACACTCCCACGCCGGGGCTACAGGTTTGTTGCGCACGTGGAAGGCATCTCGACGCGTGAACCGGAGCGCTCCGCTGAAACGGTGCAGCCAAGCGAAGCCCCAGCCCCCTTGGCGAGAAGCAAAGCGCGCGCAGCCCTGGCCGTAGCGCTCTTTACTCTTGTCATGATCGCTCTCGCTCTCTGGCTCCTTCCGGCAATTTCCCACCGCACTACAGCAGTTCCTCCAATGCGTTCCATCGCGGTTCTGCCACTGGATAATTTGTCGGGCGACCCATCCCAGGAGTATTTCGTTGATGGCATGACCGACGAGTTGATCACGGACCTCGCCAAAGTCGGCGCCCTCCGCGTCACCTCCCGAACTTCCGTCATGCGTTACAAAGGCACAAAAAAGAGTCTGCCGGAGATTGCGCGAGAACTGAACGTGGAAGGAATCGTCGAGGGATCGGTTACGCGCTCAGGGAATCGTGTGCGAGTCACCGCGCAGCTGCTCCATGCGCCTGAGGATCAGCATCTTTGGGCGGAGACGTACGAACGCGATCTTGGCGATGTTCTCAAACTGCAGAGCGAAGTGGCGCAGGCGATTGCGCAGCAAGTGCGCGCGCAATTGACTCCGCAGCAACAGGACCGGTTGGGCTCAGTTCGGCAGGTTAATCCGGAGGCTTATGACGCTTATCTCAGAGGTCGTTACTACCTGACGAACCAGTTCACCACGGCGCAACCACTGAACCGGGCGAAAGGCTACTTCGAAGAGTCGATCCGGAAAGATCCCAATTTTGCACTCGCTTACTCTGGGCTCGCTGATTCTTATGCCTTCCTGGCCTACTTCCGTCAGGTGCCGCCCGAGTCGGCATATCAGTCAGCGACCGACGCCTTGCGCAAAGCGTCGGCACTTGACGATAGCATCGGCGAAATTCACGACACGCGGGCAGTGCTGAGCTGGCGGTACAAGTGGGACTTGGACACTGCCGAGCAGGAGTTCAATCGCGCGATTGCACTGGCGCCAAGTTATAGCTGCGCTCATGAGGATCACGCCGTTTATCTGGGCTTTGTCGGACGGCGTGCCGACGCTTTGGCGGAGGTCGCGAAGAGCAACGAGCTGGATCCCGGTCCCAGCTCTGCTATGGCCGAATCGGCAACTTACTATCAACTGCGGGACTATGAACGTTTAGTCGAGGCAAGCCGAAGAGGAGTCGCTTCGAATCCGAAGGAATGGGTTGAGTACTACAACCTCGGCGTCGGATATGAAGGTACTGGAAAACTACTGGAAGCTATCTCCGAGTACCAAAAAGCGGTTGAGCTGTCGGCCGGCGATCAGGACGCCACCGCTGCGCTCGCGCATGCGTATGCGGTAATCGGCAAAAGAGCGGAAGCCAGGAAGATTCTTCGTGACCTGCAGCAGAAGGCGAACATTTCTTACATCTCGCCATATCTCCTCGCAACCATATACGCTGGACTTGGCGAGAAAGATAGAGCCTTCGAGTTGTTACAAAGAGCCTACGAGCAGAAATCCCTCGAGCTCTCTTGGCACCTCAAAGCCGATTTGCGCATCGATAACCTCCGCTCCGACCCTCGCTTCCAGAACCTGCTTCACCGTGTCGGACTTCCCAGTACGACTACTGAACCCAGCTGAATCTGATTGGACTCCGAAATCGTTTCTCACCCACACCCACCACCTCGGCTGTGATGCTCTACTGGCCAGGTGCCCCGATTGGCAACTGATTTCTTGAAGCGCCAAACTGACACTGAGAAACAGGCTGGGCCGCCCTTCCTGCCATCTACCCGGAGTTGCGAATCATCGAGTGGCCAGCCAGAATCTGCTGGATGCAATCGCTGTACCAATGCGATCTCGCCTATGTTCATGCAGCGGCCTTTGCAACCGTCGCGCGGGGAGCAGTAGACGAAATTGTGCGGCGCCTACAAGGGTGCGGGACTCAAGTCCGAAAAGTGATGGATGTCGGCTGTGGCGCCGGGCCGCTGACAAATGAACTTCTCCCGGCTTAGAGTGGTTCCGGCCTTCCTCAATCCGTCCACAAGCACCATTGCATCCACAAAGCCTTCGAAGCTACAGTCCACATCATCATCAAGGTTTAGATCACGTGTACGCGACGGTCGTCCGGCAAGGCAAGCCAGAGCTCATCACCGATTGGCGTAGTACGGTTGAACGTCAGTAGTACGAATACAGTTCAGCAGGGTGTCGGTGCCGGTACTGCTCGTCTTCGCGATCATCACGTCTCATGCCGCGCCTGATTTCTGCGGCTCCGGCTCGGCTACCAGCTTGCTTACGCGCACTCGCTCTATACGACGGTCGGTGGATTCGAGGACGTCGAAGCGCAGGCGGTCGTGCTCGACGTGTTCGCCGGGTTGAGGGATGCGGCCGGCGAGTTCGCTGATGAGCCCGGCTACGGTGGTGGCTTCAACGTCGGCAGGCCGGTAGTCAAAGAGCTCTTCCAACATGTCTAAATCGGTTGCGCCGGGCAGAACGTACGAACTCTCGCTCTCGCGCACGATCTGGGGACGGCGCTCGTGTTCGCTGCCGATATCGCCGACGATCTCCTCGAGCATGTCTTCGAGTGTCACTAAGCCCGCGACGCCGCCGTATTCGTCGATGGCGATCGCCATCTGGATCTTTTCGCGCTGCATCTCGCGCAGCAGCTCGCTTACTTTTTTCATTTCGGGAACGAAGTGAGCCGGACGTATGAGTTTCGCGACCGTCTCGGTGCGCGCGTCCTCATCGCGCACCTGGAGCAGGTCTTGGGTGAAGACGATGCCCTGGACGTGGTCCAGGTCGGGATCGTAGACGGGAATTCGCGAGTGCGGCTTCTTCTGCAGCAGCTCGGTTAGCTGCTCGATGGTTGTGCTGGCGGGAACGACGAGCATATCGGGGCGGGCCGTCATAATCTCGCGCACGATGCGGTCGCCAAATTCCACTACGGATTGAATCAGCTCGCGGTCACTTTCCTCAAGAATTCCCTCTTCCGTACCGGCTTCGAGCAAGGCATCCACAGCTTCTGAGGGCCGCTCTTCCTGTTCGCTTTCAGGCTCAGCGAGCGATGCGACCGACATACTGAAACCGAGCAGAATGGTTAGCGGCAGGGCAAGCCAGATCAGCAGCTTCAGAACGGGAATGCACTTCGCCAGCCAGTCTCCGCGCGTGCGGATGAAAAGCAGGTACGGAATAAGGCGGTTGAATACAACAATGATGAGGATGATCGAAACCGCCGCCTGGACAATCTCCCCCCAGGTCCAGCGCCCTTCCATAAACGTCGCATAACCGATGATCAGCGCAATCGATGCGGTGAAAAGCTGGGAAAGCAATTGCATCGAAAGCGCCGCGCGCGCTGAACTCACACCAAGTCTCGGCTCAACCTTGTGCTCGTACGCCTCGATATTCTCCTCGAAGTCGCGCGAGAGAATCTTTCCCTTTTCGGCATAGAGCCGCTCCACGTAGGAGACTAGCGCCAGCACTGCAGAAAGGATTACGAGCGCGACAATGATGGCTATGAGCATGGTGCGCTCCTCAATCTCGGACGCCCCCGTCCGGAAGATCTGAACACGGAGGACACGGAGGCTGATGAATGATTGGTTCTCTCGATCAGTCCTGTCGGCAGATTCAATTTGGTACGAAGTTCTTGCTCTACCGCGGCCATTTTGCCGTTGTCCGACTCGTGATCGTGGCCTGCCAGATGGAGCAGCCCATGCAGTAGAAGGACTTTCAGTTCTGTCTCCAGTGAGTGTCCCAGTGCCCTCGCGTTGCTGCGGGCGATTTCCCTCGAAATTGCAATGTCTCCGGCCAATTTAATCTTCCCATTCTGGGCTGCGGGGAACGACAATACATCTGTAGGTTTGTCTTTGCCGCGGAACTCCCGATTGAGACGGCGCATCTCCCCGCTCGAAGTTATTAGAACGTTCACCTCTCCCGACATCCCAATAGCCCGCTGGGCTGCACGCAAAAAGCGCTTCAGCCCTGCGGTTGTGGGTTGGGAACTATTGCCGGGATGGTCTGGATCTTTCATGGGTGGGTAGGTTAGCGACTACCGAACAGATCGCGCGAGATCGTGAACATAGCTTTTCTCGAACCGGCGATAAACCACACTGTCATCCTGAGCCCCTCTTTGGGCAAACGATCTCCCGAAATGTTTCGACCTTCATTGCTGCGTCCTGGCTCTTTCACGAAGATTCTCGTGTAAGTGCCGCGAGACAGCGATTTAGGCCGATGCATCGCGGGAGATCCTTCGCCCAAAAGAGGGGCTCAAGATGAGATTTCTTATCCCCGCCGCCCTATTGTTCCAGCACTGGCTGGGCAACTGCCCGCTCGTCCACCAACGGCTCTGCCGGCGCCGTCGACGGCAGCAATGATAGCTGCTGCTCGAGGTGGTGTTTGTGATCGTCGTAGGCGCGGATGATGCGTTGCACTAACACGTGGCGCACTACGTCGCCTTCGTCGAAGAAGTTGAAGGAGATGCCGTTTACGCCTTTGAGGACTTCGGCTGCTTCGATGAGTCCGCTGCGGCGCGCGTTTGGCAAGTCGATTTGCGTGATGTCGCCTGTGATTACCGCTTTGGCGTTGAATCCCAGGCGGGTGACAAACATCTTCATCTGCTCCGACGTCGTGTTCTGGGCTTCGTCGAGAATGATGAAGCTGTCGTTGAGCGTGCGTCCGCGCATGAATGCGATGGGCGCAATTTCGATGATATTGCGCTCAAGATAGCGATCGACTTTCTCCTGGTCGAGCAGATCGTAGAGTGCGTCGTACAACGGTCGCAGATAGGGATCAACTTTTTCCTGTAAAGTGCCTGGCAGGAATCCGAGGCGTTCGCCGGCTTCCACGGCCGGACGCGCGAGAACGATGCGGTTCACCTGTTTGTTCACGAGCGCCGCTACAGCCATGGCGACGGCGAGATATGTTTTTCCCGTGCCTGCAGGACCGATGCCGAAGACCATGTCGTTTTTCTCGATGGCCTCGATATAGCGGCGCTGATTCAGGCTCTTGGGCTGCACAACGCGCTTGCCGAAGGAGCGTTGACGTCCGGCTTCGGCGAGTCCGCGCAGCGTGGCCGACGGATCGGAGATCACGATCTTCAGCATTGATCCGAGATCGCCGTTGTAGAACGTATATCCGGTCTTGCGCAGGTGTTCGTAGTCGGCGAAAACTTGCTCTACGCGGGCTACGTCGCGAGCCGCGCCTTCAAGGAAAATGTGGTCGGAGCGAAGGTCGATGGAGACGTTCAATCCACCTTCGAGCAGATGAAGGTTTTCATCCCTGGTACCAAACAGGGCCTCCAGGTTCGGAGTGATCTCAAGCTGCTTATTCATCGATTAGTTAGGGTTCGTCCTCCCGGGAGAGTACAAATGAACGAAACGGCACGCGTTCCGCGTTATCGCGATCACAGTTGTTGGCTGAGTCGAGCAGAGGTACTTCGGAATGTTGTCCACGTGCGTGGAGCACACATCCATCGGGCGTAGAGTATCCTCGGTTTGCCTCGAAGTCAATAAACGGAGTGTCAATTGTTCAGTGTCCTTCCGGACACTTTTTGGACGGAAAATGACCGGTATTTGGACGCTGGATATCAGACATTTATTTGATGCTTTCGTGCCTTGAAACGGCACCTGGAGTGACGCTTATGGTGGCAGGTGTACGTCCCCGGAAGCCCTAAAGCGCTCCAGAGTGCCGCGAATGTGTGCTGGAAGTGACGCTAAAGCACCTCCAAATAGGCAGGAGACTGCCCTAGAAGTGCTCATCTAGCGCCAAAAATGACGACTCTAGCGCCTCCTTCCGTTTGACCGAACGGGTTTAACGCGTGTTAAAATCAGGTGTTTACGCGCCAAATCCCACCCGATTAGGCAATTTAAGCTCCCTTTAAAGGAACAAAGTAAGGCATGGCAAACCATTTTTCTGCGCTTAAACGCGCACGTCAGACGGAAAAACGTACGCTAGTGAACCGCGCAAACAAGTCGAGGCTGCGCACAGCGCTGCGCGGATTGCGCGAGGCAATCGCAAAAGGTGACGCCAAAGCTGCGCAATCCAGCTTTGGAGCGACTGTTTCGGTGATCGATAAGGCCGTTCAGAAGGGCACAATTCACAAGAACACAGCGTCCAGGTACAAGTCTCGGCTCAGCGCTAGACTGAAAACCGTCGCGGCAAAGTAGATAACGTGCGCCATCAAGCGGCGTTTTTGTAATTCAAAATGCAAAATGGCAGCCTGAAAGGCTGTCATTTTTTTACTTGGCTGCGTGAATTCTGGGATCCAAATCCACATCAGTTCTCAGTTGATTTCTGGCGTTCTTTGGCCAGCAAATCCTCTTTCCGATCCAGTCCCCAGCGATATCCGCCCATTCCGCCGTCGCTGCGGACGACCCGATGGCAAGGGATAAACACGGCGACATTGTTGGTTGCGCACGCTCGGGCAACCGCTCTGCGGCCCGATTCTCCGCCCAATTTCTTCGCAATTTGCGAATAAGTGCGAGTTTCTCCGGCCGGAATTCGCTTTAATTCCTCGTAAACTCGGCGTTGAAATGCGGTTGCTCGCACGTCAATCGGCAGCTCGGGAAGGTCAACATCGCCTTCAAGACGACGCAAGAGGTTGCTCATCCAATCGCGAAGCTCGCCGTCGGCGTGTACGAGCTCCGCTTTGGGATACTCGCCTTCGAGTTCGCGGACTAACCGGGCAGGATCACTTCCCAACTTGACACCGCAAACGCCCTTATTCGTGACCGCTAAAAGCGCTCTTCCGGCCGAATACGGGGCAATTGCGTAGCGGATTTTGGCGCCACTTCCGCCTTTAACGTATGCGGCAGGCGTCATTCCGAGCCTTTCATTTGAGTGCTCGTAAACGCGGCTGCTGGAGTTATATCCAGCTTCGTAGATGGCGCTGGTCACGTCTTGGCGGAATCGCAGCGCGGTCTTAAACAACGAAAGCCGGCGTGCCTCAGCATATTGTTTGATAGTGATGCCGGTACTTTGCTTGAAAGCGCGGTCCAGCGTCCCAGGATTCATCTTTAACTCCGCGCTTAACTGCTTCATCGGCAACGGAGAATCTACATTTTTCTCTATCGCGCGGCACACGTTGCGAACCAACTGGAGTTTCTGGGAACCAGCTAATTGGCGTGGTTTACAGCGCAGGCAGGCACGAAATCCGGCGCTCTCTGCACTTTCCGGATCAAAGAAGAACTGCACATTTTCCGGTTTTGGGCGGCGCGAGGCGCACGATGGGCGGCAATAGATGCTCGTTGTGCGCACTCCGTAGTACAAAGCCCCGTCGAATTTACGGTTGCGGGCGACTACAGCGTCCCAAAGTTCTGTCGGATTGCTGATTTGCGTCACGGCTGGAGTGCTCATGAAGGCACTTTATGTTAGTTCTATCGGATGCCGCTATCCGGATTTCGACGCTAAAAGGCAGTTTTTCACCACCGAGACAGGGAGGCACGGAGAAAGGCAAGTGAGTGCCTATCAATGGAGTACCTGGAATTCCCGGGAATCCAGACAACACGGCAACAAGAAGACTCCCTAACCGGCTGTTCTCCGTGTCTCTGTGGTGAGAGCGCCGTTTATTTGATCTCGTTCACAGAAAGTTGAGTCCCGAAATCCTGCCCATTTGGCGCCACGGCGCGCGCAACGATCGACGTAAACGCCTGCTTGTACTCCGGATATTGCTGCGCCAAAGCCTTGATAAAAGCCATATTCTGCTGGAAAGTCTTCACCTGATCGGAGATGTCGGGCAAAGAGTACTTGTAGACCAGGTTCAGGCCCTGCTTTTCGTCCGGCACAACAAAGGCTTGAACGATGTTGTAGGTCTGTCCGTTGAGCATTAGGGGCACGGGCTGCTGCGGATTTTGCGGAATGTCTTTCGGGATCGACGCTTGCTGCTCCTCATAAAGCTTCTCAAGCTGCGGCGTGCTCATGAAATTGACGGGCGCGAGAAGATCGGTGGCGGTCAGATAGTAGAAGAACGACACATGCTGGCTGCCCTGTTTTTTGTAGTCGCGAGCCTGAACCCAATACCAAAGTCCGTCGTGCGGTCCTACTTGCCGGGGCTTGGCGTAATATCCGGCAAGCTTCCACTGGCTGCCTTCCTGCTGCAAGATGTAAGTGATCGTGAACGGCTGCTTCGATCCGGTCACGTCCTGAATGGCAACCGCGTATTTTCCCGGTGGCAATCCGGGGATCACAAACGACGATCGCTGTAGCGAATTGAAAGTTCCGCAGTAGAATTCGGCGCGTTCGTAAGTCTGCGTTCCGGGAGCGTCCAGTATCCATTCGTTGCGAATGCGCGCTTGGCCGCCAGCAATTTTATCCCTGTTTGCCTGGACCACGTTTGCGATTCGCTGAAAATTATTGGCGATTGCAGCGATCGAATTCTGTTGCATCGCAGCAGTATTCCCCACCACTGCTGCGCTAAACAGCTGTTGGGCCGCCGATTCGACACCAACGCGAGCGGATGCATCCATTTCAGGACCCGTGTAGCAACTTTCTGCGGCATGCGCCACAGTCACTAACAGCGCGGGAAGCGCTAGCAAAAGCACGGTAAGCAAGCGGAAATAATTGCGAATCATGTTCCTCTCAAAGCCAAACACACAACCGCATGCGAGCAGCTGCTTGGGTTCTTAAGATGCGAAATGCTGCAACTCGGATGGTCTTTGACGTTCTCATACAAGTGGCTCGATTTGTTGGTGAGTTACCTGCCTTTGGAGTAGCATAAACCCGCGTGTCCAGAAGTATCCCAATTGCCGCATTCGCGACCTTACTGCTCTCTAATACGATTGTGAGCAGCCAGCAGACGCAAAGCAGTGCACCGCAGACTGGGCAGCCGGCACAACCGACACAGTCGGCTTATGGCCGCATGCGTCGTATTCCACCTTCGCAGGGACAGCAGCCCACGACACAAGCGCAGCAATTCCCCAGTCCAGCGCAGCAGTTTCCACCGGATCAGACTGCGCCGGCATCTCCGGCACCCGGACAACGTACTCCGATACAGTTTCCACACCCAACTGCGCCTTCGGAACAGGCAATTCCACAACCTCAAAATGCCGTTCCGCAACCTCAGCAGCAAAGAGCAACGCCGCAGGTGCCAGCCGCTCAACCAGCCGTAATCCAACCGCCCCCACAGCCCACCGGGGCGGAGCAGCAACCCGCGAATCCTCCTCGCATAAGCTTCGTGGGTGGAATGCTCACTGTTGCAGCAGAGAACTCGACATTAGCTGACATCCTTAAATCCATTGAAACTGTTACTCACGCTACTCTGGAAGGCACTCAGCCGGACACGGAGCGCGTATTTGGGCAGTTCGGGCCGGGAGCCCCACGTCAGGTTTTGAATTCAATCCTGAGCGGGTCGCGCTATGACTTCATCCTCGTGGGCGGAGTTGACGATCCCGGTAGCGTGGAGCGAATTATGCTCAGTCCGCATGGGACAGCGCCTACCGTTCGTGGCGCTGGCCAAATGGCTGCCCGCCAAAACGTACCGACGCCTAACACCGACGAAGAGGAAGAGCGCGACGTAGCGGAACAGCCGCAGATCCAGCAGCAAGCACCTCCACCGCCGGTCCCTTCCGAACAGGTTCAACCTCCTGCCGGACAGCAGCAACAACAGGTAAAGACTCCCGAGCAGTTGCTGCAGGAGCTGCAGCGCCTACGCCAGCAACAGCAGCAACAACAGCCCCAGCAGGCACCCGGCAACAATCCGCGCTAAACCTTTGCGACAAAAGAAAAAGCCCCACGGGGGAGGCTTGATCTTTGGGGAGGTAACGTTGTTTGTAAGGAAGCTGTTAGCTGGCGGCGTTGGCTGGAAACTCGATCACAGTAGCCGACGGCTTGGCTGGCTTGCGGCTCATGACCCGCAGGATCGCGCTCACTGCCACATACCCGGAATAGACACCTAGAAACATGGCGGAAACAATCGTGGCAAAAACTATCGTGCTGAGGATTAGATCATTCACCGTGGCCGAACTCACCAATTGAGGATTCACTCTCTGCCCGCCTTTGGATGTCGATACGCAGGAGCCAGTTGGTTAACTCTGTCTGATTCGCACATTCTGCTCCTGAACCTTGGAAATGCATCCGTCTCCATGGTTCATGTACCCAGAGTGCGCGCCTGCGATCCTTAAGTGTTATGTGCCAAGTCATTGAATCCAGCCAGATTACGCAGGTAATAAAAACTTACGATCGTCACCAACAGCGGAGCGAAAGCAGGAAAGCAACTGTAACCCGCGTTGACGCTGCCTGCTGTTGACAACTAAGATACGGACGTAAAGTTGCGTCCATCGCTCGAAGAAGTTTTCTGTAGGTCTGCACTCTTTTAATGGCAATTACTTCGATCCGGGTCCGCGGGGCCCGACAGCACAACCTGAAGAACATCAACGTCGAAATCCCGCGCAACGCCCTAACAGTGATCACAGGGCTAAGCGGATCAGGTAAGTCGTCCTTAGCCTTCGACACCATCTACGCCGAGGGCCAGCGCAGATATGTCGAAACTCTTTCGGCATATGCCCGCCAATTTCTCGATCAGATGGAGCGGCCTGAGGTTGACGCAATCGACGGACTCAGCCCGTCCATCGCCATCGAACAGAAGACTACGACGCGCAATCCGCGTTCGACAGTAGGCACAATCACCGAGATTTACGACTATTTGCGCCTGCTGTATTCCTCTGTAGGCGTACCGCATTGTCCTGAGTGCGGCCGGGAGATAAGCCGGCAATCGGCAGAGCAGATCGTGCAGCAGGTGATGTCGCTGAAACCGGAACAGCGGGTTATGCTGCTCGCCCCTATTGTGCGTGGACGTAAGGGAGAGTTCAAAAAGGAACTCGAGAAGCTTGCCCAGCAAGGCTATACGCGAGCACGTATCGACGGCGAGCTCCGTAACCTCGACGGCGGCGAAGATGGGCTCGACGAGATCAAACTCGACAAGCGCAAAAACCACACCATCGAAGTTGTCGTTGATCGTCTGCTGGTAAAGCCAGGCATCGAAAAACGCCTGGAGAATTCAGTAGCAACGGCGATGAAGCTCGCTGACGGGCTTGTGACTCTGGCAGTGGTCGATGGCGACGAGCGTATGTACTCCGCCAAGATGGCATGCACGGAATGCGGAATCAGCGTACCGGCACTCGAGCCAAGGTCGTTCTCGTTCAACAGCATTTACGGAGCATGTTCGGAATGCCATGGGCTGGGAAGTAAGTATGATTTCGATCCCGCAAAGCTGATCGTCGACTGGTCGAAGCCATTGCTGGAGGGGGCGCTGGGACCGGGCTCGGGATCAACGTATCTGCAGCGGCTGCTTGAGATTGCTGCGCAGGTATACAAGCTGGATTTGAGCACTCCGTTTGAGAAGCTGCCGGCTGAACAGCAGAACTTGCTCCTCTACGGACCTCCGGAGCGGGAAGCCGCACGAAGTGGCTTCCACGGCATTCTGGCATTCCTGAAGCAGAACCTGGAGGAATCTTCCTCGGAGAGTTATCGCGAGTGGCTGCTCGAATACATGTCGGCCACGACGTGTCCGTTGTGCCAGGGAAAGCGCCTGCGCCAGGAGAGCCTGGCGGTGCAGGTGAACAGCATCAGCATCGCCGATTTCACTGGCATGCCAGTCTCCCACGCACTGCAGGCGGCGAAGAACATCAAACTTGACCAGCGCGGACAGACAGTCGCGGGACGAGTACTCCGTGAGATAGCTGAGCGTCTGCAATTTCTGAACGCCGTTGGCCTCGGATACATCTCGCTCGATCGCTCAGCAGCAACGCTGTCGGGTGGCGAGGGACAACGTATTCGTCTGGCAACACAGATCGGATCAAGGCTGCGTGGTGTGCTGTATGTGCTCGACGAGCCCTCGATCGGTCTACATCATCGCGACAATAATCGACTGATTGCTGCGCTCGAATCATTGCGCGATCTGGGCAACACCGTGCTCGTGGTCGAGCACGATGAGGAGACGATTCGTCGCGCGGATTATGTAATCGATCTGGGTCCCGGAGCTGGACGCCACGGCGGAGAACTCGTCGCACAAGGCACTCCCGAGGAGATCGAGCGCGCACCCGAATCGCTGACAGGCAAGTACATCTCCGGAAAAATCAATATAGGTGCTCGCTTCGAGCCGAGACAGGCGAATGGCAAGGCGATTACCGTTTTGGGAGCACGCGAGAACAACCTAAAGAATCTGGATATAAGTTTTCCTCTAGGCGTGATGACAGTCGTGACCGGTGTGAGCGGCTCGGGAAAATCCACACTCGTGAATGACATTCTCTACCGCGCACTGGCAAAAGGTCTTTACCGCTCGCGCGAAGAGCCTGGAGCCCATAAGGGCGTGACAGGCATGGAGAGCGTGGACAAGGTCATTCGCATCGATCAGACGCCCATCGGACGAACTCCACGATCGAATCCCGCGACTTATACTGGAGTCTTTACTCATATCCGCGATCTTTACGCGATGTTGCCCGAGTCGCGCGAGCGTGGCTACAAGGCTGGGCGGTTTTCGTTCAACGTAAGCGGCGGACGTTGTGAGGCCTGCCAGGGTGAGGGCCAGCGTCGCATTGAAATGAACTTCCTGCCCGACGTGTACGTCCTCTGTGAGGTTTGTGATGGCAAGCGCTACAACCACGAGACTCTCCAGGCCAGGTACAAAGGGCAGTCCATCGCGGATTTGCTGGAGACTCCGATAGCAGACGCCCTGCCGATTCTGGAGGACATTCCGCAAGTGCGTCAGAAGCTGCAGACTCTGGTGGATGTGGGCCTCGGCTATATCCAGTTAGGGCAGTCAGCGGTAACTCTTTCAGGCGGTGAAGCCCAGCGCATCAAGCTGGCCCGCGAGTTAAGCAAGCGCCAAACGGGACGCACTCTGTATTTGCTTGACGAGCCCACGACCGGTCTGCACTTCGAAGACGTGAAAAAACTGCTTGATGTACTGCACCGACTCACGGACCTGGGGAACACGATCATCATTATCGAGCACAACCTGGATGTTATCCGGAATGCCGATTGGATCATTGATCTCGGTCCAGAAGGCGGGGAAGACGGTGGAAGATTGGTCGCGCAAGGTCCGCCGCAGCAGATCGCGCGCGTGAAGAAGTCCTATACAGGGAATGCACTCGCGGAATATATGGCCCACTCAAAGTGGGTGGGCCAGCCGGTAATGGCACAAAAGTGAAATTAGGTGACCGGGTAATCGGGCCATAGCGAGAAGTAACACTCAAAGCCCGAGCTCTCAAACGACAGCCGCAGCTCCCTGCCAAATTTTGTCCTAATTCACCCGATGGCCCGATTACCCGATTCCGTGTAGATTCAACTCAGTCCATCGTGTCGTTCACTCCAAATCCTCCGTTAGATCCGGTATCTGAGCCGCGAACCGAAACCCCCAAAGTTCAAACGGTCCCCTCAGCTGCGCTGCCGGCTGAGGATCCTGCATGGGGGATCGTTGATCTTGCCCTGATCGTGACATTCTACGTAATTGCGACGGGCTTGCTCACCGCAATTGCGTTTGGGATCATCCACGCAGTTCCGAGGTGGAAGCATTACAGCGTGGTCCAGCTCGCTTCGGAACCTCTGGCGGTAATTCCGCCGCAGGCGACCGGCTACATAGTCACGCTCTTCTTCATGGTGCTCGTCGTTCGCAGAGGCACTGTGATGCCATTCTGGCGAGCCGCAAAATGGCAATGGCCAGTGGCTGTGGGTCCTTACGTGGCAGTAGGACTCGGCCTTTCACTCGTAATTCAAGTGGTATCTAGCTTTCTGCCCATTCCCAAGTCGCTTCCCATCGACGAATACTTCAAGACCACCCACGCAGCGTGGGTGCTCGCGGTTTTTGGTGTTTTGATCGCGCCGTTATTCGAAGAGCTTTTCTTCCGCGGTTTTCTTTATCCGGTACTCTTTCGACGGATTGGCTACTTTGCGGCCATGGTAGTCAATTCCCTCCTTTTCGCACTAACTCATGAAGGACAACTCGCACACGCTTGGGCTCCGCTACTCGTACTCTTCACGGTAGGCATGGTTTTGACGTATGTCCGCGCCCGAACACAATCGGTCGCTTGCAGCTTTCTCGTGCACTCCGGTTACAACGCGTTCCTGTTTGGCATGATCTTTGTCGCAACCGGCGGATTTATGCACATGGACAAGCTGAGATAAAGGCGCACTCTGCATTCGGCACTCAGCCTTCACAACTTCTCGCCCATTAAACTAAGTGCCGCTGACTTTTTTTCAGAAAACCGTGCTACGGCGCCCAACCGTGGAGCGGCTGAATGCCGAGTGCTGACGGCTGAGTGCTAATGTAGTTCCCATGCCCAACTCACGCGAAGTTCTGCTGAGTATGCTCGCGCGTAAGTCGTTTCGACTTGGAGAGTTCAAGCTCTCGTCGGGCGGAACGAGCGACTACTACATCGATTGCCGCACTACGACTCTGGACGCGGAAGGCATGCGCCTTACTGGCCGCGTTTTTTATGATGTCATTCAATCCAAAAAGTGGAAGCCTCGGGCAGTTGGCGGACTCACGCTGGGAGCCGACCCCATCGTTGCCGGGGTGGCACTTCTCACTGCCCAAATCGTGCAAACACGGGCACCCGCCAGGCCCAAACCAGTCGACGTCTCTGAGTTTTTGATTCACGGTTTTTTGGTCCGTAAACAAGAGAAAGCTCACGGAACTGGACAGCGTATTGAAGGCTTTCAGGAAAAGGGAGCTCGCGTGGTGATCGTTGACGACGTTTGCACCACCGGCTCCTCAACTATCCAGGCAATCGAGGCTGCCCGCGAGTTCGGATTCGACGTTGTCGGAGTGGCGTGCCTAGTCGAACGAGAAGAAGCCGGCGGACGCCCGGAAGTAGAAAGGGCCGCCGCGGGTGTCGAGTTTGTCTCCATTTTCAAAGCGTCCGAAGTGCGAGCGGCGCACGTTGGACAGAAGGCAAGCTAGAAAGAATCGGGTGATCCGACCATCAGGTGATCGGGTGAACTAAAAGGCGTGCGCTCGGCGCTCGGCGTCGGCCAGGACGCAGTTCGTTTGCAATAACCGAAGAAGGCTTGCGAGCCGAGCGCCAATCGCCGAAAGCCTATCTGAAATAGAATCTAAGCAATGATTCAAACCCTTGAATGGACTGACGCAGGCGTGCGCTTCATCGATCAGACACGCCTTCCCACTGAAGAGACCTACGTTACTTGTCGCAATTACGGCGAAGTTGCTACTGCGATTCGCGACATGATCGTCCGGGGAGCACCTGCGATCGGCGTAGCTGCGGCAATGGGAGTTGCGCTTGGCGTGCGCGATTCGAAAGCTCAAAGCCACAGCGCGCTCGGGCGTGAGTTGGAGCAGATTTGCAAGACGCTGGCCGCAACTCGCCCAACTGCAGTGAATCTCTTTTGGGGAATTCAACGGATGAAGGACCGCTTCGAGGAACTTGCGTCGGCTTCCATTGATGAGATCAAACGCGCACTCATTCAGGAGGCGCGGGAAATGCACTGTGAAGACATCGCGGCATGCAGAAGGATGGGACGCAATGGAGCGGTGCTGATGCCGGCCTCGGGCGGTGTGCTTACGCACTGCAACGCCGGCGCACTCGCCACTTGCGGATATGGAACAGCGCTCGGCGTGATTCGCGCAGCCGTGGAAGCAGGCAAGAAGATTCACGTCTTCGCAGACGAGACACGCCCGTTTCTCCAGGGCTCTCGGCTGACCGCATGGGAACTCATGAAAGATGGGATTCCCACAACGGTAATCTCTGACAATATGGCAGGCGTGATGATGAAGCAGGGGAAGATTGACGCCGTTGTCGTTGGCGCCGATCGCATCGCCGCCAACGGCGATGTGGCTAACAAGGTCGGGACTTATACGGTTGCGGTGCTCGCGAAGGAGCATGGAATTCCTTTTTTTGTTGCCGCCCCGTGGTCAACTATTGATCTCGCGACCGCGGATGGTGACGGCATTCCCATCGAACAGCGCTCGGCACGCGAAGTAACGCATATGGCCGGCAAACAGATCGCGCCGGATGGAATCCTTGTCGAAAACCCTGCGTTCGACGTGACGCCGCATCGGTACGTCGCGGCGATTATCACTGAGCGAGGGATTGCCAGAGCCCCGTATGCAGAGTCTCTGCAGGTGTTGGCTGGTGAAGCGGAGCTGCAGACGATCATCGCAAATCATTGATCCTAAGGAGCGCCAACTTGTTTTCGTGCTGGCGCATCTTCTCCAGATAGGAGCGAACAACGATGTCGATCTCTATCAAGCTGACAGAACTTGCGACGAAGCCGCTGCCAAAGGCGATCTGTCCAGGGATGCACGCAGCCATAGACTGGGGAACCGCAGCTGGATTTCTTACCGCCGGAGCATTGCTCTGGAAAAAGAACAAGCGCGCATCACTAGCTTCGTATCTGTGCGCTGATTTGATCGGCAGCCTCATCTTCCTCACCGATTGTCCTGGTGGAGTGTGGAAGAAAATCAGCTTTGAAACTCACGGTAAGGTCGATGCCGGGGTGGCTGCTCTCGTAGCTTCACTACCTAGGCTGCTCGGCTTCGCCGATGAGCGTGAATCGAAGCTCTTCCAGGGAGTCGGTATCGGTCTCGCAGCCGCCAAAAGCCTGACGGATTTCGAGCGGGGCTCCAGCAACGAGGAAACTCGTCAGCGAGCCGCCTAAGTTCTGCGTTCTGAATCGCGTTTTCCTCGGCTTTGGGAGCCGGGTGTTCTGTTTCCGTTTAGGAAACATTTGCCCTGTTCCATGCGTATCAAGCGGTAAGGAGCAGTGTCTCCAACTCTTTGACGGAGTATCATTAGGAGCGCTAACAAGCGCTCGAATCCCGCACCAGACTTGAGCATCTACATCTACAAAGCTTATGGGAAATAATCTCAAGACGCTGGCATTGCTAACCGGAATGACGCTGTTCCTAATGTTTGTGGGACAAGCTCTAGGTGGACAGCGAGGCATGGCGATCGGACTCGCTTTTGCGGCTGCGAGTAACTTCTTTAGCTATTTCTTCTCGGACAAACTTGCGCTCGCGATGTACGGCGCTCAGCAGGTATCGCGCGAACAATTGCCTCGCGTCTACGGCGTAGTGGAGCGTATGACTCAGCGCATCGGGCTGCCGATGCCGAAAATTTATGTAATCCCAACTGACTCTCCCAACGCGTTTGCTACTGGAAGGAATCCAACGCATGCGTCCGTGGCAGTGACTCAAGGCATTCTCAATCTGCTGGATGACGAGGAGCTTGAGGGCGTTCTCGCTCACGAACTGGGACACGTACGCAATCGGGACATTCTCATCAGTTCGGTGGCAGCGACTATCGCCGGAGCGATCACCTTCCTTGCTCGTTCCGCTATGTGGGCTGGGATCTTTGGCGGCTACGGCGATAGAAACGATCGTGAACGCGGCGGTGGTGGACTTACTGCATTATTGATGATGATCCTGGCGCCAATTGCAGCTTTGCTGATCCAGTTGGCTGTCTCGCGCTCCCGTGAATATGAGGCTGATCACACTGGAGCGCAGACAACCGGAAATCCGTACGCCTTGGCACGCGCCCTGCAAAAACTTGACGCTTACTCGAAGAGACTCCCGATGGAAGCCTCGCCGTCGACCGCACACCTCTTTATTGTGGCTCCAATGGTGGGGGGAGACACTCTGGCAAGTTTATTCTCGACCCATCCTCCGATCCCTAAGCGCATTGAGCGCCTGACGGGTCGGCCGCCGGACGCATTCTGAGTCTCGAGTATTTTTGGCTCTCAGTGTTACTTCGTGTCCTGTGGTTAGCTTTTTCAGTTTCTCGTGCAAAGCCAGTCGTCTCAACCGTTCACCACACCATAGAGTTATTACTAACGGTTAGGACCTTCTTCGGAATCTCAATCGGAGACGGTACAATCACGCCAGATGCCTCGGCTGCTAGAAAACGACATTACCTCCCTGCATGAGCGTGCCCATCGCCTGGAAAGTGCTATTCGAGCTGTTATTCGGGGGAGTGACGAGGTAGTCCGTCTTGCCCTGGTTGCGGTTTTTGCCAGGGGACATCTCCTGATTGAAGGCGTTCCAGGAGTCGGCAAGACTACTTTGGGACAGACCCTCGCGCGCTGTCTGGATTGCACGTTCCAACGCGTCCAGTTCACAAGTGACATGCTGCCCAGCGACCTGCTCGGCACATCGGTGTACTCCGCCGCGGAAGAACGCTTTGACTTCAAACCCGGACCGGTCTTCACCAACGTCTTGTTGGCGGACGAGATCAACCGTACGACTCCCAAGACGCAGTCTGCTCTACTCGAGGTAATGAATGAAGGCCAAGTGACCGTCGAGGGACAGGCGCGCGAGGTGCCGCGACCCTTTCTGGTGATCGCTACGCAGAACCCGGTCGAGCATCATGGGACCTACCCGCTGCCAGAATCGCAGATGGATCGTTTTCTCGTTCGAGTGCAGATGAGATATCCCGCTGCTGAGAGCGAACGTGAAATCCTGCGCGCGCAAGCCGGCGCGGCGCGACTAGGCGAAGTTAGCCCGGTGCTGACCGGGGACGATGTCATAGAAATGCAGGAACAGGTCAAAAAGATTCGCGTTGATGAATCGCTCGTGAACTACACGCTGGAAATCGTGAACAAGACGCGTCAATCGGAGCAGCTTTCGCTCGGCGTTTCCCCTCGCGGATCACTCATGCTCTATCGCGCGGCCCAGGCCATGGCTTTCGTCGAAGGACGCAAGTTCACGACTCCAGATGACTTCAAACGTCTCGCAGTACCTGTCTTTGCACACCGTGTTGTTGTGAACGCACGATACACCTCGACCCTCAAAGCATCAGAGCAGGCCGAACGCATTGTGGGTGACATCGTCGACAACGTGTCGGTACCTTCGTAAGATGCAGTTCCTTACCCGGTCCCTACTTATTCTTTCGCTTGTAGTCTGGGTCGGTGGCATTATCTTCTTCTCCTTCGTGGTGGCACCAACCGCGTTCTCAGTTTTGCCGGCGCCGGAAATTGCTGGCGCGGTGGTGGGCCGCTCCTTAGGTATCCTCCACCGAATCGGACTGACTTGCGGAGTGATTTTTCTCGCGGCGACATTTCTGGGAAGATTCCGGCATGCAAAGGCTCTACGCGTGCTTGTGGTAGTTATGATTTTATGCACCGCCTTCTCCCAGTTCAGGATCACACCGCAAATGGAAACTATTCGTGCCGCAGTTGGCGGCCCGATTCGCGCGCTCCCGCCTCAGGATGCTGGGAGAGCAACGTTCGATCGACTTCACAAGACATCGGTAATTCTTGAGGGAATCATCCTTGTGGCTGGTGTTGGAGCTATCGGAGTCCTTGCCCGCGAAGCTCACGACTGAGATACATGAAGCAGTGTGAATGAAGGATGCTGGTGAGTGTGCTCGGACACTCTGGGTTTGGCCTCGACAATTCAGGTGCTCTGGTGGTGTCCTATCTACATCCTGAGTTGCTGGATCGCTCATCCTATTCGGAATCCTGTGCGAATAGAACGTCCAACTTGTCCCGCAAGCCAACTTCGATGCAGATTCGGAGCCTTGGTCGTTCTTTGGTTTTGTTGGGTTTGGTGCTGCACCGGACAATCTGCCTCATCTCGAGTAATTCGAGGTACGGTCGAAGACAGTTCCAGCGCGACAATCGGTAACGCAATAGTCACGGTGAAACAAGGCTCCTTGGAGCACAAGGCGATCACGGGACCGGATGGCAGATTTGAGTTTAGAAATCTCAGCAGCGGCAAGCTGGAAATCTCAATTTCCGCAAATGGATTCGCCCCGACACATCGCACAATTCCGGAACTCGGTCAGGACGATGAACTTGTCATAGCTCTCCAACCAGAAACCGTAAGTACGGCGGTTGAAGTTACCGCCTCTCGTACTGCGCTGTCTGTGGACGAGGCGCCGCAAAGCGTTCGGATCCTGAGTTTGGCCGACATTCAAACGAGCGCAGCGCTTGAAGTCGATGATGTGCTGCGCCAGGTCGCCGGCTTCGACCAGTTTCGCCGCAGCAGCAGTCGCGCTTCGAATCCTACGACGCAAGGCGTATCGATGCGCGGCATGGGATCGAGCGGCGCGAGTCGCGCTCTGGTACTGCTGGATGGGGTCCCGATTACTGACCCTTTCGGGGGCTGGGTAAATTGGAGCCAGATACCTCGCGAATCGCTCGAGAGCGCTGAGATCGTAAAGGGTGGCGCTTCTGATCTATACGGCGGGCAGGCTCTTAGCGGCGTCGCTCAACTACTGACCAAGACGCCGGAGGGAACCGACGCAAGCCTGGATCTGTCTTATGGCAATGAACGAACTCCCAACGTCTCCGGCTATATCGGCCACAGCTTCGGGAAATGGCTAACTTCCGGCGCGGGGGAATATTTTCGGACCGACGGATACATTCCGGTTGAGTTCTCGCAGCGGGGAGGTGTTGATAATCCCGCAAATTCACTTCACCGCAACGGCCAGCTACAAGTGCAACGGCAGATCTCGCAACGATCTCGCTTCTTCCTGCGGGGCCTTGGTTATGACGATTCGCGTCATAACGGCACGATCATCGAGGTTAACCGTACGCGCGCATGGCAGGCGGTTGCAGGCCTCGACCTCGAAGGTGCTTCCGACTCTTTACTACAACTTCGGGGATATGGTGGGACCGAGAGCTATCACCAGACCTTCGCATCAGTAGCAGCAGACCGCAACAGCGAGACGCTCGCTCGCGTTCAGCAGGTGCCATCACGGCAGTTCGGGATAAGCGCGCAGTACTCCCGCACGCTTGGTTGGAATACGTTGCTGGCGGGCGGCGAATTCTCTCACGTGACCGGCGAAAGTGACGATGAAGTCTTCACCGCAAGCAGACCCTCAAGTCTGGTCAATGCTGGCGGCATCATCCGCAATGCGGGCGTCTTCGTTGAAGATACCGCGCGAATACGCTCGCGATTGTTGGTAACAGGCGGCGTACGTTTCGATGACTGGCGAACCGTCGATGGACTCACACGAACGACAGCGCTGCCTTCGGGGGCAACCGTGCCGATTCAGTTTGCTGATCGCTCTGAGACCGCATGGAATCCCAAGCTCGCAGCCACTTTCCGTATCAATGATCGCATTGCGCTGAAGGGATCGGTCGGCAGGTCATTTCGATCTCCAACTCTCAATGAGCTGTACCGCTCATTCCGTTTAGGGAATACGCTTACAACTGCTAATCCGCTACTACGCTCAGAGCGGCTGACTGGATGGGAACTTGGTCCAACCGAAAAGCTGTTACATGGCAAGCTGAATTTGCGGGAAGGTTTCTTCTGGGCTACGGTGCACCAGCCAATCGCAAACGTCACTCTGAGCACAACGCCCGCGCTGGTCACGCGCCAGCGCCAAAACCTCGGCAGTACGCGAGCACGCGGAGTTGAAGCACAAGCCGATCTTGCGCTGATGAAGTGGGTCGACTTATCAGTGCAATATCAGTTCGTAGATGCGCTGGTGACTTCGTTTCCTGTTGATCAGTCTCTGGTTGGATTGCAGGTTCCCGAGGTGCCCCGACACGAGTTCACATTCCAGGCGCGCTACAGCAATCCTCGGTTTGTCACCGTGGCGTTTCAGGGACGCAGCAACGGCTCAGTGTTCGACGACGATCGCAATACATTAACCCTCGATCCCTATTTCAAGCTCGATCTGTTCATTTCCCGTCGGTTGAACTCGTACGCGAATATCTACGCGGCAGCAGAGAATCTACTAAACGATCATTACATGGTGGCGCGCACGAACGTGGTCACACTCGCATCGCCACTGGTTGCACGAGCTGGACTCCGATTACATCTCCGCCGTTGAACCCAGGCTGGCCGCAATTCTCGCTAGCACTGCTAAGATAGAAAATTCCGTTCTACTTGATTTTCAGCGCAGTAGGGTTCCGCATTCATGAAGACTGGCATTATCGGCCTGCCGCAGGTGGGCAAGACATCGCTATTCAAGATTCTCACTAAGGCGCACGTCGCTGAGCGTGGTCACAATCCGCGTGAAGCTCACCTCGGCGTAGCGAAGGTTCCTGACCAACGTCTGGATAAGCTTTCGGTTCTCTACAATCCCAAGAAGCTGGTGCACGCCACGGTCGAGTACTCCGATGTGGCAGCTATCGGCCAGGAGGCGCTCAAAGAATCTGCCTACGCCAATAATTTGCGGACCGTCGACGCGCTCATTCACGTGCTGCGTGCCTTCGATGAGCCATCGATCCCTCTTGTCGGTGAGGTGGATCCATTGCACGATGCGAAGGATGTCGACTTCGATCTGGTCGTGAACGATCTTGGGCAAATCGAGAAGCGCCTTGAGCGTCTCGAAAAAGATCTCAAGAAGATGAAAACTGCGGAGCTAGAACGCGAGTTTGATCTGCTCAAGCGCGCGAAAACACATCTCGAATCGGAACGTCCGCTACGCGAGATGGAGATGTCGGTAGAGGACAAGAAGCGCATTCGCGGCTTCATGTTTCTCAGCCAGAAACCGATTCTGTACGTGCTCAACGTGAATGAAAGCACGTCACTGGGCGATGACCTGGAGAAGGCTCCTGCAAAATTCAAATTGATCGAATGTGCTTCGCGTCCGAATGCCGGGGTGACAGCTATCTGCGGCAAAGTTGAAGCCGAACTGGCGGAGATGGCCGACGAAGAGGCAGGAGAATTTCTTGCCAGTTATGGACTCGCGGAGAGCGGGCTTGTTCGTCTGATTCACAAGAGCTATGAGTTGCTCGGCCTAATTTCTTTCTTCACCGTCGGCGAGGACGAATGCCGCGCGTGGACGATCGAACGTGGATCACGCGCACAGGCGGCGGCCGGAGCGATTCATTCCGATCTAGAGAAGCATTTCATCCGCGCTGAAACCATCCACTGGGATCAGCTCCTGGATGCCGGCTCGGAAGCGAACGCGCGCTCGCGCGGTACGCTGCGGCTCGAAGGCAAAGACTATATCGTGCAGGACGGCGACGTAATGCACATCCGGCACAGCGGGTGAAAGTGGCTTCGCACACATATCCTTGCAGAGACGCAGCATGCTGTGTCTCTGCCATTCTGGTATCACTCAAAATGCAGCCTGAGCAGCCAGATTCACTCGCCTGACATGTCTCCGCTCGCGCTCACGATCATTCTCGGACTCAGTGCTGCGCTCGCCGATGGAGTTGGCGGGCTCATCATCATCCAGCGGCACTGGGAGCGGCGCTATCTACGTTACTTCATGGCGGTGGGGTCAGGATTCATGCTGGCCACTGTGCTGGTCGAGATGTTTCCTGAAAGCCTTCGTCTCGCTCCGACGCACGCGCCGCTATTCATCATGCTCGGATACTTCGTCGTCCATTTTTTCGAGCATACCGTCACTCTGCACTTTCACTTCGGCGAAGAAACCCACGAAGGCGAATTTCTCCACTCGCACAAGAGCTATTCCGTGCTGCTCGGACTCATCGTGCACACGTTCTTCGACGGCATCGCTATTGCCTCAGGATTCCTGATTTCGAACTGGTTGGGTTGGCTGATCTTTCTGGCTGTTTTCCTGCACAAAATCCCAGAAGGATTCACGGTAGGCTCGGTGATGCTCGCCAGCGGCCGCTCCCGCCGGATGGCATTCATTTCTTCAGTGATCCTCGGAGCTTCTACCCTGCTGGGTGTGCTCGCCATGCGAGCACTTTCGCCGATGCTGCACGTAGGGCTACCGCTGTCGACAGGCGTGACACTATACGTAGCGGCTTCAGACCTAATTCCCGAAGTGAACAAGGAGCCGGGAATACGTGTTGCATTGCTCGTGTTTGTGGGGGTAGCGGTGCTGCTCGTGCTGGATTATTGGTTCAGCGGAATCGGGTGATCGGGCGATCGGATCATCGGGTGAAGTAAGAATCAAACTGATTTGGCGATCCGAAAGAAATCACTCAACAGGAAGTCTAAAGTTCGTAGCGGAACCCTTCACCCCGATCACCCGATTGCCGGATCACCCTATTTCCCTTACTCGACTTCGTTCTTCGCCTTATATCCGTCGCGCGCGATTACTTCGTATTTCAACTTCTTGCGGTGCTGATCCTGGACAATCAATGGCTGTCCGTTCTGCGGATCGATCAACTCCACCTTCACCTTCCGCCATGTTCCGTCCTGTTTGGAATTAGTTGGACGATATGAGATCACGTACTGATTGCGGATATCTGCCGCGATATCAGCGAAGTCTTCTGGGAATTCCGCTGTGAATCGCGGAAAGTAGGCACGACCTCCGGTCATCTTGGCGAATGTTCGAAGCTGATTGTCCGCCTGCAGAAAATCGAGGTTGGCCAGCGGACCCATGTATCCGTGTCCCTCCAGGTACAACCTAAAAGCCTGACCAGTGCCGATGCAGAAAATCGCTATGTTCTTTGATCCTTGGAGCTTTTTGAGCACTTTGTCGTAGTTCAGCTTGCTGAAGGTGTCGATTCCATTGCAGATGAGGATGATGTACTTCTGTCCCTCAACCCCCTCAAGTCGATCGACCGTGTCATAGAGTGCGTCGAACAGGTTCGTTTCGCTGAATCCTGGAATCCGCAACTGACCAAGCGCGCCCATGACTTGGTTCTTATCCTGGGTGAAATCCACCAACAGATGCGTCTGCATGTCATACGATTCAACGGCGATCCAGTCTTCCTTCTTGAGCTGTCCGGTGAAGGAATATGCGGCGTTGAGCGCGTCGTACATGAACGCATAGCTGTTTGCTGCGAATTCGACCACCATTACGGCAGTGATTGGCTTGTCGTTTTGCTGTGAAAACGTGTCAATCTTCTGCTGAACGCCGTCTTCCAGGATCTTGAAGTTTTCCTGCCTGAGTCCCGGAATGAATTGACCGTTGTTGGTGACAACGTTAATCGGCAGGTTTACGAGCGGCACATCGACTTTCAATGAAAACGTGCCGATTCCTTCCGGATTCTTCACCTTCGGAGCGTGCTCTACCGGCTTTTCGTCCTCCGGCTTCTTCTTGGGAACAGCCATTGGCCCGATATCACCCGACGGTCCTCCCGCCTCTGGGGGAGCTTGTGTCTGCGGATTCTGCGACGAGCTTTGGGAATTTTGTGCGGTGCTTGGAAAAGTTACGAAAGCGACGCCGAACAGGCCGATTATGACAATTTTGCGGAGCCGTGCAAGCTCCACCTTAGTACCGCTAAGGGACATTTTTGGTGCCTTCCTACAGACTCTTTGCCTATTGCGAAGCGGAGTCTCTGTATTAGTATAGAACTCGAACTACTCGGAAACCATCTTGGATTGGGGCGTGTTCGAGCCTTCAGGGGCCAATCTGTCCCGCCATTCATCCCTCGTTGCCGCGTCGTTCACAGGTCAAGTATGAAGAGTATTTTCTCCTTCCTCGGTCGGATCTCCCCGTTAATTTTCGTGTGCGGCATGGCGGTTGCGCAGTCCGCAACTCCTGGCGCTGCACCTCGCGTTGCGCCAGAGATCCTGAAGGTGAGCGAGATTCACCACGGAATGCGCGGCGTGGCCTACACCGTCTTTGAGGGAGTAAAGCCCGAGCCCATGGACGTTGAGATCCTCGGCATCCTCCCCAACCTCAATGGCCCCAAGAGTGACCTGATCCTGGCTCGTCTGCATGGCGAGAAGGTGGAATACACGGGCGTAGTCGCGGGGATGAGCGGCAGTCCGGTGTACATCGACGGCAAGCTGATCGGCGCCATCTCGTATCGAATCGGACAGTTTTCCAAAGAGCCGATCTGCGGCATTACTCCTATCGAGGAGATGCTCGAGATCGACGCGATGGATCGCACTCAGCCCGAGCCCATGAGCGCTGCACGAGTGCCGAAGACCATTGGCAAAACCTCCGCCGGAAGCGATGTTCCCGACGACAACGATCTCAAGAACTTCGCGTCGCTGATGCAGCCCATCGATGCTCCGTTCGTCTTCAGTGGGTTCACCGAGAATACGATTCACCAGTTCTCATTGCAGTTCGCGCAAGCGGGACTTGTTCCCGTTATGGGAGTAGGATCAGCCACGCACGACCATCAGCCGGAGCCAATCGAGCCCGGATCTGCGGTGAGCGCAGTGCTTGTCAGCGGCGATCTCGATATCGCAGCCACCTGCACGGTCACCTACATCGATCCTCAACGGCTACTCGCCTGCGGACATCCGCTTACCCAGTACGGCATGGTCGACATGCCGATGACAAAAGCCAATGTGATCGCGACGCTGGCATCGCCGTATTATGCATATAAGATCGTCAATACTGCCGACGAAATCGGCACATTCGTGCAGGACCGCCACAGCGGAATCCTTGGGCGCTTCGGCGAAGCCTCCAAGATGATTCCCGTAACGGTAACGATTCATGGCGGCAGCAAGCCGAAGCAGATGAACTTTTCGGTGCTGAACAATGCCCGGCTCACGCCGTTGATCATGATGACCGCGGTCTATCAGGCTCTGCAATCGCAGAATCAGTACGGCGATCAGGTCACTTACCGCATGAATGGCGACATCGCTGTTAACGGATTCCCGTCCGTACACATGCACAACATGTTCAGTTCGAGCGACGCCGCGCCCAGTTCCGTGCTCGCCGCCCTCAATCTTGGCGACCATTTCGGACGCATCTTCGAGAACCCCTACACCACCCCGGGGATTGAAGGCGTGAATCTCAACTTCGACGTCACGCCAGAGCGCCGTGCCGCTCACCTCGAGACTGCGCGCACCGACGTTACCGAGGCGCGTCCGGGTGACGAGATTGCGATCGAAGCCGTGCTGCGTCCGTATCGCGGCGATCCGATCGTGCGCCAGATTCCGGTAAAGATTCCAACATCAGTACCTAAAGGCCAACTGCGAATCCTGGTGAGCGACAGCGAAACCCTCGACCGCAGCCGCAAGATGCCCGCAGCCTTTGGACGCACCCTGCAACTCGGATCCACCATCGATCTGCTGAACAAAGAGCATGCCAACAACAACTTGTATGTTTCCCTGCTCGAAGCCAACCCGGAAGCAATGGTTGAGGACAAAGTGATGCCCACTCTGCCTCTGTCGGTGATGAATGTAATGCAGGGCATGCGCGGAGGCCAGGATATGTACGTAAGCGGCGAGTCTGCCGTCGATGAAACCTCCACGCCGATGGACTATGTGATCTCAGGCGCGCAGGTGCTCACAGTGCAAATCAAGTAGTCTGGAGTCATGGCCAGAGGTTTTGAAAGCAAGTCGGTAGAAGAGCAGCAAGCTGAAGCCAAACGAGAACCCGCCCAGAACCAGCGTCTCACCCCAGAAGAAATGGAAAGCCGTCGCAAACGCGACGGCCTTTTACTTTCCCGCAAGAACATCCAATCCCAGCTCAACTCGGTTACTAACCCGACTCACCGCCAGATGCTCGAGGGAGCCCTCGCTGAACTAGATCGCCAACTCGCCAAACTAGGTTCTTGATTACACTCTTTCGCTTTTCGCTCCACGCATTCTGTTAGGTCGGCAGTCGGTACGCACTGGTAAGGACACCCTTTGATAAGAAGAGGTGCGAAAACCTGTAAGGGATGGCCCGCAGACTAAGTCACACGGTGGTAATCACTACTTGTAAAATCTTGCACCGGCGAGCGTAGCGAGGATCACGGTCGGGAGGGTTATTATCATCAGCGGGATGACTGTGCGCGGCGGGAAAAAGCCAAAGGAGCACCAAGTGGTATCCCCCAGGGTGACGATAAACCACTACGCGAACGCTGCTATGACGGCAGTTTTCGGGCCGGGGCCGTATAGCAGGCGGATCGCCGCGTAGAGCCAGAGGATCGAGATGGCTTCGAGCAGATCAATGACGACATTGAGGACATCGAAGCCTAGGGTGGGCGCGCCTAAATGGTTGTTGGGCAGAGCTGCGAAATCGCGTCCGAGCAGCGCTATGACGACAGAGCCAAGGATGATCCAAACGAACCCGACCAGCAGTCCACAACCGATCACTCGGGACCAACTGATTTTGTTCACGGCGTCGGATTGTACGCCGTGTGAACCGTCCTTCCTAAGACTCGATCACCAGTTCGACTCCGATGTCCTCGCCGTAAAGAGCGAAAAACCGTTTCTGGCTTGGCCAGCGTCCCCTTTTACCGTGCCCGGAATTCTTCCGTTATCCATGAATTCCGTGTAATCCGATATAGCACGTGCCGGCGCAAAGGATCGCCAGCCGGCAGGCGGGGATGATCGAAATCGCCTGCGCGATCATGTTGCATGCCGATCTTTTCCATCACGCGCCGCGAGCGAATATTCCCGGGCACAGTAAATGAAACTACTTCTGGAAGCTTTATGACATTAAAGGCATAGCTCAAGACGGCAGCCGATCCCTCCGTAGCAAGTCCTCGGTTCCAAAATGGACGAGCTAGCCGCCAGCCGATTTCCACGGCAGGCGTAAAAGCCGCTTCAAAAGGAACGTTAGAAATCCCCATAAACCCAATGAAAGGTGAAACTCCGGTGAGCTCTGCGGCAAAAAAGCAAAATCCGTAGGCGAGATCATGAGCCTGGATGCGAGCGGCCAGGCTGTCGCTTTCCTCTCGAGAAAGGCACGAAGGAAAGAACTCCATCACTTCCGGATCAGCATTCAGAGTTGCGAATGGCTCCAGATCCGACGGCCGCCAGGGGCGGAGAACAAGACGAGGGGTAATAACCACCAAAAAGTTTATCGGGTGCGCCCCTGGTTTGTATCAAAGAAATCACCGTCTACGCATAGCCCTTGAGACAGTGCCTCCTATTGTTTGTTGAGGTCGTCGTCTTTGTAGTACTTCGTACCTTGCAGGGTCGCCTGGAGCGCGAGACCATTCTTCGTGATCTGGTAGACCCATACACCCGGTTCAACCTGAGTCGCTCCCGAGTAAGCTCCACCGCTCTTGCCTGCCTTGGCCGCAGCGTCCGCCTGTGCTGAGCCCGACCAGCCGGAATTGAGGAAGTGTTCGAGGGACTTATTGTTCTCGAACATGAAGATGACCCTGTAATCTTTCACACCTATACCGAGGCCCGCTCCTGCCGAAATCATCTTCATAAACGTTTCCTGTTTGCTCCGCGAGTCAACTGCGATTCCTGCGCCTCGCGCCGTGCTCAACAGCAACAGGTTCGTGCCCATGTTGTTGAAAACGGCGTATCCGGCCGACTTTTGGATCGCCCCTTGAGCTGTGGGCTGCAGCTTGTACAAATCCTGTAGAGTCTGGTTCGCCATCTTTCGAGTCTTTTCCCTTTTCTGGTCGGGCGTATCTTTGGCGCTCGCCACGCCCGCAGCCAGCAGAGTTACGACCAGTACCTGTGCAATCATTCTGAATCTCATCACTGCTCTCCTTAAAACAGTGATTGCGCGGCACTGCCACCATTTCATCCTTGCCCATCACCGTTCCTGTTAATGGGAACAGGCCATGAGGTGTTCCTAAACCTGTCAAAATTGTTAGTTGTTATGGAGCGCCCACGCTGGGGCACAGTTGAGATAAAAGCAGAAAGGCGAGGGGGAGGGCGGCAGGCGAGAGTCACCTGCGAGCTTCCGGTTCGGAGCTTCTACAAAAGCGCGCACGATTCCCATTCTTGAACATGTAACGCCGTCCGGGCGGTGGCCTTTCGTAACCTTAGTCACCCAATTCCACATCCAGAAATAGCGCAAACCAAAGCAATAATGCGGCAGGACAACACCCAACAACTCAAGACCGAATCAGGTTCTGCTTACTATGGATCTGCGCACTACTCGGTGGAAGATCGGCTTCATGCTGCTAGCCTTCGTCCTGGCGATGGCTGGTTTCGCCACAGCCGCGTGGTTTTATCGAAGCTCCAGAATTCCACAAGCGGCTCAGCTTCCCACGAAACCTACCCCGGTTCGACCGATTGCCGCGATTGCGGTTGCAGCGCGACCCAACACCCCCTCCAGCGCTCCAACTCCGCAGGAATGGAGCCCGCCGGCAAACCCGACAGCGGCAAGACCACGATTTCAAGTCTCAGTAGATCCGATGCAGGAATTCAACGATGACTTGAAGACAGACCTTGTTCGCGAATTGACTCCGTCTTTCCCAGAGCTGTCGGCGTATCTGAGCGTTGATCCGGAGAAAGGCGCCGATCCCGCTTACAAGAACTTCACCTTTCAGCTTCTCGACGCAGCCTCAAAGGCGCAGGACAACGATCGACCGGCCATGCTCTTGGCGGCAGATCTGTTGGCTAGCAAGATATGGTGTGGCGACGAGAACAAAGATCAATGCGAGCAGGTTCGCCGCGAGTTCAAGCAACGTAACCTGAGCTTCGAACATGAGGAACTTGGCGGCGGATTCTACTATTCACGCGATCTCCTCTGGCGCATCTGGCGCGACTATCCAGGGAGCGATGCAGGGGAGCACGCATTCGTCCTTCTCCTCGATCTCGGTTGGGATACGAGCGGTGTATGCGCCAAGGGCGGCGATCAATTCCGGGAAGTGATTCACCAGGGAGAATCTTTTCTTACGAATCGGCCAACAAGTCCGAATCGCGCTGTCGTTACCCTGCTTGTCGGTGAGGCGTATGCCGCATGGTGGGCACTGAGCAACGAATCGAGTGGAGAAATGGCCGATTACGTTGACCCAAAGCAGTATCAGCAAGGCGCGGATGAGGCCCGCCTGAAAGCAATTCAGTACTTCGACCTGGTGCTCCAGATGGCGCCCAATTCCAAGCTCACCGAATTTGCGGTCCAGACACTCCCTCCGTTGCGTCTGGAGCAAGTTCCGGAACAGTACAAATTCTTCTGTGTCTACGATTAGCGTCGCAAGTCAAGTCTCGAATGTCTTCGGCTATAAATTCTGCCAGTTCTAAATCAAGATCGGTCCCGATACGATCCGTTAGTTTGAAGCTAAAACTGAAACGTTGATCAATCAAGATGTCGCGATTGCAATGCCGCCCACTTGTGGGTTTTCACCACTGCGCGGTCAAGTCCCTTAGGCGCAGGGGCAAGACTGCCGTCTCGCCTGCTACGTCGCAGCGTGTTCAACGGGCGTCTATCCCTAGCAAGATCGTGCTCATCGGGCTTCTTTTCATAACTGCGTGCGGAAGAGCGCCGCAAGCGGCACAGCCTACTCCGCCCGACAGTGAGTGGCACGAATTTCAGGGAACCTGGACTACAACCGGCAGCCGCAACGTGATGCGCCTCGAAGGAGAAAGGCGCGCCTCCATCGCGAACTTCGACGGATCTCTGATGCTGGCGGGTGCTTCGCGCCCGAACGTAGGTTTTCGTGCGGAGGCGATCGTCTTCAACGACAGTTCCACCGGCATAATTGGGCGGGCGGTCTGGACGGATGAACACGGCGATCAGGCTTTCAGCGAATTACAAGGTTCGGGCACTCGAACTGATAACAAAATCGTCGGCACCTTTGTCGGCGGGACTGGCCGCTACGCAGGCGCCACAGGCACATATGAGTTTTCGTGGCGCTTTGTGCTCGAGTCGGACGATGGAAATATGCAAGGCGAGTCCGTGGGCCTCAAGGGGCGTGTGCGAGTGGATTCGCACGCTGCATCGAGCATTGGAGTCCCACACTCATGAGCAGTCCAGCCGCGGGTCCGCAGAGAGTTTTCAAGCGCGAGATCCGGGCCGATAAGCCCGCGCTTAAGATAAGCATTGGGTTGCTTGTCAAACGAGTGCTTCCCTTTGCGCTAGCGTTTGGTATCGCGTTCTCCCCTGTTCCTTCTGGACTTACGGCTCCGGCGTGGCACCTGTTTGCTGTATTCGTGTCCGCGATCACGGCGGTATTGATCGGTGCGTACCCCCTCCTGACTTCGACCACGATGGCTGTGGCGGCTGTAGTCCTGACCGGCACTGTCTCACCCGCCAAAGCGTTCGCTGGTTTTGCCAACAGCAGCGTGCTGCTGGTTGTTGTCGCCTTTCTCGTTGCTCAAGCGGTTGTGAAATCTGGACTGGGCAGGCGAATCAGCCTCTTTATGGTGAGCCGATTCGGCCGTTCGTCGCTCGGACTCGCATACAGCATCGTGCTCACCGACGCAGCTATCGCGCCGGCGTTCCCCAGCAACACAGCGCGAGGCGGAGTGCTCTTCCCTATCGTGCTTTCCGTCGCACAAGGATCAGGTTCACGACCGGAAGATCCTGAGAACCGGCGTTTGGGCGGGTACTTGATGTTCTGCGCGATGGCGAGCCTGGCTGTCTCGTCAGCTCTGTGGATGACGGCTACGTCGGCTAACCCGATCGCCATCCAGGTAGCGAAGGAATATGGGTTCGAGGTCGGTTTTGGGAAGTGGCTCATCGCTTCGTGCGTGCCGGCACTCACAACCATCGTGACCTTACCTTGGCTGCTCGCTCGATTATTCCCACCAGGCGTGGGTGAGACGCCGGAGGCACCTGCCGCAGCAAAGAAATCCCTGGCGGAATTGGGACCGCTGTCGCGTGATGAATGGATCACAGCAGTTGCTTTCGTAGTGATGGTAGTCGGCTGGGTTTTTGCCGATCGGTTACAGCTCAACGTCACGAGCATTGCCTTCGCGGGACTCGGTGTGTTGTTGATGACGGGTGTGCTTACGGCGCACGATATCGCGACACAAGGAGATACGCTGGCCACGTTTCTCTGGCTCGCAGTCCTGTTCGCCTTGAGCGGTCAGCTCAACGAGCTTGGATTCATGGGCTACGCCGGCCAACGCCTGGCGTCGCACATGGGCGGACTGTCGTGGCCGGTAACATATGTGGCTTTGATCCTGATCTATGTAGCAATCCACTACATGTTTGTGAGTCAGTCATCGCAGGTGCTTGCCCTGCTGGGTGTGTTTCTCGATGTGGGCATTCGCGGCGGTGTTCCGGTGGCGCTGATGGCTTTCTCGTTGTTCTTTGCGAGCAGCTACTTCTCGGTGATCACACCGCAGGGCGGAAGCCAGAATGTGATCTTCGTCGGCAGCGGTTACCTCACCCAGCGAGAACTCTATCGGCTCGGCCTGCTTACTACCCTCTTCTTTTTGGCTGTGTTCCTAGTGATCGGAACAGCATGGGTCCTGCTCGTCGCTCGGTGATTTGCGTGTTCAAGTTCATCGCACTGCGTTGCCCTCGCATAAACAATAAAGAGGCCTTCGTCATCTGATGCCGATCGGTCTGACTGTCACGTTCATTAGGCAGTTCGGCTTTGGCCTGTGGTTAACCCTTCCCTTGCTACTGAGTTTGGCAGTAGCAATAACTTTGTTAGGACAAGCTGTAGGAACGAGGGAGGGCTGGTCCCGCTTTGAAAGCCTCTATTGGTCATTCATCACGGCAACTACCGTCGGATACGGCGACATTCGGCCGCTCCAACGAGGATCAAGGATATTTGCAGTCGTGATCGCATTTTTGGGGTTAGTGCTAACCGGCATTCTCATTGCGGTCGCCGTTCACGCCACAAACTTGGCTTTGGACAAAATCGGTCGGTAACCTCTGCTTCCCCGCCTTGGCACTGCTCGCTCAAGTGCAAGTATTTTCGACCTGTCGTCACAGGCCGAGAGCTTCACAGCGGTGTCACTCGCCGGTGCACCAGCAGAAAATACAGAGCTACGGCAATCAACAGCAAACCATTGGCCGTGAGTACGACCGGGGCAGTGAACACAGGCACAACCCAGCCCGATACCAGATTTCCGAGCGGCATGCCTCCGCGAAAAGCGCAGTTGTAAACGCTCATCACTCGTCCTCGCATTTCGTCGGTGGTAATAAGCTGAACCAGCGAACTCACACTGGCAAAGACCGCCATCAAAGAGAATCCAAAAAGTACCAAAACAGTACAACTGATCGCTAACGACCTCGAGATGGCGAAACCCGAAATCGTCGCGCCCAAACAGAGCAGCATGAGGAGCGCCCGGCGGCCCTTCCCCGACGCATTGCCAAGGCTGGCTATCGCAAGCGATCCGCAGATGGAACCTACGCCCATAAGCGATAGCAGATCGCCATAAATCCGTGGGCCAGCGTGAAAGATGTCATTCACATAGAGGGGAATGTATGTTCGCAGGGGCATACTCAGTGCAGTCATGCAAAAGGCCAGCACAATCAGCGCCGTCATCGCTTCCTGCGTACGGACGAACTTAATACCCAGCTTTAAACTCGTAAACACCGATTCATTCGAGGGCTTGGGCACGAAGCGGCTGGAGATAAGGAGGAGAGCGATGATGGGCGCGATGAAGGACGCGGCGTTCAGCCCGAAGCACCAGGTTTCGCCGATGCGGGCTAGTGCCTGCCCGGCCAGCGCTGGTCCGATAGTTACCGCCATGTTGAATTGAATGGAATTCAGCGCGATGGCATTGGGCATGTCTTCCCGCTTGACCAAAGTGGGAATCAGCGCCTGATAGGCCGGACCTCCGAAAGCCTGCGCGAAGCCGGAGACGAACGAGAGACAGAGAATGTGCCAAATGTGGACGGCGCCGGTGCCAACCAGAATCGCCAACAAACCTGAACTGGCGAGCTGCACATATTGCGAACCAAGAAGTATCCGCCTTCTTTCCACGCGATCCGCGACCACTCCTCCGATGAGGGAAAAAAGAAAGATGGGGATTCCACCTAGAAATTGATCTAGGGCGAGCAGAAACGCCGAATGGCTAAGACGGTAGATAAGCCAGCTCTGGGCGACGATCTGCATCCACGTGCCGATGCTCGAGATGCAAGCCCCGAACCACATCAGCCGGAAATCGCGATACGAGAATGCCTTGAAAACGCGCGTCAGAATAGACGACGTAGCGGATACCGGCAGCTCAGGTGCATCAACTTCGGTCGGCAAGAGTCTTCATCCCTTAAGTCAGCTTACACTTTGACGCTTACCTGAGCGAATTGTGAAGAAAATGGGGGGACGAGTGGCGGATCTTCCGTCTCGAGGCCAATTTCGAGGCGCAAGTGGATAGACCAACCCGTTTTGTCGGCCCTCATAGCACGGAAACCGACACTCACACAATATCCGCACCCATTCATTCGTCTACAAGGTAAGTGAAAGACGCGGCGAGCCCGCAGTGGATGGCACTCGAACAGGACGAGCGGATCTCCGAAGTCGTCAAACGGGAGCAGTCGCGACTGCGCAACTTCATTCGTAGACGCGTGCCCGATGCTAGCGACGTTGAAGACATTCTTCAGGACGTCTTCTACGAACTGGTAGAAGCAAATCGCCTGCTGATGCCTATCGAGCACGTCACTGCCTGGCTATTTCGAGTGGCGCGCAATCGCATCACCGACCTCTTTCGCAAGAAAAAGCCGGAGCCCTTTAGTGATATCGCCGTTTCGGCAGAAGACGAATTACTGCAACTGGAAGACATCCTGCCTTCGCCAGACGCAGAACCGGAGGCGCTGCTCGTCCGCAGCGTGCTTCTCCAAGAACTCGAGTTGGCGATTGACGAGCTGCCGCAGCAGCAGCGTGAAGTGTTTGTCGCGCACGAATTGGAAGGTCGGAGCTTTAAAGAAATGGCCGCTGAGACCGGCGTGAGCGTCAATACGCTGCTTTCGCGAAAGCGGTATGCCGTGTTGCATCTGCGCGAGCGCCTGCAAGGCATTTACGACGAACTTAGGAAAGTATGAGGGAAACGAAACATGAGCATAGGTAGACGAAAGAGACTGATTCTCATCGCTCCCGCGGCGATTCTGGGGATTCTGTTGTTTATCTATATCGGCGGCGAAATCGTGTTGCACCTATGGAATTGGTTGCTGCCGCCGCTGGTCGGCTGGCGCCAGATTGGCTTTTGGCAAGCACTTGGGATTCTGGCACTGTGCCGGATCCTTTTCGGTGGAGTTTGCGGTCACCGCTCCTACCGCCCGAACCTCCGTCGGCGCATGGCTGACCGAATGGCGGACCGCATGGCCGAGCGTTGGGAGCACATGACCCCTGAAGAACGGGAACGCTTCCGGCAGCGTTGGCCGGGGGGTTGCGGCCCCTCAACAACTGAACCCAAGGCATGACCGGCGGAACGCGGAACTCCTTGCCGTTGGTTCGCGTATGCCTCTGCATCGAGCCGACTGCTTGTTAATTCCTGGGCCGCGGCAGAGTCTAAAGGAATGCAAGCTCCCATCTCGAATACCGATTGCTAGTAGATGAAATCTGCCAGGGAACGATCAGAGACAGGAGAGTAAAGATGTCAACTCACTTGAAGTTTAGCTTCGTTCTTGCCATTGGATGCTTGCTACTTGCTCAACCTGTGACGGCGGCGGAAGAGGGAATCCGAGGCAATCTTGTCGACGTTAATTGGCTTGCGAAAAATCTTAAGAATCCCGATGTGGTGATACTCGACGCCTCCCCCGAAACATACGCGAAGAATCACATTCCCGGAGCTCTAGGCGCCAACATATACGACCTCTTCGCCTATGGCTTTGGGGGAATATCTGATGCGAAGGTGGAAGAGGTCTTTGAATCCTGGGGAATCGGTCCCGGCAAAAAGATTGTGATGTATGACGCGGGCGGCGATCAGCTGGCCACCAGGCTCTTTTTCGATCTGGATTATCACGGTGTTCCCGAAGAGAGCCTTTTCATACTCGACGGTGGACTCTCCAAATGGCAGCAGCAGGGATTGCCGGTAACCAAGGACCCAACGCCTGCTCCGAAGAAAGGCTCGTTCAAGATCACAAAGCTTAAGGAAGATCTGAGAGGTGGACTGCCGGAGGTGCTCACCGCGTCTGGCGACACTGCTCACAACGCGCTGGTAGAAGGGCTCGAGCCCACATGGCATTTCGGAGCAATCGCTCCCTTTGACAGGGCAGGCCACATTCCGAACGGCATCATGACGCAAAGCGCTGACTTCTACAATCCGGACAAGACTTTCAAATCGCCGGAAGAAATCAGGAGAGCGCTGACCTATTTGGGTATCAGGCCTGAACAGCAGATCTACACGTACTGTGGAGGCGGAGTAGCTGCTACCGTCCCATTCTTTGCCGCCAAGTTCATCGCGGACTATCCCAAAGTAAAACTCTACCCGGAATCTGAACTGGGATGGTTGTCCGATCAAAGACAACTCCCGTACTGGACCTTCGACGCTCCGTACCTGATGCGGGAAACAGGCTGGCTGCAATTCTGGAGCGGGCAGATGATAAGAATGTTTTTGGGCGCACCCGTCAGCCTCGTGGATGTGCGCTCAGCAGCCGCATTCAATCAGGGACACGTGCCCTTTTCGCTTAACATTCCTGAAGCTGTATTCAAGGGCAACGTTGCGAATCCGGCCAAACTCGCTGAGATTCTGGGTCCTGCAGGCGTAAATGCATCCGATGAGGCGGTGGTGATTTCAGGCGCAGGGTTGACCAAGGACTCTGCTTTGGCCTTCGTGATGCTGGAGAAACTTGGACAGAACAAAGTGTCTGTCTTTATGGATTCCATGGATAAGTGGACGCAGAGTGGCCAAAAACTCTCGAAGGAGGCGACCGCTGTACGTCCCAAAAAGGGACCACGAGACGTCTCCATTCCTCCCACAACCTATCCTGAGAATTTCCGAAAGGATGTGGTAATCACCGACCCAAAGAGCACGCATGGAGCTTATCCCAAGGTATATATCGCGTCTGGCAAGGACATGCCTGCTAAATCCCAAGACGGGAAAGTCGTTCACGTACCCTATACGGATCTCTTGAATGCAGATGGCACCCCGAAAGCCGCAAAGGACATTTGGAGCATCCTTGCCAAAGCCGGAGTACCGAGATATGCGGAACTCGTTTGTTTCTCCGACGATCCCGGCGAAGCGGCGGTCAACTACTTCATCCTTAAACTAATGGGCTTCCCCGATATTAAAGTGTTGGTGACGTAAACATTGATTGAGCTGTCAGCTTCTGACAGGCACCGAAGCTGACAGCTTAAAGAACGCTTGTCGGACACAACTTCGCAGTCGAGAAATACCTACTTTGGCTGAGGGACAATCCGTAAGTATGGCCTGGGGGCCTTCCAGCCGCCCGGATACTTCTTTCGGGCGTCGTCATCCGAAACGCTGCCACTGATGATCACGTCCTCGCCGGGTTTCCAGTTCACAGGAGTTGACACCTGGTGTTTGGCCGTGAGCTGGATCGAATCGAGAACGCGCAGCACTTCGTCAAAGTTACGGCCTGTACTCATTGGGTAACTCAGCATGAGCTTGATCTTCTTGTCGGGACCGATCACAAACACAGTTCGCACGGTGGCGTTCGTCGCTGCGGTGCGGCCTTCGGAGGTATCGCCGGCGTCGGCGGGCAGCATGTCGTAAAGTTTGGCCACTTTGAGTCCGGGGTCTCCGATCAGCGGGTATTTCACCTTGTGGCCTTGAGTCTCTTCAATGTCTACGGTCCACTTGCTGTGACTGCTAACAGGGTCAACGCTCAATCCGATGATCTTGCAATTACGCTTTTCAAATTCGGGCTGCAGACCAGCCATGTACCCGAGTTCTGTGGTGCACACGGGAGTGAAGTCTTTAGGGTGGGAGAACAAAATGGCCCAGCCATTGCCAATCCATTCATGAAAGTTGATGGCGCCCTGAGAAGTCTCAGCGGTGAAATTGGGGGCTTCGTCGTTTATGCGCAACATGGCTTTTCTCCTGGTCCAGCGAGTGGACGCTGGATTCGTCCTTCCTTTCCAAATCAAAAACAGTGCAAAAAAGGAGGAATTTCCGGATTGTACTGCAGGGAAAGTGACTGCGCTTCCTTTGCAATGGATTCAATGAATTTGCTTCGGAGTGGGACGGCAGGGCGAACTCGGAGCGATTCTCCTTGACAGCTTAGGAGAGAGGCAGTAATCTCCTAACCATCTTAGGAGTCAGCATGACCGACCAGGCCCAGCTCCTTCCCGGTACCCTCGATCTCCTCATTCTAAAAGCAGTTTCTCTGGGACCACTCCACGGGTATGGAGTTCTCTTGCGGATCGGGCAAATCTCCGGGAAGGCACTGCTCATCGAGCAGGGAGCGCTCTATCCAGCGCTGTTCCGTCTGGTGCGTCAGGGACTCTTGAAGGCAAGCTGGGGAACGTCTGAGAACAATCGTCGCGCTAAGTTCTACGAACTGACGACCGCGGGCCGAAAGCGTCTGCGTGAGGAAACAGAGGGATGGAATCGGCTTGCTACGGCCATCGGGTCAGCGCTTGCGGCCCAACCGGAGGAAGTATGAAACTCCTGGCCTATTTTCGTTCGCTTGCCGCAAAGCTTCTTCATCGTTCTGAGTTCGACGAAGAGGTGGAGGAGGAGCTTCGCACTCACATTCAGAGCCGTACCGATGATCTCGAACGCTCAGGTCTAGGTCGTGCCGAAGCAGAGCGCCGTGCACGCATCGAATTCGGCGCTCAGGAGCGTTTCAAAGAGGAAATTCAGGACGCTGCGGGCGGCAACTTTATCGACACACTTATGCAAGACCTGCGCGTCAGCCTCCGCGCGCTGCGCAAGTCTCCAGGATTCCTGACCGTGGCGGTTCTGACTCTCGCATTGGGAATTGGCGCAAATGCCGTCGTTTTCAGCGTCATCAATGCGTTTATCCTGCACCCGTTGAATGTGCCCGATGCGGAGAGCCTTTACCAACTCGAGCGCGGTAAGGATAAGGCGGGCAATTACTCGTATCCAGATTATCTCGATCTGCGCGATCGAAACCGCAGCTTCGATGGTCTGGCCGCTTATGACATCGCCGGGGCCGGGCTGGACACAGGCAAGAATCCATCGCGTGTGTGGGTGATTGCAGCCACCGGCAATTACTTCGACACGTTATGCATTCAGCCCTATCTTGGACAGTTCTTTCACGCCTCCGACGAGCGTGGCCCGAACAGCGCTCCGTATATCGTGCTCAGCTATGAGTATTGGCACACCCACTTTCAGGACGATCGTGGTGTAGTGGGCCGTGTGGTTCAGCTCAACAAACGTCCCTTCACTATCCTCGGCGTAGCGCCGCCTGAGTTTCACGGGGTTCTAATGTTTTTTCATCCCGACATGTTTGCACCCCTGGTGAACGCGGAACAAATAGAAGGAGTGACTGACCTCAACGTGCGCGCGAAACGCTGGCTTTTCATGGTGATGGGACACCTGAAGCCGGGAGTTACTCGGGCGCAAGCGCTTGCCGATCTGAATTCGATTGGTTCCCATCTCGAAAAGACCTATCCCAAAGAGGATGGTGACATGAAGTTTGCGCTGGCGCGGCCAAGTTTTTACGGCGACTATCTTGGCCCCGCCGTACAAGCTTTCCTCACGGGATTGCTGCTTCTGGCAGGACTGATTCTCCTGGCTGCATGTGCCAATTTAGGAAGCCTGTTTGCAGTGCGCGCTGCTGATAGCTCCCGTGAAGTTGCGCTTCGGCTTGCGCTGGGGTCGAGCCGCAGGCGTATTCTCCGCCAGGTATTTACCGAGGCGGTCCTGATCTCCCTGATGGGAGGCGCCGTCGGGCTGTGGGGGAGTGTCCTCCTCCTCCGCGCACTGAGCGTCTGGCAGCCGTTTGCCAGATGGCCCATCCACGTGCCCGTGAACCCTGATGCAACTGTCTACTTGGTGGCTTTGTTTCTGGCGCTAGTTAGTGGATTCCTCTTTGGCGCGGTCCCCGTGCGGCAGATCCTGCGCACGAATGCATATGAGATCGTCAAGCTCGGCTCAACCGGTACAGTCCGGCAGAAGATCACCGCCCGAGACCTGTTGCTCGTAGTGCAGATCGCCATCTGCGCAGTGTTGGTTACATCCTCAATGGTGGCTGTGCGCGGGTTGGTGCGCTCGCTGCGCAACAATTTCGGCTTTGACCCGCAGAACGCGATGCTCATTGACACCGATCTCGGTATGAGTGGGTACAAGATCGATAACTTTCCCGAAATGCAAAAGCGCATGATCGACGCTCTGCAGGCGATTCCCGGTGTGGAATCTGTGGGGCTGGCCGATCAAGTGCCACTCGGTGATGGCCCGAACGGTGCGAGTATCTTTAACGACAAGACCGTGGATCTCAGGCCGGCGAACGCCGCTGCTGATTCCTTCGTGTTCAGCATATCTCCCGACTACTTCCGAGCGGACGGCGTCGCCCTGCTCTCCGGACGGACGTTCACCTGGCATGACGACCAGAAGGCGCCGCGCGTCGCGGTAGTCAATCAAGAGTTTGCGCGCAGAATCTTTGGTTCCGTAACGAACGCTATCGGCGGGTATTACAAGATGCGGGATCGAGAGCATCCGCAAGATGCAGACCGCATACACGTGGTGGGCGTCGTAGAAGATGGAAAATACGCTAGCCTCACCGAGAAACCAACACCAGCGATGTTTCTCCCCCTCTCTCAAGCACGCACCGGGTCGACATGGCTGGTAGTGCGCTCCCGTCGCGATCCTTTGCAATTGGGACCTGCGATTAGGAGTACGGTGCGCGACTTGGATGCAGGTCTTCCCATCTACATCCAAACGCGGTACAAGGAGTTGGACACAATTCTGTTTGGTGCGCGTATGGCGACGATGGCGCTGGGTGTGCTGGGAGTAATGGGCGCGATGCTGGCTATCACTGGCATCTTCGGAATGGCGGCGTACTCCGTAAGCAAGCGGCTACGCGAGCTGGGAATTCGTATCGCGCTCGGGGCGGAACGCAAGCAGGTGTTGCAGGCAGCACTGGGACGCGCCCTCAAATTGCTGGCTCTCGGCTCCGCGGCGGGACTGCTCCTCGGAATTCTCGCGAGCCGGGTACTCGCATTCATCGTTTACTCGGCAACTCCTCGCGATCCACTCGTACTGGCTGGTGTCGTTCTAGCTATGTCGTTCCTCGGACTACTAGCGACATGGATTCCAGCACAGCGCGCACTATCCGTCGATCCTTTAATTTTGCTGCGCGAGGAGTGAACCGCCACAGTCTAAGCTTTAGCCTTACTGATAGAGTGTCGCCATCGTGAGTTAGAATTTTGCGACGCGAAACTCTCATGATCCTCTATTTACGTTCCTCGCTTTCCGGTCTGCGGCCCGTTTTCCGTTGTCTCGTCCTGGGCTTGGCAGTCACCGCTCTTGGGCAAGAAACTAACGTATCTCAAACGGCGACGCAGCCTGCGTCGTCTCCGTCGCGCAGCGTTGCCGCGCACTCGGCTCAACTCCCTGGCCTCTACAACCCGGTTGCCGATCCCAAGGCGGTCGTTCGAGCCGGTAGTGCGCGATTCACCGTCCTTACGCCGCAACTGATCCGGATGGAGTGGGCAGCTGACGGCAAATTTGAAGATCATGCATCCTTCGTGTTTCTCAACCGGCACTTGCCGGTGCCAAAGTTCACCGCGTCTACAAACGATGGTGGGAGCACGCGTGTCATAAAAACCGAGTCTCTCTCGCTTGCATACACAGTTGCTCAAGACAGCAACGGAAAGTTCAACGCTGACAATCTCCATGTTGACTTCACACTGAACGGCAAACAGGTGAGCTGGCATCCCGGCATGGAGGACAAGGGCAATCTGATGGGCACGACGCGCACCCTTGATGGCGCTCTGGGCGGCAAGACGCGAGAGCCGATCGATCCGGGATTAATCTCTTACGATGGCTGGGTTGTTGTAGACGATTCTTCGCGTCCGCTTTTTGATTCCGCCGACTTCAGCTTTACACAAGGAGAAAACAGTCCGTGGCCATGGGTGATGCAACGGCCTGCCGGTGAGCGACAGGACTGGTACTTCTTCGGATACGGACACGACTACAAGCAGGCGTTGACTGACTTCACGAAAGTTGCCGGCCAAATTCCGCTGCCTCCGCGATTCGCGTTTGGCACGTGGTGGTCGCGCTATTGGGCTTACAGCGATCAGGAGTTTGAAGATCTAGTCCGTGGATTTCGCGAGAACGATGTCCCTCTTGACGTGCTCGTCATTGACATGGACTGGCACCTAACTTTTCATCAGAACTGGTTCAACACCGAGAACGACCAATCCGGTCATCGGCTCGGCTGGTCAGGGTATACCTGGAATAAGCTGCTTTTCCCCGATCCCGACGCCTTCTTGAAGAAGATTCGCTCCGAAGGACTGAAGACCACGCTGAACCTGCATCCAGCCTCCGGCGTACAGCCGTGGGAGGACGCCTATGCAGAGATGGCGAAGCAAATGGGCATCGATCCCACAACGAAGAAGTATGTGCCGTTCGACATCACGAATAAGAAGTTCGCGACGAACTACATGAACCTGCTGCACCATCCTTTGGAAAATCGAGGCATCGATTTCTGGTGGCTCGATTGGCAGCAGGAAGCAAAGACAGGGACGGCGGGTGTGAGTCCCACGTGGTGGCTAAATTATGTGCACTTCACCGATCAGGCGCGTGAAGGCAAGCGACCGCTCCTATTCCATCGGTGGGGCGGACTCGGCAATCACCGCTATCAGATTGGATTCTCCGGCGACACGATTTCAGTTTGGGACTCGCTCGCTTTTCAGCCCTGGTTCACGGCAACAGCAGCGAACGTAGGCTATGCGTATTGGAGCCACGACATCGGCGGCCACATGCCGGGCGCTGTCGATCCGGAACTCTACACACGATGGATCCAATTCGGAACCTTCAGCCCAATTCTGCGGACACACACGACCAAGAATCCCGATTCGGAACGGCGCATCTGGGCTTATCCTGAACCTTACGCAGACATCATGCGCGATGAGTTCCACCTGCGTTACGCACTCGTGCCCTATATCTACACCGAAGCGCGCCGCACCTACGATACGGGCGTGGCGTTCCTGCGGCCGCTCTATTACGACTGGCCGGAAGCCGAGCAGGCATACACGGCAAAGAACGAGTATCTGTTCGGCGACAACATGATCGTGGCACCGGTAACCTCGCCGATCGACAAGGCCAGTGGCCTGGCTACAGAGCAAGTCTGGCTGCCTACAGGCGAATGGATCGAATGGGATACTGGCCGCCACTTCACAGGTCCCACGGAAGTCACGCGCAGGTTCTCCATGCGGGAGACTCCAGTGTATGTGCGCGCGGGAGCGATCGTGCCCATGGCCCCGAAGATGCGTTACACGAGCGAAAAGCCGGTCGATCCACTCCTCCTAACGGTGTTCCCTCTTTCATCGGGTCAGAAGTCTTCGTACACCCTTTACGAGGATTCAGGAAAAGCGCGCGAGTACCAGACTGACAAGGCGGCATGGACTGACATTCTGGCCGGCGAATCAAACGGAGAATTGACCATCAGAATCGCACCGCCGCGAAAAGGCTTCGCCGGAATGCCGACTCAGCGCGCTTACAAATTGCTCCTGCCGGGAGACTGGCCACCTGCGTCGGTCACCATGGACGGTAGGCCGCTCGCACATTCTGCGGAAGAGGACAAGGCAGGTTGGCGTTATGAGGGCAACACGCTCACGACTGTTGTGAGGACGCCCAGGCTGCCGGTTTCCAGCATGGTGACGATCCAGATCCGTCGAAGGCCAGAGTTAGTCGCACGTCGGTCTGAGCTCGATGGCTTTTCCGGAGCTATGACTCGCCTGCGCGAAACCTACGATTCCCTTAATGAGACTTGGCCAATCGGGTGGTCGCCGGATGAGTTGATAGATGCAATGCAGAGCGGCGACCGTCTCACTTATCATCCCGAGTCAGCCGGCAAGGAAATCGCCCACTATAAGGCTGTTTTGCCGCAGGCGCAGAGTCAGGTGCAGGCAATGACCAAAGGACTCAGCCAGGAGCAGATGGAAAAGGTGGCAACACGCGTGGGCCAAGACTGGAGATCGGATGTAGTGAAAAAGAAGGTCAGCGAATACAACGATCGTGTGGCTCGCGCCGCAAACCAAATTAACGACATCAATAGCGAATCAAGGCGCCAAGCTGCTGCAATCGGCGCTAAGTGAAGCTGGGCTTCAGAAGTACGTGCTCATCAATTCACTCGCCCATTGCGGCTGACGCACGTTGCTTCTGTTCGGAAGGAACTCGGCCATCACCGGTTTGATGTCAAGGACTGGAGAGCCATTGAATGCGTCGAGGCCGCGAACACGCAACGATAATCCGGTAACCGAAACGAGCTCGCAGATCGTTGCTCCAATGCGATTTGGACGCTTGCGACCGCGCTGCGCGAAGATGCCAATCTTAGGCCAGTTTGGATTTTCGCGCGGATGCCTGGTCCGGGTCTCCACAGAGGACTCAAGAAGTTGATCGAATTGAAACAGGATTTCTACATGAGAGAACTCCTGCAATCCGTAGAGAGCTGCAGGCTCGAAGCGTTTGGCATCAAGAAGAATTTCGGAAATGATGTTGCCCCATCGCTCGTCGCGCTGGTTCTCAATATCGGAGACTACTTCGCCAACAGGTTCAACTTGGATCGTGCTCATGTTCGCATTATCGCCCGTGTAGACATTCGGTTGTAGCCGGCGCCAGGAACACACCTGCGTTTTTGCTCAAACAACTGGCCGCTGTTTTACCAGCGACTGTAGCTCACGAGACTTTTCATAAGCACTCCGAACCAAACTCTCGGCTTCAGGAGAAAGGTTAAGATTTTTCGTGAGCAATACTTGAAGGCTCGTGTGCAGGACAACGGCTTCGGCTTCGTACTCCTGATGAAAGCGCCTTAGATTCTCCAACAACGCTCGCACTTCACGCTCGCGCTGGTTATTTCTCCAAAGAAGCCAGCCAAAGACGATTCCAAAGAAGAGAAACAAGAGTCGATACAGCATCATGCCGGGACGGAGAACGACTTCGGCCAGAAATCCCTGACCGTCGGATCGGGCGTCCATCACGGTATCGAGCAAGAGCGCGACAAAACCAAACACCGCGCCGTACACAATCTCTTTGTAGGTTGTGTGCATCCAGCGTCACTCCACAAGAAGTGCTCAAGTTACAGGATGCCGAATCGCATGTCCAACGCCCTGGATTGCGGGAAACAATGAACATACGATTCGCGCTCGAGGCTAGTAACTCGCTTGAACTTGAGCGACGACATGCGGCCCTGGCGAAGGAACGTATGAGCCAGGCGGCCAACCGACGCGGACATATCGGGTGGGCGCAATTTGTATGCATCCGTTCGCAGACGATGCTTGCGTGTCGCGGCCCACGGCCGTGGCGGGAAACCACATCCTGCCATCGAGGGAGCCTTCTACTACAAGCTTTAGGTCCTGCGGATACCCTTTGTTGGTCGGGTCATAAAACATGCACACGGTCACCACTTTCGGAAATCCGAGAGCGCCACTCATTGGCACTCTTTCTGAAGTTGAAAGTTCGCTCTCGATCAGTGTCTGCACTCGACCGTGAGTCTCCGGATCGTCCTTCGGGCAATCGCACTTGTTATCGGCAGCCCCCATCAAAGTCGCGGATAGCAAGAAAACAAGCACAACGCCACTCAGAACGCGATCACGCCTCATAGAGGTTCCTCCGTCAAAAAGCTTCGTTCAATTAGACACGTCGGATTCATCGAAGACTCACGCATCTTGGGACAAGCGGGGGTTCCCTGTTTTTGTCACAAAACTCAGCATGAACCGCCAACTCAACCCACAGCACGTGCTAGGATACACAGGCTTTCTCGCCGTAAACGTGGGCCAATTCGTCTGGTTTACAGGGCCCCGATTTTCCCAGTGCCCAACCCTCGGAGGAGGAAGCTATGCGCAAGTTCTCTATCATTTTGGGACTTTTGTCTCTCGCGATTTACCTGACATCTTGCTCCGGCGGCAATTCACAAATGGGCCAGGCTATTTCGGCTCAGCCGCAGGGAGCCATGATTTTCGTGACCGGTGGCGATGCTCCCCTACCTTCAGTCTTGTCGTTCAAGATCACGCTTAACACCCTGGCTTTGTTCGGATGGCACAAACACAGTTCAGGTCTTGACCCAGCCGACAACCATTGAGTTCTCTCAGTTGCTTGCATTGCGAACCTTGGTTGCACTCAACTCGGCGGCTCCGGGAACTTATAAGAGCGTCAGCGCCACGCTCGCGAATCCGATAATTTCGTTTCTCGATCTGAGCACCACTCCTCCTTCCGTAGGACCCATAGACGGGACCTTAACGAGCAACACGGTGAATGTGACGTTCAAGTCGCCGCTGACGATTGATAAGTCGGGGCTGGGCGGGCTGAATTTTCATTTCGACTTGCGGAACTCTTTGCAAACCGACGCGAAGGTCAGCTCACGGGAGTGGTATCACCGCATGTTGGAATTCGCCCCCTCAGAATCGACGACGATGATGCCGGAGTAGACGAGCTTAGAGGTTCATTAGTGTCGGTGAACACCGGCGGGAATTCCTTCGTGCTTCAGGGAGAGAGCGGTCGCGATTTCACGATCGACGTGAACTCGCAGACTCAGTTTGAGGGTGTGTCGGGACTCTCAGCGCTGACTGCTCCGGCGATCCTCGAGATTTCCGGTAAAGCTCAGGCGGACGGCAGCATTCTCGCCGATCACGTAGAGCTGAAGACTACAAGCCGCGCTTTCCTGTCAGGGATCGTGTTGAACGCAACACCAACTACCGGGGCGGCCACCTCGATGACGCTGCTGGTTCGCGATGAGATTCCTGTGTTGAGCGGCATTACCACAGGTCTGCCGGCTGCCGTGAAGATAGCTCCGTCAACCGAGTTCGATATCGCCGATTCCGTCTGCCTGTCAGCCGCATGCTGTTTAGCGCAAGCTCGTTGGTCTTGGGACGAGACATCGGAGTGGGAGGCTCGGTCGATACCACAACGACACCGGCCAGCTTTATGACCCAGCGGATCGTGCTTCATCGCAAGGACTTCAAGGCGTGGTCAATCCCAATTCAGTCTGAGTCCAATCTGGGAACAATGGCACCTTCCAGCTGGTTGTGAACGGCTTCTTTGGATTCCTCTTCAACACTCCACTGAAAGTGATGACTTCGGATCAAATACGTTTCCGCGGCGTGAATGGCCTGTCTGGTTTGAATAACGTTACCGGCAATGTGGAAGTAGCCGGTCTTGTGTTAAAAGACGCCAGTGGGAATCCTGTGTTTGTCGCTCGCACGGTTCAGGCCGAGGAATGGAGGACGAGGACTGACCCTCCATCTAATAGAGAAACTCAGCGGTTGCGTTACCTTTGGCTCTCCTTCCGTCGGAAGGAGCGCTGTTCTTTTGGAATCTGACGTGAACGATCCAATGCTGTACGCTCTTAAATGAACGGAGGGATTGGGCTGTGAACGATCCGTTTGAAGCAGGTAACGTCGTCGTGGTCACGTTGAACATGCCGCGCGAGAAGTTTTGGGGCGCGCTTCTCGCACTTACTCCCGCGGGAGCGAGCTTGCGTGGAATCGATCTGAACTCGATTGACGACTTTGCCCGGCAAGTACGCGATGGCGATCAGGTCGACGCGAACATCGTCTTCTTTCCCATGCACCGCATCGAGCGAATCGAGAGCGACTCGCGCAACGGTGATATACCCTCGCTGCAGGAGCGCTTCGAGAATAAGGCCGGACGTACCTTCAAATCGCTCGTGCCTTCGGAATAGCTACACACCCCCTGCTGCGGCGGCCGCGACTACTGGCTCCAATTTCGCCTTTGGTCGTAGTTTTCTTCGCGCTGGTTCTTCGATGAATCGATAGATAAGTATTGAGATCGCGAGCACGATCGCCAGGCATTCCAGTAATCCAACGAAGCCAGCGTTGCGGACCTCTCCTTTTTGAGTGTGAAAGAAGCTGAAAAGGACCGTGACGTGGATGAGGTACATGCTGTAGCTGGCGTCCCCGAAGAGAACGAGCAGACGGTTCTCAAGAAGAGACGTCCAGCGCGAGCCCAGGGCTACGCCATAGATGATTGCTGCAAACGCCGGCGAGAGGAGCGCCGTATGAATGATTGCGTACGCGATCTTGTTCGAGAAAATCGCGACAACAGCAACCGCAATAAGGCCGCTCGCGATCAACGGCAAGGCAACGCGCGAATTCCGTTCTGAGCGAAGAAAAACAAATCCAGCAGCCATTCCCATCAGAAATTCGGGAAGACGCGCGACAGGAAAGAACTTCACGGCATTGATCCACGAAGTGTAGACGTTCGCATCGGGATTAACGATCCCGTCAGGCCGCAGCGCAGCATAGCTGGTGGAGATCATATTGCTCGTCAACCAGCAGACAATCATGGTCGCAAACAGTTGCTTGCGTAAGAGGCGGTTGTAGCGAAAAAGCAGAACTGGAAACAGCAGATAGAAAAAGGCTTCCACTGAAAGGCTCCAACCCACAGCATTCCACGACAACGCTGCCGGAGGGACCCAGGACTGCAGCAGGAGGATCTCAAGTGCGGCAGCCACTTTGGCGTGAGCGGCCTGAAACGCCATGAACGGTGCCTTGATTTCGTTGTAGTGCTGGACCGAGAAGATAAAAAACGGAACGGTCAGCAACAGCGCAAACGCGTAGGCAGGATACACGCGCGCTAATCGCGCACGCCAGAAATCGGGCGCACTGATCGGCCTTCCGGCATATGTGTACACCAGGATGAATCCCGACAGCACAAAAAAGAAGCTCACACCGACGTAGCCAATCGACGCAAGCCTCTGATACCAAATCGGTCCAAATACGCCCACTATGGCCTGCACGTGGAATGTGTAGACATGAAAAGCAGCGAAAAAGCGGAGTGATGTAAGCGCAGGCAGACGCGGGCGAGAGGCTTCGATATTCATTTTGAAGAGGCACGCGGAGGATTTTCAAAGGATTCTATACGATTAAGCGCTGCGCTGGACTAGCTTCGCACGAGGGCCGTAGAAGGTTCTTCTTCGCTCACGCGTTTCCTCGTCTCTTCATACGAAATCTGCGCTTCTTCCCACAGAGAACGATCTCTCAGGAGACGGGACACGAGCGCGGTGTGCATCGCGTGGCCGGCGCGGTTGGCCATTACTTTTCCGAGGATGCGATGCCCGAGAAGAGCAAGATCGCCAATCAGATCGAGGATTTTGTGCCTTACGAATTCGTCGGGAAAGCGCAGTGGGCCGTTCTTCACTCCAGTGTCGGTCAATACGATCGCATTCGCTTCCGATGCTCCGCGGATGAGTCCCATATTGCGCAGAGCTCGTTCGTCGCGCAGGAATCCAAAGGTACGCGCCGGTGCGATCTGTAACTCATAGGCATCGCCGGTCAAATCCAAGTCGAAATTCTGCAGGCCGATCGGCCGTGGGAAATCGATGGTGTAAGAAATCGAGTAGTGATTCCCTGGGTACACCGCGAGAAACTTGTCGCCTTCCGCAATCTCAACCGGCTTCGTTATCCGCCAATAAACACGGGATCGTCGCTGCCGTTTAATGCCAACGCGATGAATCGCATCGAGAAACGGCTTGGCACTTCCGTCGAGTATTGGCAGTTCCAGTTGGTCCAGCTCGATGATCGCGTTATCGATGCCGGCGCCCATCAGCGCTGACAAGGCATGCTCAGTCGTTGAGATGAGCACGCCGCGCTTCATCAAGCTCGTGGCATAGCTGACCTTGGCTACGTTGCGTCCAACGGCTTCGATGAAAAAGCCGTCGAGATCAACCCGCCGGAAGCAGATGCCTGTTCCTCCAGGAGCGGGCAGGATTCTCATATTTACTGCTGCGCCGCTGTGGAGACCAACGCCGCTGAAGCTGATTTGCTCCCGGATTGTCTGTTCTTGAATCAACCGCTGTCCGTAAGATGCTGGTAATTAAAGAATAACCTCAATCTTTTAAGACAGACTGTGGTAAATAGGAGACGGTTTGCTGGCAGAATGACGCAGCTGGAAACATTCAAAGCAAAGCTTATGATCCAACCAGATTCTTACTTTTTCTTAGCTTCTATAGCGGTTGGCGGAACAAAAAGGTTGTCGGAGAGTCCCTGGTTGTAAACCACTTTGGTGAGAAAGCGCTGCGACACCATCTCGTCATTTTTCATGCGCGTGATCACGTGCGGAGTCTGAATCCCCTGCACATCTCGATATTCGGAATAGATATCTGAATAGGTATCCTTTTCTTTGTAGGTGGGATCCCGCACTGTAAAGCTCTTGCGAATCGGCAGGTATTTGAACATATCGATGCTGAACGACACTTGCTGATTCTTGGCGTTCGCAATCGTCACGTTCTCTACCTGGTGATTGTCGGTGAAGCCAGCGCCGTCGTAAAAAAAAGTGGTTCCGGGCTCATCCAGCCAGCTGCGCAACACCCTCTCCATTGAGTATTGATCGCGAAGCTGGAAGTCACGATGTACTTCGTCATCTTCCGGCTTGGTGCCATGAAAAGTGGTTTCCGTACCGCGGTCGCCGTTATGAATAATGATCCAATCGCGCTGCTTCGTGAGTTCTATTCGTTCCTTATCGGGAAACTTGAAGAATCGCCAGAAAGGTGCGGTTCCCCCGGTCGGCTGGCCATGATAGAAGCTGTTCGTGCGACCATCTTGCTCGATGTCGCTGTAGTGGAGATAGGCATCGCCACCTAAGGCCTGGACCATCTTTCCAATCAGTTCCTTCGCCTTCACGGCACCCGGATCGACTGGAGCAGTTTGTGTGGTGGTAGCTGAGTTTGTATCAGGAATCGATGAAGGCGCGGAGCTCTGAGCTGAGCTCAGCATGCTGACGAGGCAAACGCACAATACCGAGAGTCTCATATTCCACAAATAATGTTACGATGCCGAGAATAAGCGTGTCACCCTACCAGCACGGCACCGCCGTTGACGTTTACGATCTCTCCGGTGATGAATCCAGCATGCTCGGTACATAGAAAAAGGATAGGAGCTGCGATTTCCTCCGGCTTGGCTACCCTGCCAAGAGGAATTGTCGCAAATACTTTCTCGCGAGTCTTGGGATTCTCCAGCGCAGGAGCAGCCATGTCGGTTGCGACCCATCCCGGAGCCACGCAATTCACATAAATTCCATCGCGCGCCAGTTCGGTGCTCAGGCCCTTCACCATGCTGATGACGGCGCCTTTACTGGCCGCGTAATCGCAGTGAAAGGCCTCGCCCCGTTGTCCCGCAGTGGAACTGATAATTACGATTCGGCCTGAAGCTTGTCCTGACGACCGGCTCTGGCGTTTCATCTGCGCCACGCTATGCTTAATCAAACCGAAGACGCTATCGAGATTCACTGCCATAGTCTGCCGCCACTGCTCGTCAGTCATCTGATTGATGGGAACATCCTCCGGTGGCCAAATGCCGTGATTCGCAATCAGACAATCAAGCCGTCCGAAATTACCGACCACGGCTTTGACCAGATTTTCAGCATCCGTTGGCGAGGCGAGGTCCGATTGAATCGCGCGTACGTCCGTCCCACACTCTGCAACTACGCGATCAGCGGCAGCCTTCTGCTTTTGATAGTTGAAAACCACCTTGGCGCCGGCGGTGCAGAACATCTTCACAGTTGCAGCACCTATACCACGCGACCCGCCTGTAATCAGTGCTACCTTGCCCGCAATCGATAGCTGCACTCCATTTTGGGAACTCGACATGTCTAAAGAAGAGCGATGACTTCGATTTCGACGAGCCCATCCTTGGGCAGACGTGCTACTTCGACAGTCGAACGCGCGGGAGCGATCTTGCCGTCACCATACACGTAGCGTCCGTAGATCTCATTCATATTTGCGAAGTCGCCCATGTCTTTAAGGAAGACGGTAGATTTAATCACTCTGTCGAAGCTCGTCCCCGAAGCCTCGAGCACAGCTGCGATGTTCTTCATCACCCGTTCAGTCTGCTCAACGATGCCGCCCGGGACAATGCTGCCCGTCGCCGGATCTAGAGCCACCTGTCCCGAAGCAAACAGCAATCCGGCACTCTTTACTGCTTGCGAATAGGGGCCGATCGCCTGAGGAGCTCCTTGCGTTCGTACCTGTTCTTTCATGGGAACCAGAATAGCATTCGATGCTCAACCGAATCCTATTCGAGCATCATGCAATCCCCGTAAGAGAAGAATCGATACCGTTTCTCAATAGCATGCGCGTACGCTCTTAGTACTGTTTCGCGTCCGGCAAATGCAGAGACCAACATGAGCAATGACGAGCGCGGCAGGTGAAAGTTCGTGAGCATCGCGTTGACCATGGGGAACTCAAATCCGGGATAAATAAAGATCTTAGTTTCGCCCTTACCCGCAACGATCTTTCCTCCACCTTGCTGAGCGCAATGTTCCAGGGTGCGGACCACTGTGGTGCCGACCGCTACGATTCGGCGACGATCTAAGTGAGCGCGATTTAGTGAATCAGCGGTCGCCTCGCTAATCTCATAATTCTCGACGTGGAGCGCGTTCTTCTCCACAACTTCTTCGCGGAGCGGCTGGAATGTCCCGAGGCCGACATGGAGTGTCACTTGAACGATCTCAACATTCCTGTCCCGAATCTCCTCGAGAATTTCCGGCGTGAAGTGCAGGCCTGCGGTTGGAGCCGCTGCTGATCCGCGATCACGCGCGAAAATAGTTTGATAACGGTCACGATCCCGTGATCGATCTTCACGGCTGATATATGGCGGTAAAGGCACGTGACCAACGCGTTCGAGCCTCTCAAAGAAATTTGGTTGCGGGCGAAAACGCAATAGCCGTTCACCGTACTCTCCGCGGCCGATGATTTCGGCCTCCAGCAGAGCAGATCGTGTCTCATCTTCTCCGAAGGTGAGCTTCTCGCCCACTCCGAGTTTTCGGCCGGGGCGAACCAACGCCTCCCACTCGTGATTCCCGAGTGGTCGAGTGAGAAGAACCTCTATGCGGCCTTTTAGAAACTCGCGGGACGTTGGATTGCGCGGACTCACACGTTGCGCACGCTGGCCGGATCGACGTCCAAAGAGTCGTGCCGGAAACACGCGGCTGTTGTTGAGCACGAGGATATCTCGGGAGCGAAGATGTGCCGGGAAATTTCGGAATTGATCATCTGTGAAAGCGCCAGTCGCCCGATTCAACACAAGCATGCGCGAAGCCGCCCGGTCTGCAAGCGGCTCTTGCGCAATCAGCTCTTCTGGAAGATGAAAATCGAAGTCGGAGACGAGCACGTGTCGTTGATTTTACTTGCAAGGAAGAAGGCTGTTTCACCATGGAAACGCAAAAACGCGGAGAGCAGCAAAGCGCATTTTGGGTTTGCTTCAAGCCTTCTCCGTGACTTCGTGTCTCCGTGGTGAAAATGGGACTTACACCATTTCCCTTACGCGATCTTAACAATGTTCTCCCAGGCGATCTTGCCGCGATTTGGCTCGCCGCGCATGAGTGATTGTGCGAACTTTGCAGCCTGCTCGGCTTTCACTTTGCCGGGCGTGGGCGCCGTTAACGGGTCCACGACGGCCTCGATCAGAACCGGGCCATCTACCTTCAGCGCTTCGTCCAGGATCGATCCACACCGCTTGGATCTTCGGTGGTGAACCCATTGCCCCCGCAAGCGCGGGCGCAGGCAGCAAAGTCTATGGGATGGAGATCGACTCCATATTCAGGATTACCGAGAAACACCATCTGCTCCCACTTGATCTGGCCCAGCACGTTGTTCTTGATGATCACGACACGAATCGGCAGCTGGTACTTTACGGCGGTCACGAAATCAGCCATCAACATGGAAAAGCCGCCGTCGCCGACGAATGCGAATACTGGTCGGTCACGATGGGCCGTTGCTGCAGCGGTGGCAGATGGCAGGCCACACGGCCATCGTGGCGAGATTCCCGGAACAGGAATACGTCTGCCCACGCTTTGCCTGAACATGACGAGCCTACCAGGTCGTGATCGTGGCGCTATCGCTGTACACGATAGCGTTGAGGGCAGTCGCTTCCCTAGCTCGTGAGCGATGACCTGAGGGCGCATTGGTTTGTCCATATTTGTACCTTGCTCCTGCATCCGTTTGTTCCACTCCCGCATTCCCTTCTGCGCCTTCTGCACGAACCCACGATCTGACTTGCGTTTGATGAGCTTGTTTAGCTCAGCCAGCGACCGAGTGCTGTCCCCGACGAGTCCGACGTCGACGGGATAACGGAGTCCGATTCGCTTCGGATCCAAATCGATCTGAACGGCTTTTGCCTCTCCCGGTTTAGGATAAAACTCGATGTATGAGAAGGACGTGCCAACGATCAGAAGCGTGTCACAGCTCTCCATTGCTTCTTGCGAAGGGCGCGTTCCCAAAAGCCCAATTCCGCCGGTTGTGTAGGGGCTGTCATCTGGGACACAACCTTCTCCAAGCAACGGCTTCACAATCGGCGTTCTCAGGAGTTCCGCAGGTGCGAGGAGCGATTCACAGACAGGTCGCCTAGTAGCTAACCCGATATATCGACGCCCCACATGAGTGGGGCGTTTTGTCTTCTCAGAAGAATCGACTTCACACCATCCGTACTTTCCAGCCTCCACGGCGGAAAAGCACCGTACTTACGAGCGCGAGCGTTGAGTAGCCGATCATGATCGCAAGGAAGACGCCGAGTGGGCCGAAGTTTAGGACTCGCGCCATCACGTAGGCCAGCGGAATTTCCCAGAGCCAGAAGCAGAACAAGTTGATCCAGGTTGGCGTCCAAGTGTCGCCTGCGCCGTTAAACGATTGCGTCAGGACCATCCCGAGCGCGTAGAAAACAAAACCGTAGCTCATCGTGCGCAGGGCCTGTGCGCCGATGGAGGCCGCGGCCGGATCGTGTGTGAACACTCCGACGATCGGGCCCGCGAGTACAATGAAGAGAAGCCCCACAGTGCCGAGCACCATCATGTTGTACTTGGCGGCGATCCAGACAGCGCGTTCGGCCCGCGCGGGATCTTTCGCTCCGAGCGACTGGCCTACCATTGTCGCCGCCGCGTTCGATAATCCCCATGACGGCAGCATCCAGAAGATGACGAGGCGGATGGCGATGGTGTAGCCGGCAACAGCGTTGCTCCCGAACGTCGAGAGGATGCGCACTAAACCGACGTAGCTTGCGGTTCCAACCAGCACCTGAAACGTTCCCGATCCGGAAAGCCGGATCAAACTAGCCATGATTTTTGGCTGCAGCACGAGGTTCGCTCGCGTCACGGTTACGCGGGCGTCGCCGCGTGTGAGACGGTAGAGCTGGAAGAGCACGCCGGTGCTGCGGCCGATTGTCGTCGCAACTGCGGCGCCAGTCACTCCGAGGCGTGGGAAAGGCCCGAGGCCAAAGATGAGGCAAGGGCCGAGCACTATATTGATTGCATTGGCGAGCCATAGCACTCGCATGGCGATCGCCGCATCACCGGCCCCACGGAAGATTGCGTTGATCAGAAACAGCAGAAGAACACTAGCGCTTCCGCCGAGCATTACGCGCGTATAACTCGAGCCGATTGCTCTCACCGAAGCCGAGGCGCCCATGATGGCAAGCAGGCGTGGCGCGAGAGTAATACCAACTACGGCGACGCTCGCTGCGACGCATAATCCGAGCGCGATGCCTTGCACTGCCGCTTCAGCCGCAGCCTCAGGTCGCTTCTCGCCGATGCGACGTGCGACCGTGGCGGCCACGCCGATCGAGAGGCCAATAGCCACGGTGTACACAATCGTGAGCATCGATTCGGTAAGGCCAACGGTGGCCGTGGCGTCAGGTCCGAGGCGCGAGACGAAGAAAACGTCACAGACGGCGAAGACGGACTCCATCATCATCTCGAGGATCATCGGGATGGCGAGGAGCACAACTGCACGAGCAATCGGACCGGCGGTGTAATCGTGATACGTGCCACGAACTGCGTCGCGTACGACCGTCCACCACGTGATTTGCACTTCCTGTGCTGCGGCTGGAGTACTCACGGCGTTGTCCTCGTTGCGAAATCATTTCCCATGACTGGATTCCGTACAGCGCGCGAGACCTCAGAGTACTACGGATAGGCACAAGACGTTGTTCCTGATACTCGATGTGGGAAGAAACGGAGTGGGTTCGTCATCGAGTCTTGGATGTCGAGATAACTCTAGGCGGACCGCAGAATTCCTTAGCGCAACCCGTAAGGGTTCGGCATGCTGCGGAACAGCATCCTGACCTCAGCGGGCGATAGCTACAGTCGAGAGCGTTGCCCTGGTCCTACTGCACCAACTCCGACGCACGATGGAAAAGGTTCGTTAGCTGCAGGGCCACACTCTCTGGAGCTGAGCTCTCCTCCACATTCAGCGTCATGAATCGTTGCCGGAACGCAGGAGCCGCAACGTCATCCTGCAGCTCGTGGTCGATCACAACCGCTCCGAAGTCGAAGAAGTCGCTTTTGGTCCAGGCTTCATCGAGCGCCCGCGCCGAGATCAGACGGAATCCGGCCGAATGGATCGCATCTTTCAACCGAGCCATGCGTTCTTCGTTGGCGCAAACGAGCAGAATCGTCACGAGCTGAGTGTGAGCGGAGCCATCGTCGTGGTCAATGACAAGCGTGATTACTCCTCTTCAGCTCTGCACCCCGCACCGATCGACTATTGAATTGCTTGGAGAGATCATCCTCTTCACTGGCAGCATTAGCAGTATCCGAAACGAACCAGTCAATCCAAAAATCAAAGAGTTTGGGGACAGATCCAGTCACAACTGACCACTCGTAGGATCCGCGAAGAGCTGTCAGGCAGACAGCCGCAGACTAAGTCTTGAAACGTGCCTTGCGTCCAAAAATGCCCCTCAAAGGAGGCCCATGATTGTCAGGAGAGGGTTACTAGTTGCGATCATGACACTTGGAATGGTGACTGCGCGGGTAAGGTACTCAAGCGCACAGAATTCGGAGGACAAGAACAAGCAACAGGAGAATGATGAACGCCATGAGGGGAAGAAATCCGCGGAGGTCCACAATCATCGGCGATCAGGTGAAAACAAAGATGGTGCCCGGGAACACGAATCGAGGGAGCATGATTCCAGGGAGGGTGATTCGAGAAAAGAAGCGAATAACTACCACCCCGAGGGGAAGAAGTCACAGGATTCTGCCGAGGGCATCAGCGATCAGCCGAAGGGAAGGACAATTCCGGAAAGCACGACTCAAAGAAGCATGATTCCAAGAAGGACGACTCGAAAAAGGAAGAGCACAATTAGGGGATAACGACCGACGGTATGCATCGAACTGTTTTGGCCGCAAAATTAACAGCGAATCGCTCGCAAAAGAACAGTGAATAAGCAGTGAATTTGTCGGATTCCGATCCGTTGCTTGCGTCCGGAACGCAATCGAAGCATTCCTCAGACACTTCCCGTTTTGAGAATTTACCTTGCATTCG
>Ga0126371_10000090_pt1 | contig 63742 bp, 51 predicted proteins | sample PanSoiMetaPlot_4_FD_110145 | JGI IMG/M metagenome (GOLD analysis project Ga0126371, IMG submission 110145) | Tropical forest soil microbial communities from Panama - MetaG Plot_4 | ecosystem: Environmental > Terrestrial > Soil > Tropical forest > Bulk soil | place: Panama | collected 2016-02-17
GGTGTGTACGTGTCCTTCGATGACGGTGGTCACTGGCGCTCTCTGCAGCGGAACTTGCCGATGAGCTCTATGCGCGACCTCGCTGTCACGGATCGTGACCTTGTAGTCGCAACTCACGGCCGCGCGTTTTGGGTGCTCGACGACATCACGCCTCTTCGTGAGTACAAAGCCGACCAGGCAAACGCAGATGCGACTTTGTACAAACCGTCGACTGCGTATCGCTACTTCGGTGGCGGCTTCGGCGGTGGTGGAGGCGGACGCGGTGGCGCCATCGGACAGAATCCGCCAAGCGGCGCCATCATTTACTACTCGCTCAAAACTGCACTCACACCGGCGCGCCAGGGCGAAGCTAGGGAAGGCGAACAGGCTTCCCTGGCAGCTCAGCCTGCCGAAGCGCCAGAATCAAAAGAGCCCAGCACTCCACAAGCCAACGCTCCGGCCGGCGCAAAAGCCGGAGCACAAAAACAGGAAGCTACGCGGGAAGTCTCGGCGTCAAGACCGCGGGAGGAGCACGTTACGGTAGAGATCCTCGATTCGAGCGGCAAGGTCGTTCGTACTTTTCCGCCAAAGCAGCCAACACTCAGCGAAGCGCAGAGCGAAGAAGCTGCCGAAGGATTCTCTCGTCAACCTCAACCGAACCCAACCGGCAACGCTGGACTGAACCGATTCGTGTGGAACCTGCGCTACGAGGATTCCACGAAAGTCCCAAATGCAATTCTCTGGGGCGGGAGCAATTCCGGTCCAATCGCAGTTCCGGGAAACTATCAGGTTCGACTCACCGTCCGCGGCAAAAGTTACACGCAGCCACTTGAAGTCAAGGCGAATCCGCGGCTGCAAATCGCACAAGCAGATCTGCAAAAACAGTTCGACCTGCTTCTTCAAATCCGCGATCAGGTCAACAAGGTGGATGAAGCTATCAACCAGATGAATAGTGTCAAAAAACAGATCGACGATCTCGACAAGCGCCTGCCCCAGGACGATCACGGCAAGGCTGTCCGCGATGCCGGCAGGAAGCTGCAGCAAAAGATCGATCCAATTCAGGACGCCTTGATCCAATCGAAAGCCAAGAGCGGACAAGATGTCTTGAACTATCCGATCCGGCTCAACAACGAACTTGTCGCTCTGGCAGGATCGATCTCAACTGCCGACGCAGCGCCGACAGGACAGTCTTACCAGGTATTCGACATGTTGAAGCAGCGTAGCGATGACCAGGTTGGACGGTGGGATCAGGTTATGAAGAACGATATCGCCGCCTTTAATCAGCTAGTTCGTCAGCAGGATGTTCCCGCGATCATTCTCGAAAGCACGCCAGCCTCCGCCAGCGGCGCTCCCTCCAGCCCGAATGGGGACGAAGTGGAAGAAAAAAGATGAAACCTTTATAAGGGTTTTGGAGTATTAGTCTCCAAAAGGAGAGGGCGCACGTGACCACCCCCAAATTGCGTCTGGGCCTCGTCCTGTTGATCTCTAGCGCAACGCTGCTGCACGCCGGCAGCGTTCAATCGAGCTCGAGCCCCGAGATCAGCAACGGTATCTTTCATCTCAAGCCACAGCGCCCCGTGGAGGAGCTGCGGGCAGAAGCGTTGCGCTCCACGCCGCCCGCCGAGACCGGCCAGTTTCGCAGCCCCGATCTTGTGGAGCTGGTAAAGTTGGATCGCACAATTAAGCTCGACATTCGTTACGCGACCGACCAAAACTTTCTCAGTACTCCAATGTACTCGCAGGCACGCGCCTTCCTGCAACGGCCGGCGGCGGAGGCGATTGTCCGCGCTAATCAAAAGCTGCATGCCGAAGGTTACGGAGTCGTCATTCACGATGCCTATCGTCCCTGGTACGTGACTAAAATGTTTTGGGATGCCACTCCAGACGATAAGAAGATCTTTGTCGCCGATCCGGCGACCGGTTCCAAGCACAATCGCGGGTGTGCCGTTGACCTGAGCATCTATGACCTGAAAACTGGCCGCGAAGTCTCAATGCCCAGCGTCTACGACGAGATGACACCGCGAGCCTTCGCCGAATATCCGGGCGGCACGACGGAGGAACGACTGCATCGGGCGACACTGCGCGGTGCGATGGAAGCGGAAGGATTCACGATTTATCCGAACGAGTGGTGGCACTATGACTACAAGGACTGGAAAGAGTATCCAATCATGAATGTCCGCTTTGAAGATCTAGGGGGCAGTCAAGCGGCGACACAAGTAAGTAAGACGCAGCGCACCGTGCATTAACCGCATAACAAGCTTCCCTTGCATTTTGTGGCGCAGTCGCCTGAGCGGTGTGGCTTAAGCTTAATCGACAAGAGTCCCAGGGGCACTAGTTCTGCCGAGCGCCGCCAACGCACAGTCATGCAAACGGCCCATGACTGGCTCAGCAATTAACGCTGCGAACAATGCTGTAGCCATATCTTCCTGCGTGTCCCAAGGATCGCCTTGCGTTCCTAAAAAGGCATCTGCTGCAGATCCGCCAATCACGGCCGACCGCCACTCGAACAATTCGTACAGCGCACTGATGGCGAGGCACACGGCAACACAGAAGAAGATCCGCCAACCTTTGCTCCTGAAGACCCTGCGCCGAATCGCGACTTCGCGCGCAATCATATATGGCACAAATCCCTGCGCGAAGTGACCAACACGATCGTAATCGTTACGCGCCAGATGAAAGTGGTCGCGAATCCAGCTGAATAGTGGAACCTCCGCATATGTATAGTGCCCGCCGACGAACAGAATCCCGCAATGCAGGACAATCAAGGTGTAGACGAGCGTTGTGAAGCGAAAGCGGTTATAAATCGCGAGCAGAACCGCCATGCCCACTACCCCGGGGAACACTTCAAGCATCCACGTGAGGCGATCATGAGGACGGATGGCCGACCAAGCCAGCCATATTAGCCAGGCAAAGAGTAGAAACAGATGCGAACCGGGAACACGAGTATCGGGAGAAACAGCAGAAGCCGCTGTGCTCATGGATTTGGACGCAGCTGCATCTTAGCAGCAAAGTTGCGTTCAACTCGTGGGTATTTGTCCTTCCGGAAAAGAGGTGAACAAATCAGTGTGCAGATACCAACTTAGCCAGCACGCCGTATGGCGATTTCTCCGGAGTGACCATGACATCGCGAGAAACAATCAGTGTCTGCTCCAAGGCAAACTGGCCTGAGAGAACGGCGTGACTAACCATGTCGGTATACACGATCCAACTTGAGCGCGGAGGAAACTCCCAATGCTGTTTCGGACATTTCTTCTGAAAACCTGAGTTCTCTTTCAGATAATTGTGGAATCGCATCATGAAGTCATCGTAAGGCGAGCGCTTTAGTACGGGCGCAAGTGCTCCTAAACCGAAAGCAGCCAGGGCGCGCTTTATTCCCGTCATTGACATCGACGCCGGAAGCTGAACGGAACTGCCACCGTTCAGTTTTCCTGCACGCATCTTTTCCACGAGCACATCGAACGTCTCTGTCGTAATCCAATTGCGCGTCTTCTCCGGATTGACATTGTTGAAGAAGCGCAGAATGCGGTCGCCATGCGTCGGGCGAGTTGGAAAGGCATCGGTGTGCAGCAAGTCGTTGCGCTTGCGCAGCGCGAGATCACGTCCCGCTTCTTCCTCAGGACGGTAGCTGGCATAGTCCACTTTCCACTGGGAGCGATACGGGCCGAGAAATCCTCCAAGGAAATCGATCACGTCTTTCGAGTAACGATGCATGATCTTGCGGAGACGTTCTGCGGTGGCGGGATTCTGCGTCTCAAAGCCGGTAATGCGGTCCTCAAGTGGGCGATAGGCAATGTTCTTGTGAAAGGTACCGAAAACGTGCTGATGCCCAAGTAGAAAGTCAAGATCCTCCTGCGGAATCTTGATCGGAGTATCAGGGAAGAAGATGATGTCGCCGGCTTCGAGTTGGGCGCAATACTCCCGCAGACGCTCTGGACTTCTGGTAACTCCAAGGAGATCCGAAGTGGGAATCGTAACGAGTTCCATTGAGTTTATCGATTTCGCTCGCGAAAGAAAAAGACTAAAGATCCTATAAGTGCAATTACAAAGATTATCAGAGCTGAGGGCGCGGCAAAGTATCGATAGGCAATCGAGAAATCAACCGCCTTGTGCCGCATTGCAGTCAGGATCCCGAGGACCGCGATTGCTAAAACGTTCAGGACAAAGAATGACATCACGGCCAGCGCCAGCGCTGTAGCACAAGACTTCAAAACTGTGTAAACGACAGCCGGACGACGCTCAAGGATCAGCGCTGAGGGAACGCGAATCTCTTTCATCTCAATCGACGACATAGCGACATTTTAATCAACTGCAGAAAGAACAGGATTTACAAAACGGACAAAGACCTATCGCTACCGATTCGGTTGCACTTCGGGTGGAAGCTCTTGATGTTTGCGCCGCGTAAGCACAAAAGGACGGCGCCTCTGCCGGCGCTCGGAAGCCTTTCGATCAATCTTGGACCAGAAGGCGACGAAGTAATCGACGGCGGAGACAATGGAAACCGCGACCATAAACCAAATCGCCAGCCGAGCAATTAGATCGACAGGAAAAATGAATCCACCGATGTCCCACTCCAGCCAGCGATGGTCGAGAATCACCGCTACCACGCTCACGATCTGCACTACCATCTTCAACTTTCCCAGATCGCTGGCCTGAATCGTAAATCCTTCTGAGGCGGCAATTCCGCGCAAGCCACTAACCAGGAACTCGCGACCGATGATGATTACTGCTATCCAGGCGGGCACGATGCGGGGGTTGAATTGGACCAGTGAGATGAAAGCCGCGGCGATCATGAGCTTGTCTGCCAGCGGATCGAGCAGCATGCCAATGGTCGTAACTTGGCCTCGCTTGCGGGCCAAGTAGCCATCGAGACCGTCAGTGATCGACGCCAAAATGAACAGGCCCGAGGCAGCCAATTCCTTCTCGCCGTTGCGGCTGGAAAACACGCTGCTCGACAGTAGCCACATAAAGATAGGCACACTGAAGATACGGCTCAGCGTAATGTAATTGGGCAGATTCACCGCGGGCACACGGCTCCAGACCCTGATTATCCGCCACACGCATTTCGATAGCAAACATGTGGCTTCCTGGACCCCGAGTTGTGCAAAACGCCAAAAACTACACGGGACTTTCTGCCCTCCGTCTATGGTGAAATAACAGGGAGGACTTATGAAGAATTCTCCTCTGCAGCAACAGCTCTTGAACCTACTCGGCTTCGAGGGCGCCCATGTCGGTTTCGATAAGGCTGTACAGGGACTATCAGCCGAGTTACGCGGCAAGAAGGTTAAGGGATTTCCGCACACCGCGTGGCAACTGGTGGAACACATGCGAATTGCTCAATGGGACATCCTCGAATTTAGTCGTGACGCAAACCATGTCTCGCCCAAGTGGCCCGATGGTTATTGGCCCGAATCTTCGGAGCCCGCAAGTGAAGCGACGTGGAAGAAGAGCATTGCTGCGTTTCGTCACGATCTCGATGAAATGAAGAAGCTTGTTGCTGCAGCAGATGAGCAGCGGCTCTACGTCCGCATTCCACATGGGGATGGACAGACGTTATTGCGTGAAGCGTTGCTCGTCGCCGATCACAATTCATACCACCTTGGGCAGTTAGTGATGGTGAGGAAGATGCTGGGAGTCTGGAAGTAAGATTGGAGCCAGATGTCCCGCTACAGTCTGTACGTTAGTACGCCCTCAATCGTCTTGCTTCCCGGACAACATCTTCCACTTTGGGAAGGAAGAACTTCTCCAGCGGTGGAGAGAATGGCACCGGAATATCCAGGGAGGCGATGCGCACGATAGGAGCATCGAGATCATCAAAAGCCAGTTCGTTGATCACGGCAGCAATTTCGCCCGCAAGCCCGCCGGTCTTCGTGTCCTCGTGCAGGATGATCACGCGATTCGTTTTCTTTACCGTTTTAGCAATGGCCTCTTTGTCCAACGGCGCCACCGTGCGTAAGTCGACGATATCGAGTTCAATTCCTTCCTTCGCGAGAATATCCGCCGCCTCCTGCGCGACATAGACCATAGCTGCGTAGGTGATCACGCTTAAGTCTCGCCCTTCGCGATGCGTACGTGCTTTGCCGATCTCGACGGTGTAATCCTCGGCCGGCAATTCTTCCTTAATCCTCCGATATAGGAACTTGTGCTCGAAGAAGAGACAAGGATTGTTGTCACGGATTGCAGCCTTGATTAATCCCTTAGCGTCTCGAGCTGTTGCTGGGCAAATCACCTTGAGTCCGGGAGTGTGCGCGTAATAGGTCTCCGGATTTTGGGAGTGGAAAGGGCCGCCGCTTACTCCTCCACCTGATGGCCCACGAAGCACCAGCGGGGCAGGAGCATCCCAGCGATAGTTCGCTTTCGCAACCATGTTTATGATCTGGTTGTGCGCACAACTGATGAAGTCCATGAACTGAAACTCGGCGACCGGGCGCATGCCGGTGAGCGAAGCTCCAAACGCCGCGCCCACGATAGCGGCCTCCGCGATCGGCGTGTCGATCACACGCTCGCTCCCGAAATGATGAACAAAGCCTTCAGTGACTTTGAACGCACCGCCATATACGCCAATGTCTTCGCCGATACAGAAGACGGCAGGGTCGCGCTCCATCTCTTCCCAGATGCCTTCACGGATGGCTTCGAGATAAGTAACAGGTGCCATTATCGGAAATGCGCCACGTCACTGGCAGCGCCGACTTTCTTCTTCTCCGCTTTCTTTACTTTGGGCTTGCCGTAGAGAAGCGGAATCTCAACTGAGTTGTCGCAAATTACCCGCTCGCCAGCAGTTGAGCCTTCCGGATAGGGAGACGCATCGGCGAATTCCCTATCTTCATCGATCTCGTTTTGCGTGGACGCGATCAGATCGCTGTTCTCTTTAGCACTGAGCCAACGCTTATCCAGAAGGTATTTCTCCATGCGTGTGATGGGATCGCGCTTCTTCCAGTACTCAAAGTAGGGTTGGGGAACATATGCGGCCGCATCGTGCATGGCGTGCCCGCGCATGCGCATCATCTTGGCCTCGATGAGAGTTGCTCCTTCGCCCGCATAAGCTCGTTGTGCAGCATCGTAGGTGACGTCATACACCTGGTTCGGATCGGTGCCATCCACAATGAAGCCAGGAACGCCGTAGCCGATCGAGCGATTAGCAAGATCCTTGCAGGCGGCTTGGCGATCTACTGGCGTGGAATAAGCCCACAAGTTGTTTTCGACGATTAGGATCACGCCGAGTTTTTGCACCGCCGCGAAGTTGAAGCCCTCGTACGTCGGACCCGTCGACTGTCCACCGTCACCGACCCAGGTGAGACATGCAATGTTCTTACCCTGAAGTCGCGCGCCTAATGCAACCCCTGCTAGAACGGGAATCAGGTCTCCGAGCATGGAGATCGGTGCGGCGATGTGGCGCTGCAGCTTGTCACCAAAATGGGAACCGGCGTCCCGTCCGCCCGTCGGGGCGCCTGACTTGGCCATGTACTGCATCATCACGTCGCGCGGTTTGAATCCGCGCACCAGGAGTGCTCCCTGATTGCGGATCAAGGGACCGATCCAATCGCCTTTCCGTAGCGCATAAGCCGAGGCACAGGAGCATCCTTCCTGGCCGAGTCCGAGATACACGCCTCCGACAACCTTCTGCTGCTTGAAAAGGTTTTCGAGCGTCTGCTCCATCTTTCGATTTAGCAGCATGTAGCGGTAGATTTCGATGCTTTGCTGCTTGTTCAAGTACCTCGACTCGCGCAGTGGCGGGGGCTCAGCTGAAAGGTCGCCTTCGACGGTGTAGCGGAATTGTCCGTCGGTCCATTCTTCTACCGTACGGCAGTCTAGAACCTCGAGCCGATAGTCAAGGATCCCGTAGGGATTTTTGCGTACCGAGTATTTCTCGCTCGATGCTCCATTACGACGAGAACCATTGGCTGCTGAGGCGCTAGATTGTGAGGACCTGCGGGCGGTCTTGATCGAAGCCTTAGCTTGGGATTTGCTCTCGCTCTTCTTCATCGAGGAGTCTCGTTTGACCGGATGCGAGAGATTCCTCAAGCCAGTGTAGACGAATCAGGCGAGAAAGACTTCGTCTTCGCTGCCGAGTTGAGGGGCTTTCTGCTCGCGACGCACTTCCCGGAGATCCTTCGGGACCTGCAAGGGAACACCTATTGTAGTGGATTCATCATCCCCGGCCCTGTTCTCTGTGCTCACTTCTCCGGTATTCAGCAAATCCTCAAGAGACTCAAGCCACAGCATCTGCTGCGCGAAGACACGTCCGAAGTTGAGAGACACGGCATGGGCAATCGTTTCGATGTTTGGCACCGCGCGCTGGCCTGAAAGTTCGCAGGCAATAGAGGTTACCGGACGGTCGCTAATCCCGCACGGAACTATTAGCTTGAAGGAATCCAGATCGGTGGTGACATTTAGAGCGAATCCATGGCTGGTTACACCACGCGAAATATGTACTCCGATAGCAGCGATCTTCTTCTGCTCTATAATCGATGGTTGTGGTGCGCTTGCTACCACTGGTTCCGGCTCTGAGCGGCTTGCCTCACAACTCTGCGAATTCGAACCTTGTGTCCAAACGCCAGTGAGCCCGCAAATCCGTTCTGACGGGATTCCCAGATCGCCACAAGTTCGAATCAACGACTCTTCAACACGTCGCACGAACTCCACCGCTCCGATCCGAGGAGAGAACCCCCTCAAGTCGAAGATGGGATAGCCCACGAGTTGGCCAGGACCGTGAAAAGTGATATCTCCACCCCGATTACTCTCAAAGAGCTCAACGCCTTTTTCCTTTAGGAGATCAGGCGAAGCCAGCAGATTCTTCTGGCTGGAGTTGCGGCCTAACGTGATTACTGGGGGATGCTCAAGCAGAAGCAGAACGTCAGAGATGCGACCCAGCTTGCGCAGTTCCACCAAGCAGTCCTGCAGACGCAGCCCCGCGCCGTAATCGACCGTTCCGAGATGGAGTACTGCGCAAATCAAATATTGATTGCCTTGCCTTCCACACTGCTGAAGCCATCGAGCAAGGCTTCGTAGAGCGTCGGATGAGCATGGATCGTGAACATCATCTCTTCAACTGTCGCTTCAAGCTGCATGGCTGTCACGGCTTCGGAGATCAACTCAGTGGCCTGAGGTCCGATGATGTGAACGCCCAGGATTTCGCCATACTTCTCTTCCGACACGACCTTAATGAAGCCGTCGTGGCTGCTGATGATGCTTGCCTTTGAGTTCGCCGTGAACGGGAACTTACCAACCTTTACTTTGCAGCCCTTCTCTTTTGCCTGGGCTTCGGTGAGGCCCACACTGGCGATCTGTGGCTCGCAGTAGGTTGCTCCGGGAATTAGATTGCGCCTCACTGGCCGCGCATACTTGCCTGCGATCTTGGCCACTGCAACCATTCCTTGCATGGCGGCAACATGGGCTAACTGCGGCATGCCCACCACGATGTCACCGATAGCGTAGATACACGGCTCCGTAGTCTGCATCCACTCGTTAGTTGGAATGAAGCCACGGTCAGCTTTAATCTTTGTCTTCTCAAGGCCAATGTCATCAGTTTGCGGAGCGCGGCCAATTGCGATCAGTACCTTTTCGGCATCGAGCTTCTCTTGTTTCCCGTCGCTGGCAGTGAATGTGACCGATGCGCTGTCCTTGGTTTTCTCAACCTTCTCGACCTTTGCGCCGAGATGACAATTAATACCGCGCTTCTTGTACACACGTAGCAGCTCTTTGCTTACATCTTCATCCTCGACCGGCACGAGTCGTGGCAGGGCCTCGATAACCGTCACCTCTGCTCCATAGGACCGATAAATCGAGGCGAACTCGACGCCTACCGCTCCGGATCCGATCACGATGAGTGACTTTGGGATCGTGCCAAGCGAGAGAATCTCTATATTTGTCAAAACCGTCGCATCAGGTTTCAATCCGGGAAGCATTCTGGCCTGTGAGCCAGTAGCGATAATCACATTCTTGGTCTGCAGCTTACTCTTTTTTCCGTCACTTCCGGTAACTTCAACCTCAAGTCCGCCATTCTTTACTGGGCCAGTCAGTCGGCCATAACCGGGAACGACTGTGACTTTGTTCTTGCGCATCAGGAACTCGAGGCCTTTAGCGTGCTTGGTGACGATTTTGTTCTTTCGATCCTGAATCGTTCCCCAGTTCACCTTCATGCCATCGACATTCTCTATGCCATGCTCCTTGGCAGCCTTGAAGTGATCGTAGATTTCAGCGTCGAACAGCAGGCTCTTGGTAGGAATGCAGCCCACGTGCAGGCACGTACCGCCTAGCTTGGCATCCTTCTCAATTAACGCGACTTTTAGTCCGTACTCTCCGCCGCGAATCGCAGCAGTATAGCCGCCCGGACCGGAGCCGATGATGGCTACGTCATACATGGTCTCTGGCAAATGTGACTCCGTCTACTTGTTGGGGATTTAGTTAGAAGACAAACATTAGATTGTAGCAAGCAGGATTTGGTCGCAGACGACGCCCGCAAGGCACGGCCAATTGGGGATGTAGCAGGACTGCCGCAGCGACCAAAACTGATTCCGGATGGCTCTAAGAATTGATTATGAAAGAAGGGGCCGCCCACTTACGTAAGCGGCCTTCACGTCTCCGTAGGCTCAGCTAGACCACGGTTCGCCGTCCAGTGATCAGGTTGACGATCAACACGATCACGGCCGCGATTAAGAACAGGTGGATCAAACTGCCAGCCACGTGGAAGCTGAATCCCAAAAGCCAGAGAATCAGCAAAATGGCAAAGATTGTCCAGAGCATATCGGCCCTCCCCCTTTAGAAGTCCTCGCTCGATAAGATGGGGCCCGCTCTCATTGGTGTTGCTAGATCAGTAAACATTTTGATCTAGTACTGAGAAAGGGCGTAAGGCAACTCGGGCAGCAACTCCCGATCCGCAACTATGACATCAGTTTGGCTGCGTCTTTGGCGAAATAAGTGAGGATCGTTCCGGCGCCTGCTCGGCGAATGGAGAGCAGAGATTCCATAAGGACGCGCTCGCGGTCGAGCCAGCCATTCTGGGCGGCTGCCTGGATCATGGCGTATTCACCAGATACCTGGTATGCACAAATGGGAACGTCGAAACGCTCCCGCGCTTGGGCGATTATGTCCAGATAGGGCATAGCGGGCTTCACCATGACCATGTCCGCGCCTTCCTCCAGATCGGTCTGTATTTCGCGCATCGCTTCGCGCAGGTTTGCGCTGTCCATCTGGTATGAACGACGATCGCCGAACTGCGGCGCCGAGTCCGCCGCTTCCCGAAATGGACCGTAGAAGCCCGAAGCGAATTTGGCGGCGTAGGAGAGAATCGGTGTACTAGTGAAGCGCTCCGAGTCCAGTGCCTCGCGAATTGCAGCTACACGGCCGTCCATCATGTCGGAAGGAGCGACGATGTCGGCTCCTGCTCGCGCCTGCGACACGGCGGTGCGAGCAAGGATATCCAGCGTGTTGTCATTATCTATTTCGTACTTTTCGTCGCTATCGCTCGGGGCGTTTGCCATCGCAGATGAGGCCGTCCCGCCAATATTGACCACCTGGCCGGGTTGGTACGGAATAGGGAGCACACCCTTCTGGTAGGGCCTGCGATGGCGCGGCGTAGGACCGCTGCTCCAAATGGGTCCGCTCACCTGTTGCAGAGCTTCTTCTGCCTCGGCATCTGCCTGGCGTAACGCCTCGCGCTCTTCTAACGAAGACGGTTCGTTTCTTCTTCGGACTACCCCACAATGTCCGTGCGACATGTACTCGCAGAGACAAACGTCACTGATCACCAGCAACTCGGGAACTTCGCGCTTAATCGCTCGCGTTGCCGACTGAACGACTCCATCTTCCCGCCAAGCCCCAGTGGCGTGCTCGTCCTTGCTCTCCGGGAGTCCAAAAAGGATCACAGCCGGAATTCCCAGCGCGTGCGTCTCACGCGCCTCTTTGACCAACTCGTCAATGGAGAGGTTGAATACGCCCGGCATCGAGCTGATTGCCTTACGAATGCCTTCACCGGGGCAGACAAACAGGGGATATACAAGGTTTTCAGGAGTTAGGCGCGTCTCTCGCACCATGGAGCGAAGCGCCTCATTCTGCCGAAGTCTGCGCAAACGTGTCACCGGAAAGGCCATAAAGGAATTGTATTTGAACGATCAACATTCGGTGCTACACCTGCCGTGACCTTCGTGTCCCGTAATCACGCCCACGTTTTTCAACTCACCTTGGTAATTAATAGCCACCGACCGTATCCGTTGTACAATCCGCCCATTCAGGGCACCATTCAGCCCACATCGGCCACGTGTCTTCCCGCGACCAATTCGTTACACGACATCCGTGGCTTACCGCCCTAGTTGCCCTTGCCGCAGTCCAAATCGCCAGTTCCGGCACTCTGAAAGGGCAAACGCTCGCTGCCTTCGCGGACGTACTTCAATTCACGATCATGCTCGCGATGATCTTGGGGACGGCTATCAACATCCGACCAAGCAGGGGATCGGCACGTGGGTTTTGGGTGCTGATGACGATAAGCGCGCTGATGTGGACTGGAGACTACGCAACCTGGGTTTACTACGAGGTGATCCGGGGTGTCCACATGCCGATACCCCAACCGGGCGACACGCTGCTGATCCTGCACGTGGTTCCCATCATGATGGCGCTGGCGATGCTGCCGCATCGAATCCTGAAAAGTGGATCATCGATCTCCAGCAATCTCGGATTTCCCTTGATTGCTTGCTGGTGGACATACTTGTATTTCCAGTTCGTGTTCGTCTGGCAGTATCTGTCATTCAATCCACCTGCTTTTCATCGAAACTTTAACCTCCTGTATCACGCGGAACTCGCGACATCGATCGTGGCACTCTTCTATCTTGCTCAGCAAAGCCGCGACGCCTGGCATGAAATCTACAATCACTTCCTCATCGCATTCCTGATTTACGCGCCCTCGTCGGCAATCATCAACATTCTCATTCAACAAGGTATATATTCCAGCGGAGGACTCTGGGACCTTCCACTCACGGTCTCAATCGCCTATCTTGCGTGGATCGGATTTCGTGCTCACAAGCTTCAACTGGAGCCAGAGCGGAGCAATAGCGGTCTTCAGCCGAGATTAGCTATTCCAGAATGGGCGGCGACAATTGCGGCTACAAGCATTCCTGCCATTGCTCTTTTCTCATTTGAGCGCTTACATGACCCGCCGGGCGTTCGCCATTTTCGGATCGCAGTCAGTTTTGCCTCGATGCTCGTAATCGGCATTCTGATTTTTACCCGGCAACAAGTTCTGAATCGCCGGCTTGCGGTTCTACTGACTGACTCCCAACGCGCCTATGACAACCTGGAACGCTTGCAAAGCCAGGTAATGCAGACGGAGAAACTCGCCTCAATTGGACGCTTAGTTTCAGGGGCCGCCCATGAGCTGAATAATCCACTCACGGCCATACTGGGGTATTCAGAGCTGATCGCCTCCGATCAGGAGGTTCCAGCAGCGCCGCGCGGATTCGCGGAGAAGATCGCGCAGCAGGCCCGACGAACTAAAAACCTCGTCTCTAATCTGCTCTCTTTTGCCCGGCAAACACCACCGCAAAAGCGGCTCACCGATCTCAACTCATTAGTCAACAACGCGTGCCAGTTGAGATTGGCAAGCATGCCAACAAACCTTTCTCTCGTCCGCGATCTTCAACCGGATCTCCCCCTGATCCTGGGCGACGACAATCATCTCTTGCAGGTTTTTTTGCACGTCCTTAACAATGCCATTGACGCCGTTGCAGAGGTGGGAAGCGGAGAAATCATCGTGCGCACACAGGCGAGGGGCGAGCATGTCGTCCTCGAAGTGTGCGACAGCGGCCCTGGAATCGCGGAGCCCGCGCGGGTTTTTGATCCTTTCTATACGACCAAGCCCCTCGGCCAGGGTTCAGGCCTTGGTTTAAGCGCGTGCTACGGCATCATTCAGGAGCACGAAGGAACGATTGAGTGCTTTAATCTTCAGCCGCGTGGCGCCATGTTCCGCATTACCTTCAAGGCGGTTGCAAAACCGGCGCCATCGGAGACTGTGGCGGCGTCGTAGGAATACCTCTCCAACGGGAGGTATGTGCGCAATTCTCGATAACAGCGAATTTTCGCAAATTAACCGTAGAGTTACCGAATTCTGCCCGAAACCTTGAAAACCAGTTTTTGCGAACAGTGAATAACAGGGAATTATCAGTGAATCTTTTCCGTCACGATGGTTTACAGTAGGCCCACCTTTTCTTCCTGAGCCTGCCCCCTTGAGCGGTAGGGTGATTCTTCAGTCGGTAGGCCGCGCGAACCTCCCGACCAACCGCTGGTAGCATTACCTTCATGCCTCCTAACTGGAGCGAGCGTCTTCTCGAATTCGATCGCCTGCGTGAGATTCTGCTTGCCTACTGCAGCTCCGATCTAGGACGACAACGAATTACGAGTCTTCATCCAGTTACCGACATCGATTGGATCCGCTGGCAACATCAGCTTGCTGAGGAGGTTCACCGATTTCTTCAGGCTGGTGGCGCCTTTGAGTTTCAGGGCTTGAGTGACAACCGTCCGCTGCTTAAGAAATCACGCATCGCGGGTGCGGCGCTGGAAATTACGGAGGTCCAGGAGGTACTACGCCTGGCCGATCGCGCCGATGAATGGCGTGCAGTCGCTATGAATCCTCCGGCCTCTGTGGAATCAGGCTGGCCGACGATTCGTCAGCTTTCCGAGTCGCTTGCAGACTTCACACTGCTGCTTCGATTCTTCCGGGGGAAAATTCTTCCGGACGGAACGCTTGATGACCGAGCATCGCCGGAGCTGGCACGATTGCGCCGCGAAGTGGAAAAACAGAAACGCGAGATCCAGACCTCACTTCGCAACTATCTACGGCGTCTTGCCGAGGGCGGCGCTGTGCAGGAAGAGCTTGTGACAATCCGTGGAGAACGTTTTGTAATTCCGGTAAAGGTCGATCAGAGACGCCGCGTGAATGGGGTCGTTCACGGTGCCAGTTCCAGTGGACAGACGGTCTTCATCGAACCGCTGGAAACTATCGAACAAAATAACGATCTGGTGCGACTGCTAGAAGAGGAGAATGTCGAGGTCCGTCGCATACTGCTGGAGATGACCTCACGCATCTCCGAAGCCGCCCCTGCGCTGGAAGAGGCGCTCGATGTTCTGTCGGAAATTGAGTTGCAGTTTGCGAAAGCTCGCTTTGCTCGTGATTACGGATGCGTACAGCCAACTATGCACGATGCTGGAGCCGCGCCAACGTTCTCACTGACGAATTCCCGCCATCCCATTTTGGAACGTAATCTCAAGCTACATGACAAACGAGTGGTCCCAATGTCACTCGCTCTTGAGGGCTCTGATCGTCAGCTCATCATCAGTGGACCCAACACAGGTGGAAAAACGGTCGGACTCAAAACGGCTGGGCTGATCGTGCTGATGGCGCAATCTGGAATTCCTGTGCCGGCTGAATCAGCAGACCTACCGATCTTCGATGCCGTCTTCGCCGACATCGGTGACTACCAGTCGATCGAGCAGAACCTGTCGACCTTCTCCGCGCACGTAAGCAACATAGACTTCATCTCAAAGACGGCAACGGCAAGATCGCTGGTGTTGCTCGACGAACTTGGTTCGGCCACCGATCCGGAAGAGGGGGCCGCGCTGGCAGTGGCGATCGCGAATTATTTTCTCGATCTTGGAGCGATGAGCATCATATCCACGCATCACACCGCTCTCAAGGTTTACGCAGCCAATACTCCGGGCGTAGTAAATGCCGCTGTTGGATTTGATGAGAAAACACTGCAGCCTACCTATGAACTCAAAGTGGGAGTTCCTGGAGCTTCGGCCGGCATCAATATTGCTCAGCGACTTGGCCTGAACGCTCAAATCATTTCTGCGGCGCGTCAGCGCCTTGCTGGACAAACTCAAGACATTGCCAGCTTTCTGGATCAGCTTCACCAGCAACTTGATGCCGTAGAGCGTGAGCGCACAGAGCTCCGAAGACGCGAGCAGGAAATTGCGCGAGAAAGGAGCCGTCTGGAAGTAGAGGGACTGAAGGACCAACGCCAGCAAGTCCGTGAGATGGAGAAAAAACTTGAAAGCCTGCTGCGGGAATTCGAATACCAGGCTCGCGAGGCGGTCAACGCTGTGCAGGACCGGGCAGCCGCGCAGAAGATTTCCAAGGATGCGGAGCGCCGCATCACGCGCTTGCGTCGCGAATTCAAAGAGCAATTCGATTCGACCGTGGTTGCGCATCGCAGCGGCGCAGATCGTGGCGATCCCAATGCCCGACCCGGAGAAGTGAAACATGTCGCCGAAGGGGACACCGTGCGACTGAAGTCCTTAGGCCGCAATGCGCTTGTGAAGCGCAAGATCGACGAGAACACATTTGAGGTCGAGGCTGGCATCATGAAGATGCGGGTGCCGCGGTCAGATATTGCGAGCCTCGTCAAGTCAGCCGCACCTGAAGAGGCGATGACACCGGTCGCGGCAGCACGTGCACGCGGAATTTCCGTATCGCTTAAGAGCGAGGACGATGACCTAACCGTACCGGGTGAGATCAACGTCATCGGGCAAACGGTCGACGATGCCACGCGCGAAGTCGAGAAGTTCGTTGATCGCGCCTTCCTGGCCGGTATGCCCCGAGTGCGCGTCGTTCACGGCAGTGGCATGGGGATCCTGCGCAAAGCGCTGCGCCAGTTCTTGAAATCACATCCTCATGTGGCCACGGTAACAGAGCCTCCGCAAAACGAAGGCGGAGCAGGAGCGACAGTGGTGGAGCTCAGGATCTAGAAGCCGGATACGCAGCCTAACGCTCCCCAATCGCTCGATGCACCTATTAAACTTACCTCTTAAACTTACCTCAATGAAATCAGTCATCGTCGGCACGGCTGGGCACATTGACCACGGCAAAACAACTCTGGTCAAAGCGCTCACTGGCATCGACGCCGATCGGCTGGAAGAAGAGAAGCGGCGTGGAATCACGATCGACCTCGGCTTCGCTAATCTTGAATTGACGTCGAAAACGGGTGAGAAGCTTCGGCTGGGATTTGTCGATGTTCCCGGGCACGAACGTTTCGTGCGCAATATGCTCGCTGGTGTCGGTGGCATCGACATCGTGCTGCTCGTGATTTCTGCCGAAGAAGGCATTAAACCGCAGACGCGTGAGCACTTCGACATCTGCCGTCTGCTGGCGATTCCGCGAGGCATCGTTGTCGTCACAAAATCCGATCTCGTCGACGCCGAAACACTCGAAGTCGTGCATCTGGAGATCGAAGACTTTCTGCGCGGATCATTCCTCGATCCGAAGAGGACTCCGATTGTGTCCGTTAGCGCAATCACGGGACAAGGTATCGACCACCTCAAGTCCGAGCTGGCGCGCATGCCCTCTGAAGTTGGTATGAAGAATGCGCGCGCGCTGCCACGTCTTCCGATCGATCGAGCATTCGTGATGAAAGGGTTCGGCACGGTAGTGACAGGCACACTGATCGCCGGCACGATTCAGCGTGAGCAGGAACTCGAGCTGCATCCGTCGGGTAAATACGTACGCGTTCGCGGTATTCAGGTGCATGGCGTGTCCAGCGAGCAAGCGTCTGCAGGAGAGCGCACAGCCATAAATTTAACTGGAGTCGCGGTAGAAGACCTCGCACGCGGCGTGATGCTGGCACGGCCAGGAACGCTGAGGCCTACGCGACAGTTGGATGTGCGTCTGCACTTGTTGCCGGATGCCCGGCCCCTGAAACACTTATCCAGGGTACATCTCCACTGCTTCGCATCAGAGACGCTAGCTCAAATCCGCTTGCTCGAGGATAAGCAGATTGAACCTGGCGGCACGGCATTGGCCCAATTGCGTGCAGTCGAGCCGCTGCTGGCTGTACCCGGCGACCGCTTCATCATTCGCCAATTCTCCCCGGTAGTCACGATAGGTGGCGGCATAGTTCTGGATTCGTTTCCCCTTCGACGCAGTTCAAAGGACCTACCCGCGGCCCGAGAGTTCCTGACGGAGCTGGAGCATGCGGACTCGGGCGCTGCTCTCGCAATGCGGACCGAGCGTCGCGGCACGGCAGGCCTTGATCGAGACGAAGCAGCAAGGGAGATGGGACAAGAGCGGCAGCTGATCGACCTTCAAGCTCGAGCCCTCGTCGGCAACGGACAGATACTTGCAGCTGACGACATCCTGCTCGCAAAAGCTCCCGCATTGGAAGCAGCCAAGAATCTCCTCTCTGAGCTGGATAAGTTTCATAAAGGGAATCCCCTCGCCGAGGGAATGGCGAAGGAAACCGTACGCGAAAAGCTGGACCTTGGAGCAACAGTCTTCTCATTTCTCCTGAGGCAACTTGCCGCGGGCAAAAAGATTGACATTCAGGGCGAGCACGTACGACTTGCTGGTCGCGGCGTCACCATGAGCGCCGAGGAGGAGAAGGCCCGCAAGACCATAGAAGACGCATTCTCGTCGGCTGGGCTGAAGGTTCCTCTCCTTAAGGACGTGTTGACATCGCTCTCGATTGACCGTACCCGCAGCCAGAAGATCATGACGCTGTTGCTGCGCGAGGGCGTCCTCGTAAAGCTAGGTGACGAACTGGTTTTTCACCGGACCGCCCTCGAACAGCTACGACACACGGTTACAGCCGAAAAATCCAAGACTCCCAAGATAGACGTCGGACACTTTAAGGACTTAATTGGCGTCACACGCAAGCACGCAATTCCACTGCTTGAATACCTTGATCGGGAACGTGTTACGCGCAGAGTGGGAGACGTGAGAGAGATACTCTAATTCGTCGATGAAGAGGACGGCTTGTCGGTTCTTCTAAAACGCGAGCACCTGATTGGGTGTGGCCGTGTCCGGCATAAAAGGTGAGCCGCTCACTTGAGTGAGCGTTCCATCGGCCGCGATTGCGAAAACAAAAATGGAATTTCCGGTGCTGCTTGCGCTGCTGGTGACAATAAGAAACCGCCCGAGCACGGCAGCGGCGGCGGAAACCGGCCGCGTGCCGACTGAGTACGGTGACCCCTTGAGTTCAGTGAGGTGCCCCGTCGTGCCGTTTAGCACAAACGCCGAGACGGTACTGGAGCTTTGATTTACCACGTAAAGGAAACCCAGGGAAAAGACTGCGCTCACTGGCGCAGCACCCGCAGCGAAAGGTGATCCAGACACCTCGGTAAGCGCGCCGGCGGGCGACACAGAAAGTACTGAAACACTCCCGGCACCCAGGCTTCCGCCAACATTGATTCCAAAAAGGAAATTTCCGTTGCTGTCAAAAGTGAGGGAATTCGGCGATCCCTGTAATGGAGATGTTGTGTTAAGCCGAGTCAAAGCACCATTGGTTCCGATAGAAAACGAGGTGATCACATGTGTGGTTGGATTCGAGGTGTATAGAAGTCCTCCGTTTGGTGATATCGCCAATCCCGCCTCACCGGTCGAGTTCAAGGAGACTGGAAATCCGGTGAGCACCGTGAGAGCGCCCGTCGTTGCGTTGAAGGCATATCCTTGAATCTGGGCAGGGGTACCGCTTAGCGCGTACACAAAATTTCCGCTGGGATGCATGACTATCCTGACGGCGTTCGGTGGTGTGGCAAACGGGGAACCACTCACGGCGGTTAGCGCTGCGGTCGAACCGTTCACGTTGAATACGGAGATCGTGCCCGACGCGGAATTGGCCACGAGCAGAAACTTCTTCGCAGGGTCGGTCGCCATCGAGTCCGGTGACGAACCTCCAGTCGTCACGGGAGAACCAGAAGTGTGCTGCAGGGCTCCCGTCGTTTGATCGATCTGATAGGCAGAAACAGTGGGGCTACTGCTATTGGTTACGTACACTGGAGAGCCAGTCTGGGACGTTCCTCCGCCTATAGTTCTGGTTCCACCCGAGTTGCCACCACAGGCGACCATACCGAGACCCAGGACAAGCAGGCTAAGTAACTTCGATCTACCCATCAGAACTGTTCCTTCTTTGTACAGATTGAAGGTCTCATCTTACTGCGGTCGCCTCCAATTGATCTCACGAAACGCTCCGTTCGGAATCGACATTACAAACACTGATGGCACTGTGCCAGATTATTGTTGTACTTCGAAGCCTACCGTCTCGCAAAACCACGGTTCCCATAATGGGATACCATGCAAGTGATCCCGGTCTCCCTGTATGTTAGTCTTTTGGTTTCCTTTCAATTTGCCGAGGAGCGCGCTCTTGCTTCGAACCCGTCGTCGTCTTCCGTGGCTTTCTATATCCGTCGTATTAATTCTGACTGGATTCACTCAAGGGCCACGACCCGGCGCTGACGCTCAAGTCTTTGGGTTTCGTGACTTCTCGCGCCAAGCGGAGATTGATAGCAAGTTCAATCAGTCGCCTGATCCGAAGCTGGCAGAAGAGCACCTACGGATTCTTACGCAGGCACCGCATGTGGCGGGCTCTCCCGAGGACCAGAAGACCGCTGAGTATGTTGCCCAAAAGTTTCGGGAGGCTGGACTCGACACGCAGATCGTCGAATACAAGGTGTTACTTTCATTCCCGCAGGAAGTAAGTCTCGACGTCACTGCTCCGGCGAACGTGAAGATGCACGGACCAAGCCGAGAGCATGTGGATGACGATCCTTACCAGGACGATCCCCGCGTACTTCCCGCGTTTAACGCCTACTCACCTTCTGGCGATGCAGAAGCCGAAGTAGTGTATGCGAACTACGGTAGCCCTCAGGACTACAAACAGCTTGAGGCCATGAAGATCGACGTCCGCGGCAAGATCGTGATTGTCCGATACGGCGGGAATTATCGCGGAGTCAAAAGCCTGCTAGCGGAGCAACACGGAGCTGCAGGCGTAATCATCTACTCCGATCCGATCGACGACGGGTTCTACCGTGGCGATATGTACCCCAAGGGGCCGTTCCGGCCTGCGACGGGAGTACAACGCGGCTCAATCGACTACACATTCAGGTACGCGGGTGATCCGACAACGCCGGGAATAGCATCGCTGCCCACTCTTTCCGACTCGCAGCGCACACCGCCGGCGACGGCAGCCAACCTGCCGAAGATCATGACCATGCCGCTCTCTTACGCAGACGCCGCTCCGATCATGCAGAACCTGAGTGGACCTGAGTCTCCGCGGGAATGGCAGGGAGCAATGCCCTTCACCTATCACGCCGGACCAGGCCCAGTCCGGGTGAAGATGCATCTAAAAATGACTGCCCCTTACAAAACCATATGGGATGTAGTCGGCACTGTGCGCGGCGCCGAAGCCCCGGATGAATGGGTGATCGGGGGCAATCATCGGGACGCCTGGGTATATGGAGCTGTCGATCCAAATAGTGGTACGACAGCTATGCTCGAGTCGGTACACGGCATCGGCGATCTGCTGAAATCGGGGTGGAAGCCCAAGCGGACGATGGTCTTCTGCAGTTGGGACGGCGAGGAAGAGGGCATGATCGGCTCAACCGAGTGGGGAGAACAGCACGCCGAGGAACTCAAGCGCGCCGTTGCCTACCTCAACATGGACGTTGGAGTTGCCGGCCCTAATTTCGGCGCAAGCGCTGTTCCCGCCTTGAAACAGTTCGTGCGCGATGTAACCAAGCAGGTACCCAGCCCGAGGGGAGCAACTGTCTATCAAGTCTGGAAAGATGCGCGCGAGCGCGACCGAGTCAAGAATATTTCTCCCGATCTGGGAGGCTCGCAAACCCGTCCGCCGGCTGCAAAAGTAGAAAACGACGTAGAGGTAGGTGACTTGGGAAGCGGCTCAGATTACTCTGTCTTCCTCCAACACCTCGGCGTCCCCGCAACAGACATAGGTTCGGGCGGTCCCTACGGTGTTTACCACTCGGTTTTCGACAACTTTGCCTGGTTCAAGAAGTTCGCTGACCCCGATTTCAGATACGAGCAGCAGATGGCACGCGTCTTCGGCGTGCAGATGCTGCACATGGCGGGCGCCGATTATTTGCCAGAAGATTACGAGCTGTACGGTCGGGAGATCGTCAGTTATGTGCAGCAGGCCGAAGCCAAGGCACGGCAGACCTTTGGAGCCCAATCGCCCTCCTTTGGCGATGCGCTTGGAGCTGCCCAGCGCTTTCAAAAAGCAGGAGCCCAGATTCGTCAGGCGCAGAATGCCGCGACAGGCGACTTGGCACGCCTCAATCGGGCGCTATCCGGAGCGGAACGCGCACTTCTCATTGATTCGGGACTACCGGACCGCCCATGGTTCCGTCACGCGATCTACGCTCCGGGTGAATACACGGGTTACGCGGCTGTAGTGATTCCTGGCGTAAACGAGGCTATTGATGTTCGAGACTCGGGAAAAACAAGCGCACAGCTAGCCATCCTTGCTGGGGCGTTAATCCGGGCTGCTGGGGTATTGGAAAACTATCGATAGGCGGTTCGTTTTTGCTCCAGGATTTTTAAGAGGCCTGTGAAGCAAGACGGAAGCGCCGATGTGACCTTAGTTGGACCTTACCCCTCACTTTCGAGTTGCATTCCGCACAGCAACTAAGGCTTTCGTGGGATAGGCGCGGCGCGAGCGCACCTTCTACATTCAATCCACTATGACCACGGCCACTGCGCTGTCTCAGTTTCTGGAAGCTCACGATCGTTACCTCGCCCTCGACGATGCCCGCACCTCTTGCACCCGCCCAGCCGAACGCGAGCAGATGCACATCGAGATACTTAAGGCGTATCTGGAAGTGCAGTATCGAGCGAAAATGATCGCCGGCCTCCAGTACGCCGACGGCAACAATTACGCTGAAATCAACTAATAGCGCTTCCCGGGAACGGTTCTGCTCCCGTCGATTGCTTGGGGAGCAAGAGCGCACCCCTGAGCCCCGTAAAACCTCCTTTGCTCCTAATCTCCGTTAGTTCCCAGCCTTACCAAAGCCCGCAACTCAGGCGCGAAATTCGAGTTATAAGACTAGAGACGACCGTTAAGCAGCGGCCTGCATCTAACTAAATGCGCCGCTCCGTCGAGAGCTCGAGGAGAGTTTCTCTTCTCCTTTTCCCACGAGAGGCCATGATTTTATGACGGCGTCCAATAGTCCGGACGAGAATCCTTATCCGCCGAAAGAGGCGGGCTCCCACGAACCAACGGGTTTCGTATACGACGATCCCAGCGCACCACCGGAAGCAGAACCGACTTACGTTCCGGAGCGCGAGTTCGTGCTTATGCCACTTTTTCGGCGGATCGGCGAGCTGCTGGGCATTCGCCGCCATGAAGAGCCCGAGTACATCTACGAATCAACTGCAGAGGGACTGCATGTTCAAGTCGATCCGGCTCGCCAGATAGCCGGCTTTGGCCGCCAAGAAGCGGCTGTCGTTCACGAAGAGCCAACGCTGGTCCCAGAGCCGGTCCAGAATCTGGCAAGCCATTGGGAGCCGCCGACTGCTGGGTCGACGCCCGAGCCTGAGGTGGTCCCGAATCTTGTCGAGCACATAGCTTTCCAAGCTCAGGCTCCGGCACCTGAGACGCGACCTGAGCCGTTCGAAGCAGAAGAGATTGAAGCAGGAAGCGCACACTTCGAACCGTCGCATCAGTACGAAGCCACGGCTGAAGCCCACCCTCCGGAAACCTCACCGCAGGTTTTGGAAGCTGGTGCACCCACGGCGCAGCAACGACAGCCAAAACGCCAGAAGGCTGCTCCTCAGGGTCCCGACGAAATCGATGAGGCAATCGCCATCTTGCGGGAAGCTGGATCAAAGGTCTCGACTGCGATCTCTCAGGCGATGGAATGGCTGAGCGCCAAAGAAGCAGAACTAGTGCGCCAAGCCGAACGATCATTAGCCCCTGCTCCAAAGCGCCGACGAGTGCCGGGAAGTGCAGGGAGTGCCACTCCACGCCAACCGGCGCGGCTCACAGAATCCATGCCAGCGCCTCTCGCTGAGGCAAGCGAGCCTGAGATTGCGCCCGAATCTCCTTCTGCCCCCAAATCGGAACCGTTGCAATTCCCTAGTTTGCAGCGCGAAGTGGCATGGAAAGGAATGGCTGAATCTGCCGCAGGGCAACCGGTAGCCACGCCTCAGCCGCCATCATATCCGGTGAGGCCCAGACCGGCCTTGGTGCCGCGTCGACCGCAAGTTCCTTTTTGGAAGCACATCGACTGGGCGGGAGAATTCACCCCCAAGCGAGTTGCCGTCTTGGGCGGTGTGGTAATGGCACTGCTAATCGTGGCCGGCATCACATTCGCGCGTCGGCCAGCCTCCGATGTCCTGCCGCCACAGACACACGCGATTCACCCCGGCGGGGTTACGTTAACTACACACCCTGCGGCAACAACGACCGCACGGGCTCCGCAGCATCATCGAGTTGTACCACCTGCTCAACGTGCAGTTGCGCCAGCGCCTCGTCGACCGCAACGGGCACCCGCTTACGACGAACCGGACGTAGTCACGCATTACTACAAGCAAAAACCGTCCCCGTCGAAACAATCCACCGTTGCTGGAGTAAAACATTATTCCGACGTCAACTAAACGGTTGCTATATCACGCAGGCCCATAGGGGGTGCTTTCTTCAAGATCATCGCTACGACGCTGCTCTGCCCAGCTTCACCAGATTCTCTTCCATAAGAGTGGTGAGATCTGGCTTGTCCAGGCCGTGTACACGCTTGTTGAACTCGTCCACCTTGCTCGAATAATTCATCGAACAGAACTTCGGACCGCACATCGAGCAGAACCCTGCTTCCTTGTAGTAATCATCCGGTAGAGTCTCGTCGTGCATGGAGCGTGCCGTTTCGGGATCGAGCGAGAGTTCAAACTGCTTGTTCCAGTCGAACGTGTAGCGAGCGTAGCTGATAGCATCGTCGCGATCGCGAGCTCCCGGACGATGCCTCGCCACATCCGCGGCGTGGGCGGCGATCTTGTAAGCGATGATGCCGTCCTTCACGTCCTTGTCATTCGGCAGGCCAAGATGCTCTTTTGGTGTGACATAGCAGAGCATCGATGCACCGTGCCATCCGATCATCGCAGCGCCGATTGCGCTTGTAATGTGGTCGTATCCAGGAGCGATGTCGGTGACGAGCGGTCCAAGTGTGTAGAACGGCGCACCATAGCAGAGTTCCACTTCCTTATCGACTTGTTCCTTGATCTTGTCCATGGGCACATGCCCAGGACCTTCGATCATTACCTGTACATCGCGCTCCCAAGCTTTTTTCGTCAACTCACCGAGCGTTGCGAGCTCGGCAAATTGTGCTTCATCGCTGGCATCAGCAATGCACCCAGGACGCAGCCCGTCGCCGAGCGAGTACGAGACGTCGTACTTGGCCATGATCTTCGTTATGTCGTCGAACCGTTCGTACAGGAAGTTCTGCTTGTGGTGGTGTGCCATCCACTGCGCGAGAATTGCGCCGCCACGGCTTACGATGCCGGTTATGCGCTTCGAGACCAAAGGCAGATACTGAATTAGCACTCCGGCGTGGACAGTCATGTAGTCGACGCCTTGCGCGGCCTGTTCTTCGACTACGTCGAGATAAATTTCCGGCGTTAGGTCTTCAATCCGTTTCACACGGCTGATGGCCTCGTAAATTGGAACTGTTCCGATTGGCACCGGTGAATGGCGCAGAATAGCCTCGCGAATTTCGGGAATATCGCCGCCGGTGCTTAGGTCCATCACTGTATCGGCGCCGAAGTGCACAGCGGTATGCAGCTTCTTGAGTTCCTCGTCGACGTTCGAGGTCACAACGGAATTGCCGATATTGGCGTTGATCTTGCACAAGGAAGCCACGCCAATCGCCATCGGCTCGAGCTCAGGATGATTGATATTCGCCGGAATGATCATGCGGCCAGCGGCCACCTCATCGCGCACGAGCTCACCAGTCAGCTTCTCTTTGTGCGCAACATATTCCATCTCTTCGGTGATTGCGCCACGGCGGGCGTAATGCACCTGCGAGAAGTTCCCATCGCCGCTGCGCGCGTCCTCATCACGGCGCTTGCTCAGCCATTCCGCACGCGGCTTCGGCACCTCGTGGTTCGTTTTCTGAACATCCTGTGCGCTCATCACTTGCCTCTTTTCTTGAACAAAAATTATACGCACCTAGAGGCGAACGCGAGGGTCACGCAGACCTGTTTCGTTCTTCCTGACCCTTCGCGTTTGCCTTGTGACCTTCGTGCTCGCCTTTCTTCCTTGACCGTGCCATGTACCCGGAATACTCTTAAAACGTGCCTTCTACCGGTAGATATCTTCGTTTTGGCGTCGCCATCCTTGTAATTGTTGGCGCGATGTCATATCTCGCGTTTACCGGCATTCAGGAGAGCAAGAGTTACTACGTCACGATTAAGGAACTGCAGGGCATGGGCGATCAAGCGCACGCGAAGCGGCTGCGCGTGGCGGGACTCGTGGTTCCTGGCAGCATTCGCCGTCAAGGCACCGGCGCCGACTTCCAGATCGATGAGCAGGGCCTGAAGCTTCAGGTTGCGTATCGCGGTACCGAACCGCCTCCAGACACGTTCAAGGACAACGCACAAGCTCTGGTCGAAGGCTCTTACGGCACCGATGGCGTTTTTCACGCCAAGCAGATTCAGGCAAAGTGCGCCTCTAAATATGCGCCCGCGGCGAATCAGACCGCTGCGCCCACCGAAGCGCCAGGAGCGAAGCTGGCGCCAGCAAGTCAGAATGCCCACTGACGATTGACTGACGCCGAAACCCATTCCGCCCGCCTCTCCCATTCTGAACCAACCCACATTGAAGTGAGGGACTCCGAACCTGCAGTTGTCCTGCAGGGCATAAGCAAACTTTTTGGCCGATTCGCCGCCTTACACGACCTCAGCGTCACCTTACCCGCCGGACGTATTTATGCGCTGCTTGGTGAGAACGGCGCGGGTAAGACTACGCTGTTGCGAATCATTGCAGGACTCGCCCGGCCTTCCCGGGGCACGGTTCGCGTCCTTGGCGGCTCGGATGCACGAGCAGTGAGCGCCCGCATCGGCTACATGGCGCATGCCACGCTGCTCTACGACGAGCTTACGGCGAGGGAAAATCTCGACTACTTTCGCGGACTTTATCCTGCCGCACAGCTGGCGAGCATCGAAGAACTCCTTACGATGGTCGGCCTTGAACACGTCGATCTGAAACGTCGCGTAGGCCAGTATTCGCAGGGGATGAAGCAGCGTCTGGCGCTGGCGCGGGCCATGCTTGCACGGCCGGATCTCCTCTTGCTCGATGAGCCGTTCTCGAATGTCGACTCGGGCTCCATTGCAATGATGTCGACCCTCCTTGGAACATTGCGCGATCGTGGCGCAACGCTGATTGTGGTGACGCATCAACTCGACGCCATGGCTCGAGTGGCGGATGAGTGGATCACCTTGCACGCTGGGACAATCGTGAAGCGCGAAACAAGTCACAACCGTCTTCCGCTGAGCGCAAGTCGAGGAGACGAGCGATGAACCTCGCGAGAACCGTTGCTCTGCATCTGCGCAAGGATATGCGTCTCGAGTGGCGATCGAAAGACGCCGCGAATTCGATGTTGTTTTTCGCGCTGCTCGTGGTCGTGGTGTTCGCGTTTGCTTTCGATCCTGTGCTGGAGGACTCGCACAACATCAGCGGCGGCATAGCCTGGGTCGCACTGGTATTTGCGACCATCGTCGCCCTGAACCAGAGCTGGACACGCGAACTGCGCAACGGAGTCCTGGACGCACTTCGCCTCGCGCCCGCTCCGCCCAATGGTCTCTTTTTGGGAAAGGTGATCGCCAACTTCCTGTTTGTGACGATCGTCGAGATTCCGATGGCTGTGATGTTCGTGGTGTTCTACAACCTGCGCGTGCTTGGCTCTGTGCCACAACTCGCCCTGGTTGTGGCGCTCGGCACCTGGGCTCTGGTGGTAAACGGAACGTTCTTCTCGGCGCTCTCGATACGCACACGCAACCGTGAACTCATGCTCCCCCTAATCCTTTTGCCGATTTCGCTTCCCGCGATTTTAGGGATGGTGGTGGCAACCGAAAATATCCTGAGAGGAGACGCCTCTCCGGCGTTTGGCATCAGGCTCGTGGCGGTATACGACATCGTCTTTACCACCGTGTCACTGCTGCTCTTCGAGTCGGTGCTCGGGGCTGAGTAACAACAGCAGAATTCACCGCTCTTACGATCTAATTGACATCCCTGTGCATTTTGATAACATCCCGCGCGCAGGAGGTCTGTATGGCCGGTTTCCTTGCTCTCGTTTATGGGGTGATCGCATACCTGATCTTCTTCGTCACGTTCCTGTACGCGATCGGATTTGTCGCCAATATCGGTGTCCCCAAATCAATCGATTCGGGCATGCCGGGACCTCCGATACCAGCCCTGATCATCAATTGCGTTCTACTGAGTCTGTTCGCGGTCCAACACAGCGTGATGGCTCGTCAGGGGTTCAAGCGAGCCTGGACCAGGGTCATCTCTCCTGCAATTGAACGCAGCACTTTTGTGCTCGCCGCCAGCTTGATTTTGGATCTTATTTACTGGAAGTGGCAACCGATTAAGAACATTGTGTGGAGCACGACGAACCCGCTCGCTGTCGGCACACTGCACGCCCTCTGTGCGTTGGGATGGGGAATGGTTTTAATCGGCACATGCCTGATAAGCCATTTTGGACTGTTTGGGTTGGACCAGGTCTATTCATATTTTCGCGGCAAGCAATACCGCCATCCTGATTTCTCAACACCCTCGATGTATCGCTTTGTTCGACATCCTATTTATCTGGGCTTCATCCTCGCGTTCTGGTCAACTCCGTTGATGACCGCAGGGCATCTGCTCTTTTCGATTGCCACTACTGGATACATCCTCGTCGGCATTTACTTTGAAGAGCGGGACTTGGTGGGCTTCTTCGGCGACAGGTATCGTGAGTATCGCCAGCGCGTTCCCATGCTGATTCCGTTCACGGCGCGGAAGCAAGAGGTAAAAGCAAAAGCCGCAGTCCAGTCATAGAGCAACTAACAGCTCGCGCAGATGAACGCTGATTAATGGATTCGCGCGGATTTTTTTGCGGCAATAGAAACGAGCAGATCGTCGTTTCCAAACTTTGGGAGACTTGAATGTGCCTCCCCCTCGAGGAACCGGAGCTAGCAAGTTCTGCGTGAATCCCTCAAATCCACGTTCATGTGCGTGAGCTGTTGACTTGGGTGTTCTTATTTCCTGTGCCAGTTTCCTGTGCCAGAAATCGCCATCCGTGTGATGGCTGGAGTACACTTCGCCTAAATGAACCGCGCAGCTTTTACTTTCAGCGCCGTTGTTGTTGCGATTCTGCTTTCGTACGGATTGCATGAGGCACTCGACGTTGCCCCAACCGAAGCGAGCATGGGCAACATTCAACGGATCTTCTATTATCACGTGCCGTCCTACGCTACCGCCTTCAGCATGTTTGCCGTTAACTTGCTGGCCTCAGTTTTCTATCTGCTGCGACGCGGAACGCCGTCGGCGGCTGCGGCCGATGCTGCAGCAGTTTCGGCTGCGGAATTGGGCGTGCTCTTTTGCTCCGTTGGGCTGATGACGGGCATGCTCTGGGCCAAGCCCGTTTGGGGAATTTGGTGGACCTGGGACGCGCGACTCACCAGCACGTTTGTACTCTGGCTGATCTACGTTAGCTACCTCATGCTGCGCCGGCTTTCGGAAGGAGATCAGGCGCCAACGCTTGCCGCGGCGCTAGCCATCTTCGGATTCGTCGACGTTCCCATTGTGTATATGTCAATTCGCTGGTGGCGCACGCAGCACCCGCAGCCCGTGATCTTCGGTGAGCAGGGCTCGGGCCTTGATCCTGCCATGGTGCCGGCGCTGCTCATTAACCTCGCGGCCTTCATGTGCTATGGAGCCATGCTTTTCTGGGTGCGCTACAAACTCGAACGTGCTCGCCAGCAACTGCGTTTAGCTCAGGCAGTCCACTCGCTTGAACTGGCGCGAATGGAGGCCCGCTGATGGATACGGTTCGCAGCCTTCAACACCTTCATGCTGCTTACATTCTCGCGTGGTGTGCTCATCTTGGATATGTGCTCTATCTCGTGCGAGGCTTTATGCAGGTAAAGCGCGAGGCTGAGGGATTGAGGAAGTCCTAAGATACAAAGTAGAGATGCAGCATGCTGCGTCCACTACAATCCGTCGCTAACTAAGCCCTTTCTGTCCCGTCTATCTTGCAACTCTTTGTGTGTCCATTTAGCTTTATTTACCACCTAGAAAAACACAAAACGCACCTTCATTCCAGTGAGGCATCTATGAGGATTTTCCTGCGCGCAAACGCGGCGCTTTCGCTTGTCCTGCTCGTGACATTAGGGGCGTTTGCCGCTCCGCCTGCGCCTGACACCGCTTCGAACACCTTTACCGTGCCGGTGGTCTATTACAAGCTGCCAAACGGGCTGCGCGTCGCCCTCTCGCCCGATCATTCCTCACCTACCGTTGCTGTGGCCGTTTACTACCGCATTGGTTTCCGCGTTGAACCAAAAGATCGAACCGGATTCGCTCACCTGTTTGAACACATGATGTTCCAGGGATCACAGAACCTGGGAAAGATGGAAATGATCAAGTTGGTGCAGCAAAACGGCGGAACCTTGAATGGATCCACGCGCTTCGACTTCACTAACTACTTCGAAATCGTTCCCGCAAACAAGTTAGAGACAATGCTCTGGGCGGAAGCCGATCGGATGCGTGGGCTCGCCGTTACTGAAGACAATTTGAAGAACCAGCAAGGCGTGGTGGGAAATGAAGTGAAGGTGAACGTCCTTAACCGTCCTTACGGCGGATTCCCATGGCTCGATATGCCGCAGTACGCCAACACCAACTGGTACAACGCACACAACTTCTATGGCGATCTGAAGGACATCGAAGCCGCCACGCTTCCCGACGTGCAGCAGTTTTTCAAGACCTACTACGCCCCCAATAACGCCGCGTTGGCGATTGTCGGCGACTTCGATACGGCCGAGGCGCGCAAGTTTGTCGAAAAGTACTTCGCGGGAATTCCTTCGGTTCCGCAGCCGAAGGAACCGGATCTCACTGAGCCGCGCCAGGAAAAGGAGAAGAGAGCCTCCAAACCTGATGCTCAGGCAAAGCGCCCGGCAATGGCCGTCGCGTATCACATGCCTGCGCGGAATACGCTGGAGTACTACGCGATGGGGTTGATCGATCAGATCTTGATCGAAGGTGACGACAGCCTGATGCATCAGGAGCTGGTTCAGAAACGGGGCATGACCGGAAGCATTGAAGGCGGCATTAACCTGCTCGGCAGTATGTACAACTACAACGGTCCCATGCTGTGGACGATGGACCTCTATCACGACAACAACGTCAAGGACGACGATATTCTCGCCGCGATCGATTCGGTCATCGAGCCGATTCGCACCAAACCCGTCGACCAGAAGACGCTTGATCGCGCGTTGGTGAAGATACGTTCCGACTTCTACGATCAAGTTAGCCAGTTCAACGGCTTCGGTCGCGCTGACCTGCTGGCGAGCTTCGCACTATTCGATGACAATCCACAGCGCATCAACGACATCGAAGCCCAGTTCAGGAAGATCACGCCTGCACTCATTCAAAAAACGGCGCAGGAGTATCTGCGGCCGACGAACCGCACGATCCTGACGATTGAACCGAAAGCCGGCGAAGACACGCAGGCCACGAAGTCGGGAAATTGAAATCGAGAGCGAAAGGAGAGACGTTATGAGAAAAGGAGTGATTGCCCTCAGCTGCACGATGTTCCTGGCTCTCGCGTGGAGCCTTCCATCGTGGGGTCAGGATGCCGCCAGCACGGCGCAATCTGCGCCCGTTAAGCAAAGCCCGCCGCCGGGAAGTGCGCCCAAACCGTTCCATGTCCCGCAGCCTGAGAGATTTGCGCTGCCCAACGGACTCCAGGTGACGTTAGTTCCCTACGGGGCGATTCCTAAAGTGGAAATCTCCCTCAGCATAAGAGCCGGCAATTTGAATGAAGCCGAGAACCAGGTCTGGCTGGCCGATCTGACGACCAGCCTGATGAAGGAAGGAACCAAGTCGCGTTCCGCGCAGCAGGTGGCACAAGAGGCCGCGTCGATGGGCGGCTCCGTGGACGTGAATGTCGGCGCTGACACCACGCATATCGCAGGCGACGTGCTTTCCGAGTACGGTCCCAAGATGGTTGCATTGGTGGCAGATGTGGCCATGCATCCGCTGCTTCCAGCGTCTGAACTGGACCGCCTGAAGAAAGACCAACTGCGAAGTCTTACGATCCAAAAATCGCAGCCGCAACCCATCGCGCTCGAACAATTTCGGAAGGCACTCTATCCAAACCATCCGTATGGCCGCGTCTTCCCGACGGAGCAGATGATCCAGGGGTACACGATTGACGATGTTCAGAAGTTCTACAAGGACAACTTTGGGGCCGCACGCACACACGTGTATGTAGCGGGGAAATTTGATGCTGCTGCAATGAAGAAGGCTATAACCGATGCCTTTTCGCCATGGCAGCATGGACCCGATCCGCTGATCGATATTCCGAAACCCGTAACTAAGCACGATCTAGAGTTGATAGACCGTCCTGGTGCCGTCCAGTCCACTCTTTACATCGGATTACCAACGATCGATCCAAGCAATCAGGACTACATTCCGCTCCAGGTAATGAATTCCATTTTGGGCGGATCGTTCGGGTCCCGCATTACTTCCAACATCCGCGAGCAGAAGGGCTATACATATTCGCCCAATAGCCAGCTCTCTACGCGCTACCGCGATGCCTACTGGTTGCAAGTTGCCGACGTCACTGCCCAGCACACAGGCGATTCGATTAAAGAAATCCTGTACGAGATCGATCGGCTGCAGAAGGAAGCCCCGGGTGATGCCGAGCTGGCTGGTATCAAGAACTATCTTGGCGGCATCTTTGTGCTACGCAACTCGAGTAGAGCAGGGCTGATCGGCCAGCTTGAGTTCGTCGATCTTCATAAGCTTGGAGACGATTACCTGAACACTTATGTGCAGAAGATCTATGCGGTGACTCCGCAGCAGGTAGAGCAGATGGCGCAGAAATACATCGACACTCAAAAGCTCACGATGATAGTGGTCGGCGATAAACAGAAAGTAGCGGAGCAAGTGGCTGCGTATCAGGGAAGCGGGATGTAGGGTTGAGCCTTGATCGCGCTTAATGCATAAGAGAACACTGTCATCCTGAGGCCATCTCTTGGCCGAAGGATCTCCAACGATATTTCGGACTTGAATGCCGATTCCTCGGCTCTTCGGCCATGGCTCCCGGTGTAAGAGCCGGAACAAGACAAATTAGTCCGATGCAGTGCGGGAGATCCTTCGGCCAAAAGAAGGTCTCAGGATGACAGATATCAAATTTGCAATTTGTTCAACTCCGCAATCCTCTTCTCCACGACTTCTGAATAATTCATCACATCCTTATCCGAATACCCCGCGGCACGGAACGCGTCCTGAATCTGTTCAGGTTTCAGCTGCGCCAACAACCCGCCAATCCACTTGGCATCGTCAATCGGAATGTCGCGTCCAATCCATCGCAGGTGCATGCGGCTTACAAAGTTGGGGACTGTAAAGATGCCGAGCAGTCCAATCACGGTGGAGTGAGCGGGCGAAGTGAAGTCAACTGTACCGTGGTGAACGTGAGAGATGAATTTCGATTTCCTATAAAGATCCAGCGAACCTTTGCCTCGTCCGGGACCTAACCGGTATCCGATACTGCCAAACGATGCGCCCAAATCGGTAACGACATACAAGTCCCTGCCAGTACGATCGTCTTTGTAGATGGCGTTGTTTTCGTCTTTGACATCCCAGTTGTTAAACAGCGACATCATCACACGTAATCCGTTGAACTCACGCGTGTCGTTGAACGGATTCTTCTTCCAGCTCCAGGGATCTTCCTTCTCGCTGTGCTTAGGATGGCGTTTCACGCGTGCATCCTTGATCAGCCCACCGGGCTCTATCAGATTCTGGCCGCGCTCCAGGTGCGGGGGAAGGTTTTGGACCGTGAGCTGCGGAACCAGGTAATCATTTTCCGTAAAATAGCCGACCGCCCAAAGTAAGCGAGTGGCGGCAGTCTCGGGACGCGCTTCCACCCCTAACTTCACCTTCCACTTCTCGCCCTCCTGATCACGAACATCAAACTTCGGATTTGTTCCTTTTGTGTCTTCCTTCTCGAATGTGACAGGAGGTTGCGGTTGATTTTTCTCTCCGCCGGAGCCGTAGAGCAAGTTGCGGGAGGATATATCGCCAGGGTCGGACCAGATGAGCGGCGGGCCACTCTTCGCAGTTTTCGCTGCTCGGTCCTGGGCGAGGCCGCCTACCCCCGAGACCACGAAGAGACATAGAAATATTGAAGTATTTTTAGCGGCTTTGCGCATGATTAGGTCAACTCGAAACCCGGAAGATGGAGCGTCAGACCTTTCGTCTGCCGCATGCGCCGATCAAAGTTTTCGATTCAATCTGTACTGCCTAAGAGTTAGATAGCTAGAGAACCTGAATAGGCTGCTTACATTCCTGTGCAGAGCCTGGCATCTCCTCTGGATTCAGCATCCAAACTTGCAGGTACTCAGATCGAGTGGAGGTAACGACTCACTTGAAATTGCTAGTCCAGCCGGGAGACGGCGTGGGGCCGATCGTCAAGGCCATTAAGAAAGCTACGAAGAGCGTGCAGGTCGTGATCTTCCGGTTTGACCGACTGGAAGTCGAGAAGGCACTGGAAGATGCGGTGAAGCGAGGTGTGTCTGTCGATTCGCTGATCGCCTTCACCAATCGTGGCGGCGAAAAGAATCTTCGAAGGCTGGAGCTGCGCTTTCTGGAGCGCGGCGTCACCGTGGCGCGAACTGCAGACGACCTGGTCCGCTATCACGGCAAGATGATGATCGTGGATGGCAAAGAACTGCATCTGCTCGCCTTTAACTACACGCAAGTCGATACCGAACGCAGCCGCAGCTTTGGCCTGATCACCCGTGACCAACAACTGATCAAAGCAGCGGAAGAACTTTTCGATTGCGATTGCAAGCGTCGTCCGTTCAAGCCGAAATCATCTCGATTTCTGGTCAGTCCGTCGAACGCTCGCGAGGAACTCGCCAGATTTATCAAAGGCGCAAGAAAGGAATTGCTGATCTACGACGTAAAGATCAGCGATCGCGAAATGATCAAGCTTCTCGAAGAGCGGGCGCGGGACGGTGTTGACATTCGCGTCATCGGAAAGATGGCGCGGCATAGTAGCCAGATATCGATTCGCCAGCTGGCGGAATTACGGCTGCACACGCGAACCTTCGTTCGCGACCGCAAGGATGCATTCATCGGAAGCCAGAGCTTGCGCGAGCTGGAGCTGGATGAACGCCGCGAAATTGGCGCGATCTTCCGCGGCAAGCGTGTGATCGACAGAATCATTGACGTGTTCGAAGGCGATTGGAAGGCAGGGGTTGTTGCAACTGGAGATGATGCGGATGATGTCGTGAAACCACCGGCTGCGAAGCTTGCAAAGAAAGTCGCTAAGGCGGTATCCAAGATCCTGCCGCCGGTAGCTCCTGTGGTGGAAGAAGTCGTGAGGGACGTTCTGAAACCTGGCAACGGCGTGCCGATCGGCCCTGACGAAATTGAGGAAACCGTGAAGACTGCGGTGAAGCAGGCCGTGAAGCAGGTAGTGCGAGAGTCAGTGGAAGACGTAATAGAACAACAACGTGAACCGGAAGCATGATGCTTAGATCACAACAACAATTCGAAGTGTTTCGAAATGGGATTTTAAGTCTAACCCTCCTTCTGCTGAGCACGTTTCTGATTGCCGCTCAACAGCGAGTGAATGCCAACGCCGCTATCGCCGCAAAGTTCGAACACAAAATAGCGGACTACATGAAGCTTCGTCAGAAGGCGCTTGCCGGGCTCGCGGTACCCAAGAACACCGAATCCCCCGAAAAGATCGCTGACTTTCAGAAGCAACTCGCCGGGAAAATTCGAGATCTTCGTCCCCAAGCTAAGCAAGGCGACCTATTCACACCCGAAGTTGCTGGACTATTCCAGCGCCTGGTTGCGACTGCGATGCGCGGCAAAGATGGCGCGCTGATTCGCACGAGCTTCCAGCGAGCTGAGCCGATACAGGGCGAACACCTCGACGTGAATGCCACCTATCCGGACGGCTTACCATTACAATCAATGCCACCCTCTCTGCTGCTCAATCTGCCTCGCTTGCCGAAGGAGTTGGAGTATCGCTTTGTGGGCCGTGAATTGATCTTGCACGATACACAAGCAAGCCTCATCGTCGACGTAATTCCCGATCTGAGGATGCCGCAGACGAAATGACTCGCCGATTGCTGGCAATCGTTGCTGTCGTCGTTATTGGCTGCGGCGTCGTATCTCTTCGTCCTCCTTCTCAGCTCGTCGCTATCTTCGCCGCGCCACAAGGTGCGCCGGCCCCCGCGCTCGATGTCAAGCTGCCTCTGGAACAGAAATCGGTGCGTTTTGCAGTGATCGGCGACAACGGAACCGGCGACACTCCGCAGTACGAAGTCGCTGCGGAGATGGAGGCGTACCGAAAGGTTGTCGGCTATGACTTCGTGACCATGATGGGCGACAACATTTACGGAAGCCACAAGCCGAAAGACATCGAGCGCAAATTCGAAGCTCCCTACAAACCGCTGCTCGATGCGGGAGTGAAGTTTTACGCCTGTCTGGGCAATCACGACGACTCGAACGAAACGCTGTACAAGCCTTTCAACATGAACGGCCAGCACTACTACTCGTTCAAAAAGGGCGATGTGCAGTTCTTCGCCCTCGACAGCAACTACATGGACGCAAAGCAGCTCGACTGGCTCAACAATCAGCTCAGCGGGTCAACGGCAAAGTGGAAGATCGCGTACTTTCATCATCCTCTTTACTCGGACGGACGCTTTCACGGTCCCGATTTGGATTTGCGTAAGCAGCTGATGCCGATTTTCGAGAAGTACGGCATGAATGTTGTGATGTCCGGCCACGACCATGTGTACGAGCGCTTCAAGCCGGAAGACGGAATCTACTTCTTTCTGGTCGGAAACTCAGGGGAGCTCCGATATCACAATCTGCGCCAGGGCTCGAACATCATGGCGGCGGGATTCGATACGGATCGAACGTTTATGCTGGTCGAAATCAGCGGCGACAAACTCTACTTCCAAACCGTCTCCCGTACCGGGCAGACCGTCGATTCCGGCGTGCTGCAACGGCAGCCAAAGCCTGCAGCCCCCGTGCAGGCGCTGCAGGAAGTTCACTAGTCCGAGCCAACTTGGCATCGGCTGCCGTGTGCACCCCAGCAACCGCAACGGCGGCACTCGCTAAGGACTCGCCCTCGACCGGTACAAGGTCTGCATAACCTAGACGTCAAAAGTAACTTCTCACGCAGATAGACACAGATTCATGGGATTCACACGGATTTGTTTGGAGGATGTGAATTCCGAAACCGTTTTTCATTTCTGAGTATCCGCGTCAAATCCCTAAAATTCCGCGTCCATCGGCGTAAGCCTTTGCAGGTAATGTTGCATTTGCCTTGTCTAAACTCAGAGTAAACTCGGGCCGAGGGCGGCCGAAACCAAGAAGCGTAGCCCATGGTGGATAGCCCGGTGCGAGCCAACATCTTTAGGCCAGAGCTGCTTCTAATCCTCCCTAAGCGCCTGATTCTGAAGCTTGTCACTCGACTTCGGCTACACTGGAATCACTCTTTCAATGGAACAACTGTATCCACTCTTGCTGTTGCCCGAATTCCACGAACGAATCTGGGGCACGCCTGATCTGAGCGCGTTCTATCCCTCGCACAAGATTGGGAATGAGCCGATCGGTGAAGTCTGGCTGACAGGCGAAGGCTGCCGCGTTGCGAACGGATCTCTTCAGGGCCGCACGCTCGGTGAGGTCTCGACGCAATTTGGCGAAGAACTGAACGGGACACTGGCGCCTCAGCAACGGTTTCCGCTGTTAGTTAAGATCATTTTTCCCAAAGAAAAGCTATCGGTACAGGTGCACCCTGACGACGAAGGCGCACAGAAAGTTGGATTGCCATGCGGCAAGACGGAGTGCTGGTATGTGCTCGATGCGGCTCCCAGTGCCAAAGTGGCACTGGGATTGAAGCCGGGCACGCGGCTAGCCGAAGTTGAAGCTTCCATCTATCGTAAGAACATGGAGCAACTGCTCAACTGGATTCCCGTGAAGCCGGGGGACATGATTTATGTCGACGCCGGCACCGTTCACGCGATTGGTCCAGATTGTGTCCTGCTCGAGACTCAACAGAACTCCGACACAACTTACCGGCTCTACGATTATGGGCGCCCACGCGAGTTGCATATTGATCGTGGTCTTGAAGCCGTGAAAGAAGTGACGCGCGCGGGAAAGGTCAAGAGCCGAGGCGGCAATGGGCGCGTCGTGCTGATCTCGTCGCCATCGTTCGAAGTCGACAAGATGTTGCTAAAAGACACCAAAACGCTAAGCACGGAAGAAGTGCCTGGACGTTCTTCGCCACACTGCATCATCGGACTTCGCGGCTGCGGGATTATCGAGAGTGATGGCGCACCATCGATTAGTGTTGGGCGTGGCGAAGCGGCTGTTATACCGGCTGCGACCGGCTCATATCGGATCAGGCCCCAGTGGGAATTGGAGTTTGTGCGAGCGGCTGTGCCTGCCGACGCAAGTGAGCCGGAAACCGAGAATCCGGCGCATTTATTTTCGGCGGCTCGCTAAAGTGATCTCTCAATGACAAAAGCCTCAAATTTCTATCCCGTAATCCTCGCTGGAGGCAGTGGCACGCGATTTTGGCCGCGTAGTCGCCGAAAGATGGCCAAACAGGTGCTGAACCTGGACGGCGATCAGTCGATGATTCAGCAAACGGTGGAGCGACTGCTAGCGCTCGCTACCGAGGAGAATTTCTGGGTCATCACGAATGACCACATCTTTGAAGTAATCAGCGGTCAGTTACAGAAGGTGCCGCGAAAGCAGATCGTATCCGAGCCGGTCGCGCGCAACACGGCTCCTGCGATCGGATTAGCTGCGTTCATCCTTGCTCGGCAGAATCCAAACGGTGTGATTGGCATGTTCCCAGCCGATCACGTGATCAACGACGAGAAGACGTTCCACAAGGTGCTGAGCGAAGCCATTGATCTTGCCGCGTCTGGCGAAAACATCGTAGTCATGGGCATCGCCCCGAATCGTCCCGAAACGGGATATGGATACATCGAGGGCGGCGAGAAGCTTGGCGACGGTTTATACCGCGTGCATCGCTTTACGGAAAAGCCTAACCAGCAGCGTGCCGACGAATTCCTCGCGGCGGGCAATTACTACTGGAATAGCGGAATGTTCCTCTGGTCGGCGAAGACGCTGGTCAATGCCATGCGCGAGCACTTATCTGAGACAGCGCCCTATCTCGAAGAGATCGCCGCTGCCTGGGGGACATCCAGGTTTCAATCGGTCTTCGGGCACCTGTACGAGAAGTGCGAAAACATCAGCATCGACTACGCCGTACTCGAACCACGGTCAGCTAAGGGCGAGCACTCTTCAAACCTTTACTGCCTGCGCGCGGATTTTGGATGGAACGATCTTGGATCGTGGACCGCTCTCTTTGAACACCAGCTTTCCAACTCACGCAATGGCGACGGCTCAAACGTGATCGACGCGGAGGATCAGTTTGTCCTCAACGCCGAGGGAAACTACGTGTACTCGCCGAAGAAGTTCGTGGCTGCCGTGGGCGTGAAGAACATTGTAGTTGTCGAGACTGAAGATGCCATCCTCATCACCACTCGCGAGCACTCGCAGGACGTAGGCAAGGTCGTTAAGCATCTCGCCGAAAGGAAGCTTACAAAGCTGATTTAGGACCGTCGACGGCTCTATCTTCGCCCGAAATTCGCTTGTTTCAGTCCCTTGCCCCCGACTCGGCCGACTTGCATCCAAGAACTCTGGACTGTTAAATGCTCGCGTGGTCCCTGCTTCAAGTATCGTCTAAACTACTAGGTCTTTCACACCCTATGCAGCCAATCAAATTTGGAACCGACGGATGGCGTGGAATCATTGCCGACGACTACACATTCGCCAACGTCCGGCGCGCCGCCTCAGCCATTACCAACTACGTCTTGAAGAATGAAGACAGCCGCCGTGGAGTTATGGTCGGCTACGACACTCGATTTGGATCGCGCCTGTTTGCTCAGGCTGTCGCCGAGGTGCTCGCTGCTGCGGGCATCGATGTTCGGCTATCCAACGACTACACACCCACGCCGGCGCTCTCGTTCGGCGTGAAGCATTTCAGCGCAGCGGGCGGAGTGATGATCACTTCGAGCCACAATCCATTCAACTGGAATGGCGTGAAGTACAAGGCGAGTTATGGCGGCTCGGGCCGGCCGGCAATCATGCAGGCCATCGAGGCTGAGCTCGATAAGCCGGTTCCGAAAGGATCCAGGACAGGCACGATCACTGACACTGACTTCAAGCAGCCTTACGTTGATGCAATCAAGAAATTCGCCGACCTCGACAAGATCACGGCTGCGGGCTTCAAGTTCCTGATTGATTCCATGTACGGCTCAGGCCGCAGAGTGCTCTCCGGCATCTTTACCGAGCGCGGGATCAAGCACGTTGAGATCCGCTCTGAAGTGAATCCGCTTTTTCCCGGTATCAATCCGGAACCGATCGAGCCGCACGTGCGCGAAGCGCAGGACGCGGTCGTGCGCGAACGCTGCCACGGAGGATTGATCACCGACGGTGACGCGGATCGCATTGGCGCCGTCGCTGAAGACGGCAGTTACGTCGACGCGCACAAGATTTATTCGATCCTGCTCCGCTGGCTGCTCGAACGAAAGAAATGGTCCGGCGAAGTGGTGCGCGCATTCAACACCACCAAGATGATCGACCGCATCGCCGCTGAGCATGGACGCAAGCTGCACGAATGCGGCATTGGGTTCAAAAACATCTGCGATCTGATGCTGGAACGCGACATTCTGATCGGCGGCGAGGAGTCAGGAGGGATTGGGATCACCCGGCATCTGCCCGAGCGCGACGGCATCCTTAATGCGCTCCTGATAGCAAACGTGATGGCAGAAGAGAAGCGTACGCTGGCCGAGCTGGTGCAGGATCTTCAGAAGAAGTACGGAGAGCACTATTACGCGCGTCTCGACATGCACATCCCGAATGAGCTGAAGGAATCGGCGATCGCGCGGGCTAAGTCCGGAGTGCGAGAGTTGGGGGGGAACAAGGTGTTGCGCGTCGAGACTCTCGACGGCGTGAAATTCTTCCTCGATGCGCCGAAAGGGAAGCCCGGCACGGCGGCGCCGCCCGCGGAAGCATGGTTGCTGTTGCGCGCTTCCGGAACGGAACCATTGCTACGTGTCTACTCTGAGGCCGGATCGCCTGAAATTGTGCAACAGCTACTAAAATCGGCTGAGACCTTCGTCTATCAGGACGAAATGGCGGGGACAGCAGTTCACTAATGTCTGCAACAAACACTGACGCCGCCGGTCACACCCACCCAGGGGCGCATGCCGACACGCCCGAGGCGCGGCAGTATAGCCGCATCCACCGCTGGATTTCTGTTGCGGACACCACTCTGGGAATTGTCTTCCTCGTGGTGCTCCTGGCGACGGGATGGACGGGCGATCTCCGCGATTTCGCTCTGCGCTTTGGACACGATTACTACGGGCTCGCTCTCTTCTTATATGTGCTGTTCCTGACTCTGATCAGCAAAGCCATCAGCCTTCCGCTCGACATCTACAGCTTCCAGCTTGAACATCGCTTCCACCTGTCCAACCAACACGCACCTGCCTGGATTCTCGACGAAATAAAAGGCTGGGCGGTCGGGCTGGTACTCGCGACTTTGTTGGCGCAACTGGTTTATTGGATCATCCGCAGTGCAGCGACTTATTGGTGGCTCATTTCCTGGGTTGCGTTTACGGCTCTTTTCATCGTGTTCGCTCAGCTGGCTCCAGTTGTCCTGTTCCCTATTTTCTACAAATTCGTTCCGCTGGAAGATCAAGAGCTGAGGAATCGATTGGTGAAATTGAGTGAGCGTGCCGGAACTCGGGTGCGCGGGGTTTACGAATGGAAGCTTTCAGAGAAGAGTAAGAAGGCAAATGCCGCGCTTACAGGTTTGGGAAACACCCGCCGGATCATCCTCGCAGACACACTGCTGCAGAACTACTCGCATGATGAGATCGAAGCCGTTCTCGCCCACGAACTCGGACATCATGTGCACCGTCATATATTGAAGAGCATCGTCCTGCAGATGGCCGTTACTTTCGTTGGATTCTGGGCGGCAAGCGAAGTCTTACGCTACGCCACTTATCAATGGCATATGTTCGACCTGCTCTCAGATTTTGCGAACCTGCCGCTGCTCGCACTGGTGTCAGCGGGGCTCTCGCTAATCCTGCTGCCGGCGCTAAACGCGTACTCCCGCTTCAATGAGCGCCAGGCAGATCGTTACTGCTGGCACTCTGTACCCAGCGTGGATCCGTTCATCACAGCGATGGACAAGCTCAGCGCGCAAAACCTGTCCGAGAAGAAGCCCTCGCGCGTGGTTGAAATCCTCTTCCATTCACATCCTGCAGTTTCGCGCCGCATCGCAGCGGCGAAGAGCTTTGCTGCCGCGAAGACCTAGGCAGACCCGCTCGCTGCTGAGTCACGCGGTGTAAACTATCAAATTGCGGTCGCCTTGGTGCGCCGCAGTACACCTTCCTTAAAGGACTCCTCCAATGGCAGCTACCATCGAGACCATTTCTACTATTCCCGCCATTTCCTTGCGCTCACCTCGCGGCGAGTTTCGAAATACTTCCTACGTCGACTTCACGAACCCGGAAAATGCGCGGGCAATGCGCGAGGCGTTGCGTCAGGTATATGCGCAGCTCGGAACCGAATATGACCTTGTGATCGGTGGCAACATGAGCCGCACCAAGGACAAGATCAAATCACTGAATCCCGCAAGACCGTCTGAGGTGGTAGGGATCCACCAGAAAGCCGGCGCCGAACACGTGGAACCCGCGATGCAGGCTGCTCTGCAGACCTTTGAGAGCTGGCGTACGACGTCCTGGGAAGAGCGGGCGTCGTTGCTGCTGAATGCGAGCGCGATCATTCAATCTCGTCGTCTCGAATTCAATGCTTGGATGGTTTATGAGGTGGGCAAGAATTGGGTAGAAGCTGATGCTGACACCGCTGAGACCATCGACTTCCTCGAGTTCTACGCGCGTGAGGCTTTACGCCTGTCGAAGACGCAGACGCCGGTGCAGTTGCCCGGCGAGCATGACGAGTTGCTGTACATTCCCCTCGGCGTGGGCGCAGTGATTCCTCCGTGGAACTTCCCATTCGCCATCATGGCCGGAATGACCTCAGCGGCAATCGTTTGCGGCAATACCGTCATCCTGAAACCATCGAGCGACTCGCCCACAATCGCCGCAAAGTTTTTCGAGGTTCTGCAGGAAGCAGGAATGCCAGATGGAGTTGTGAATTTCTGTCCCGGATCGGGAGCCACCTTCGGCAACGCGCTGGTCGAGCATCCCAAGACTCGTTTTATCGCCTTCACCGGGTCAAAGGAAGTTGGCCTTGACATTCACTCCCGCGCAGCCCAGCCGCGCAAAGGGCAAATCTGGATCAAGCGCACCGTGCTTGAGATGGGCGGCAAGGACTCAATCATCGTACAGGCTGATTGCGATCTGGACTCCGCCGTCGAGGGCGTAGTCGCATCGGCGTTCGGCTTCAACGGACAGAAATGTTCAGCTTGCTCGCGGGCCATCGTCGAGGAGCCCGTCTACGACCTGTTCGTCTCCCGGCTGCGCGACCGCGTGAATCAGCTGTCGCAAGGTGATCCTGCGGAGAACAAGAACACCGGGCCGGTCGTCAACGAGGGCGCGATGAAGTCGATTCTTGACTACATCGAGATCGGCAAGAAGGAAGGTCGCCTCGTCAGTGGCGGAGGGCGCGTGACCGAACAAGGTGACGGATACTACGTTCAGCCGACAGTCATCGCCGACGTGGCGCCAAATGCACGCATTTCTCAGGAGGAGATCTTCGGTCCTGTGCTGGCGGTAATCAGAGCAAAGGATTTCGAGGATTCGCTCGCCATTGCAAACAACACTGAATATGGCCTGACCGGCGCGATTTTTACTTCCTCGCCCGAGAAGATCGAACGCGCAAAGCGCGATTTCCACGTTGGGAATCTATATATCAATCGCAAGTGCACCGGAGCCATGGTGGGCGCCCATCCCTTCGGCGGATTCAACATGTCAGGTACCGACTCCAAGGCCGGCGGTCCTGATTACCTTTATCTATTTACGCAGGCAAAATCTGCGGCACAGAAGGTGACTCGTTAATGAGGAACCGCATGGAACGCCCTCTGTCGGAAGTTGATCCGGATGTCTTTGCGGCTATCGAGAACGAGCAGCGCCGCCAGCATGAGGGCTTGGAGCTGATTGCGTCGGAGAACTTCGTTAGTGAAGCGGTGTTGGAAGCAGCGGGGAGCGTATTCACGAACAAGTACGCCGAAGGCTATCCGGGCAAGCGCTACTACGGCGGATGCGAGTTCACAGATGTAATCGAAAACCTGGCCCGCGACCGGGCCAGGCAGCTCTTTCACGCAGAACACGTAAATGTCCAGCCGCACTCGGGATCCCAGGCTAACGCCGCGGCATATTCATCCGTGCTGCAACCTGGCGATACCATTTTGGGACTAGACTTGGCGCACGGTGGCCACCTTACTCACGGCCACAAGCTGAATTTCTCCGGGAAGCTGTACAAGGTTGTTTCGTACGGCGTGCGCAAGGATACCGAGACCATCGACTATGACGACCTTGAGCGGATCGCGATACGCGAAAGGCCGAAGGTTATTGTTGGAGGCGGCAGTGCGTATCCTCGCATCTTCGATTTTGAGCGCATGCGCGCTATCGCCGACGCTTGCGGAGCGCTACTGCTGATCGACATGGCGCACTTTGCCGGACTTGTTGCGGGGGGCGTACATCCTTCGCCGGTTCCTCACGCACAGTTCGTGACTACTACGACGCACAAGACGCTCCGCGGTCCTCGCGCGGGTATGATCCTCTGCAAACAGGAGTACGCGGCGGCGGTTGATAAGAATGTCTTCCCGGGACATCAGGGTGGACCGCTTGTGCACATCATCGCGGCGAAGGCGGTGGCTTTCAAAGAGGCGCTGGAGCCAGCCTTTGCCGACTACGCGGGTCAGATCGTAGCCAATGCGAAAATCCTGGCAGAAACCTTAAAGGACTCAGGTTTCCGCATTATCTCGGGTGGAACTGATACTCACCTCATGCTCGTGGATGTTTTTGCAAGGGGGATGCTTGGCAGTGAAGCGGAAACCGCACTAGGCAAGGCGGGCATTACCGTGAACAAAAATGCGATCCCGTTCGATACGAATCCTCCGCTCAAGCCGAGCGGGATCCGAATTGGAACACCTGCAGTCACGACGCGTGGGATGAAGGAAGCAGAGATGCAGGAAATCGGCCACTGGATCGCCGAAGCGCTTGAGCGTCGTGCAGACGACAAAGCCCTCAATCGTATCCGCAACCAGGTGTTCGAATTCGCAGAGCGCTTCCCGCTGTATGCAGAGCGGAGGGCGCGCAGCGGCGTAGTGATGGCGAGATAGGCCAACGCGGATAAACCAGCAGTGCAGTCTTATGAGCTTGGCTTCTCCTGCGGACTACTATTCCACGATTCCAGCGCAAGCTTCCAAGAACCATTCACCTGCTTCCGCAGGATCAAGGTGATCTTTCCCTTGTTTTTGACTGGCTCAGGTCGATCAGGCACCGATATCGTCTGTGTGTTGATGCCCCATTCATAAGCGACCTCTCCGATGATGCTTGTCCCCTGCCAACTGACGTTACACTGAAGCACCTTCACGCCTTTCATCTTTTCGCCGAGACCGGCAAGCCATCGCGAAATCTCGGGCTTACCTACCATGGGATCCATGCCAGGCAACAGATCGACTCCATCGTCGGCCCACAACTGCGCCACTGCATCATGATTCATGCTTCGGCAAGCCTCAATAAAGGCGCGATTAAAGTCGTCGATCCCCTGCCTGCTGTCCTGCTTCGAGCTACTCTGGCCTGGATCGTTTGCGGTGGGCCTGCACTGAGCGACGGCAGGGTTTCCTAGAGCCATAAGAGCCGCAAGCATAAGAAAACCAAGGAAGAGGGCTAAAAGAAATTTGAATTTCATCGCCCGAGGAATGTAGCACCTGATTCAGGTACTCGCAAAATTCTAGAGTGGCTAGCCTTCCTTAGGCTCGAATTGCGCTTCTAAACAAAGGTTCGCTCCTGAATATGTGGAGTTGTGTCATGTTGGGCCCCCGCTATCAGTCCACCCTAACAACCGCAATGTCAGTAGCTCTACTGCTTACCTTGCTTTTTGCGAACGCAAACACCGGCGCCACCGATATTTTGAGCGCACCCACCGGGCGGCCGGACATCACGACCTTGGTAAAGCGAATCATCGAAGCGCAGTTAGACAACCACGCCAATGCGAAGCCCTACTCCGTCACACGTGAATACAAGGTCTTTGTTGCGGACAGCAATCAACCACGCACCAAAGTTCGTGCTCAGGTAAATTTTCTGCCTCCAAACGTGAAGAGCTATGACATTGATCAGAGCACGGGCGGAATGGGCGAGAAGGTTGTTCGCCGCATCCTCGATCACGAGGTTGACGCGACGCGCGATCCTAAGACGATGATGGTCAACGACAGCAATTACGATTTCGCCCTCGCCAGTGAGGGAGTCACCGGTGGGCGCTCCTGCTACAAGCTCGAAATCACACCCAGGCACGAACGCAAGGATTTGCTGCAGGCCACCATATGGGTAGACAAAGATTCATATCGCATCCTGCGGATAGAAGGTGAGCCCGCAAAGAGTCCTTCATTCTGGGTAAAGGACGTTCACGTAATAATCGAGTTTGCAGAAATTGCCGGCATGTGGCTGCAAACCGGAACCCAGGCGATGGCCCACCTGCGATTCGGAGGGGAATACAGAATCGTCTCTCACGACCTGGATTACGCTGTTTCCCAAACGATAGCCGCGAGTGCCGCTCAGCCTCGAATCCACCGCAGACACTCTTCGGCCATCATGGCTGTGGACATGAGGTAGAAAACGCGGTTCTTACTTCGGCCTGACAACCACGATCCTTGGCCTAAAGCTCACCGAGATTTGATTTGCATCTGTCGGGCCTCCGGCTGCAGTGAGATCAATACGATGCACGAACGGCCCTGTGCTGCCGTTTTCCGCAGTTCCTACATAGAGCGAGTGTGAGTCCTGAGTAAGTCCGCCTGAGAACAGCGTTCCACCCGGATTTACTAGGGCAATGACTCCAGTACTGCCATCCGCGAAGTGATAGAAGGGAACTCCGGTTGCCGCACTGCCACCGCTGTATGCGGTGAGGAAAGCGTTCGAATCATCGGCTGCAACAGCAATGCTTGTGGGCGTTCCCACGAACGCTGGAAGGGCTGCATTGCGAACACTGTTAGTGACAACCGGTGGACACCCGTTACTGTTGTTGACGGTATAGCTGAGGTCCGTCCAGCCTGCCGATCCGACGCCGACCATGTGCGTACCATCCGGCGTGGGCTTGAGGACATTTGCGACGCCGGCGCCTGGTATTAGCGAATCATTGCACGCAGCGATTCCCAGAATGGAGCCACCACCAAGAAAAGCCGCAGCTCCCTGTGGCGTGAAGGCAACGCCATCGGCCGCGCCGCTGAGAGTCTTCAGACCAGTCGATGGTGAATACTCATACAGCGCCGAGCCGCTGGTGAAGTAGGCCTTGCTGTTGTCACTATTAAAATCTGCTCCGGTCACTCCCGCCAAATCGAAAGTCTGGGCAGCGTTTGCGCTGGAATCGAAGACGAACACTTTTCCGGCGGAAGTATCGGACACTACAACTTTGCGCCCGTCATTCGACACCGCCAGGACCACCCCTGTAATCCCGCTCGCCGTCGCTGTAACCGCATTAGTACCCGGATCGAAGACTAACATCCCGACCGAGCTGCCGATGTAGGCTGTACTCCCGGCGCGATTGAACACCATCGAGTTTGGAGACCCACTCAGCGTAATCGCCGTACCGGCGGTATTGGCGGCACTGTCGATAGGGATTAGTGAAGTGTTTGCTGTACCGTCAGGCTTGTCACTCCCGGTTACGTAAATCGTGGTCGCGGTCGTGCCCGTAACCGTCCCGATGACGGGATTACTGTAGATAGCGAGTCCGGCGCCTGTGCCATTGAAGTTCACATTGGGCCCGGACGCCTGATTACAGCCTTGCGGCACACACGAAGCGACGAACGTTGTTACGCCCGCGCCTGGCGTTGTGACTGCCCCAGCGCTCGTAATCGCAGCTGTACTGGGAACATAGCTCGAAAAAGTAAGTTGCGCGCCGGTTATTGGCCGGCCGAGGATGTCGGTGACGTCAGCTGCAAGAGTTTCTGCCGTCCCCGTGGCGACATTGAAGCTAGTGTCAGTTACGCCAGTGAGGTGCAGCGAGATTGTCTTCGGAGGACACGCGACCACGACTGCAGGAGTTCCGTTGGTGTTAGCGACCGAGGCTACGACTGTCGTCGCACCGGGCTGCCGCGATATAACTACGCCGTTCTGGTCAACGGTAGCGATCGCACCAGAGGCTGTGCTCCAGGTAAGTGGACCAACATTCGCTGTTATATCGACAGGTTGTGGATTACCAGGCTGATTAGTGAAGACCCTCGCCGTGAACTGCTCCGTCTGATTCTGAGAGACGCAAACTGGAGGATTGCCAGGGCCCGAGACCACAATATTGTCCACATGTTTGTGAACGTACACCGGCACAGTTGTGCTGAGTCCAGCGGCACTCACGGTGATATTGACCATCTGATCGGGCAAAGGGTTACCACTGCTATCTTTGATCTGGCAGACGATATTGTTGGCATCGAATACCCCCGCGCAGATTATGCCTGCCGAGGTCACGGTCACAAGACTGGGGTTCGCGGAGGTGTAGGTGACCGTTGGGGTCGGCGTAATCGCCGTGCCGCTGGAGTTCTCAACCGCCGCGCTCACAGTGGCTACATCCCCATGAGTGAGCGAAAAACTGCTCGGAGTTGCGGTAATCGTTGTCGGAGTATTGGTATTTGTCGAGCTACTACTTCCACCACCACAAGCTGCCAGTACCGCGGCTGCTCCACAAACCAGGAGCAAACGGGTCACCAGAAAAAGACGCATGTAACCTCCCCGCTGCCTCGGTCACTCTGGCCTGAACAGCGCGTACCGAGGGATAAAAATCAGCGGAAGCAATGAAAAATACTGAAATTAAATGAACCATACAGTTTAGAGTCGCCAACCCCAGCGGAGCAAGCGACATGAGTGCGGTGTAGTTGCAGTGGCGCAACTATGTGGACACATCGAGTCTGGGGTAGACCTCTTAACGGTAATCTCAAGCCAAATTCGTTGCTCGAAAATGCGTGCTACACTCCGCCTATCCCATGTTGAAACTGGTCTGCCGCTGGCTGCTGGCGTTGAACGTTGGTTTGCTCGCCGCTGTGCACGCTGCAGGTCAGGACTTCATCTTCGGAGTCAACCAACTTTCCGCTCAAATCAGCCAGACGCTCGTGCCCACCTCTGCCAGCGTATCGGTCATCAACCGCTCTTCTCTCGATGACACGGCCGTTTCTTCAATTCAGTCTGGTGTTCTGCAGGCATTGCAGTCACGGGGATGGAAAATCGGGAAACCGGAAGCTAGCGAAGTCACGATTGCAATTACGCTGGGCGAGAGTTATCGCAACTACGTCTGGACGGCCGAGATCGTCAAAGCGAGGGCACGACAGGTACGAATAGTCGAATTGGTGAAGACCTCTGTCGGGCAGCCGCAAATAAATGATCGCATCACGATTTCGCACTACCTCCTTATGTCGTCGGAGAGTCCGCTGGTGGATGTCACGCTTCCTGAAGGAAAGATCGGGGAAGGCGCTCATCTATTAACGCTTACCTCGCAGACCGTGCAGCTTTTTCAACTTCAGTCTGCGCAGTGGCGTCTTGTACAGACGCAGCCGCTGCGACAGAAACCACTTCCAAGCCGTGACATGCGGGGACGAATCGCGCCAGCCCAGGGCGGCAGCTTCGATGCCTATCTTCCGGCTGTCCATTGCACAGGAACGGTAAGTAGCACACTGAGCATGGGATGTCGTGAAAGCGACGATCCCTGGCCGCTTACTGACGACCGCCAGTCGCTGGCCTTCTACGCTCCGAGTCGCAACTACTTCAATGGCGTCCTCTCCTCCCCAAATGGGCAGAGCGGTACTGTGAATGCATTTTTCTCAGCTGCAGTTATGACCGACAAAGTTGTCTTCGCCAATGTAGACGGCAAGGCATCAATGGCGCAGGCAGGCCGATCAGCACCAGTCGCGGAAAGATGGGGAAGCGCAATCGCCGCGATTCAAAGTTCGTGCCACACTGACCTGGTGTTGGCCAGCGGAGCGGGTGACTTCCAACAAGCTGACTCGCTGTCGGCCTTCGAACTGTCCAACTCGGAATTCAAGCTGGTGTCGGAGTCAATGCCCTTCGCAGGACCGGTGCTGAGTTTGAAGACCGCTGCGGACCGTCAACAAGCCATCGCGATCGTCGCAACTTTGTCCGGACGTTATGAAGCGCACCTTATCACTGCTCGCTGCGGCACTTAGTCTCGCGCCCTTTACCTGGGCGGCAACCCGTCCGCGCTTCGGCGGCACGCTGCGCGTGGAGACGCGGGGAGCGATCAGCTCCTTCGACATTACCGAAGACTCAAACGCGGCCCGTGCCTTTGTCCGCGATCTTATCCTCAGCAACGTTTGTGACCGGCTGATAACGCTGAATGCCGATGGCGACCCGCAGCCTTCGCTGGCGGCCTCGTGGCGATCAGAGCGCGACGGACGATCCTGGTACTTCGTCCTTCAGGATGGCGTGCGGTTGCAGAACGGCAATGCGCTATCCCCACAGGCGATCGTCACTGCGCTCACTGCTCAGAATCCCGATTGGCAGGCACGGGCAACCGGGAATGAATTGCTGATTCAATCGGACAACCCTGTTCCCAACATCCTTTATCAATTGGCCGAGCCGCATAACTCCATCTGTCTTGCGGGCAACAACGGACAATGGATCGGAAGTGGTCCGTTCCAGATCGGCGACTTTCAAGCCGGACAGCAGCTTGAATTACGTGCCTTTGATGATGCCTGGCAGGGCAGGCCATTTCTCGATCGTGTCCACATTCAAATGGGCAGATCATTTACGGATCAGGCAGCCGATCTCCAGACACAACGAGCCGACGTGGTCGAGAATGATCTGACACAACCACGACCTGCCGGTTCAGGCATAGTAGGCTTCACCGAGCCGGTGGAACTCATCGCGCTTGCCTTTACGCCCAATCATCAAGCGAGCGCAGACCCTGGTGTCCGTGAAGGATTAGCACGCGCTCTCGACCGTAGCTCGATCTACTCGGTCTTGCTGCACAGACAAGGCCAGCCCAGCGCAGCATTGCTACCCGCGTGGATCTCTGGTTACGATCACTTATTCAGAGGCGTACAAGACTTGACGCTGGCGCGGCAATTGCGAAATCCGCTTGGCTCGCTTATGCCGCTATCGCTGGCCTTCGACGCCGGCGACGATCTCGCGAGGCTCGTAGCTGAGCGTCTTTCCTTGAATGCCCAGGCAGCCGGCATCACTCTTCAGCCACGCCCAGAGACTCCGTCCTTTCGCGGATTCAACGCGGATGTGAGACTCGTTCGCCTTCGTTTGGAGTCGCCCAATGCCGGAGCGGCGCTCACCAGAATCGGGAACACTCTCAACCTGGCAGCTCTGCAGAAAGCTCAAACAGCCGCAACGGCCGACGCAACATATGCAGTCGAAAGCGACGCTCTGAAGGATTTTTCGACAATTCCGATCGCTCACCTCCCGGAAGCCTTCAGCCACGCTCCGACCGTTCATGATTGGTCGATAACGCGCTGGGGAGAGATAAAGCTCGCCGACCTCTGGATCGAGGCAGGGAAATGAGCCTGCGCACGCGGCTTCTGCTGAGCTTCGGTGGAATCGTCGCGATCACGGTTGCGTTGGTCACATACGCCGGGTTCGTAGGAGCAGGAAGAGTATTTGAAAGGCTCGACGATCAACGAACAGCGGCAGTCGCCCAACAATTTGAGCGTGAATATAAGCTGCAGGGGGAGGCTCTGGCGCTTCGGGCAAGTGCGATTTCGCGCTCTCAGTCTTTGCGCAACATGGCCCTCGTGCTCAGCGCCCCGGGCGGAGATCCCGCGGGATATGTGAATCTCGCATCCTTGCTGGCAACCGAGCAACAGCTCGATTACCTTGAGATCCTCTCGCAGGACGGAACCATCATCTCCTCAGCGCAGTGGCCTGCGCGCTTCGGTGTGAACCTGCCCTGGGTGGCGGATGTCCCAGATTGGAACAGCCAGCCTGCTTTTCTGCAGTATGAAGAAACGCCTGAAGGTAAAGAACTCGCGTTCGTATCTGTTCGAGAGGTTAGTGGGACTGGTCAGAACTTCTTTGTAGTTGCGGGACGGCGGATTGATTCTAATTTCCTGAAGAGCCTTGCTCCGCCGGACGGTACTCGTCTTCTCCTGTGGCAGCCCTCGAGCAGTACGGCGGAGCTGGAAGATGCCGAGGGAACAATAAGCATGCCTGCGGAACTCAAACCCATGCTCGAAGAATCGCTGCAGGAAAGAAAGAAAGGGCGGCCGCGGCTCGTGCACTTGGATGACAGCGCAAGTGACGTTTATATGGCCCACGTAATTCTTCGCCCAGGACGCGATTCAAACAAGCTGCTCGCCATCCTTGTAGTTGCCAGCAGCCGCAAGGAACTTCACGAACTTCAAAGTAGGATTCGGAATATCGGCTTGCTCGTCGGGGTGGGCGGAATCCTGCTAAGTATTCTTGCCAGCAGATGGTCCGCAGCCCGCATCAGCCGTCCGATCGAACAACTTTCGTCGGCAGCCCAAGATGTAGCCGCCGGAAATTGGGAGCGCAAGGTCGACGCAACTTCCGCAAACAATAAGGACGACGTTTCACAGCTCGTCGCATCGTTCAATCAGATGACTGATGAGTTGCTCCGGCAGCGCGATCGCGCACTTCAGGCTGAGCGCGTGGCTGCATGGCGTGAATTGGCCCGGCGCCTGGCGCATGAACTCAAGAACCCGATGTTTCCACTTCAGATTACGATTGAGAATCTGATGAAAGCGCACCAGCAGAAGTCGCCTGAGTTTGAGGAAATTTTCGCGGAGAGCACCTCCACATTGCTGGCAGAACTCACCAATTTGAAGAAGATCGTCGGCCGCTTCAGTGACTTCTCGAAAATGCCCATGCCCCAGTTGCAGACGGTGAACGTAAATCAAATTCTCGAGGACGTCGCGAAACTGCTCGCACCGCAGGTAGCTTCGGCGGGCAAGCCCATCAAAATGGAAACCGACTTGACCTCAGGCGATGCCAAGATCTCTGCGGATCCCGAGCTTCTGCGGCGCGTGTTTGAGAATCTGGTATTGAACGCGATCGATGCCATGCCCGACGGAGGCATCTTGCGGATGGCCACTACAACTGCTGACGGCGGCGTGGTCGTCGAAATCTCCGATACAGGCGCCGGAATGGACGCGGAAGAAGCGAGCCGAATTTTCACTCCTTATTACACGACCAAGCAACATGGCACCGGATTGGGCCTTGCCATCGTGCAGTCGGTGATCAGTGACCACGACGCGAGGATTTCCGTAGCCAGCCGTCCGGGAGAAGGGTCGACATTCCGCATGGAATTTCAACGTCGCCCCACGATGCAGACCTCTGATGCGGCAATCGGGAGAGTATAGGCGTGGCGAAGGCACATCTGCTGATCATCGACGACGAGCCGAACACGCTTGCATCGCTTTCACGCGCTTTTCGTCTTGCCGGACATGAAGCAACTGTCTGCGATCAGCCTTCGCGCGCCCTCGAACTCATCAAGAGTCAGACCTTCGATCTCATTCTTTCCGACGTTGTCATGCCAGGGAAAGACGGCATCGCGCTGCTGGAGGAAATCAAGGCGCTTGGCGTTGCAACTCCGGTAGTCATGATGTCGGGACAAGCCCACGTGCAGATGGCCGTGCGAGCCACCAAGCTCGGCGCAATCGACTTCCTGGAGAAGCCCATCTCCACGGACAAGCTCCTGCTGACCCTGGAAAACTCCATGCGCCTCACGCGTCTCGAACGCGAGAACTGTGAGCTGCGAGGAACGCTGGGCAAACACGAACTGGTGTGGCGAGGCGACGTAATGTCGCGCCTGATGGCGCAAATCGAGCGTGTCGCAGCGAGCGAGACTCGAGTCTGCATTCTCGGAGAGACGGGTACCGGCAAAGAGCTGGTCGCACGCACACTGCATCGAAAGAGTCCACGCGCTTCAGAGCCGTTCATTACACTGAATTGCGCCGCGGTACCTGCCGAGTTGATCGAGAGTGAACTCTTCGGACACGAAAAGGGATCGTTCACCGGCGCAGCCGCCCGTCATGTCGGAAAGTTCGAACAGGCCAACGGAGGGACGCTCTTTCTCGACGAAATCGGCGACATGCCGCTGACCATGCAGGCCAAGCTGCTACGAGTCCTCGAAGAAGGAGAGGTTGAAAGGATCGGCGGCAGCGGCACGGTGAAAGTTGACGTCCGAGTCATCGTGGCAACTCATCGCGATCTCGCAGAACAAGTGCGCGAAAACAAATTCCGTCAGGACCTATTCCACCGCATTTACGTGTTTCCGATCACTCTGCCCCCGCTACGGGAACGCCGTGACGACATTCCCGTCTTGATCGTACATTTCCAAAATCAGATCAACCGCCAGAACAATTGGAAGCCAGCCGAGTTCACCCCCGATGCCATCGCCGAGTTACAGCGGTACTCCTGGCCGGGAAACGTTCGCGAGCTGCGCAACATGATCGAGCGTTTGCTGCTTCTGGCTACCAATAACGTCGTTGACCAGGCAACGGTGAGAATAGCACTACCCGCTTCAGAGCCGAGTCGGGCAGGAACATCTGCGCCCGATGGTCACGGCACTCTCTCCGAGCGAATGGACAAAGTCGAGAGGAGCATCATTCTCGCCGAGCTCGACCGCCAGCAGCATCACATCACCAATACGGCAAAGGCGCTCGGAGTCGAGCGCAGCCACCTTTATAAGAAGTGTCAGCAGTTAGGAATTGACCTGGCAAAGGAGAAGAAGGGCCAGGGATAACCAGCACTCAGCCGTCAGCACTCAGCATTCAGCCAATAAACTTTGTTGGAGCCCCTTCGTATGCTTTGCCCAAAAACGTGGGCTGAGTGCTGAATGCGGAGTGCCGATTTTCTCGTAATCATCCTTCGAGTACCACATTGAACCAAACCAGCAACTAACTTAGTAATTACAATTTCATCGACTGCACTAAACCCGGTGCTATGTTGTAGTTGCTCTGTCGAATTCCGTCACTTCGTCTGTGGTGGATCACAATTCGAAACTCTTCCGCCTCTTTGGCGTCCTGAGAACGATCGCCGACGTGGGGCCCGTTGCAACAGCGGACCACGAATTCTCGGATGCTGCCCGGCAGATTCTTGAGCGCATCCTGCGTGCCTTTGAGGCCGACCAGGGCGCGCTCTTGCTTCTGGATGGCAGCGCCGCAAAGCTCACTTGTGTAGCTGCTATTGGATTTCCCGGGCTCAGCACAAATTCTGTGTTGCCGCTCGTCGGTGTTCCGCAACATCACTGGAACCAGACACGAGCGCCTCGGCTAACCAACCGCCAACAGGATATCCAGGAACTCTTCGGCTCCTCCCAAGCTCCTTTCCTCAATTCAATCAAGTGCTTCGCGCCTTTACGTGTAAGTACCGGTCCGGTGGGAGCTGTAGTTCTTGGTGCCCGACAAGCACAAGAAGCATATGGCACGGCCGACCTGGAAGCGCTGGAGATGCTGGCTCCTCACGTCGCGCTGATGCTGCACAATCACTCGCTGGCCGAATCATTACGGCATCAGATCGCCGACAATTTGCGGCTCTTGAGTTCGCTTCATCATTCCTATGACGATGCGCTCGAGGCATTCGCGACCACGATCGACTCAAAAGACACTCATCTGCGCGGACACTCGGTCCACGTAGCGCGCTTCTCTGCCGGAATCGCGACCACTTTGGGCATGAATGAAGACGAAGTCGCTGGAATTCGCGCCGCTGCCCATCTGCACGACATTGGCAAGGTCACCGTGGACAAACAGTTCTTTGCCAAGGCTTCCACGCTGCGTCCTGAGGAGTTTCGCGCCATCGCCGATCACACCGTGATGGGACACCAGATCGTCTCATCGGCCCGTTTTCCCTGGCCACAGGTTCCGGAGGTGGTCCGCTGGCATCACGAACGCGCTGACGGCTCCGGTTACCCGGACCGCTTGCACAACGATGAGCTTCCGCTTTCGGTACGCATCGTCGCCGTCGCCGACACGTTTGACGCGATGACCAGCGATCGTCCGTATCGACAGTCGAATTCAGTGATGAGCGTGTGCCACGAACTGGTAAGGCTGTCTCCCTCGAAGTTCGATTCGAGCGTAGTGCAGGCACTGCTGGTACACCTGCGGCGCGATCTGGAGAACAAGAGCGCCACGCGATTACTGCCACAGCAAAAGATGGCACAGGTCGCGGTCGGAGACATCGACAGGCTTTCTTGCGATCTGGTAGGACGACTTACTGGGCACCGAGTTTATTCCGCGTGAAATTCTGCATTCCTGTTTTCAGAGATTGAGTTGAGAAGAAAGATCGACCGCGAACTGGGGAACTCGCACCTTGTACTCAATTGAAGAGATTTGCGATGCGATGATCACTGCAGGATCGGCCGCCGCCCTTTGCCGCAGCGAACAGGATTTTCTTCTCTGTGCGCTGCAGGCTGCGGGGGAGTTGCTGGAAGTGAGCTGCGTGGTCTTCTATGCGGTAGCCACTTCTCCCTTCGGTCATCTCAGCACTCTGCGCGTCAACCAGCGTGCAGGCAGCGATCTCGATACTCCTGAAAGCCTTCCAACCACCTTCAGTGACTACTTGCGCCGTCAGTCGCGACGCATCATTGTCTCCGGCGAGTGGGACGCGCTCAGCACGCTTCTGCCATCATTCGATTTCTCCTGCTGCGCGTCGCTGTGGCTCTCCCTCGGCAACGAAGATCATGCTTTTGGGACGCTGGCCTTTTTCGATCATGCCTCGCGCCGCTTCGACCGCACTCAGCAAAAGATCGCGGAACTTACCGCACACGTGATCCGCCTGGGCCTGGAATCGCAGACTGGACGTCAAACACTGTACGGCAGCGAGGCCGCCAATTATCGCGAGTTCTCGAAACTGGTTGGTGGCGTAGCCAGAGACCTCATCAACCCGCTCACCGCAATCTTTGGCTATATCGAGTTGCTGAAGGCAGAATCTGTGGAACCACGATCTGCGCATCTGGTTACGCGCATGGAAGAACAAATCGAAAAGGCGCGAAAGGTGATCGCGACCTTCTCATCCGGGTCGGAGAAACAAAAGCTACATGCTGCCGAAACTGCATCCGTTTCACGCGCAGAGCTGGAACGGCCAATCACCCCTTCAAAGCCAAAAACGGAGACGGTGGCCGACGCGCCGATGTGGCAGCCAACAGCGCACGAGGACAACACGGGAACGCGCATTCTTGTCGTACAACGCAGTGAAGCAGTGCTCGAGTTCCAACGCTCTGTTCTAAGTGCCCTGGGTGCCGAAGTAATCCCCGCGCTCTCGGCCAGCGACGCGCTCGACCACCTTCGAACCACAAGGATGGACGCCATTGTTCTGGACGATGAACTCGAAGAACCTCTTTCCAGCAAGCGCCTGGTGTGGTGGGTGCGGGAAAATCGGCCTGAACTCGCCGAGCGAATGCTCCTCACCGTGTCACGTAAGCCAAGCCGCGAAACCCGCGAGATCCTCGAAGTCGCCATGCTCCCGCATGTCACCAAACCACTGGAAGTCCTGGAGCTTTACTCCCGCGCTCAGCAAGTGTTACATGCGGGTCGGAATCCCCATCTGCTTCAGTAAGACCGAGTACTCAAAAAGAATTTGTGGCACAGCCGCCCAGAGTGTGCCACAAAGGACATCCGCTTTGAGTTCCGCTCACGCGACCGATGCAACTGCCATGTCAGAACGCTCGACTAGCATCCGTACTTTGTGTCTCCATGCAAACACCAGCAACGTCCCGATAATCGCGAGCGATACCGCCAAGCCTGTCCACACACCAACCGCTCCAAATCCTCGTCCAAATCCCAGGTAATAACCCAACGGCAAACCAATTACCCAATACGCAACAAACGAGCTGAACATTGGAATGCGAGTCTCGCCCGCCCCGCGCAAGGCGCCAGTGGCCACGGTCTGCAATCCGTCGAACAACTGAAATGCTGCGGCCACGATGAACAACATCACACCAACCCGCATGACCTGCGGATCAGGCGTGAAGGCGCGCACAATCAATCTGGGCGCCAACACCAGCACCAACGCCGCTAGACTCATGAATCCCGCTCCCATCGAGATCGCCGCCCATCCCGCTCGCCCCGCTGCCGCAGGATCGCGACGCCCAATGGCCTGCCCAACGCGCACGGCCGCAGCGGAACAAATTCCCAACGGCACCATGTATGTAAGACTCGCGCAGTTGAGCGCAATTTGATGGGCTGCGACGGACGCAGCGTCCAATCGTGCAATGAGTGCCGTCGCCGTTGCAAACACACCGATCTCGAAAAACATCTGCACCGCTGCCGGCAACCCAATGCGCACGAGCTCAGCGATTCGTGCAAAGTCAGGACCCAAAGGACGATCTAAGAGGGGGAGCTCATGTCGGCGGTGCTGCCACACTACGACGCCAAACAAGACTGCCGCCATGTACGTTCGCGAAATACAAGTTGACCACCCTGATCCTGCAACACCAAATGCCGGCGAGCCCAGATGTCCGTAAATCAGAATCCAATCCCCCACCAGGTTCACAACGTTGGCCGAGATCAGGGCAAATGTCACAGGCTTCACGAGATCCACCGCTTGCAGGTAGCGACGGAATGTGAAGTACAGCAGCAATGGCAGCGTGCTCCAGTTCATTGCGCTCAAAAACGGCAAAGCCTGTGCAAGCACTCCCGGATTCACTCCTATTCCAGGAAGCATGCGACCGATAGCCCACACCAGGAACATCGACGCAGGCGCGAGCGGCGCCACAATGTACAACGCATTGAGCAACGAGTGATTTGCGTCTGCCAGATTCCCAGCACCGAATGATTGCGACACCTTGGTGTCGAGCGAAAACAGGATGCTGCCGCCAAACATCGCAGCCGTGTAGAAGATCACTCCGCCAAGACTGACTCCACCAATCGCCTCGGCGCTGTTGGACATGTGGCCCACCATGATGGTGTCCACCAGTCCCATAGCCATCCATCCGATCTCTGCCAGGACCAGCGGCCACGCCAGCGTGAACACGCTGCGGATCTCCGACTTTACGTCCTCTACGAATTTTCTAACCATAACGATCTATCCGAACTGATTCAGCACCAGGGGGTCCGCTTCAAAAGCAAGACAGACTTTAATCCTGCAGCGCTAATTGTGTTGACTTGTGAACGAGGACAAGTCCTCGCTGAGTAAGGTAGGGGCCGGTCTGGGATGGAAGTTCAGTACATCGGAATTCTGCTTGTTTCTTCTCTACTTTACAGAAAACAGTCGCGCCAGTCCAAATGCCGCAGCAGCCGCCAGACCGCCTGTAAACGTAGTCTGCAGCGCGCTTCGCACCGGAGATATGCCGGCCACTCGTCCCTTAATGAAACCGAATACCGCCAAGGCCACGATCGTAATCAGCACGGACCAGCTAAGCGCCGAATAGACGTCATGCAGAGCAATATATGGTGCAAGCGGAATGAGGCCTCCGACGATGTACGACGCCGCGATCGTCGCCGCGCTGTTTCTCGCCCGCTGTGGCTCCGGCTTTTCCAAGCCAAGTTCGAAACGCATCATGAAGTCGACCCAGGCCTCCGGCTTCCGCTTCAGGGCATCGAGTACCGGAGTGCTTTCCTCCTGACTAACGCCATAAGTGTCGAATATTTCAAAGATCTCCCGCTCTTCATCCTGGACGCGCTCCACAATCTCGCGCTGTTCGCGCCTGCGCTCGCTGTCATAGTGCTGAGCATCCCCCTTCGCCGCCAAATATCCGCCAAGTCCCATAGCGATCGAGCCGGCCGCAATCTCCGCCGACCCTGCAAGCACAATCAACCGCGTCACGCTCACAGCGCCAGTCAACCCGGCAGCGAGCGCGAAAGGCACCGTCAAACCATCGGCCATGCCGATCACGATGTCGCGTACCAGGTTCCCAGCAGAAAAGTGCCGCTCCACATGCACAACATCCGAATGTTGATGCGTCATGCGAATAAGACTAGCTGAATCCCCCAACTCTGCCGAGTAAGTACACAGTGACGCAAACATCGGCGTGGACGTGGATCCGGGCGCCTCGCCCGGGTTTTTCGCCTAAGCCTCTAAGAGCGAAGCATCAAAACGCGCCAAGCCCTTTTCCACAGTGACCAACGGATGAAACCTTGACTCCATTCCGCCGCAACGGAAACGGATCCCGAGACAAAGAGCGACGGTCTCATACCTCGATCCCATGGCCAGGCAGAAACGAGCCTAGAGCTAATCGGTCGTTCTAAAAAGCAGACCTCCCCCAACATTTCCACAAGCTGAAAATCTTCAAGCAAGACGGGCGTTCCAGGCTAGGGATATCGCTGCCGGATTCTTACAGTTCGATCGAGTTCGTCGACTACTTCGAGCACCTTTAGCCGCAGATCGCGATCGATGTCGTTCGTTTTCAGCCACTCGTGAACTTCAGCATCGGCCGCTGGCGATTGTTGTCCACCGATGAATGCGCCCAGCCAGGCGAGGACAAAGAAGATCTTGCGCTCGCGTTTCACTTGCGGCAGTGCTTCTAGGGCAGGCTTCAGGTACGGCGAGGTAAGCTCAGACTGATTCCAGAAATTGAACGCACCCAGACTCTGCTCAACCCAATCCTCCGGGCGGCCCGCATTGTGCAGATAGTCATCGAAATACTTCTTCTTCGCCGCCGCGTCAGGACGCGCAGCTTCGGCGACGAACGCGTACTTCAATCCGTCGCCGGTATGGTCGCGCTCCTTCTCTGCGGAAAAGACTGGTTCTGCATCAGCGTCCGAAAGCGCGATTAAAGAGCTCACGATATTCCAGCGGTCGAGCGCCCGAAGTTGTACACCGGGAACCTGGCTCGATCCGGAGAGAAGTTGCTTCAACCCGTTTCGTCCTGATGGTGTTTCAGCCGCGGCGCGAAAGAAGCGGAACCATATGATCCGCATTCCCTGATCCTGCGCATGCTGCATATTGTCCGTGGCCATAGTTTCGAAACTGGCAACGAATTCCGCGCGCATTTGTTTGCCCACGTAACGATGCAACGCAGTCACAGTATGACCAGTGAGCGATTGGGTTAAGGACTCGTCCTGTTCGGCGGGAAGGAAGTGGCGAGTCAGCGACAGGTAGTCCCAAGGTGCCATCTGGACCTCTCGCACCGAGTCCCATAAGGATCCCCAGAGTGTGGTCCGCTCGAAAAGATCGTGGATGCTCCCAATTTGGTTCTCAATGATTCGGCGGCTCTCTGGATCAAGCAGGAACCTTCCGTAGGCGTAGTCCTCATCGTTAGCAAAAACGAATGTCGGGCAAGCCTTGCCTGAGGCGTCCGGGATCTCCGCCTTCTCTTTACTGAGTTCCGCCCGGAGCCGCACGGGCGGACCATTGGCGTAACTCAGCAGAATTTGAGTCGCAATCGGCCAGACGCCACCTTCATTCAACACATTGTGCTGAGCAATGGAAAGACGATCAATCCGTCCGGCATTACAGCTCCAGGAAACATCGACTTGTGGCATTCCACGACGCTTTATCCAGGCGCTAGCCCATTCGTTTAGCGATCGCCCTGAGGCCCGCTCCAAAGCCTTTACCAGATCGCTCCACTCTGCATTCCCATACTGGTGCTCCTTTAAATAGATCTGGAGCCCCTTGGGAAAATTCTCATCTCCTACGATGAAGGCTAGCTGGCGCAACAACCCCGGCGCCTTGGAATACACGATGGCTCCATAGGCCGACTTCGCGTTTTGGAGGTTATCGATGTCCTGATAGATCGGAGTCGTGCCCTGGGTTGAATCGATCGCGTAGGCCGCAGGCTTCATCGCCAGGTAAAAGCGCTGCCATACATGCTCTTCGGGCTTCAGCCGGTCGAGCGCGCGATACGCCATGTATTGCGCGAAGCCTTCCTTCAACCACAGATCATCGAACCAGCGCATGGTGGTGAAGTCTCCGAACCATTGATGCGTCAGCTCGTGCAGGCTCAGAAGGTCGCGGCCAATAAGATCGCTGTGGGTGGGCGCTGTTCGGAACAGCACAGACTCTTCGCGCAGGAATGTAGCTCCCGCGTGCTCCATACCGCCATAGGCGAAACCAGGAATCAGGACGAGATCGTATTTGGGAAACGGAAACGGCTGGGCAAAGTAATCGGCAAGGAACTTCATTCCGTCGGCCGTGATCTGCTGCAGCTCGGGAGCTTCCTCTACAGCTCGCTTGTATTGCGATTGGCGCACCCAGACAGTTGGAAATCCAGGAGCTCCTCTTATTGCCTTGAAGGGCCCTGCCGCAAAAGCGAATAGGTAAGTACTGATGGGCTGAGTTTCGTCAAAGGAATATACCGGAATACTGGCAAACTCTATTGCGACAAGCTTCCCATTGGAGACTACAACCCAATCTTTGGGAGTCGTCACCTCAAGTTTGAACCGCGCTTTCAGGTCCGGTTGATCGAAGCAAGGAAACGCCATGCTCGCATCCATCGGCACAAAAAGCGTGTAGATGTACTCACTGCCATCGTCCCTGTCTTCATATCGCGTAATCGCTTTGCCCGCAGGTGCCAGCGGCGACTCGAAGTCGAAGGCAATGTGGTTCTCTCCCGATCGCAGCTTTTCTTGAGGAAGCAAAATGTGCCCGTTTTCAGTCTGGATCGGTGTCTCATCGTCGTTGATCAGCAGCTTATGCGCTATACCTTCACGATAGTCAATCAGCAGTGGCGCAGCCGACAGCAATCGGAATGTCAGGTCCTCGTGTCCCGCAGTCGTTGAGGCGTGTGCTGCGAGTGTGAACTGCAGCCGATAGTGGATATCCGAGACGAGTCGCGCACGCTCTTGCGCGAGCTCTCGAGGAATTCCACTCGGTGTCGCGCAGAAGGATGGAAGGGTAAAGAGAGAGAGAATGCAGATCAGCGGACGCCAGCGCATAGGCCAGCAGTGTAAATCTTCGTGCAAACAAAAAAATGGCCGCCCGCATAGCGTAGGCGGCCCTTAGGGAGAACAGAGCAAAAGACTAGTCGGTGGAATCAAAGACATTGGCAGGAATTCTCGACGAGCGGACCGCCGAGCAGCCGTCCGCCTGAAACCATGCAATTCCCCGCTCCGAATGCCGCCTCTACTGCACGTCGTTTGGCGAACTCGCTGACCGAAGTGTAATGCTTGCTGCATGCGCGTACTGATGTGGCCAGCCATGCTTAGGATTACCGGAATGGGAACTCCCGCTTCTGCCATCCGCGTGATCGCTGTATGGCGAAGATCGTGAATTCGAAGCCAGGGGACGGCCGCTGCCTCTCGAATCGCCTGCCAGGGCTTTCGGATGCCGCTGTTCGACATAAGACGATCCAGGTCCCACGAATTCCGCGTCACGCGAAATGGCATTAGATGATGATCGGGACTCTGTGCTCCAAGAGCCCTTGCCCGCTCCATAAGTCGAGTGATGGCCCAACCGCTTCATCGTGCATAGGAATCGTGCGAATTCTGTATCGATTCTTCGCATGCTCCCGGCGAATGTGCAGAACCTTAGGAATTAAAGACAAAGACTACTATTCAGTTGTGGACTGGATAATCATCAACGGAATCTGCATAATGTCGCCTTTCGTTCTAACCTGGGGATGGATAAAGTATCTCCAGCTTCCGGATTGTTCAGATCGGCGTTGTCGCGCGA
>Ga0126371_10000091_pt1 | contig 63696 bp, 52 predicted proteins | sample PanSoiMetaPlot_4_FD_110145 | JGI IMG/M metagenome (GOLD analysis project Ga0126371, IMG submission 110145) | Tropical forest soil microbial communities from Panama - MetaG Plot_4 | ecosystem: Environmental > Terrestrial > Soil > Tropical forest > Bulk soil | place: Panama | collected 2016-02-17
CGCGTCAGGATTAATGGCTTTGAGACTCTGGTTGTTGCTTACGGCTTCGTGATTGCCCCCAATTCGGATTGAGTTGGCGAAGCTGGGAGTGAAGATGTGCGTCTCTTCGATAGCAAGAAACTGCCTTGACGTGAGCGTCTCGAATTCCACGTTGTTCAATCCGTCGGGCGACGAATATGGAGTCCGGTCGAACATGTACGTGCCGAACAAGCTGTCCGTCGAGGAAAAGTTATGGTCGACGCGGGCGGTCAAGAAGTTCTCGTTGACAATCTGTTGACCAGCGAAGGTGTAAAGGCCAAGGTCCCCTTTCGCAAGTACGGGACTGCCGATATCGGGCAGGTGCCAGAATGTGAGGTAAGCAGCAGCGTTTGGATCAACAGTTACGGTGCCCGAGCTGAGGATGCCCGCTCGCGCGTTTGAGGAGGGTACAGTCGCCACCGTCGTTATGCCCTTGGATTGCCGAATACCTTCGAAGTCGGTGAAGAAGAACGTTCCGTCTTTCTGAATCGGTCCGCCAATCGTGCCTCCAAACTGATTCCGCTTGAACGGCGGGATGTTACCGGAATCGAAATAGTTCTTGGCATCGAGCTTGCTATTGCGGAGGAACTCATAGGCGCTGCCATGAATCTGATTTGTCCCCGAACGTGTAATGGCGTTGACAACGCCTCCGGAGGTCTTGCCATAGTCTGCCGAGTAGTTGCTGGTAATTACGGAGAATTCCTGAATCGCGTCTACGCCTAAGCTCCCGCCCAAGACGCTTCCCGGCGCGCCGTTAGCATAGTCGTTTAGACTGACACCATCCAGCCGGTAGTTGTTCTGCTGGGGTCGTGCACCGGAAATGGTCAATTGTTGGCCGAAGCCACGGTTACCACGATCGGTGCCTGCGGAGAAATCGGGCTGGGTATGAATCGCGTTCACTCCGGGCTGTAGTTCCGCCAAGTCAGTCCAGCTGCGGCCATTCAGAGGCAACTCGCGGACCGTGGTGGCGTTCACCACTGCGCTAATGTCGGAGCTGGATGTTTGCACTGCGGGGATTTCGCTCTGGACGCTAACTGTTTCGGTGATTGAACCGACGCGCAACGTCTGGTCCAGCGTTATGGAAGCCGCTACAGTCAAAGTAATCCCGGCTTTCGCTTCGGTCTTGAATCCCGGCGCAATGAACTTCACGTTATAGGTTCCCGCGAGCAAGTTCGGCACGGAATAGAAACCTTCGTCGTTGGTCGTCACCTCGCGGCTTACTCCGGTTTCGACATTGACGATCGAGATACGAGCGCTAGCAACGACCTTGCCAGCGCCGTCCGCCACGGTGCCTGAGATTGTGCCACCCGTTACTTGGGCCTGCAAGCTCGCAGTGGCAACGTAGAAAACCGACATCACTACAGCAACTACACACAGCGCCTTGAGATTGGAAATCCGAATCACGAGGAGGCTCCCTTCTGTGCGCCAGAGAGCTTAGCGCAATAGCAAGCAGTTAACGCACATTAATTTCTCTTCATTTGTACGCAGAGATACTCACTCAACGGAGGCGAAAGAGGACTTACAGCTGAAAGGCGTAACATATTGGGAACGGGCATTTATCTTCAGTCTTGCCGGGACGAAGTTCCGACCTCAGACCAATAATTTTCTGACCCCGGATTCTCGTGGCGGCCGCAAGGTGTCGAATTCTGGAAAGGTCGATTCTCAAAGGAAACACCCGCTTCAGATTCAATCGGGTCCGCCAATAGCCGGTAACGCCGGAACTGTCCAGAAACGGGTTCAAAGTAAAATCCCAAGCAAACATGGATGGACACCAACTGCAACTACATGGCGTTGTACGCCGGTTCCACGGCGATTCCGGGCTGGACCTTGCGTCTACTGTCAATGAGATCGCGTGGGCAATGACGCCCACGCGCGATGGATACACCGCTGCATCTGGTACTTTCTTTGTCGATCTCACCGGCTTTGACGCAGATTCTCCGAATGGTGCCGTGCAGCAGACTCTAAAGAATTTGATCGTCGGCCACGTCTATAACTTCTCTATGGCTGTAATCACCGATTGAACGCCGCCGTTGGTTACGATCAAAGGCATCGCCATCACCCTGACGGCTGGTAAGCCCTTCAAGAAGAGAACCGATATCTGGACTCTCAACAAATGACCTTGACTATTTTGTGTGGGTCGTCCTCAGCACTCGACCGTCCCTCTGTCTTACCTCGGCCATCGCCACTCCGCCGACGCACGCGCCAATAATCACTTTGCCGTGCTCATCTTTGCAATGCAGGGTTCCTGTGACCTGCCAGATGCCGCCAACCAGATTTGCACTGAATGGCCTCTCCGAATGGATCCGTTTCTTTCCATAGATTTTCGTCAGTGCGCTTTCGGCGATCTTCACCGCAGTCGCGTCGTCAGGAACGGCAACAGGAGAGGATCATTTGTTTGTTGGGCGAGAGCAACGGCCGCGATGGCAAGCGACAGGATCGTCATGCGCGCAAGCTGTCTCATACGCGGAACTCTACATCAGATAACGGCTACGTGCATGATGGACGCAAGCAATCTAGTTGTCCATCTCGGAGTTTTGGTGATCGATCCACACTGAGGACAAGTCACGCCGAACTGGAACTCGGGACTATTCGCGGCAGGCTCCTCGCCCTCGTCGAGCAGCTTGAACGAGTGTCGGTTGGCGCAGACAAAGAGGCGTTCCATGGCATGCTACCTTTAGCACTTTGTTGGTTCGTCGTTTTAACCAGCGCCGACGATTGGGGTCTGACAGGCGCATGAACCAGAGTACTAACACGAAGAAGACACTCACGAGACAGCAGCAAGAACCATTTTCATCGCCGCCACTCGCCCGTTATTTCACACTTCTTGCTGCATTAGATAATCAGTTTCGGGAAAACGCCGTTCGATGCAGCCTTTCGGAAGAGGTTGCCGCTCCGAAACGTTTAGAGCCTGTCGCATCGAAACCTACTCCTCGTGGTCAAGTGGCTTTCCGTCCGGCCCGACTTGGATTTCTGATTTCTTCCCGGCCGATTGCACTTTGGCCTCATAAGCAACCAGTTTGTTGTGCTTGGTGAGGCGTTCGACTTTCACGATCTTGCCTTGCCCAGCTTTGCTTTGCAAACCATCTTTCACGCCTGCGGGAAGTGAGTCGAACACGATCTGTTCCTCGGTTTCAACGATCCTGCCGTCTTTATCGATCAGTACGTCTTCGCTGTGGCCACTGACCATCATCTCGGCCTCGTAGTAGGTCTGACCATTTTCTTCTTGCTGCGAGAACCCTTTGATGGTAGCTCCTTGACTTTGCGTTGCGACCGTCTTTTCCACTGCAGGTGGGAGGTCTGAACGCTGAATCTTCTCCTCCTGTTCTTGCTCTTGTGCCAAAACGAAAAGCGGAACAAAGACCGTGACGAGGGCGACCAACTTCAGGCTTCGTGAGAACGTCATAACTACCTCCGGCACGAACAGTACAACTCTCATGTGAAGGAGTCTGAAACAGACCTAAAAACCTTTTTTCGCGGGCCTCACTTCGTTACATTTGTCGGCTGGTTTACGATTGTCGAGCTGGGATTTTACGCGGCGATTGGACTTTTTTCGCATGCCATTTCGTTAACTCATCGACAAGAAACGAAGGCGCGTAATCAACAACGCCTCGGGTCGCATCACGTTTGCCGAAGTGATAGCGCATTAGGATGAACTCCTTAGCGAACCTGACTTCAGCCCTAACTTTAATCAATTCTTAGACGCCACCAAGGTTACCGGCCTAGATTTGTCGAGTGAGGAGGCAAAACAATCGCACGCAGACCAATGTTTTCGAGCGTCTCGAGGAGCGCTTGGGTTTCACCCGATCCGGCCATATATGGCTTGGGGAGACTGATGGCCGCATACAACGAGATGTCGAGCGGTACGTCCCAGATCTCCGTTTTCCATGACGTTCCCTGCGCTCTACGGTGGCTCCGAGTTGGATAATGCCGGTCATCGCGGAAGCCATAGTCCTCGACAACGCGCCGGAGTTTCGCGGGCGGGCACTGGCGGCATGGAGCGAACATCGCCGCGTGCGGCTGGAGTGACTCATGGATTTGATTCGGCACGTAAGGTTGGCTTAAAGGGAGTTCCTCGGCCGCCCGAGCAAAATTCGCGTGTCGGGCCACCGATTCGAAAATTCTCAGACCTGCTATGGTGATCGAAAAGGATGGGTAGGGGCCTTGTGGCTTTTCAGAGACGGTCATGGACGGTTCTGCCGCCGGAAATCAGGGTTTTGGTTGCTAGAAGCCACAAAATCCTAAGAAGTTGGCACCTTCTGTAAAGTAATATGTGTGAGCGATGAGCAAGATCAGGCTCGTGATTTTTGATATCGGTGGAACAATTATCGAGGACCATGGAGAAGTGCTCGCCGCTTTTGCGGCCGCGCTCGCAGGGAACAGTTTGGCTGCGACTGAAGCAGAGATCAAAGAACTGAAAGGTTCTTCGAAGCGTGATGTCATCAAGAAATTTGTCGAACGCCAGTGGGGAACGGCAGCCGCCGGGAACGAAGATCGGATTCAAAAAGCCTATGGAGATTTCAGGAGTGAACTCGAAAGCAGGTTTTCAAATAGCGGAGTCAAACCCATCTCTGGAGCGGAATCGGCATTTGCATGGCTGAAAGCGCACGACATTGTGTGTGCCACCACCACGGGTTTTTATCGATCCGTTACTCACCGCATACTCGATTCCGCAGGTTGGCAAAAGACGTTTGCTGCCAACGTCTGTAGCGATGACGTCAAGGCAGGACGGCCCTCTCCCTACATGATTTTCCATGCGATGGAAGCAACCCGAATCGACGACGTCCGAGAGGTTCTTAACGTGGGCGACACTCCGCTGGATATACAGGCAGGAGCTCGAGCCGGTGTGCTCGGCGTCATCGGTGTCCTTTCCGGAATGCACGAGGAGGCTCGACTCTCCCAGGAACGCCCTTCCTATCTTATCCCCAGCGTTGCAGAGATACCGTCACTTATTGAGGCTCATTATTCTTGAGGCTGCCGCTTCTAATCGAAACAGCTGTCAACAATACGGATCTGAAGGCAGACGCCGGTCGGCTAAGAGTACGGCTTTTGCGGGATACTAATGTGAGGGCGCTCAAGGGCTGGCCGATTCACCTTCAGCGGAACGCAAACGTTGGACCAAGACTCCGTTTCTACCGTGCGCCACGAAAGAATAGCGACACCAAGATTCACTTCACCAGAGCCTTGATCACTTGATTGTTGTTCAGTTCCAGGCTGTGGCCGAGACGCACTCCGATTTCGGAAAACTTACTTTCCATGAATAAACGTGTACCCGAGGTCGGCTCGCGCATCAGAAGCGTTTCTTTCGCATCCTCTGTTGGGTCGACGACTGTCTTAGGGGCGAGACGATGTCGTTTCCCTACGACGACAACAAGTTCATCAACACCGAATGCTTCAACTCTTGAAGGACCCTGCACAACAAAGCTTCCACTTGCCTGCTGGTGCGGCCTTCGCTGCGCTGGGCATCTTGTTTGCTCTGGTGCTGCTGAGCCGCATGGGCCGAGCTGAACTCAAGGCAGCGATTACGGCAGCACCGTCGTTCCTGAACTGGCTTGCCGTTCGAGGCAGGGAGCCGGGTTCGGAAGACTAAGCGCCGCGGGCGCTGTCACGAGTTGCGAATGTCTTCGGCCAGTCGCAACTAGTGGCAGGTTGCAGTGCCCGAATCAGTGAATGTCTTGCCCTCTTCGGGTACGAACACCCATTCATAGTTTGTTGGATCATTCCGTTCAGAGCGCGAGTTAAGAATGACCATCTCAAGTTGTGGCATCGGCACCGTAGGTGCAAGCGCGCACCGGGATCATGAATCAATTGCAAGCGGTGGTACTTAAGATCAATGAGCGCGAACGCCTGTTTCGACAACTATTGCCGGTGCGTTCTTCAGGTTCCTTTAACAAGAAGCAGATATCGTTGCACGCGAGGGAATTTTAGGATGACATTCTCAAGGATCGCCGCACTCCTTGCTGTCGTGACACCGCTCATCTTCACTTCTGCCCTGGCTCAACAAGATGCAGTGCTGGTAGGGGCGGGAGACATCGCAAGCTGCGATGAACTTCACGGTGCGGAAGCCACTGCCAAACTCATTGACAACATAGCAGGCACGGTTTTTGCGGTCGGAGACCTAGCGTATCCCGATGGATCTGACGAGCAGTTTGCGAAATGCTACGGACCTACTTGGGGACGATTCAAAGACCGGACGCGCCCGGCTCCTGGAAATCACGAGTACCACAGCGATGGTGCATCCGGTTACGTGAGGTATTTTGGAGGCGCAGCGGGAGACCCCAAAAAGGGCTACTATAGCTACGACCTTGGTGCATGGCACATCGTCGTCTTGAATAGCGAGTGCGAGGCCGTTGGGGGCTGCAATACGGGATCACTTCAAGATCAATGGCTGCGACAAGATCTGAATGCTCATCCGGCGAAATGTACTCTAGCGTACTGGCACAAGCCGTTGTTCAGCTCAGGTGCAGCACACGGGAATGATCCCGAAATGAAGCCGCTTTGGGATGCACTCTACTCTGCAAACGCAGACGTCGTGATAAACGGACACGATCATCACTATGAGCGTTTCGCGCCACAAGACCCAAGAGGAAAACCCGACGCTCAACGGGGCATTACAGAGTTTGTCGTCGGAACGGGAGGTAAGAACTCACACCGGGTTCTTGCGACACCCAAACGCAACAGCGAAGTGCGACAGGCAGACACCTTCGGAGTTCTGAAGCTCACCCTGCATTCTGATAGCTACGACTGGGAGTTCGTGCCGGAAGCTGGAAAAACATTCACCGATTTCGGCACACGGAGATGCCACTAGTCTTGGCCGTCAGCCCGCCGCTACTGCCCTTCCCCGCCGTGCAAAGTCCAGCGTAGCCCGGCAGAAATTGTCCGGCTGTAGTACTCGCGCTGGATCGGATATTTTTCCGACCCCAGGTAGAAGCCGAAAACCTCGTTGTTCAGGTTGAGCATCGAAACGACTGCTTGCAACCCGTGGCTGCGAGGTATCCAATAACTGACCTGTGCGTCTATCTGAGTGTGCGGATACAGATACGTATCGCCGCTTGGATCCTTCGCGTTGTCGCCGCCATAAGCCCAGATATAGCCGTCGTTGTGCGTCAGACCCATGCGCGCGGAAATACCCTTCTTGTCATAGGTCAGGTCGAAATTCCAGTTATTTGGAGCCGTTCGTACCAGCGTGGGACGATCTGTTCGCTCACCGGCGGGGAATGTTGCTTGCGAGGATACGTAGCTGTAGTTTGCTCGAACTCCCATGGCTTTCAGCGCTCCGGGCAGAAACGACAAGCGCTGCTGCCACGCCGCCTCAATGCCCGCGATGTGAGCACTGGGGCCATTAGTAAGTGTCGCAATCAGGCTGTTGTTCTGGTACGGCAGGTTCACCGTGTAAATCGGATCTGTCAGCGCTTTGTAGAAGAATCCTCCTTGAATCAGGCCCGTCTGCTTGAAGTAGTGTTCCGCTACGAGATCGAAATTCTGAGAGTGAGTTGGCTTCAAGTTAGGATTGCCCTGCGAGAACTCCGGATTGCTCGTCGGATCATCGATGAAATATGGAGCAATATCGCCGAAATTCGGGCGGGCAATGCCCATGCCGTAGGCGGCCCGAAGAATTGTGTCGTTACCTATCCGATATTGTGCCTGCACACTCGGAAAGACATCGATGTAGTCGTTGTTCTTGATCAGCGGACTCACCGACGAAAAATCGCCATTACCATCAAGTGTTACGTTATTCGCTTTCAAATTATCGCCGGTCGATTCCACTCGAATTCCGGCTTGAATCCGCATTTGCCCCAAGTTGACCGTGTTCATTGCATAACCAGCCCAAATGCGTTCGCTAATATCGAAGTCGTTTTGCAGGTTATATACAATGTTTGGACTTGTTCCACCCGGTTGCAGAACCGACAGAATCTTGCTGAACTGCACAACCGCCCCATAAGTGTAGTTCTTAAAGTAGTAGTTGTTGTCGGTGAAACTGCTCAAGAATTGATCCATCGGCTGACCGCCGGCGGAATTGAAATTCTCCCGGTCGTAAACCGCCGTTTTGCGTGCATCCCATCCCTTCAACCCGACTTCGAACGTGCTGAAGTGCGAGCCTACGGAATACGTCTTAATGACGGAGATGTCGCCGACTGCATCGCGCTCGAAAATCCCATCCTTTTCTGTGTTGGAGTAAGCCATCGTGTATTGAGTGGGATCATAGATGTTGACGCCGTTCAAGACGGGAAATTTCGGAACGAATGGGTCCTTCGTGTCCACACCGAACGCTACAGAATTGTCGCTCGCACCGGGACCGTCGAAACCAGCACGCGGAAAGCCTCCGGTGTAGTTAGCTTGCGAAAGGGCCACTTCGTAGGCGACCAGCCAGCTCTTCACTGAATGACGGGCACCCGCCTGCAAGCTGAAGATCTGTTGCCCAGGCTGGCGATAAACATCAGTGAAGCCCATTCCCCCGCAACCTTGGACACCATTGATGCTCGTAATGCCACAGGAGTTATTAGGATCGCCCGTGTCTGTAATGAAGTTGTTAATGCCGGGCGAATAGATCCAGTCTTCGCCGTAGTCCTTGAACTTAGCGAAAAGACCCCGCAGATAAACCGAGGACATGTCGCCTATCTTGTAGTCCGCCTCGCCCCCGAAACCGTAGCGCGTGCGGTCATAGTGGTAGTTGCGCAGGTCCGCTGTATTCGGGCCGACGAATGTGTTTCCGTCAGGCAAGGTGAAGATACCAGGCGCCGGTTCAACGTCGTCAATGCCGCGAGCGTTGTAGTCATAACTTCCGCCGAACAGCAAACCGAATTTCTTGTCCTTTCCAAAGCGCTGTCCCGCTGTCGCGTCGTACTGATACTGTTTTCGTCCCCCGCTGATGGGTGTGTATCCCCCCATCCCAAGAATCGTCACGTACGGCTGGTTTGTCGGAGTCTTCGTGACTAGGTTGACCGATCCACCGATCGCGTCTGCATCCTGGTTCGCAGACAGAGTCTTGTTGATTTCGACTGAGGACACAAGATCCGCCGGAATCGCGTCTAGTTTCACATTGCGGACTCCTTCCGGCGACGGCACGTGAATTCCGTCGATCGTCACGTTGCTAAGTCGAGGTTCGGTACCGCGGATCTGAATGTACTTGCCCTCGCCTTCATCACGCTCAAGAGAGACGCTTGGCATGCGCCCCACGGCATCTGCGATGTTGGTGTTAGGCAGGCTCGTGATGACGTCGGCGGGCAGAACCTGGACGATGTTGTCCGCCGTGCGCTCAATGGTGAGCGCCTCAATCTCTCCGCCTTCGCGTTCCCCGGTGACGGTGACCACCTCGTTATGAGTGCCGATCTGCAAGATGGCATCTGCACGTGCCGAATTATTTGCGGTGACCGTTACGTCCGACGTGTAGACTCCGTAGCCTTCGTGGGAAACCGTAAGGGTGTATCTGCCAGGACTCAAGTCATTGATCGTGAACTCACCGTTAGTGTCCGACAATGCCGTTCGCCCGCCAGGCTGCAACTGAATCTGCGCGCCCTGAAGCACGCCCTGACTGGGATCCGAGACCCTTCCCGTAATCGTGCCCGCACTCTGCTGAGCTGACATGCCACTAATCAGCGACAAAGTCACCAGCATTGATATACCTGCTGAGCGAAGCAACACGAATCGTAAGTGCATGCGGAAAGCCCCTCAAATTGAAGATGAGGGTTTTTTTAAAATGGCCGTGTTAAAGGAATGTAAATCTGAGGTTAATGTTTTTTCAGATTCGAGCCGGAACTTATTGAGGCAAAGAGCGTTAACGCCTATTAACAGCAAACCATCCATAACCCGACGGTACGCTAGCCATGTTGAGAATCCTCACACCTCCGCCTCGGTGTTCGATGTACAGACCCCACCGAATGTAGATGGAGTGCCACTATAGGCTACGCAAATGAGGCTTTTTATCTGCCAAACCGCGAACGGAAGTTTTTTCGAGTATCGACACAGTATAACAATCCCCGTAAATGTATGGAAAATAGACGTTTATACGAATATCTAAACCCTTTCGAGGGCGATCGTGCAACAGATGATTACGACAAAGCGAGGAAGTAAAGAGGGCGGGATTATCACTGAGATTTGCGAAGGTCCTTACGAATGGTGTTTCGGATTGATACAAGATGAGTTGTCGCAAATGTGGCGGATGGCTTTTCTTGGCATCACTCCAAACGCATTTCACAAGAAGGCATCCACGGTCGCAGCGGTGAAGAGTCACCTCAATACCGCACTCTCGCCAGAGTTCGGAAAACTGGCGATGGGGGACATAGATTCGGAACGAGTGCAAGCGTTCCTCAATCGGCTCGCGCGAAGGATGAGCGCTAAGTCGGTAAAGAACGTTTGGACCACGCTCAAAATCATGTGGAACTCGGCGGTCGCGTGGAAGTACGCCGCAGGAGAACTTCGAGTGGAACTTCCGAAGGCGCGAAAGCTTAAGATGCGATGCTATAGCGTCGAAGAAGTAAAACGCATTCTCGCGAACAGCAGCGGAGCCGAGCGCGTGTTCTTCTGGCTCGCCGCCGAAACCGGAGCACGAGTCGGTGAACTGATTGCGCTCCGCGTCTCCGATGTGAACCTCGACGAGTTATGGGTTGAAATCAGCAAGGCGCTGTGGTGCGGAATCGAGGACGCGCCGAAAACGGAGGCTGGGAATCGATGCCTCTGCTTATCTCCGCTCCTCGGCATGGCGCTGAAGGAATATCTGGCCGGTCGGTCCGACGGCTTCTTATTCCAGACCTCTGAAGGTACGCCGTGGGACGCCAGCCACGTCCTCGTTCGGAAAGTGAACACGCTACTCGAACGGTTAGAAATACCGAAGGTCGACCTTAAGGTCCTCGCCAAGATTGTCGGTAAGGACCGAACCATCGAACAAGCGAATCGTAGCGAAAAGAGGGCAGCCTCGCTAGGCGTCCACTCTTTCCGCCACACGAACGCGACGGCGATGGACTCGTTGGGAGTTCCGCGACAGATTCGTACACAGCGCCTCGGCCATAGCGGCACCAGCGTGACGGAAAGCTACACGCATGTTTTCGTGAGGACGAACGCGCCGTGGCAGAAAAGTTAGGAGAGTTCTTCGGAACCGGATGGCCAGAGAAGGAACAGGGAAAAGTCATTCCTTTCCCAAATCTTTCCAAAAACAAGAATGGCCCGCCGATTCGAACCAGCAAGCCTTTTCGCTGCAATGAGTTTGGTTGCGGGGGGTGGATTTGAACCACCGACCTTTGGGTTATGAGCCCAACGAGCTACCAGACTGCTCCACCCCGCATTTCGATGATAGCAACCGCCAAGATGGGCGTCAAACTTGCTTGGAGCTGCGCTTTAACGAGAGCGTCGGCCGTATGGCCAAACGAACTCTGGCATCGTGTGCGCGTTCGATGAACTTCAGCCGTTGCGCAGGTTCGAAACCTCACGATTCGCTGCATCATGCTTCTTTACTTCTGCTAGCTGCAAAAGTCCAGCACCCGAAAATAAAATAAGGCATCCAACCCGTATTGCCGGCACTATCGCATCCGCTAGGAGGTTTCATGCCTAAGAAAGACGCTCAGACTCGAATTAATGCGCAGCCCCGTGTGCACCAACGTGCCGCTGAAATCCAAGCCTATGGCACCGTCTCGCACGCTTTACCGCTTGACCTGGATGAATCCGTTCGCCTCGAAATGACCGAGCAGTTAAATCAATTGCTTGCCGATACCATGACGTTGCGCGATCTTTATAAGAAGTCGCATTGGCAAGTCGCCGGACCAACGTTCTACCAACTCCATCTCTTATTCGACAAGCACTTCGACGAGCAGGTCGAAATTGTCGATACCATCGCCGAACGGATTCAGCTCCTCGGTGGAATTTCACTGGCCATGGCCGCCGATGTTGCCGAGACCACACGCATCGAGCGTCCGCCACGCGGCAGGGAAGAGGTACCGGTTCAGATCTCGCGCCTGCTTGATGCCCATCAGATTATCGTTGAACATTGCCGCAAACTGGCGGGCCGCGCCGATGAACTTGGCGACGATGGCACTAACGATATGGTCATCAGCGATGTGCTACGGACGAATGAACTGCAAGTCTGGTTCTTGAGCGAGCACCTCGTGGAAATGCCGCTTGTACACGCGAAGGATCCCGGTCTTCGCAAGGTTGGCTAATTCTCATTCAAGAAAAAGCGGGCCCCTTAAATTGGGCCCGCGACCGATATCAGAGATTACTTGGCGCTGGTCACGTTCAGGTTGTCGTGATCGTAGTATTCGTACGCCGACATTGGCTTCTCGCCGCCTTTTTTCCAGATACGTGAGTCCTCGGGGAACTTATTGAGGACTCGCGCCATCTCACGGATGTGCATGGCTACAGTCCCGCAGCATGCCCCGATGTAGTTGATGCCGATGTCGCGCGCGTGCACTGCATAATCTGCCATCTCGTTGCGTGTCAGCTGCAACGGATCTAGCGCATAAGGAAACTCTGGCAAGCTGGTGAAGTCAGGCTTGTCTTTCGGAGTGCCATACGCGACCGGTTGGCATGCAAGATATCCGGAGACCGCCTTCCGCATCTGCTCCATCGGCCCAAGAATATGTTCTGGTGGACGCAGGCAATTCATACCCACAATGTCTGCTCCAGCATCAAAGAGAGCGTTTGCGGCGTCTGCAGCACTTTTGCCGTCAGCCGTTTCATCCTTATTCTCGAAGCAGATGGTCACCATCGTCGGCAGGCCGGTTTTCTTAGCGCGCTCCACGGCAATCAGAGCTTCGCCTAGCCAGGAAAAAGTCTCACCGATAATGAAGTCGACCCCTTCCTCGACTTGCACCGCGAGTTGTTCGTCGAAGGTTTTCCGCACGCGATCTGCAGCGGACGGACTGTTCGGTTCATACATCCAGGTCAAGCTAAGATTGCCAGCGACCAGACACTGAGCACCCGCAACTTCGCGTGCTACCCTCACGGCCGATCGATTCAGTTCCTCAAGCCGATCTTCCAGTCCCACAGTTGCCAGCTTGTCGCGACTGGCGTAAAAAGTAAGTGCTTGCAGCACCTCTGCGCCCGCCTCGCGAAACTCTACATGCAACTCGCGCAGTGCGTTGGGATAAGTCAGCGCCACCTCGGGCGTAAACGGACCCGCGCGTACCCATCCGCGTTTTTCCAGTTCAAGCAGATAGCCGCCGTCCCCCAGAACGGGACCTTCTTTCAGCCGTTCGAGAATTCCTTTCTTTTTCATGCTTGCTCCTGAGTTAATCGTCAACGTATTCGTATTCCGCCTTGATCGGTCTATTTTCAGCAAATCGATCCGGCCGAAACGCACTGATGTCCACGGTCTTCCCCGAGCCATCGAGCAGCAGTTCGCTCATGGCCAGTCCAATCGCGGGTGAAATCTTGAATCCCATTCCTGAAAATCCGGCACAGACGTGCAACCCCCTAACTCCTGGAACCTCACCGAGCAAAGGCCGGGAATCCGGAGTCATGTCGTACACACCAGTGACCCCGCGCATGACTTCGGCACCCTCAAGCTTAGGAACGCGGCGGCACGCGCGCTCGATGATCTCTTCCAACGAATCGTCGGATGCACGCTGCGGAAAATCATCGGGATCAACCGGTCGTTTTCCATAGAAATCGCCAACCAGGAATTTGTCATGCCCATCACTGCGAAAATACGTTGCGCTGACCGAATCGATGCATGCACAACCGGCCTTCATGTCTGGAGCGTTGCGAAGAATCGCGACCTGGTGGTATTCGCACTCGATCGGCAGATCGTATCCAGCTTGCTGAAGCAGTGGCCGAGTCCACGGACCAGTGGCCGCAATTACCGTGCTTGCTGCAATTTCACCGTGGTTCGTCACAATCCCCGCAATCCCTCCTGACTGTGTTTCCAAGTTCGTCGCCTCTGTGCGCGAGAAATACGCAACCCCCGACTCGCGTGCGGACTGCAAAAAATCATTCGCGACGCCCGCTCCGTCGCCATATCCGGAATCTGGCTCGTACGCCGCAAGTTCAACGTCGTCAACTTCCCAGTTGGGCTCCAACTTTGCAAGTTCCTGCTTGTCGATTAGCTCGACCGTCGCACCGAGCTTGCGTTGCATCTCTACGTTGAGCTTCAGTCGCTCGGTTTCATGAGGATGTACAATTCGCACGAATCCGGTTTTTCGGAAGTCCCCTGGAGCGCCGACAACTTCTCGCCAATTCTGAAACATCTTCAAACTGACCAGCGCCAGTTGCACCTCGGGCAGAAAGCTGTAATGCAGGCGAATCAGGGCAGATGATCGGCCGCTTCCGCCACGTCCGACATGATCCTTGTCGAGGACAACGATCTTTCCCGCTTTGCGCTTGGCGAGATGAAACGCGATGGACGCTCCCATTACTCCGGCGCCGAGAATGATGATGTCGGCCGTCTTCGGCAGCGCGCTGGGCGGGCGGTTGTCGTTCATGCCGCGGCCTCTCGCAATCGTCCTTTCTTCCAGTCGCGCAATGCCTGATGCGCCGCATTTCGGCCCGGAGCGCCGGTCACGCCTCCGCCCGGGTGCGCGCCGGCGCCGCACAGATACAGGCCCTCAATCGGAGTCCGATACTGCGACCAGCCCGGTACCGGACGCATAAAGAAGAGCTGCTCCAACCGCAGATCGCCGTGAAAGATGTTGCCTTCCGTTAATCCATAGGTCCGTTCAAGGTCCAGCGGCGTCAAAACTTGTCTCGCCAGAATTGAACCCGGAATATTCGGAGCATACTCGGCGATTTTCCTTACGACGCGGTCGCCCAGAAGGTCGCGTTTCGCGTCCCATGTTCCCTCACGCAGTCGGTAAGGCACGTACTGCACAAAGCATGTCAGAATGTGTTTACCCACCGGAGCCAGCGAAGCGTCAGCGTTCGACGAAACCACGCAATCGACCCAGAGTTCTTCCGGAATCTCTCCAAATTTCGCAATGTCATAGCAACGTTCCGCAAACTCGAGCGACGGCACCAGCGTGTAAAACGTGCGCTCAAGGGGCGTTGCCGTAGCTGATGTTCCGGTAAATCGCGGCTCTTCGGCCAAGACCATATTCACCTTCGCGCATGGACCTTGCATCTTGATTCCGCGCACCGCGAGTACAAAGTCTTGGGGAAGGTCTTTCTCATCCACCATTCCGAGGAATGTCCGCTTCGGATCGGCGTTCGAAAGCACAATCCGGGCGCGCAACTCAGTTCCATCTTCGAGTACAGCACTGCGTGCTCTTCCATTCCGCACATCGATGTGCGCGACTGACGCGCCGGTGCGGATTTCCACCCCTAACTTCTGCCCTGCAACAGCCAGGGCCTGCGTGATTGATCCCATGCCACCCATCACGTGACCGTAGAAGCCCTGCAACTCGTGTTCTCCACCGCTCAGAAGGTGGAAGAGTAGTCCGATGGCAGTTCCCGGCTGAAACGGGCCGCCGTGCTTGCCGTATACATTGTTGGCAAGAAACATCGTCCTCATCTTCTCCGATTCATAATTCTGGTCGAGAAACTCACCGAGGCTGCCAGTCAGAAAAGAAACAAGCTGCGAAATCTCATGATTGGAGATGCCACGAAATCTCTTTCCAATGCGGAATAGATCGGTCCAGCCCTTGATCGACGATGTATCGATCTCGGGAGGAGGCTCCAGGAAAAACGGCTGTAGGTAAAGCGCCAGCTTCTTCAGTTGGTCGTCCACCTGCACAAAGCGGGCCGCATCTTTGACTGAAATCTTTGCGAACTCCTGCCGTGCCCGTTCGCGGTCGGCCCACCACGGAACCACATGTCCATCAGGGAAGGGGACCTGAATCGCCGGATCGCACGGGATCATGCGCAATCCATGACTGGCGAGCCCCAGTTCCGAGATCACCTCCGGCCGCAACATGCTCGCAATATAAGAAGTGGTCGAGACCCGGCACCCGGGCGCAATTTCCTCCGTCACACAGCAGCCACCAACGATATCGCGGCGCTCCAGCACAAGTGTCGACAGTCCCGCGCGCGCAAGATAAGCGGCCGCGGTCAGGCCGTTGTGTCCGGCGCCGACTACAATCGCGTCATAAATCCGTTTCTGTCTCTGCTGACTATTGGTCATGCAAGGCGATGAGAATTGAGTAACAGTACCGTACGACGCAACAAAAATGAAGTTGAAACGTGAAAGAGGTCTGCTTTATTCTGTCATGACTTTAAGTCACGATTATGCCGGGAATCGCCAGTAACCGTGTGGCTCCACCTCTGTATCAGCGCCAAATGAAATTGCGTCCTCGTTCTGAGGCCAAGCGCAGCCGCATCGTCGAAGCGGCCACCCAGCATTTTGCCGAGCATGGATACCACGCCGCCCGCGTCGGTGACATCGCACTCACCCTTGGTATTGCCAAAGGATCCATCTTCCAGCACTTCGGCAGCAAAGACGGATTGTTCTTCGAGGTCTACAAAAAGGCTGTTCACTCGTTCTCACGCTATCTCAATGTTCCCGATGATGTCCGTAACCAAGGCTTTTTTGAAATCCTGCGCTACTGGCTGGTTCGTACCGAGCACCTGGTGCATGAAGATTGGATCCCTTATCGCATCTACCTGCTGGGCAACTACGGCACGGATCTAGTCCTCAAACGCGAAATCAATCGTTTCCTGATCGCAGAAGACCCCTACGGCACGGTGGAATTTGTTCGTTTCGGCATCGAGCGCCACGAACTGCGAAACGATCTCGACGTTGAGATGATGGTTTCCATCATCGACTGGATGGTCGAGCGCTTTCAGGATGCTCTGCTCACCGCCGAACTCGACCCCGGGCTTTTCCGCCGTCAGGGCGAACTCGCCGAAAAGAAAGAAGCTAGAATTCAACAGTTCCTCGACATACTGAAAAGAGCGATCGGAACCATTCCAGAAAAAACAGCAGTGGTGAAACAGCGGTCCCGGCGGGGCCATCGTCGTTAACCGCGCTATACCGCGCAGCGGTGCATACAAGTACACTCAATCAGAGGCACATTCATGCAAGCAACCATCGACCAGATTCTCTCCAGTTACGACGACCAGGCTCCTCTGGAAAGAGCTTCGACAATTCCTGCCTCGTGGTATGTCGATCCGCGCATCGCCGAACTTGAGCGCCTGAATGTCTTCAGCAAAACATGGCAACTGGTCGCGCGGACGGACCAGCTTGAAAAGGCCGGAGACTTTGTCGCCACTCGGATCGCCGGCGAGCCGATCGTCATAGTTCGCGGTGGTGACAATGTCCTTCGCGGCTTCTTCAATGTATGCCGCCATCATGCCGCCGCTGTCGTGACTCAGCCTTGCGGACATGCCTCCATCCTGCAATGCCCCTATCACGGATGGAAATATGGACTCGACGGGTCGCTGAAGGGAATGCCGGAATTTGAGGGAGTTGAAAACTTCGATCGCTCAGACAATGGCCTGCTGCCGATTCGTGTTGAAACCTGGGAGTGTTTCGTTTTCGTCAATCTCGATGCGCACGCGATGCCACTGCCCGAGTTTCTTGGCGGCATGTTGAAACGTGTAGCGCCACTTGGCATCAGCAAGCTGCATTACTTCGATCGCCGCACCTACGACATCCATTGCAATTGGAAAGTTTTCGTCGATAACTACCTCGACGGCGGATATCACGTCCCCCATCTGCACAAGGGCCTGAACTCTGTTCTCGATTACAAGCAATACACCATCGAGAATGAAGATCGTTATTGCCTGCAATCGAGCCCGATGGTCGCCTCCGACGAAGATGCCGCGACCGGAGCGACTCGCAAAGGCGACCGCGCCTGGTACTTCTGGCAATATCCCAATCTGATGATTAACTGCTACGAGGGATACATGGACACCAACTACGTCATTCCTGTCGACGCCGATCACTGCGCCGTGATTTTCGATTTCTACTTCGGCGACGTGAGCGAATCCCGCCGTGCCTACAATACAGAGTCCGTCAACGTCGGCAATCGCGTGCAGGACGAAGACCTCGGCATCTGCGAAGACGTACAGCGCGGCCTGAAATCTCGTGCATACGGCGCCGGACGCCTCTCCGTCCGCCGGGAGGCGGGTGAACAGTTGTTCCACCGCCTGTTAGCGACTGATCTGAAGAAGTAACCTGGATTCGATTACCACCCACGGTAGAGGCGTGGAAGAGCGGCGCTTTAAGCGCCGCGTCACGTGCGTGCGAGGCTTTAGCCCATGTGTCACTGGTGGTCCCTCGCAATCGTTTCCTTCCACGTCTTCGACTTGATCATCTGCCCATCCTTCAACAACTCTCGCGTGTAGCTGTAATAAAAATTCTTCTCATCCGTGGTCACCACCAAATGCCCGCGCCAAGTCAATGCACGTCCTTTTAATGCGAACTCGCTTTCCGCCTCGCCGTGCACTGCACACGTCTCCGGATGCGCGTCATCACCCTCATAGATCAAACTCTCGGAATCCTTTTCCGTTCCCCACGGATACTCCACCCCGTCCTTCCCCTTCCAATGCACAGTCGTCTTCTGCCGTGCTTCGTCGCGTTCCAGAGTCCACTCGCCGGGCCACGGAAACCCCTCACTCTTGATGTCGGTTCGTTTTTCTAATGGCTGCGGCGGAAAGAATTCCGGTGCTGCCGCACCATGCACCGGCACAATGGGCAGCACGAGTTGTGATCCGTTCGCTCCGCCGACTTCCAAAGATGTGGTCATCGCGTAAGGCGTCGGCAGAATCATCGGCCACAGTGCGTTCGAAATCGCCATACGAATTCGGTGTCCCTTCGGAAAAACCCATGATGTCAAATGCATCTCGATCGAAAGCGGATAAATCTCGCCTGGCTCCAGATCCTTGGGGTCCGTCATAGACTCGCGTTGCGCCCCATTGATGCCCGCGCCCGTAATCTGCGTCACGGTTCCATCTGGCGCCACATCCGACAGTCGCGCAAACCAATCTGCCAGCTTTGCGCTTGCCGATGCGCGCAACAATGCCTGCGGACGCCCCAAAATCGCCAAATCATTCGCTAGCGGTACCGAATCATAGACGAGGCTGAACGCGTCGACCGGCCGCGGATCGTTCAGCAACTCTCCCCACCAGAAGCCGGCCTCTACACCAACGGTCGGAACATACTTCAAATGGTGTGTATGCCGCGTAGCCGCCGATTCCGACAAGCTGTGGTCGTTCTGTAGATACAATGTCGTCTTCTTCAAATCCGCGGGAGGCCAAACATCTTCGCACCTCCACTCGCCCGGCACGCTCGCCAGATTCGGATCGGGCGGATGCCAGTGCTGCATATAGATCACCAGCCGCGGGTCATTCACTACTCCCGTATCACGGCGCTTCAGCCAATAATCGAACCAACGCACAGCGTGATCGCGCCATTCCACGCGCGGTCCAAAGTCCGCGTCGTTGGGGAACGAATGGTTCCAGGGGCCGACGATCGCTTTGACCGGAGCCTTCGACTTCGTCACCATGTCCGTCACGTTGTCGCGATATCCGTCCTGAAGCCCGCCGATCAGAAACGTTGGCGTCGTGATCTCGCTCAATGGACGCACACGATCTCTCCAAAACGGTCCATCATGCTGATGCTTCAAATAGAGCAGCGACCACGGCGGCGAATCGAAGCGGGGCCCCAGCGTTTTTTCATCGAGCGAATAAGCGGGCGCGCCCACCCAGCCCTGGGCCATGTCCATGTTCAGTTCGAATTCGTCCACATGTGCCATGCCGTCGATGTAGTGCACGTCGTCGTGAAACAACTCACCGGTCGCATGCACGGCGAGAATCGCCTTCAGTCCAGGCGCATGCCGCATCGCCATCTGCAGCGCGCTAAATCCACCCCACGAAATCCCGAACATGCCGACATTTCCGTTTGACCACGGTTGGAGGGCCAGCCACGCGATGACTTGCTCTCCATCTTGTTGCTCTTGCTCCGAGTATTCGCGCTCCGGAGGAGCGCCCTCGCTCGCGCCGAATCCGCGGATGTCCACACGCACGCTTACATATCCGCGCCGTGCAAAGTACGTATGTCTTGGATAGTCTCCCGCCGCCGTCCCATCATCTTTTCGATAAGGCAAGTACTCCAGCAGAGCAGGGAACTTCTCTCCTGGCTTGGTTCCGTCAGGCATATACAGAGTCGCCGCGAGACGCACTCCGTCTTTCATCGGAATCCATTCGCTCACAATACGGACGCCATAGGTCGGTGGAGATGGAGGCTCAACTGCGAAGACAAACAGAGGGAAAATAAGAAGAAAGCAAAAAATCCGAAATATCTTGCCCAACGCGGCCTCCGAGCCTGCAATTGAGCGGTGCCCGGAGTCAGTCTGATGCGCCTTGTTCACGGCGGATCGCGCGCAAATCGATTCCGAGTTGCTCCGCTTTCTTATACAGGTGGCTGCGTTCCAATCCAAGAGATTTTGCGGCAAGACTCATATTGTGATGGCTGCGCTTCAGTTCGGCCAATATGACTTCACGTTCAAATGATTGCACGCGGTCCGCAAGCGGCCCAGAGGTTGCCGCGCTCATCCCGGAAGCCGCCGTCCCAGCCGATTTGGGCAGCGCCATTTGCACCGTTTGCTCATCAACCTGACCGTCGGTCGCCAGCAGAATCACTCGCTCCACCATATTTCGCAATTCGCGTACATTCCCCGGCCATGAGTGTGATTGCAGCGCATCCATCGCTGCCTTCGTAAACGGTACCGGCTTCCATCCATTCTGCTCGCACACTTGCCCTGCGAAGTGCTCGACCAGCGCCGGAATGTCCTCCTGCCTCTCGCGCAACGGAGGAAGAACTAATGGGAAGACATAAATGCGATGAAATAAATCCTGCCGGAACTTTTCTTCCCGCACACGTGCTTCGAGATCGCGATGCGTCGCAACGACAACTCGCACATTCACCGAAATCGGCTTGTCGCCGCCGATCCGCTCAACTTCGCCTTCCTCGAGCACGCGCAGCAGCTTGGCCTGCATGTTCAAAGGCATGTCGCCGATCTCATCGAGAAAAATCGTCCCTTGATCCGACTGTTCGAACTTTCCAATGTGGCGACCGGAAGCCCCAGTGAACGATCCCTTCTCGTGTCCGAACAGTTCCGACTCAATCAACTCCGCAGGCACGGCTGCGCAATTCAATGTCACAAACGGGCCATCGGCGCGATTGCTTCTTTCATGAATTGTGCGTGCGACTAACTCTTTGCCAGTTCCGGTTTCTCCCAGAATGCACACACGCGATTCGCTCGCAGCAACGCGCCCTAGTTGCGCCATCACGCGCTTCATCGCATCGCCCTTCCACACGATTTCGTGCTTGCCCAGGCGCTGTCGAAGTTGGCGGTTCTCGCTCTCAAGGCGCTTCAATTTCAGCGCATTCTCGACGGTGAGCAATAACTTGTCGGTGGAAATCGGCTTTTCCAGAAAATCGATGGCGCCAAGTCGCGTCGCGCGCACCGCCATCTCGATATGTGCCTGCCCCGACATCATGACTACAGGCGTGGTCACTCCCTGCGCTTTCAAATCCTCAAGGAGACTCAACCCATCTTTCCCAGGCATCACCACATCAGACAAAATGACATCAAACATCTCTGCCTTCGCGAGCTCCAAACCTTTGGCTGCGTTGTCGCACACCGTCGCTTCGTGCCCCGCCAAGCGAAAGGCGCGAGACAGCGAGGCCAATGTGTTCGCCTCATCATCCACGATCAAAAGATGCGCCTTCGATGGCATGGTCCCCCTCGTCTAGACAGTTGCTTGTTTGGCTTCGCGCGTTCCCGACATCATTGCGTCAAGGTTGTCTGGCAATTCGATTACAAATGCCGTGCCCCGTTGAGGCGCGCTTTGAACGCTGACTCGTCCATGATGATCGCTGATCACCGACTGCACAATTGCCAGGCCAAGCCCGGTCCCGTGCTGCTTGCTCGTGTAATACGGAGTAAAAATGCGCTCGCACTCCTCCGGCGTCAGGCCAGAGCCGGTATCCGCTACTTCGATCACGACTTTGCCATCGTCACGCCGAGTTCGTAATGTAAGTGAACCACCATTCGGCATCGCGTCCATCGCATTAAGTGCAAGATTCGAGAGCGCCCGATGCAATAGCTCTGCGTCCGCTGCGATCGTTCCGGCAAGGTCACTTAGTTCGAGTTTGCAAGTCATCGCTGGACGCCCGGGCGCTTGGAACTGCGCCTGAAATAGCTGAGCCACTCCGCGCACCACCTCATTTACATCGACACGTTGCAGGTGCGGCTGCGGCATCTTCGAGAATTCACTGAATCGTCCGATGATTCCCTTTAAATTCGAAATCTCAGCCAACAGCGTGCGCGAACTCTCTTGAAAGATCTCGTCGAATTGTTCCGGACTCAGCGACCTCGCCCGCAGCAAATTCTCCACCGTCAGTTGCAATGGGAATAGTGGATTTTTTAATTCATGGGCCAGCCGCCGCGCCAGTTCCCGCCAGGCCGCAACCCGCTCCGACTGCATCAATCTTTCTTTCTGAGCCAGCAGTTCGCTCGTCATCTGGTTGAACGATTCTGCCAGCTGCGCGATCTCATCGGACCCCGGAATCTCCACTCGCGCATTCCAGTTCCCCGCGGCGACATCTTGTGCAGCGCTCGCCAATTGTTCCACCGGCCGGGTCACGCGCCCCGCAGCCCAGCTGCTCAGCAGGATGGCCAGCACGATCCCGCCGCCTCCCACCAGCAAAGCCGAATCCCGGATGCGCTGCTTCAGTTCCACATAAGACCGCCGCGAATTTCCGATCAGCAGAATTCCCAGCAGCGGCTGATCTTTTCCTAGCCCCCGCAAAGGGATCGCGTGGAACACTTCATCATCTTCCGCTTTCGCTGACCACTTCACGATTCCACTGATTTCCTGGTTGTACTTCGCCGAAGCTTCCACCAGCGCCGCGAACTTTTCTGCAGGATGGGTGGCATCCGCAGCGCTTGCCCCAGCCGGAGCGATCAGCAGTTCGGACGAAAAATGATCACCGCGGTTCTGATAGAGCAACACGCGCATATCAGGCGGCAAATCCAGCGCCGACAGGAAATCTTTGTCCAGCCGTCGTCCCCCTACGATGTAAACTGGGTGCTCTCCGACGTGCACTGCGCGAACCGCAAACAAACCCAAGGCCGTTGAATCTTGTAGATCTTCGAGTTGGAGAAATGGTCCCGGCTCCCCAGACGTCGACAAGCTCTCGATGCGGTTGTCAACATATCCGAACTTGGTCGGCCACTGCGCCGAAGACACAATCTTCCCCTGCCAATCGAGAAACTCTAGAAAGTCGAGTTGATGGCTGTCTGCCATCACTCTCGCGAGGTCGAAATATTCAGCTGAATCTGAAGTCGTCCCGTTCAGCGCCGTTGCCATGCGCGTGAGCGCATCGGAAGCGGCGATGTTCTGTACGCGTCTTGCGATCTCTTCACCGCGCCTGCTGAATTCTCGTCGAAACTGCGCGACCAGTGCCGACGTCCGCTGATTCTCCGCCTTTTCAAACGCGCCCCGCGTCAGAAACTGAACAAGCAGTGCCACGCTCGTCACCGACAGAAACACCGTCAGCGCAAAAACCGTTAGCAGCTTGCGCCGAAAGCTCATGGTTTCGAACTCTCCAGCCATGCGCCCGTCAGATCCCAACTCCCGTTGTCTTGTACTTTCCAGTCTTTCAAGGTCGGCGTCGAAAGATAAGACTGCGGCAAGTGAAACAAGGGGATCACCCGCCCACTGGCCAGAGCCGCCTGTTCGGTGGCGTATAACTCATCCAGTGCGCCTGCTTTGCCCTTTGTCGCAGCCATTCCAAGTTGCCCAAGAACATTGTTCATCGCGACCCACGGATCGCCCGAGGCAATGGCAATCCGCATCACGCGCAGATCGGTCGCATTTGCCGAACTGGGCTGCAACGACAAGCCCGCGTCCTTTGCATTCAGCGCAACGCGTTCTGCCACCAGACGCGATAGTGGATCGTTGCTGTCATATCCGATCGTCCAGTTCGGCGCAGTGCGGACTTCGGCACGAAGTTGCTTTGCCTTTTGTACGTCTGTCTGCATGGGAAAGACAAACCCATAACCGCTGATCCACGTGGGAAGCAGACTGCCAGTCGGCTCTCCTGCTCCTTGCAACAATACGCTGCGGATCGATCCGCGCTCCACGCCTAACGCGAGCGCTTGCCGCAATGCTTTCTCCTGCACCGACGACGCATCTCGGTTGAACACAAGCGCCAGCAATTCAATCCGCGACGAAGTCGTGGTTCGGCGTCCTTCCTGCAGAAATCGATGCGTCTGCTCGGGCGCCACCTCGATCAGGTCCGCTTTGCGCAGTTCAAACGCCGTCATCTGATCGCGAAAACTTCGTCCCATCTCGATCTCAATTTCATTCAGGAAAGGCCGCCCACGCCAGTAGTCTTCGTTGGCCGCAACCGTCAGTTGTTTTCCAGCTTGCCAGTCGACCACATGGAACGGGCCTGTCCCAACCACATTACTCGTATCTCGCTTTGCGATCGCGTTTCTCGGGAGTGCGAGTTCTGCCAGAACTTCCGGATCCGCAACTTCCTGCTCAATGACAACACCAGTTCCGCCGGAGCTTACGTTCCACCCCGGATTGGCTGACCGCAACGATGCCGCCGCGATGTCGGCCGTCAGCAGTGTTCCGTCTGAAAACTTAACTCCCGGGCGCAACCGAAATTCCCACCGCTGATTTCCACGCGAAGCCTGCCACGCTTCCGCCAATCCGGGCTTCGCGCGCCCGGAATCATCCATCACTACAAGCGTGTCAAAGAGCAGGGAAGTTACGCTTCGGCCTCCGAACGACTCCTGCGAGCCGTCCGCCGGATCGAGGGTTGTTGGCGCAGCCCGCATCGCAACATGCAGCGTTCCCCCATACTGCGGTCGAGTTTCCGCCTGCGCCATCGCTACCAACAGCAAGCTACTGGCTGCAAGCCACCGCCAGCCGATACGCTTCATAGCTCCCTGTCTCTCGATTGTTTACAATCGCCATTGCCGAATCGCCTTTCGATTCGGTCCACAGTGCCGATACTGCGCCCGGCATGTCGACTGCCGGACTCACCGCCACCGGATCCCGATCTGGGAACTCGTAGGCCCGTACCATGTCGCTGCCATCGGGCGCGCTGCTGACTGGCAGCACTTGCCATCCCGCCCCGCACGCAGTTCTCACTGTCGCCATGTCGCTGCCCCAGTCGAGCTTTGACGCTTGATCGCTCATCCCATCCAGCATGTGAACTCTTCCATCCGTCGCCGTGAACAGCCATAAGGTATAGCGATCTCTGGGAACAAACGCCGACGAATAGAATTTCGGCACGTTGCTGAATTTCCCAATCGCCGGAGTCAAAACGCCCGTAAAGAAATTTCGTGTTGGAGCAAAGAAAGCTGCGACCTGTGAAACCGCAGCCGACGGGCCACTCGATGATCCAGCGCTGGGAAATACCGTTGCGCTGCCAATCAAAGAAACCGGAATCATCGGCCAAGGATCATCACTCTCCCTGCAATTGAAAGTCGGTGTTCCAACGCCGCGGCAAATGACTGCAGGCAGATAAGCATCCAGGATGCGGTCCTTGTTCAGGAGCAACCTTCCGCGCATATCCAAGGGCCACGGCTTTGTATGAGCGATCGCCTGAACCTGTTCCGCCTGCCACTTCCCGCCTTGTGAGCGATAAAAGGAAACATTCTCCGCACTCAAAACAGCGATGCGCGTGGGCGATCCATTTTCCTCGAGGATTAAAACATCTAGAATCGGATCATTCTGCGACCACAGCAGCATCTTATGCAGCGTGATCGGCATGGAGTCATGCACCGAGCTGGTTCGGCCTGATCGTGGCACAGAAACCATCACCACCGTAGACTCGGCCGCACTCTGGCGAATCTGCGCGACCCACACATAAGAAGAGACGTTCTCCGACAGCGTAATCGTGACAGAAGCGACTGCTTGCTCTGGTTTCACGAAATGAATTCCTGATTGTTCCAGCGCCGCCCGCAATCCGTTCTGCACCACGTCGCTGTCACGTCTACCGAGAGAAGAATGATTCTCCACCGTCAGGGCCACAGTCCCCGGCCCTGCCACGGAGGCGATTTTTCGTGCAAGTTGCTGTTCCGCTACGCTCCAATCCGCGCCCCATGCCGTGAGCGTGGCCATCAGAATTACGAAGAAAACTCCAAAGTGGAAAGCGGGCAGGCCAGGCGCGAAGCGGTTCACCGGTTTCAGACTGTTTTCGGGGATGATCGAATTATAAACCGCCGTTCGCATGCGCCCGCCTCGAGCCTCTGTACTCTTTGGACACCGCGTAAAATCTGTTGAGCGATGGGGGCCTCACTTCTCGCGGGGTTCGCGAGAAGTGGGGAAGTTGACTTGAAGAACGATCGTTGCATCTTCCAACGCCGAGAGTCTATCTCTGCTGAGTATCCTCTGGCGGATCAGCCGCCTGGCTACTCTGGTTCGCCATGTTCATGCTGCGCAGCACGTCGTTGGCGAAGAAGAATTTCCCATCTGCCGGCACCATCATGATCTGCAGCTTGTCCGACAGGCGCTCAGCCACGATCTTGTTAATCAGCAGCGGATTCTGCTTCAAGATCGCCGCCTCGCTCCGCATTCGTTCCGCGTCAGCCGCTGCGGTTACTCGAATCCGGTCCGCTTCCGCATCGGCCAGCAGCTTGCGCCGCTCGGTTTCGGCTTTGCTGTCGATCACCTTGGCCTGTGCCGCCGCTTCAGCATTTTGGATCGTCGCTTCCTTCCTCGCCTCCGCCTCCAGCTTGCTCTGCTGAATCTGTTTCTCTTTCAGTGGCAGGGTGTACTGCATCGCGTCTGCCTCTCCCTTGGCCTGCAGCACGTGCACCTGCGCCTCGCCCTCGGCTTGCTTCACCTGCTGGACTTTGTTCGCTTCCGCTTCAAGTTCCGCGATCCTCACTTGCTTCTGTTTCAACTCGGTCTCCACGCCCATTTGATCGTTCTCTTGTTCTTTCAACAGCAGCGTCTCCAAACCTTTCGCATACTCCTCCGGAAGTTGAATATCCCGCAGCATCACTTCTTTCACCACAATTCCGTCGGCCGCGAGCTTCTGCGTGATCATGTCAGTCGCGCGCTGCCGGATCTCTTCGCGCTTCGCCGAAAACACATCTCTTACGGTGTATCGCGGAACCAACTCGCGCCACGCACTCGCCACGACCGGAGCCACAATCTCCTTCTCCACCGGATGCGGCAAATTGCTCTGGATGTAATCCAAATGTTTCGGATCCAGCCGGTACCGCACCGTAATCGCCAATCCCAGCGTCAGACCTTCCTTCGCCTGCACATCGAGCAACTGTGGCTTCGCGCCAGCTTTCGCACCCTCTCTTCCGTCTTCCGAACCGGCGGTGGTAAACACCTGGTCGCGGATGTCGTAGAGCGCGACATCTTCGATCAGCGGCTCGACAACATGCACTCCGGGATACAACGTCCCCGGCAGCGTTCCACTGGTCTGGCTCACGCGAACTCCGGCCATCCCGCTCGGCACCACCACAATGCTGAATGCCAGCAGGATCGGTCCCCACGCCAGCAAGCCCATCGCCAGCGACGTCCGCCACCGCCACTCTGGCTCCGCGGGAATCGGTGTCACACCCGGAGTTGCTATTGCCCTTCGATATAACAGTTCGCGATAGAAGTCGTAACCCAGAATCACTACAGCCACGAGAATCATCCCGAGGCCACCGCACATCAGCAAGTACTTCAACGCCAGCATGGTCGTTCTCCTTTACCAGTTCTTAGGCGCGAACTCAGCGCTTCTGCTCTTGTTTCGCTGCGACAGTTTGCGTGGCCAGCTTCCGAGGCGCGAAAAACAGGCGGAACACTTGCCCGAAGATCAACTCCTCCGCCAGCAGCGCCACCGCCAGCGAGAAAACCATTCCCCCCACCACTGCCATGAATGTGACTGCCATCTGCATAGGCGCCTCCTTCGATCCCCAATTCACTGCAAAAACTCTTACTGTCCCTCGGCCAAGTGTGGCTGTGATGCCTCGGCCAGCAACTTTTCATCGAGAGCACCAAAGATCTGTGCGACCTCGTCGTCGCGCTCGCCGCGGATCTTCACCGTGTCGCCGACCTGGACCATCGTGAACAGCTTCTCGACGTCGCTATTGCGCAGGCGAATGCACCCGTGCGACGCAGCGTGCCCAATGGATCCGGGCGCATTGGTACCGTGAATGCCGTAACCTTTTTGCGAGAGCCCCAGCCAGCGTGTCCCCACCGGATTGTTCTTTCCTGCCGGAATCACCGTGCCGGGATGGTAGTAAGTCGGATTCTCGACGCGGCTGACAACCTTGAACTCGCCCGTGGGGCTTGGAGTCACATCCGCTCCCACGGCGACCTGAAACGTCGCGATGACGACTCCGTCCTCAATGACCGCGAGCTTGCGGTCGACCAGACTGACCAGCACCGTCCGGTTGCTGTCGTCATCGTCGTTTGGTGCTGAATCCTGCGCGCACAAGGGGATGGCGCATGCCAAAATGAGTACCGTAACCACCAGCGTTTTCGTTGTGTTGCTGCCGATGTTCTGAGCGATCCGGTTCATCTTTCCCTCCGTAAGCGCATCCCGCACTAATCCAGAAGGCAGAACCGTGACCACTCATCATCTCATTGAAAACAAGACAGTTGTCGTAGTTGTAGACGGCCAAAAACGTGGTCAGAAGCCCACGCCTGTGTCACCCAGAACACACCTGGAACCCTGACTGGAATATTGAGCTTGGGAAGCAAAGTTCGAGACCGAAATTCAGAAGCCGAAACAGCGAAAAGCCTGAAGCCCGAAGCCCGAAGCCAAGATCAAACCTTCGAGGAGTACAGCGGGAAGTGGGGGAAGGTTTCCAGCCCTCTAAGCGCCCGGCTCCCGCCGTCTGGGGTAACGGCTTGTGGGGTTCTGTGGGTGGAGCCGGGCGATCCTATGACTAGAAGGCCTAGTTCAATTGTGCTTATTTAAGCCCCCTAGAATCTTTATTTCTGTGACCGACGTCACATTCCATCGTGATCTTGCGCATGCGCAAGATTGCTAGTTCCAGACGTTAATCTCCTCACCAAACATCACCCGGAGTTTTGTTTCGTTAGCGCACTTTTCTCAGTGATGGGAATCATGGCCTTCCGCGAATCCGTCCCGATACTTTGTCCTTGAGCGAGCCGAAGTGCTCATTCAGGAGACTGATTCATCTTGGCCTATGTAATTACTGATACCTGCATCAAAGACTCCCTCTGTGTTGAGGTTTGCCCAACCCATTGCATCCATCCCAAGCAGGACGAGCCCGGCGTCGAGGCCGCGACCCAAGATGTACGTCGATCCCCAGGGCTGCATCGACTGCGGTTGCGTCCCTGCCTGCACCTCCGACTCGATTCATGCACTCGAAGACGTCCCAGACGTCAAGAAAGAGTTTGTTGAGAAGAACGCGGCCCACTACGCGAAGTAATCGTCCGCTCAACCTGACTGGTAGCGATCGCCGGGCAGCGGATGCAAGGTGAACCAGCCCTCTCCGATTCCCGGCGATTGAATGTGTAAGGGGTGGACGCAGCCTTCGCTGAGCGAAGCCGAAAGGTCCGCCCCGCCGACGGCGGCCGGCACCAAGTTGAAACCGAGACGGAGCGCAGTCTGTGTAGTGGTGAACCTTGGGTCCGTTAAATAGGCGTGTCAGTGGCTGCCAGCCGCCACTCACCAATCCATCGCAGCCTTTGACTTCCATCCCAACCCAAACTATCGTTCCGCCTTATGAATGTCGTCAAAGCGACCCGCCACTATGAAGAGTGGCTCACCCACCGCACCACGATCATAAAGAAAGATCTCCGCCTCAAGCACGCGAGCATGAAGTCCGCGGCTTTCCCTTTCCTGCGCGCCACCTTTTATCGGTGGGCGCAACTCTGGCCCGACGTCTGCTCCGACCTGGCAAAAGCGCCGCGCGTCCTCGCCGTCGGCGATCTCCACGTCGAAAACTTCGGTACGTGGCGCGACGTCGAAGGGCGCCTGATCTGGGGCGTCAACGACTTCGACGAGGCGCATCCTCTCTCTTTCGCGAACGATCTCGTTCGCCTTGCAGTCAGCGCACACCTGGCCTGCGAAGAGGGCCACCTGCCTCTCAATAAGAAAGATATTTGCGACGCCATTCTGGCCGGATACCAAGAAGGATTGCGACACGACGGCATGCCCTTCGTTTTGGAAGAGGATCACGTCTGGCTTCGCAACATCGCTGAAAGCGAATTCCGCGATCCGGTTCGTTTCTGGAAGAAAATGGAGTCCCTTCGCACAATAAAAGAAGCGGCCCCGGTCAGTGCCATCGATGCCCTTGAGCACCTGATGCCCTCGCGCGATCTGACCTATCGTTTGGCGCATCGCGTTGCCGGTCTAGGAAGCCTCGGGCACGCTCGTTATGTGGCGATGGCAAACTGGTGTGGTGCCAAGATCGCTCGCGAAGCCAAAGCCTTGGCTGCGTCTGCCTGCTTTTGGGCGGAAGATCGGGAAGGACCGGCTGACATTCTCTACCAAGCGATCATCAGCCACGCTGTGCGCTGTACTGATCCGTTCGTACAGCTACGAGGACGCTGGATCGTCCGCCGTCTCAGTCCGCATTGCTCGCGTATCGAACTGTCACAATTGAAAGCGCAAGGCGTTGAAATGCGCTTGCTTCACGCCATGGGGCAGGAGACAGCGAATATCCACATGGGAACCAAAACGGCTCGCAAGCCGATTTTGCAACACATGCAGAAACAAAAAGGAAAGTGGCTGCACCTCGCCACCGAGTACATGCTGCAGGCGGTGCGGGAAGACTGGAAAGTTTGGAAGAAGCATGGCTACGAATGAGTAACTGCCATTTCAGGCCATGCCGCTACGTGCCACTGCTGCTGCCGCCCACGGACAGATGGCGGTGAGACTGATTGGCCAGGCTTAGTTACTCGTTCTGTTTCAACCAGGAATGGTTTCCCATCCCTCAATCTGAGAAAGGGTTTGCCGCATTGGTCATTGGCGCATCGACTCAACCTGGTTTGACTACCCCTCTTGCTGGGAAACACACTGACCCCGAGCGTTGCCAAATTCTTCAGCACGCGAAATGCCAATGAATCATGTTCTCCTCTAAGGTCTTCACCCAAGAAATCACCATCCAAGTTCTCGCCCTCATGTTTACTGCTGCCGACCATTCGGCATTTGCCGAGCTATCGTTCGACGCGCGCTTGCCCGCATTCATTACCGCGGCTACTATCAGTTTCATGCCGCGCGTGCTCGTCTGTCCTCCGAATTATTTCGATGTCATCGATCAGAAAAATCCGTACATGTCACCCACTCGCGCAGTCGACCACGTGAAAGCGCGCACGCAGTGGGAAAATCTCTGTAGCGTTTTGCAACAGAACGGATGTGAGATTGAAACGATCGATCCCGTCGAAGGCCTCGAAGATATGGTCTTCGCCGCAAATCAACTTTTCGCCGGACAAAAATCTGGACACGGAAACTTTGTCGTACCCAGCCGTATGGTGTATCCGTCTCGCCAGAGAGAAGTCCGGTTTTATGTCGACTGGTGTCGAGCCCGCGACTACCGCGTCATCGAAATTAACTATGGCGACGACTTTCTCGAAGGCCACGGCGACCTGCTGTGGCATCCGGACGGATCCCGCATCTACGCCGGATATGGTTTTCGCAGCACACGCGGTGGCGTCGAAAGACTTTCTAATGCAATGACCAAAATGGGAATCGACGTGATTCCTCTCGAACTCATCGATCCTTACTGCTACCACCTCGACACCTGCCTCTGCCCTCTGAACAACGACGCCGTCCTCATATTCGCCGGAGCCTTCTCCGCCGACGCCCTGGCTTCCGTCCACAAATATTGGACTCGCGTCCACTTGCTCAACGTAGAGGAGGCCCACGCATTCATGGGCAACGGAATCGTCGTGAACGGCTGCTACATCGCGACTCGGATCAGTCCGCAAATGCGAGCAATCCTTCAGCAAGAAAAACTCAACCCCGTGACGGTCGACACCTCCGAATTCGAAAAGGCTGGGGGCAGTTGCTCCTGTATGAAGATGTTCCTGCCGTAAGACGGCTATATTGACAGGCACCAATCCTCAGTTTTTTCAATTACACACTCACGCTCGATCACTCAATCCCTCAATTCCCAAATAACTCAATTCACCACATCGACAATCGCTTCCACCCGCCAGCATCGCCCGCTGACTCTCAAACTAAATTAAGATGTCGCAGACCTGAGATGACATGGCTCAACACTGACGCTCCCATCGTCCGCCTGCCGCGCATGCGAGCTCTCATATGGGATGGTGACTGGCTCTATGCCTCCCGCGGCTATCAACTCCTCCGCTCGCAAGTGCAAGATCCACACAGCCTGAAGTGGCAGCGCGTAGCTGACTTTTCTCCATGGTGGAAGCGTCGACTCTCCGTGACCAATCGCCTGACGGCACGCTTATTTCGCGATGGTTTCCACGCGCTTGCGGTCCTTTCCTCGGGAGCCCTCGTGGCCGCTGTCCCGGGTGCGATCCTCACGCTCTCTCCCGGTGAAGCGAGCTTCCGCCAGACGCATGCGATTTCCCGAGGCACACGCCCTCTCCACATGACCGCCGTCCCGTCAGGCACGGTTTATTGGGGAGAATATTTCGACAACGCCGCGCGCGACGAAGTTCACATCTATGCATCCCCAGACCAAGGTCGAACGTGGCACGTTGCGTACGCATTCCCCAAAGGCGCCATTCGACACATTCACAACATCGTTCACGATCCCTGGGGCGACTGCCTCTGGATTTTCACCGGCGACTATGGCAACGAATGCCGCATCCTCCGCGCCACCTGCGATCTCAGCCGCATCGATGTCGTGCTGCAAGGCAATCAGCAGGCGAGAGCCGTGGCGGCCGTCCCGACCGAAGACGCGATCTACTTTTCTTCCGACACTCCGCTCGAATCGAACTACATCTATCGTCTCGATCGCCAAGGCAAGCTGTCGCAACTTGCTGGAATCAGCAGTTCCTCCATCTACGGATGCCGCGTTGCAAACCACGTCTTCTTTTCGACGATGGTCGAGCCAAGCGAAGTGAATCGCGATCCGAACGTTCGCATCTATGGCGCTGATGTTAGCAAGGACGACGCATGGCAACCCCTAATGGCGTGGCTAAAAGATATTTGGCCGATGGGCCTGTTCCAGTACGCTAACGCCTTCCTTCCCGACGGAATCAACACGACTCGGTATCTAGCCGTAAGCCCTATTGCAGTTGAACGCGATGACCAGACAACAATGCTGTATGCCTGTATCTGACGATGAATTGTCCGAACGTAACCATCGCAGAAGTCTCTGTGCTAGAGAATGGCAGATGCAGTTCGCTTTCCTTCGTGTACCTTAGTGTCTTAGTGTCCTTGGTGATAATAGCGTTACCTGACAACCCCATTGAAGCGGAATTCGTCGAGTGGCTGTCGTAGATGAAAACTTTGAAACCTTGAAACCTTGAAACTTGCTTTTGCGAAGCTTTGAAACGTTGAACCATCCTTCCATTGCCCACTCTCCGCTACTATCGCCGCATCTTCAGCGCCTATCTGCTAGGAGGCGCCAGCCACCTCAGCTTCTGGCATGAAACTCCTACCGAGAATCCGCAGGCCTACAGCACCGAACTCGGAGAGTACTACATGCTCTTCGCCGAAAAGGCTGACTATCACGGAGCCTACGACTCCGCAGGAGTCCCGCAACTCGACTATCACGGACACATCGGCCTGCAATACAACCCCATCGCGATCGCGCAATACGGACTCGGCAATTACAACCTCTGGCGCCGATCCAATGACCCAGCCCGCAAGCAGAAATTTCTTCGTGTCGCCGACTGGCTGTGTGCGCATCTCGAACCGAATGCGCATGGTGTCCGCGTCTGGAACCACCATTTCGACTGGGAATATCGCGACACGCTCCGCGCCCCATGGTATTCGGCGCTGGCGCAAGGGCAGGGAATTTCACTGCTGCTTCGCGCTCACAAAGAAAACAGCGATGCCAGGTATCTGGACGCCGCCAGGCAAGCCTTCATCAGCTTCGATCGCCCGATCGCCGAAGGAGGCGTGGCTTTCACTGACCAAACCGGCGACCTCTGGTTCGAGGAATACCTGGTCTCTCCGCCCACACACATCCTCAACGGATTCATCTGGGCAATGTGGGGAGTCCACGACTACGCGCTAGCCACGAGAGATCCTCAAGCGCACGATCTCTTCGATCGCGGAGTCCGCACGCTCCTCCACAATCTAGCTCGCTACGACCTCGGATTCTGGTCGCTGTACGAGCAATCCCGCACGCGCCTTCCGATGGTCGCCAGCAACTTCTACCACCGCCTGCACATCGTGCAACTGCGGGTCATGCATCGCCTCACCGGGGAAGAACTTTTTGCCGCCACAGCCGACCGATGGGAGGACTACTCCCATAGCCGCACGAACCGCACCCGCGCCTTCACTTACAAGGCGGCTTTCAAGCTCTGCTACTACTGAAGCCGTGGGATAGTGGGACCAGACAACCCGCGCTCGGCGAAGTCAGCATTCATTGTCTCTTTAATCACATCCTCATCTATCCGGAAACCCACCCAATGCTGTAGCCTCTTCTTTCGCGTGAAAATCCTCTACGTCTCTCAATACTTCCCGCCGGAAATGGGGGCGCCCTCGGCCCGTGCTTCCGAGCTCGCCCGCCACTGGTCGCGCGCGGGACACGAGGTCTCCATCCTCACCGGCTTCCCGAACCATCCCACCGGAGTTGTCCCGGAAGCATGGAAGCCCAGACTGCAGCGCCTCATCTACAACGAAAAGGCCGGCGACATCGACGTCTTCCGCACTTGGCTCTGGCCTCTGCCCAACCGCAAAATTCACGAGCGCATGCGGAACTACGCGTCCTTCTGCGCTTCTGCCGCTCTTCGTGGACTTACTGTGCCTCGTCCCGACCTTGTCATCGGTTCCTCGCCGCAACTGCTGGTTGCCCTCGCAGCTTGGTGGATCGCCTTCGTGCGCCGAATCCCGTTCGTCTTCGAAGTGCGTGATCTCTGGCCTGAATCACTGACTGCCGTCGGAGTCGGAGGTGAAGATTCCGTGCTCCATCACACCCTCGCCGCGATTGCAAAGTTTCTTTATGAGCGCGCCGACCGGATCGTTGTCGTCGCCCCGGCTTTTAAAGAACATCTGATCCATCGGTGGAAGGTGCCGTCCGAAAAAATCGTCATCATCGAAAACGGCGTAGAAACAGAAATGTTTTTGCCCTCTTCCCCGGAAGTCCGGGCAGCACTGCGCCACGAGCTCGGTGCGGACTCCAATTTCCTCGTCTGCTACATCGGAACCATGGGCATGGCTCACGGCCTGGAAACCCTTCTTGGTGCCGCCGCGACTTTTCGCAAGCAGCAACCAGATGTCCTGTTCCTGCTCATCGGCGAAGGTGCGGAAAAGGAGCGCATCAAGGCACTCGCTCATTTCCACGGCCTCAGCAACGTCCGCATCCTCGACCAGCAGCCGCGCGAAAAAATTCCAGCCTTCATTTCCGCCTCCGACGCCTGTCTCGTTCTTCTCAAGAAGACCAACATCTTCAAAACCGTCATCCCCACCAAAATGCTGGAGTTCATGTCCTGTGCCAGCCCGGTCATCCTTGGAGTTGACGGCCAGGCCCGCAAAATCATCGAAGAGGCAAACGCCGGGATTGCCATCGAACCGGAGAGTGACGGTGCACTTGTCGAGGCCATTCGTTCGCTTGAAATAGATCGTGGGAAGGCTCGGGAATTCGGTCGGAAGGGAAGGGAATATATCTTGCAGAATTTCTCGCGCTCGCGCACCGCCGAAAATTACATCCAGATACTTCAGCCACTCATAAGCAAACCCACGGCGTAATCCGTGGGTTGTCAGTAACTTGCAGAACGCTTCTATTGGCGCAGGGTGTAAACTGTCGCGGCCGTCGCCGCTGCCATCGCTACTTCCAGAGTTTTGCCCGCCATCACTCGCCCTCCGCTGACAGGCACAAATAGAATGTCGTCGGCTTGCAGAGTCACGTCCGGAACCTTCGCTTCTAGCATCTTCTTGATCTCAACCTTGGTTTCAACCATCCCGTTGGGACCCTTCCGGATAATCCGTGCTCCGCCCAGCTTTGCCGTACGATTCGTCCCGCCCGCCAGTGCCAACGCCTGCAAAACCGTGAGCTGCCCATTGTCGACAAGCAAACCGCTAGGACGTCCAACGTCCCCAACTACATAAATAATCGGCGCCCGTGGAACTGTGATGATGTCTCCGGGCATGATCTCCACGTTTGCGCTGAGGTCGTCTGCGAGATTCCTCGGAAGATCGATGCGAATCGGCGCCTTCTCGCCCTTGCGCAATATCGCAAGCTTGCGCGACGCATTTTGCGTGAAGCCGCCTGCTTGAGAGATCACTTCGTACAACCGGTGATCCACAACGTCCGGATAAATCCCAGGCTTCCCCACCTCTCCGATCACCGTCACGCCCTGCGACGACGCTTCATCCACAAAGATAGTGACGTGCGGGCTGCGGACGAATCCTCCATCCTCAAGCCGCTTCTGAATCACGCTTTGCGCTTCCTCCTGCGTCAGGCCCTCCACATGAACGTAGTCTATTAGCGGCAGATAAACATCGCCCGAGTTGCTCACTCTTACTTTGCTGGTTAACTCCGGGACGTTGTAAACGCTCACTTCCAACAGATCGCCAGCGCCCAGCTTCACCAGAGCCGTTCGATCGATATCATTTTTCGTTGAGTCATTCGGTGTCTGAGGCGTCACAGCCGCGCCAGACGCGCTTTGCGCCGCTTCAGATATGGACTGCGCCCCCGGCAACGCTGCAGGAGGGCTTGTCTGATCCTGGGGGTTCGGCGCTTGTTGCGCTGCCGCCCTGCCGATTAAAAATGCAGCGATGGTAAACGTGGTAAAGCAGCAGTACCGAGCGGAACTCCAGGTACCCGACTTCATCGCAAACCCTCTGTTGTTTCGTTGGAAATTCGAAAAAAGTTTAGCACAGCGAATCCCGTGCGCATCCTGCAATTCATTCACTCGCGGCTTAGTTTTCCACAGTTTTTTACCCTTCGATGATTGATGTCCCATTCCGCTGCTGCTACATTCGGTGCACTCTCAAAACAATCAGGAATCAGGTCTCTAACTTTTAACCGCAGGGCGTCGCTGCGATACTTGCGCTAAGTGTGCGGAGAACGAGTGCCGAGCCTTTAGCCGTGTGTGTCGAGGTGGGATAGTTGACCCTTATTTGCCTCGGGTTGTTTCTTTTGGGGTTGTTGGGCTCTTTCGTAATGACCCGGTACGTGCGGGATTTCGCCTCTTCCCGCGGATGGGTTACTGTCCCTACGCAAGAGCGCCACATGCACTCCAGTCCTCTGCCGCGTCTCGGCGGAGTCGCCATTTTCCTCAGCTTCTGCGTTTGTATGGCGGTGGCTGCATTCTGGGAGATCCGCCATCCGCAAATGCACTCATCGCAATTCCTGCGGACGATGATCCGAATCCTCGGCCCTGCAGGGCTCGTTTTCCTGCTCGGTGTTTACGACGACCTCCGCGGTGTCGGCCCATATTTCAAATTCACCGTGCAAGGGATCGCCGCCACCATGCTCTATGCCGGTGGCCTGCGCATTATTAATATCCCGGTCGTTTTTGGCGACCGTGTCCTGCCCTGGTATGTGGGTTGGGCCTTCACCGTGATCTGGGTACTGGCGATCACCAACGCCTTCAACTTGATCGACGGCCTCGACGGCCTGGCCGCGGGATCGGCTCTCTTTTCCACGATGGTGGTTTTCGTCGTGGCTCTCTTGAATGGTCCCACGCTCGGCGAAGTCATGACGATCGCACTCGCGGGTGCGATTCTCGGGTTCCTGCGCTTCAACTTCAACCCTGCGACCATTTTCCTTGGCGATTCCGGCAGCCTCTTCATCGGATTCCTGCTCAGCGCCCTCGCGCTCTTCGGTGCTCAGAAAGCGCCGACTATCGTAGCCGTTGCGATTCCGATCGTCTCATTCGGACTGCCGATTCTTGAAACCGTACTCTCTGTTCTCCGCCGCCTCATCAGCGGACGCCCTGTCTTCACCGCCGACCGCGAACACATCCATCACAAGCTTTTGCAGCACGGACTCACCCATCGCCAAGTCGTCATTCTTCTCTACGGAGTCTCGGCGATATTCGCGATGTTGAGCCTGTTCCTGCTCTGGCCCAGCGGAAGTTCTCTCGGTCTCGTACTCGCTGTGTTGGGTATCGGCATCTGGATCGGTGTACAACACCTCGGCTATCTCGAATTCGGGGAGATTGCGCGCGTTGCCCAACGCACGCTCAATCAGCCGCAGATCTTTGTGAACAATCTCGCGATTCGCCGCGCCACCGAAGAACTCAAAGTCGCCTGCGACTACGACCAGGTCCGCCGCATCCTGCTAGCCGCCTTCGGCAGCAACGACTTCGACGGATTCGAACTCCGGATCGAACTGCTCCCCGGAGAACTCATCGCATACGATCCGTCACGGAGTTCGACATCCTTCCGCTGGCACAAGCTCGGCATCGCAAAGACTCTCGACAATTCCTCCGTGTGGACGATCGCCCTCAATCTCCAGAGCTCTTCCAATCGCCGACGCGGAACGCTCACCGTCCTTCGCAACTACTCCGCCCGCGATCTGCAACTCGATGTGAATCTGCTCACCGCCGCATTCCCCACAGCCCTGGCGGATGCCTTGGATCGCACGCTGGCCCAATCTGCAGAAATCATCCCGCTGCCCGGGCAGGATTCCGCGCTGGTCGCCGCCCAAGCGGGATAGGTGTTTGTTTGTCGTTGAACTCTCGAACTCTCAATCTACGTAAGCAGCCCTCAATCGGTTGTCATTCCGAAGCGCTGCTGTATGGAGCGAGGAGTCTGCTGTTGCTGCCTCCAGAAAAGCAGACTCTGCCACCGAGGACAAAACAAATCGAAGAACAAACACTGACCACTGACCACTAGTCCCTAGCCCCGAGCCCGTGCACCAACTAAAATCACTATTCCAAATCCGATGCACATCCTCCATATCGTAGGTGCCCGGCCCAACTTTATGAAAGCGGCTCCGGTGCTGCGCAGGTTAGGCGCCTATCCCATAGTCCGCCAAACGCTGGTCCACACCGGCCAGCACTACGACGCTTCCATGTCCGACGTCTTCTTCCGCCAGCTCGAAATGCCCGAGGCGGACCTGAATCTCGGCGTCGGCTCCGGAACTCACAGCCAACAAACCGCCGCCGTCATGACGGCATTCGAACCTGTCGTGATCGAGCGCAAACCCGACCTCGTCCTCGTCTATGGCGATGTCAACTCCACCCTCGCTGCCGCCCTCGTCTGCGCCAAGCTTGCCGTACCTGTCGGCCACGTCGAAGCCGGACTCCGCTCCCACGACCGCTCCATGCCAGAGGAGATCAATCGCGTACTCACGGATCGCCTTTCTGATCTCCTCTTTACACCTTCCGAAGACGGCGACCAGAACTTGTTCCGCGAAGGAATCTCTCAATCCAGAATTCACCTTGTCGGCAACGTGATGATCGATACGCTCGTCCGCCTCCTCCCGAAAGCGGATGCGAAACTGCCGGGCGGCGTCAACGGTCGTTTCGCTCTCGTAACTCTGCATCGTCCTTCGAACGTCGACGACCTCTCCTGGCTTCGAGATCTCCTCGGCGCGCTTACCGATCTCAGCGATCAACTCTCTGTGATCTTTCCCGTTCATCCCCGCACCCGCCAGCGCCTCAACGACCTCGGCATCGATCACTCCGCAAACGCACGCCTGCATCTGCTCGAACCACTGCCGTATCTGGAGTTCATCGGACTGCAACGCCATGCCGCTATGGTCATCACCGACTCCGGCGGCATTCAGGAAGAAACCACATTTCTCGGTGTCCCCTGTCTCACGGTTCGCGAAAACACCGAGCGCCCGATCACGATTTCTCTAGGAACAAATCAATTGGTAGGAAGGGATCTAAAAACATTGCGTGGTTCTGCTGAGGCGATCCTGCAGCAGAAGCGATCGCAGCAAGATGAACGAAAGCCCGTGCCCTTCTGGGACGGACATGCAGCCGAACGCATCGCACGCATCATCGTGCGAGGTTCAACCCATTGAGTGGAAGTGCAGGGGAGGGTTGAGGTTTACAGTTTTGCGCTGGCGTAAGAATTGATTTCGCAGTTGAGGCAGACTTCTTCAAAAGCAGGTGCTGTCCATTCCATAATTCCCCCAGCGGTCCAAGTCTGGACCGAAGTGAAAGTAGGTTAACTCAGCTTGCGCCGGAAGGCAACAGGAATGAGCGCCGTTTGCTGATTCCGCCGCAGCTTGGATGTGTCGCATGTACCCGCAGGTTGCAGGATTTTGCACACAACGCTCTCAGCAATGGTTACTGTCTCGGCGACCTCTGCGGCATTTCTCTCGCGAACTGGGCGGTAAAGATTATTTTCCTCCGGAATTCCTCGAAGGATTTGGAAGGGGTCAAAGGTTTTAATCCCCTTTTCCACACCCCAGAACCACCCCCGTTACTTTTAGCCGCTTTGCTCTATGGATACCTTCATTGGCACCGTCCGGAAATGAGGACCTTGCAATCATGTTTCGCAACACCGTGTATGGCACGACTTTAAAGGACGTCCCTTTTGTCCCTTTGCAGTCCGCCACATTCTGTGTGCAGTGCGAGTTGATCAGCACCAGTACCAGATCCCATTGCTTGGCTTGCGGCAGCCAGGCATTGATTGGTCTCTCTCGCGTGCTTGGCGGATCCATGCGCAACCAGCAGACCGCGAACCTTATCACCGATGCCGAACTCGACAGCCTGGTGCGCGATCTGCTTCGCACTGTGCCCGATCCTTCGGTCATTCCCGACTACTCGGAATCCCGTATTCCATCTCTGGCTCAGCGTAGTCAGCTTCGCGTCGCCAACGCCGCCCATCCGGCCTCTGGATTCAAAGCCGTCTCGGTTCCCGAAGACATCGAAATTCATGCTGGAGAGCTTGACCTCGAACCCGCGATCAGCGCCATCACCGAGCGCGCCCAGCATCTGACCGGCGCCACCGGAGCCGCCATCGCCCTTCGCGCCGGAGACGAAATCGTCTGCCGCGCTCGCGCCGGACGCACCGCCCCCGACCTCGGCGTCCGCCTGCAAACCGACGCCGGCATTTCCGCCGAAGCCGTCCGTTCCGGCGAAATCATGCTGTGCCACGATGCCGAACGCAATCCCCGTGTCGATCTCGCCAGTTGCCGGCGCCTCGGCGTCCGCTCAATACTCGTCTCCCCGCTGCGCCACTACCGGCGCACCCTAGGAGTTTTCGAAGTGCTCTCATCGTCTCCCGGAGCGTTTGACGACCGCGACGTAGCCACCATGCAGCTCCTCTCCAGCATGATGGTCGCCGCCATCTCCCGCATCTCCAGTATCCACCGCGCCCAACTCGTCCGCCAAGCAGGATAAACGACAATCAGGGATCAGGTCAGAGTAAATTGCGCTCCCAGCGGACGATGAATGAAATGGGCATATTGCGACCCCGTTGTCCCGGCGGAAAACCAAAACGGGAACCGGCAGATGACCGTCGGGGTCTAGGAGGGTGGAGGCACTTATGCCGGTCTTGGTGTCTCGATTCTTGGCTAACCGGCTATTCTTTTGCGCAGCGCTGTGCCTCAGCATTCTTCCGATTGGCTGCACCAGAGCGCGCGTGGCTGGACCTCCACTTCCCTACGCACCTGGACCCCTGCTGCCGCACGTTCGTGACTCGTCAATGACCTTGCTGCAGTGCGCGCCCAGAATCAGGTATCGCTGACTTGGACGATGCCTAAAAAAGGGACCGACAGACTTCTGGTCAACGGCACCATAGCAGTCCGTGTATGGCGTGGCGAGGAAAAAGCCGAACTGACTCAGATTGGAGATACGATTCATCTAACGCCCGGCGCTGCGAGCTCATTTTCTGAAGATCTCCCGCGAGCTCTCTCGACGGGTAGAGTCAGGCGGCTGTGCTACTTTGTAGACCTACTTGATCGCGAAAGCCGTTCAACGGGTTTGTCCGATTACGTAGCAACGATCGCTGGTGGGCCGCCGCCCGTGGTGGAAGGATTGAGGGCAGAAAGGGCTGCGAAGGGAGTGCTTCTACGCTGGACACCGCCACCGGCAGACGAAGAGTCAGAACAAACGGCAGTTCGTATACGTCGGGTTGTGCTCTTCGACACAGCAACTGACGAGAAACAATGGCTAGCGACACATTCGTCATTCGAACACAATCTGTTCGTTGAGGATGGCACACAATCCGCGCATGCACTGGATAACGATGTCCAGGACGGCTACATGTATGAATACCAGGCTCAATACGTCGCGCAACTCCCTGTAAGCAACGCGGTGGTGTTGGAGTTACGAGGGCCGTTTTCTGCCCCCGCGTGCATTCATATAAAGCAGGTTGTCTTGTCCGATTCTGCGGCCAAATCAGTTCCTTTATCTGACTGTCCCTGATTGGCCGGCACCAGAATTAGGCTTGCACATAAGACGGCAAAGACCCTAACTGTTGTAAGCGATTTTCACTCAAAATGCCCGGTTGGGTTCGCCTGTCCTCGTTTTGCGTTTAACGGCCCGACCCCGATCCTTGACCCGGTCGCCGCCCGTCGTCCCACCGATTCTCTGCACACTTTTCCACAATCCCGAGTTAATATGGTGCTGCAGTCCCAGGGCTCTTCCCCATGGCGTCCAATACTGCGGTTTCACGACCCTCTGTCCCCAACCGTCGCAAGCGTGTGCGACACAAGATCCAAACTCCTGCTTACGCCAGTTTTGCGAAGGAATCCAAGGGCTCGGCTCTTGATCTCCACGAAGTGGTGGACATCAGCGAAGACGGAGTTGCGATCCAGTGCCACTCGCCTCTTGATCCCACAAAGTCGGTTGATCTGTGCCTCGATCTCGCCGATTGCCCGAAACAGATCTACACCACTGGCAACGTGATCTGGTCGAATGATTCGGGACGCGCCGGGCTTCGCTTCGCAGGTCTCCCATCAGATTCCTTGGCACGTCTGCGCGAATGGCTCTTCGTCAATGTGATGGCGGGAGTTGCCAACAGCGAGATTGATCTCAGCGTTCCGCTTGCGCATCCCGCTACACAACCAAATTTCACCGACACTCTGGCCGCCGTCACCGTGGTACAGCGCCAGGTTGAAGCGCTGGGGGCCGATTTCGGCGCGGCGCTCCAACTCATTGCCGAACGTGCCCATTCTCTGACTCGTGCTTCCGGCGCAGCCGTCGCCCTACCGGACACAAATCTTGAGTTCATGGTTTGCCGCGCCAGTTCTGGAGAAGGCGCGCCCCCAGTCGGCGCGCGACTGCATGTCGGTTCGGGATTTTCCGGCGAGTGCGTGAAGACCGGGGTTCTCCTGCGCTGCGACGATACAGAAACCGATGTCCGCGTCGATCGCGAAAGGTGCCGCGCTCTCGGCATTCGCTCCATCCTCGCAGCTCCCGTGCGCGTCGGGGACAAGTCCATCGGACTGGTCGAAGCTCTTTCGTCCCCGCCCAACGCATTTTCTGACGGTGACGGCCGAGTTTTGCAGCGTCTCGCCGACACGGTGCTTGCCGCAATCAACCGTTCCGCTCGCGCTGAAAATCTTCCACCACTGGCGCCACCACCTCCGCCCCAGTTCACCTCGCCACAGGGCAGTGTGCTCTTTGCCGCCGCTGATCAGGCGGAAGATGAAGGTCCTAAGCCCGACGAGAAACTCATGGCCAGCCTAAGTCTGCCGCGCTCGCATCTGTTTCTTCTAACCTGTGCCTTCGCCGCCGTCTCCCTGGCACTGGGATTCGTTTCCGCCCCGTGGATTCAGAACGATGTAGCTCCCTGGGTCCAGGACAAACTGCACCATCGTCATCAGCCGCAACGGCAAACTGTACCGGTTTCTTCGCGGCCTAAGTCTGATCCGGGCCCAGCAGTGGAAACCGCGACGCTCTCGCAGCTTCGCCAGATGGCCGAAAACGGCGACGCCGCCGCGCAAAACGCATTGGGGCTTCGCTACGCAACTGGCGATGGTGTTTTACTCAACGAACAAGAAGCTGTTCGCTGGTTCATCAATGCGGCCGAGCAGGGTAATGTTGCTGCACAATCCAAACTCGGCTCGATCTACTACAGCGGACGCGGTGTTCCCCAAGATCCTAACCGCGCCTACTTCTGGATGGTGGTCGCGCGCATAAGCGGCGACGACGCCAGCAAGACACTGGCTCCGTTTGTGCGAGCCCGTCTCACACGTGCACAGGTCACCTCCATCGAGCAAGACGCAAGCCGCTGGATCGAACAACACTCCGCCAGCAAACCTGCCGCCAACCAACTGAAATCCAGCCTGTAAATGTGAATGAAGGGCCTGTACCATGGAGAAAGCGGCTGGGAGACGAGGGATTTCGGGTAAAAAAGGTCTGTTCGTAACCATGGGTGCCCCATTCTCGCAGGTTTTGTGCGCGAGAAGTGGGGCCTTTAGCGAGCATTGAAAGTCAATTTCATTACCAACTGCGCAGCAAATCGCGATCCCCGCAACTGCCCACTGCTCCTCCCCGCGCTAAAATAAAGCAAGAGGTCCCCCGTGCCCACCCTGCGCGATATTCTCGACGAGAGAGTCCGCGAAGCTGCTCCTTCCCTGGTCGAATCTCTCGGCAACAATCGTGTTCGCTGCTTCTCCTGCGGCCACTGCTGCCCGATTTCCGACGGCCAGGCCGGAGTCTGCAAAGTCCGCTTCAATCGCGGCGGCCAGCTCTATGTTCCTTGGGGATACACCGCCGGCATGCAATGCGATCCCATCGAGAAAAAGCCTTTCTTCCACGCCTATCCCGGAGCGCTCGCCTACAGCTTCGGCATGCTCGGTTGCGACCTGCATTGCGGATACTGTCAGAACTGGGTCACCTCGCAAGCTCTGCGCGACCCGCGCGCCGTCTCTCCACCGCTGGAAGTCTCTCCCCAAGCCATGGTCCGCGACGCACTCGAGCAGGGCGCCAAAGTTCTGGTCAGCACCTACAACGAACCACTCATCACCAGCGAGTGGGCTGTCGCAGTGTTCAAAGAAGCTCGATCCGCAGGACTTCTCACTGCATTTGTTTCCAATGGCAACGGCACGCCGCAGGTGCTCGAATTTTTGCGTCCGTGGATCGATCTATACAAGGTAGATCTCAAGAGCTTCGACGACCGCCACTATCACGAACTCGGTGGACGAATTGGCCCCATCGTCGAAAGCATCCGTCGCATTCACGACATGGGCATGTGGCTCGAGATCGTCACCCTGCTGATTCCGAACTTCAACGACTCCGAGGATGAGCTCCGCCGCCTCACCGAATTCGTCGCCAGCGTCTCGCCCGACATCCCGTGGCACGTTACCGCCTTCCATACGGACTACAAGATGCAGGGTGAAGACGAGCGCGACACAACCGTCGAGGATCTGCTGCGTGCCGTCGAGATCGGGCGCAGTGCCGGCCTGCGCTACATCTACGCCGGCAATCTCCCCGGCATGGTTGAAGACTGGGAAGACACGCGCTGCCCGCAATGCCACGAAACCCTGATCCGCCGCTACGGATACCACATCGCCGCGTATCGGCTCACGCCAGAAGGCCGCTGCCCTCGCTGCTCGGCGCAAATCCCTGGCCGCTGGTCCCGTGAGTTCGAAGGTCAGATTACCTCAAGCCCTTTCGTGCCGCATAGACGCTCCCGTTTGTTTACAATCACCAGTCGTTGATTCTGTAAACCAGAAGAGGAATAGAGGAATATGTGAGGACAGCCGCCATCGCCTGTCCAGTCTGCTCGAGGCGCGGCGAGTTCGCAGCGAGACAAAGCATCTAGCATGAAATGCTTTTCAGTAACGATGGGTGCCCCATTTCTCGCGCGCTTTGTGCGCGAGAAGTGGGGATTTTGGCCAGCATCGGAAGTCAGTTCCGTCGCAAACCCAAGGGTTGCTCACCCTTCGCGCGTTCCGAAGGGCGGGAAGCGCGGCCTTGAATTGATCTTCGGTTTCCTGATCTTCCTCACCGCCTGCTCCCCACGCGACTACCTCACTCGCCGTCTCGCCACCGATCTCATCGCGGTCTCAGCCGAATTCCAAACTCAGCAAAGGTACACACTCCAAATTGGAGTCGTCTCAAACAAGGACTATCCCTCACCCGAATACCTGGTCCTCCAGCATCACAACTGGATTTCGGCAAACTCAGCTCCATGTCCAGCAGGTATCACTCCGCCACCATGTTGGGACGTCATCCTCACTCCCGCCGGCGTCGAGACCATCCGCACGATCGTCTCCGCGGAGGAGGCCGCGAAATCTACGATCCGACTTCCCGCTGCCCGTCGCGAACTGGGCGCAGTTACGGGCATCACCAAGCAGGGAAGCGCCGCCGAGGTTGAGTTCACCTGGAAATGGATTCCTCTAAACGAAGTTGGGGCGGCGCTCTATTCGGGCGACCTGCATTACAAATCCATCGTCGGATTCCGCCAGTACGACGACGGATGGCGCATGCAGCAAGGCACTCCCCGCTCCGGCCAATCGGTCGAAGACGCTTTAAAGAACGCCGAGCCCACCCCGTGAACCTGCGAGAAAGCACATACTCATTGCGTATTCAGACGCTCTCTAGCCGTATGACTCCGCCCCGAATCCGCGCGCACGCGTTGATTCTGATTCTTTGTCTTTGGGGAGTCTGCATCGCTGACTATGCCAAACCAGGGCTATTCGACCGCGCTGGCAACATCAAGTTTCAGGATTTCCTCCCCCTCTACGCCTCGGCACAAATGATTGAGCGCCATCGCGCCATCGACCTCTACAACCCGGCAGCCGTCGCCTACGACGTCCAGACGATCGTTCGCCGGCCAAGTATTCGCATGCCGAGTCTCTATGGACCGCAAGTCAGCCTCCTCTTGGCTCCACTGACCCGATTTTCATTTCTTTCAGCGGCGACTGTTTGGGTGGCACTGAGTCTGCTGATCTACTTCGCCTGCATCCGTGTCCTTTGGCGCTGCTGCCCCGGTTTGCAAACGTATGGTGGAACTGTTGTCCTCTGTGCGATCGCCTATCCGCCAATGTTTCACTTCTTCGTGCGCGCGCAGCTCTCCGCGTTGATCCTTCTCTGCTTCAGCGCCGCATTCCTGGCCATGCGAGCCGATCGCCATTTCATGGCTGGCCTCGCCTTGGGTGTTCTGGTCTTTAAACCACAGTTTCTGGTCGCTATTCCGCTGATCCTTTTCATGGCTCGCGAGTGGAATATTCTGGCCGCGCTGATCGTATCCTCGGCGGCGCAACTCACGATCGCCCGTCTCTACTTCGGGTCCGCGGTGATGCGAGGCTATTTCGAGATGCTACGCAACGCAGCGCTCTGGATCGGCGCCGCCGAACTCCACCGGGCTCCGATCCAGATGCACTCTCTGCGCAGCTTCTGGACGCTGCTTTTCCCCTGGCCGCTCGCCGCGACCGTTTTGTATCTTCTGAGTTCAATCGCAGTCATCGCGATCGCCGCCACCATTTGGAAATCCGACGCACCCTTGGTGCTCCGTTTCTCCGCGTTCCTTCTTGCCGCAGTACTGGCCAACCCGCACCTCTTTATCTATGACCTGCTCGCGCTGGCTGCGATGTTCCTGCTTCTCGCGAATTGGTCCATCGAAAACGCACAACGTCGCGAAATACCCACACTTCGCCTTCTGCTCTACCTCGCGTTTCTGATCCCACTATTCGGGCCCCTAGCCCGCTGGACGCACCTCCAACTGTCAGTCATCGTATTCGCAACGCTTCTGTGGACTCTTCACGAAAGCGCGTGCTCTCCGGTGTCCATAAGAAATTGATCTTTCTCAGCGCCCTTAGCGGCCGTTCTCGGCGAACTCGGCGTAAAAAAGCTTTTCAATCCTACGCTGCATCGTTTGCGGGTGCCAACACTTGCCTTCCCCGAATGCGAAGTTGTATAAACTTTCTTCCCACCGGGAAACCTATGCAAATCCGAAAAGCTGTCTGCGTCGTCGCAATTCAGCTCAGTTGTGCTCTCACACTCGTCGCGCAGTCCAGACCCAAACTTAACCTCGACGACTTCTTCAACGCCGTCGGCTTCCGCTCCGTCGAACTCTCGCCTGACGGCAGCTCAGTGGTCCTCGCCGCGGACCGCGCCGACTGGGACCAGCAGATCTTCCGCACCGATCTTTGGCTCTACGACAACAAATCGCTGATCCAACTCACGCAATCCGGGCACGATTCTGACCCCAAATGGTCGCCCGACGGCAAATGGATCGCCTTCCTCTCCGAGCGCAAGACCCCCTCGGGCAAGAGCGACGAATCAGACGCCGACTCTGACTCCAAAGAGGAAGTCAGCCAGATCTACCTGATCTCTCCGAACGGTGGCGAGGCCTTCGCCATCACGCAAGGAGAAGAAGACGTTCACGCCTTTTCCTGGTCCGCCGACTCCCAGAGCATCTACTACTCCACGCGCCAGCCCTGGACCAAGGAGCAGAAGGACGAGTACAAGAATCAGTGGAAGGACGTCGTTCAATACCGCACCGCCGAGCGCGGAGACAAAATCTTCGCCCTCGACCTAGCCGCTGCTCTCGCCCGCCATGCCTCCGAGCCGGCCAAGGTCGAAAAGAAAGAAGGCGAGCCCAAGAAGCAACCCGATCTCACTCCCGGTGCGCGCCCGATCGCCACGATGCCTCTTCGCATCGACGAACTCGTCACCTCGCCCGACGGCACAAGACTCGCAATCCTGACCAACGCCATCAACCAGCGTCAGGAGAAATACGAAGACATTGAGCTTTATGTCGCCAACCTCGCCATTCCTTCTAATGTCCAGGTGTCGCGAGTCACCAATAACCAGGCCGCCGAAGTCCGCCCCCGCTGGGCCAACGACAACCGCCACATCTTCTTTTCCGTCGAAGTCGGAGATCCTTTCGGCTCCTACCGTGACCTCCAGCCGCATCTTTATTGGATTGACACCACCGACGGAAAGATCGAGCAATGGGACAAGGCTTTTGTCGGTCCGGTCGAGCACTATGCCGTGACCGACAATTCTGTACTTACATCGGCGCGCCTCGGCACTGAAGTCCAGATCTACGACATCGCCAAGCCTTCCGACTCGCTGCATCACCTCACAAACTGGCCCGGCACCTTCGCGCAGATCTCCACCGCGAAGCATTCACCCAAGGTCGCATTCGTCTACTCGTCCCTCGGAAAGCCGGAAGAAATTTATCTTGCCGACTCCGCCGACAAACTAGACCAGGCCCGCCCCATCACCAGCTTCAATAAGAAACTCGCCGATGCCGACCTCCCGCAAGGCAAGCCTTATCAGTGGAGGGCCGACGACGGCACCACGGTCGAAGGCATGCTCATCTATCCTCCGGGCAAATTCGAAGCTAAGCATCTACCCATGCTCACTCTTATTCATGGAGGCCCCGCCGACGCCGACGGCAACCACTTCGGCGCCGACTGGTACGACTGGGCCGGACTCGCCGCCACTAACGGATGGCTCGTCTTCCGTCCCAACTATCGCGGCTCGACGGGATACGGCGACAAGTTCCTGATGGAAATCGTGCCGCAAATCGTCTCCCGCCCGGGCAAAGACATCCTCGCTGGCGTCGATGCGCTAGTGAAAGATGGCATCGCCGATCCCGATCACCTCACCATCGGCGGCTACAGCTACGGCGGATACATGACCAACTGGCTCATCACCCAGACTCCCCGCTTTAAGGCCGCCGTTACCGGAGCCGGAGCCGTCGAGCACATTGGCAACTGGGGTAACGACGACACCACCTACGACGATGCTTACTTCCTCGGCGGACGCCCCTGGGAAGCCGCGCAACGCTATCACGACGAAGCCGCGATCTTCCAGATCGATAAAGTCAAAACTCCCACCCACATGGTCGCCGGAGCCGACGACATCCGCGTCGCCGTCCTAGAAGACTACTTGCTCGAGCACGCGCTCTACTCGCTTGGCATCCCGAACAAGTTGCTGGTCTTTCCAGGCGAGGGACATGGCCTCGGCAAAAACCCCTGGCACGGAAAAATTAAAGTCCGCGAAGAACTCAAGTGGCTGGAAAAATACGGGGCCATTCCAACCGCACATTAGGCCGAATGGTGGAATCCAGCCCTCTGAGATCGCCGTCGAAGAGCGCCCCCTTAAGGGCACGTCCATCGATGCCCAAAAACGGTGCTCCAACCCCCACTGGAAAATAGGGGTATGTGGTAACAGCCGCCTCGGCTGTCCAGCGGCTCGGAAGGAGCGGGCCGCTTCGGAGTCGTCCGCGGATCATTGCGCAGCATGATTAACCGGCCCTGCGATTGTGAACACGCACATAGTTTTCGTGCTCGTGGCGCCATCGAAATCACAACCCTCTTCTCACCTTTCGCCATATGTTTTGAAAATTGAGGTCCGGGTTCAGTCTCATCCAGCGTCAGAATCGCTTCCCCCGAAAGATTGCCACCATGCTACCCACGATCTAGATGTGGTTTGAGGACCGGCGATGTCATGAAAAAAATCTTTCTCGGCATCCTCCTAACGTGGCTGTGCCTTCATAGTGAATACGACGGAGGAGGCCGGGCCTGCCCAATGAGCAGTCTTCCAAAAACAGCAGCTCTTTGTCCCTTCCGAGGAACACCATCATGGACGCACTACGAAATGTTCTGACACGGCTCGAAAAAGAAGGAGCGGCCCTTGGCCACTTCAATGTCGCGGACCTCGTTTTCTTGAAAGCGGTTTTCGCAGCCGCGGTTGAAATCAGGGTTCCCGTACTTGTGGGCGCCTCTGAAGGAGAGCGAGATTTCTTTGGAACGCGCCAGCTTGCTGCTGTCGTGAACAGTCTGCGTGAAGATTCCGACGCATTCGTCTTTCTCAACGCGGACCACACACACTCGCTTCTTAAGGCAGTCGAGGCAGCGAAAGCCGGCTTTGATGCGATCGTCGTCGATTTTTCCGGATTGCCATTCGAAGAGAATGTCTCCAGCACGAAAGAAGCGGTCGAAGCAATTAAGACAATTAACGCCGCAATCCTTGTAGAGGGAGAGATTGGCGATATAGGAACCGGCTCTCAGATTCACAACTCTGTTCAGAGCGAGCCCAGGGCCCTGACTACACCCGAGGAAGCGAAGCAATTCGTCCAGTCGACCGGAGTCGATATCCTCGCTCCATCTGTCGGCAATATGCATGGCATGGTTCGGAGTATGGTGCAAGGAAAAACCAGGAAGCGCTTGGACATCGGCAGAATTACCCGAATCAAGAAGGCTGCTCAAGTTTTTCTGACGCTGCACGGCGGCTCGGGAACCAATGATGAAGACTTTCAGAAATCAATCGCCGCGGGAATCAACATCATCCACATCAACACCGAGCTGCGGGTCGCATGGAGACGGTCTCTAGAAACCAGCTTGGATGAAGAACCGAACCAAGTCGTCCCCTACAAGATTCTGCGGCCTGTCGTAGATTCGGTAGAGGAAGTCGTGCGCTCACGCCTGAAATTGTTCAACGCCCGTCGATCAATCGAAGCAATGTTCCCGAGTAACGCAAAGTGACCTGTTTGCCCGATCTTTCCATGGCTCGCCTACGAGCGAACCCAGTGTACGGTCATAGCAACATACCTTACAGTGACAGTTTTGTTCGCCCAGCGCCTAAAATCGGCTGTCGTTCGAGTGTAGGGGCGGACGCATTGGTCCACTCCGGTCGTAAAGCGAGAATGTCCGCGGCAAACACTGTCACGAACAGCGGACTGAAAAGCGCAGCCAAATGCACTGCCCCCGCAAAGGCTGCCCGACGCTTCGCAGGTGTTCGAAGGGCGCCAGCCGATTCCAGCAAACCGAAGCCGCCTGTGAGTGTGAAAGTCGGCTCAAGGACTAGCCCGCGGGACGAATGCGTCCGCCCCTACATCGTGTTGTTTACGCCCAGGCGGGCTTCCAGTTGCTTGCGATAGCGGCGGCTCAGGCGTACGTGAACACCATTTTCCAGCAAAATCTCAAAGTCACCATCTTCGCCCAGCTTGAGGCTACGAACGCGGTCCAGTTTCACGATAGCCGAGCGATGCACGCGGCAAAAGACAGCTGGATCAAGATCCTGCTCCAGTTCGGTCATGCTGCGGCGTAAGAGATAGCTTTTCGATTCTACGTGCAGGCACGCGTAGTAGTCGGCCGCTTCGATCCAGTCGATCTCGGCAATCTTCACGAAGCTGACCTGCCCCGCGCTCTTGATGGCGACGCGGTCGGGCCGTTGCGTCCGGTCGCGGCCCATGCGGATTCTTTCTTTCGCGCGGGCGAGTGCGAGTTCGAAGCGCCCGTTGTCGAAGGGCTTGAGGAGGTAGTCGAGAGCTCCGGCTTCGAAGGCGCGCAGCGCGTATTGGTCATACGCGGTTACGAAAATGACGGCAGGAGGCAAGTCGCGGCCGAGCATTTCGAGGACGTCGAAGCCGTCGCACTCGGGCATCTGGACGTCGAGGAAGACAAGGTCGGGTCGTGAAATGCGCAACTCGTCCAGGGCTTCAGCGCCCGATCCGCATTCGCCAATGATCTCGACTTCCGGGTGCGCGTGGAGAAGCACGGCGACGTTGCTGCGGGCAAGTGGCTCGTCGTCGACGATCAGAGTGCGGATTTTGCCGGGGTGGTCGGAGGGCATGAGTCAGATTCACAGGGCTGACACGCTCGGCTCTGCCTCGCCGGACGGACAAATGCGTCCGTCGTGACACTTGCTGTTCAGCATGACGCCCCAGTTCTCACTTGTAGTGACTCGTCATGCGAGCCATCTAGTTCGGGTGAAACGTAGGGTACGGACACCAATGCTTCCACGCCGCCGTTTTGGTTGTGCAGGCTCAATGCGAAAGCGTCGCCATAGAGGCTGCGCAGGCGCGTCCGCACGTTGAGGATCCCGATGCCCGATGTACGCCGCTCCCATGCCGCAGGCAGGCCGGGACCATCGTTATAGACGCGCAGGGTGAGGGTTCCGTTTCCGCCCATGGCTGCGATACGGATCGCTCCTCCTTGCACGCGCTTCGCAATGCCGTGCTTGACGGCGTTCTCGACCATCGGCTGAAGTACCAGGCTTGGCACCTGTGCGGAAAGAAGTTTGGCTGGGACGTCGACGCTGAACTGCAACCGATCGGCGAAGCGCGCCTTTTGAATATCGAGGTATTTCTGCGTAAACTCGAGTTCTTCGCTGAGCGGCACCTGCTGGCGGTCGGAATCTTCGACCACGCGCCGTAAAAAGTCGCTGAGCCCGGCGATCATGGTGACTGCGTCGTCGTTGCGTCGTTCGCGGACCAGCCCGGCGATTGCATTGAGAGTGTTGAAGAGGAAGTGTGGCTCAATCTGGCGGCGGAGCGCGCTTAGTTGCGCCTTCGAGAGTTGCTCGTTCAGCCGCGCGGTTTCGGTTTGCTGTCGCGCGAGTTGCTCACGCGAGCGCAGCATGTGTCCAACGAGCAGGATCAGTCCATAGAGGATGATGTAAGAGAGTAATCCTCCATAAAACTTGTGCAGCCAGAGTCGCGGGAAAAGATCGGGGCCGGGCGTGATCGCCCACGGATTGAGCAGCGATTCCCACATCGCCACCCAGCCAGCATGTGCCAATCCGAGGGTGGCGCAGGTAACAAGATGTACGATCCAGGTCGACGCGAGTCGCCACTGGGTTGCCGGATAGCGTTCGGATAACCGCAGGACCAGCGGCGTTGCAAGCATCCAGGGCAGCCACGCGACCAGCGTCGTCCAGAACAGGCGATACCAGTAGTGGTGCATGCCTTCGGCGCGCATAACAAACACAGTTTGTGAGGCGTCGAACAGACCGAAGCCACCCCAAAGGGCGATGCTCCACAGCCATTGGCGCGATGTCGAGTGTGTTTCCAGGCTGCTCATACAGAGGATCGTATGCTACTCCAACCGCAAAAAGTCAACAATTGCAGCCAATCGTCAGATGGTTGCAGCCAGCGGTCTGGCGCTTTTGGTGTTGGTCGGAGCATACTCGCTGCTATGAAAAACACGCGAATCTCTCTGCTGCTTGCCGTGATCGTTCTTCTCGCCTGCGCCGTCGTTCTGCAGTCGGCGACGCCGCCGAGAGGCTCAGGTCCTGAATATACCAGCGACGACCAGCTCAAGCTGCCGGAGAACTACCGCCAGTGGGTGTATCTGACGACGGGGTTTGACATGAGCTACAGCGCGAGCGCGATGGCAATGGACCATCACATGTTCGACAACGTGTTCGTCAATCCGGAGGCGTACAAGGCATTCACGGAGACCGGAACGTGGCCCGACAAAACGATGCTCGTGCTCGAAGTTCGCAAGGCGGAGGGTAAGGGGTCAATCAATCAGCGAGGCAATTTCCAGGGCGGGGAAGTGATGGGGCTGGAAGTGCACGTGAAAGACGAGGCACGCTTTCCGGGCAAGTGGGCGTTTTTTGGGTTCGATAATACGAAGACGGCGAAGATGACCCCGAAGGAAGCGGCCTGCTACAGCTGCCATCAGGATCACGGAGCGGTGGATACTACATTTGTGCAGTTCTATCCGACACTGTTGGAGATTGCCAAGAGCAAGGGGACGTTGAGCGCGGGGTATCAGAAGGACGAGGCGGCGAAGAAGTAGTTGCTGTTCGAACTGTCTTGCTTGGGGCAGATTTCTCGAAGACTCGCGCCGCCGGAACGCTCGGCTTCGCCTTGGTGCGAGGGACGAATGCGACCGTCCCTACACAAACCACTGACAACTGCCCACTGACAACTGACCACTTACTGCGCGGCGCTGGCGACCTTTACAGTCTTGGAGTTGGCGTAGCGGGCGATGCCGCGGTAGAGGGCTTCGGCGATTTGCTCGCGGTATCCGTCGCTGCGAAGTTTCTGCTCGTCTTTGGGACTGGACACAAACGAGACTTCCGCCAGAATTCCCGGCATCGCGCTTTCGGTGAGAACGACGAATCCTGCCTCTTTGATGCCGCGGTCGCGCAACCCAGGATTCAGTACCGAGAGCGTACCGTAGAGCGAGCGCTGCACGCTATTGGCGAGATGCTGAGACTGCTCGATGCGATCGTGCAACTCGGCCGGGGTAAGCGTCGGCGTCGGGATATTTTTCGGCATCGAGCGCATCGCGGCTTCTTTCGGAGTCGGATTCGCGGGTAGCTCCTTGGTACCAGGAGCCGAGAAGAAGTGGGTGTAGTAGGTCTCAACACCACGCGCGGAAGGCAGATCGCTGTAGTTGGCGTGCACGGAGATGAACAGATCCGCCCTGGCCTGGTTGGCGATGACGGCGCGGTCGTCGAGCGGGATGTAGTTGTCATCTTGGCGGGTGTAGATCACTTCGGCGCCTAGCCGCGATTCGAGCAGCTTTCCAAGGCGCTCCGCGATCTCAAGCACGAGATCTTTCTCGAGCAATCCGCGTCGACCAACGGTACCGAGATCCCATCCGCCGTGGCCAGCGTCGACGACGATGCGCATCTTGCTGACACGAGCGCGCAACGCTAGATCCTCTTTCGTTGGTGGAGGAACGGCGATGGCGAGCTTTGCCTTCGCCGCTTCAGGTGCGGTGGGGAAGAGATTCACTGCGGTTTTCGGGGTCGCTCCGTTTTTGCTGACCTGAATGACTAGGCGATAGGGATCGCGCTCGAGACTGACTTGCGGCGTCGAAAGATTCGAGGTGGCGCGGGCTTCCAGCACGATACGGGTCATGCCCGAAACCGGCTGGGCGATGCGGATGTGGCTGAGCAGGGCATCTCCTTCGAAGGACTTGCCCTGAAGCTCGGCAGCGAGCTGCGTGTCGCGGAGGTCGAAATAGAAGCGCTCGGGATTCGGGAGATGTCCGGGCTCGTACTGGACCTGGTCTTCGAGATCGAGGACGACAGTGCTGGAGTCGGCGGATGACCAATGCCGCACTCCGCTGACACGCGGGAACTTCGAGAGTTCTTGCGGCGTAGCAGGAGTGTCTTCAGGCTGGTTGTCGGAGAGCGCGTCGCTCGCCTCGGATGAGGTGCCAGCCGATATCGTGGGAGCGGCCGCGGTGGGCGTCTCGGCGGGCGTGACCGGCTGCTCGATCTGCGGTTTGTTCTGCACCATCTGGCCGCCGATCTGAGCGGTCTTGAGTTTCCACCAAACCCCGGCGATGAATGCCGCGGCGATCACCGTCCCAACGAGCATGACCAGCAGCCACGGACGGTTCGATTCTTCTGCTGGCGATTGTCCGAAAGCGAGCGCTGGTTTGGGGGTGGCTGCGACTGTGATGGCTTTGGCGGGTTCGGCCGCTTTCGCCAGTTCGTCGTTCTTTGTCTCTTCCTGTTTTGTCTCCGGTCTCTTCAGTTCGTCGAGCTTCGGCGCTTCGACGGATTTCGCTGTCGGTGCGACGGGAGCCAGTGCCGGAGTAGTGGTGGCCACTGGAATTGTGACTGACTTGGGCAGTCGGTCGACCGGCTTCGGGGGTAGAGGCGAGGGAGTCGTCCGAATGAAAGGTGCGGTCGGTACTTTCGCCGCGGGAGCGGTGACTTGAGGCGGAACGGGCTTCTGCGGCTCTGACGCCGGCGATTTGACTACCGGCGGAGTGAATAGAGGAGCCGCGGATATGGGTGGATTAACGGCCTTTGCCGGTCCCACGGGTGCGACAGGTTTGGGAACCTGCGGCGCAACGACTGTTGTCGGTGGAACCGGGATCTTTGGTGCGACTGCCGCAGCGGTAGCCGGGGGCGATGCTTTTAAGGGCTCCGCTCTCAGCGGCTCAATTCTCGGTGCCGGAGGTCCCGGCGTGTCGACCTTGACCGGTTCAGCCGCTTTGGGCGGCTCGGGTTTTGCAACTTGGGCTTTGGGCGTTTCTAGCTTTGTTGCTGCAGCCTGCGCGGATTGCGCGAAGCGATCTTCATCCTCGGGCTTGAGCGCAGCGAGGACGAGCTCGGCCAGCAGGCTCAGGTTGCGGACGTCAATTTCGTTGAAGGCGAAAGGCCACGAAGAGAAAGCTTCGAGGACTCCGATGACGCGCCGGCGTCCGCACAGCGGAACGGCGACCATGGAGCGCGCGCCGAGTTTGCGGCACGCGTGAAGATTGACGCGCTGATCGGTTTCAGCATCGTCGCAGATGACAATCTGAGCGCTGCGGAAGCAGGCTCCGGAGAACGCGGAGTCGCGGTCGATGCGCGTGCCGGGATCCGGACAGATGTTGCCGGCGGAGGCGCGCAGGACAATCTCGTTACTCTCCGCGAGCGCGATTGCCAGTCCGTCGGCGCCGGTAATGGCAACCGCGCGCTCCGCCACAAGTTGTAAAACCTCATCGAGCACGAAGAGTTCCGCGGGCTCGAACTCAGGAGCGAGGCCCGTGGAATCGAAAATCCCGTGATGCGAGGCCAGTGCACGGCGTCGTCGGATCTGATCGTGCAGCGCTGAGAAGGCGAGCAATGCCTGCAGAGCGTCGCGCTGCGACGGCTTCTGCGCCGATGCCGGGTCGAGGACAAGCGAACCACTCGCGTCTTTCGGCCAGGCGGACAGACCCGCGCCGGAAGGAGCGATTTCCATGTCAGGCTTGGTTGTGGTTGTAGCCATCGAGAGACGGGCTCATGGTTAAGTTAACGGGGATTGCGGTGACTTTCAATTACCGGAGCATGACCCTTTGGCCATGTACCTTAGTGCCAGGGGACTGTTGAATGTTCTCACCGAGTGCCACGCCGCTAATCTGCAGTCGGCGTCATCGCGACGGAGCCGCTTTTCCGGCGGAGGCGGGATCTCGCGTGCAGCATAAGTTTCCAGGATTAAGAAACGGCCCGGGCATTGGTGCCGCTGCGCAAACCGAAGGAGTAGAATCCGGCGGATTCGAGGAGGGCACATGCAGCAGCCACGCAGCCATGGAAGTCCACGGCCGACGGTAGCCGCTGGCATTGTCATTGCGATGTTGGCGATGGTCACGATTCCCGCGGCGATCACGCTGCGTTCGGTGGTCAGCCCTGCCACGGTTCAGGCGGTAAAGGGTGCTTCGCCGCATGGTTACACCTGGAGTCTGCTGCTTTTCGTGGTTCCAATTGTGGTGATCGGCGTCTGGTTTCTGCCGAGCGAAGGGCTAGACGTTCCTCAGAAGGCGTTCTGGCGGACGATTGGTATCCTCGTGCCGATCGGTTGCCTGTTGGATGTGGTCTTTGCGCAATGGTTCTTCTGGTTTCCCGATCCGAAGGCAACGCTGGGAATTCTTGCCCCGGCGCTGGGTAAGTGGGTGCCCATTGAAGAATATTTCTTCTATCTAACGGGATTCATCACAATCCTCCTGCTGTACGTGTGGCTCAGCGAGTACTGGCTGGCGGCCTACACGGTTGAAGATTATCGTGGCGAGGCCCGGGCGTTGCCGCGCTTGCTGCAGTTTCATCCGACATCGCTGATTGTGGCCGCGGTTTTGATTGCGGCAGCATTGGTCTACAAAAGATATTTCTCGCACGTGCAAGAAGGATGGCCGGGATATTTCATCGTGCTGGTCGTAGGAGGGATGGCGCCTTCGATGAGTTTCTATCCGGCAACGAAACGGTTTATCAACTGGCGCGCACTGGGTATGACGATGTTTTTCATCATGTTGGTCAGCATGTTGTGGGAAGCAACGCTGGCCCTGCCCTATGGATGGTGGAACTATCAGCACCGGGCGATGTTGGGAATGTTTATCGGCGCATGGTGCGACTTGCCGCTTGAGGCCGTGATGGTATGGCTCGCCGTAAGTTATGGGACGGTCATCCTGTTTGAAGGGGTGAAGATCTGGCAGGCCTCGGGCAAGCCGATCAGGGAGATGATGATGGGTGAAGCCAGTGGTCAGTGATCGGTGGCCAGTCTGCATGACTTTGGCTACCGTTCGGCTGGGTTGCAGATCTACACAGTGTTCACTGCTCGGCTTCGCCTCGCGGGGCGGACGAATGCGTCCGTCCCTAGATGCCCCTGCATTACAATCAACCCATGCCCGTGCTGCACAACCTGCGCGTCACGCTAGAGATGATCAAATGGGAGCACTCGATTTTTGCGCTCCCGTTCGCGCTGTGCGGAGCGATGCTCGCGGCCGGAGGATGGCCTTCAGTTCACCAGCTTTTGTGGATCATCGTCGCGATGGTTGCGGCCCGCTCGGCGGCAATGGCATTTAACCGCTGGGCCGATGCCGCGATCGACGCCGCCAATCCGCGTACCAGCGCACGAGCCTTGCCCGCCGGGCACCTGTCACCTGCGTTCGTGGTCTCGTTCGTCGTGATCTCAAGCGCTGTCTTTGTGTTCGCAGCAAGCCAGCTTAACCGCCTGTCCTTGCTCCTTTCCCCGGTGGCGCTCGCTGTGTTGCTGCTTTATTCCTACACGAAGCGAGTGACGCGCTGGTCCCACCTGGTGCTGGGATTTGCGCTCGGCATCGCGCCCACTGCGGCATGGATCGCGGTGCGAGGCTCGCTCGATCCACGCATTCTGCTTCTCACCGCAGCGGTCACGTTTTGGGTGGGCGGCTTCGATGTCCTCTACGCCTGCCAGGATTACGACTTCGATCGCGGCGCCGGTCTGCATTCTCTGCCGCGCTATTTCGGCATCCGCGGCGCGCTTTGGATTGCGCGTGTCTTTCACCTGATTATGATCGGATTTCTCATCGGACTGTTTCTGGCCTTCGGGATGGGAAAGCTTGGGGCGCTTGGCATCCTTGTGGTGATTCTCCTACTGCTCTACGAGCATTCACTGGTGAAACCCACTGATCTTTCGAAACTGAATGCCGCTTTTTTCACGATGAACGGGGTCATCTCGGTCCTGTTCTTCGTCTTTGTGGCGGCCGACCTGCTTCTGCGTAAATAGTCTCGCCATCAACGCAACGGTTCCATTCATGGCATAATCGCTGACGCAAATCTGGAGGCTTGGATGCTTTCCTGTATTCGTCGTGCAGTCTTTCCATATTTAATGGTTGCGTGTTGTGCCGCTCAACAGCCTACTCCTCAGGGAGCCCCAACTCCTGGCAGTGCGGCCGATCTCGTGCAACGCGGAGTCAAGCTCAGCCGCGACGGTAAACAAGACCAAGCCATCGCGCTTTACAAGCAAGCTCTCGACAAGACTCCAGATTTTTATCAGGCACATCTCGAAACAGGCGTGGCTCTCGACCTGAAGGGCGAGTACGCGAAGGCGCAAGAGCACCTGACGAAGGCTGTCGAAGTCGCCCCGGCAGATTCGAAAGAGCAGGCCCTGCGTGCGCTCGCATTTTCTTATGCCTTTCAGGGAGACGCTTTCAAGGCCGCCGAACCCGAGATGCAGGTGTTCAATGCGCGGCTTACGAAAGGGGATTCTGTAGCAGCCGCAGAAGCCTGCAACGAACTCGCCCGCATTTATCTGGAACTCGGCGATCCCGACCACGCTTACAAGTGGTACAAGATGGGCTACGACACAGTTTCGCGCAAGCCCGATCTTTCCGAGGCGGACAAAAACCTGTGGCTCTTCCGTTGGGAGAGTGCACAGGCCCGCATCGCAGCCCGTCGCGGCAATGCTGACGAAGCCCAGCAGCACCTTAGAGGCGCGAAGGTGGCGCTCGATAAAGCCAACAATCCCGACCAGATGCGGTTCTATCCTTACCTGACGGGCTACGCGGCGTTTTATGCGGGCGACTATAAGACCGCGATTGCGGAATTTCAGAAAGCGGATCAGCGCGACCCGTTTATCCTCGTGCTGCTCGGCCAGGCGTACGAGAAATCAGGCGACGCGTCGCAGGCCCGCGACTACTATCGCAAAGTTCTGGAAATCAACTTCCACAATCCAACGAACGCGTTTGCGCGGCCGCTGGCAAAAAAGAAACTGGACGCGGGATCCTAGAGTGTTGTTCTCTTTGTGCGGTCTAACGGTGGCGCAGCGCTTCAGAATCTGTGCGCGAACTGGTTTGCCCGAAACGAGGTGGAACGAATACATAGAGTTTCGCCCCGGAGGGGTGTTTGACAATAGCCCGGCGCTTCCAGCGCTGGGAAAAGTGGGAAAATCTCACCGCGTCCGGAGGGACGCCTGAGTTCGCGCGCAGACTCTTCAGGCGCGGCGGATCTTGCCGGGCCCTGTATCGCGGCTTTTAGCCGCTAAGGTGCTTTGCAAAATTAGAGTTCTGACCCGGCAAATACGCCCGCACGTGTGAATGCGGGCGTGACGGGTCTCAAAGCTGTTGGCGTTCCTAGTTTACTCGCAGCAATAGTACCGTTCCTTTTTCGATCTTGACGTTGTTCTTTTCCGAGGTCATCAGCGATCCCTGTGCTGTGTTCTGCGCAGTTGTCTCCAACTTTACGTCGGGCATGCCGATGACGCCTTGCGTATTGCCGGTAATCGGCGGACGCGCACTCGTCTGCGGTTGCGATCCCGACGAGCCTTCTCCTGGGGGATAGTTGCTCGGTTGCTGCGGAGCCTGACCCGATCCACCCGTGGGAGTCCTTCCCGCCATGGGCGAACCGGAGTTGCCGCCCGAAGGAGGTGCGTTGCCTTCATCCGAGCCGCCCCCGGCTGGGTTGCTCGGCGGCGGAGCGATCACCGCCTGGATCGACATCGGCAATTGCATCTGGTCGCCTTTTACTACGGCGTGATCGAAGGCAATGGCCAGGGCAGATTCCTTCTGCTCTTTGCTGCGGGCCTGGGCTGAGGTTACGTGGCCCATGATCTTGGTGTCCTTTGGAACAAGAACGTCTCCGCTATTGGTTTTCATGTCTTGCGTAACTGTCGCCACGACTTCATCGCCCGTCTTCGCCTTCTTGGCGTCTACGGTTTTCGTCAACTGCACCGGAATGACGCTGCCTGGTGCGATCTTGCGTGGATTGCTGGCGGCAGTCGCGGGCTGTGTTGCGGCGGATGCTGATTGGCCCGCCGAGGTTGATGGTTGCGGCGGGGATGCGCCTGGGTCGCTGCCCGCGGCGGGTGGAGTATTTTGCGCAATCGAAGGAGTGCACAGTAAAACCCCTAGGAAAAATGCAGTAATCGCGTTTCTCACAGTCCATCTCCTTTTGATATTCAAGATTTCTCGACGGGGGCGCGACTTCTGGCAAACCAATTCAAAGAGTAGATGCAGTTTTGTCGCGTGAGGATGGGCTCGGATGTGCATCCCGACAGCCGGGAATCGTGACCTCGGCATCCGAATGCCATGAAACGAAAGGCATTGCCTGTCGCGCTACTCGGAGCCGGCCTCATGGTTCTTTCCGCTGGCACCAACTCCAATCCCGATCAGACTCGGCAGAAAACCGCGGAAGAGACCGCTGCGCTGAAGCGTGATACCAAGGCCGTGGCTCCAGGCCTGAAAGACGGACTCAGCAGCAAACGTTCTGTCGACCTTAACAAGGCATCGAAGCCAGACCTGACGTCTTTGCCCGGAATTACTTCGCAAAAAGCAGACCGCATTATCGCGGAGCGTCCTTACGCCAACACCCATCAGCTTGTCACTCGCCGTGTGCTTTCCGACGACGAATATGCCCAGCTGCAGAACCGCGTGGTCGTTAAGCAGTAGTCTGCGCGCGCCTGAAAATGAGGCGCTTCCTGATATCATCAAGGGGATGCTCTCTTCGCACGAGCCGACCACGCACCCGTTTCAGACTGACGATTCGCGGCTGCAGCCGATCCAAGAAAAAGTGCTCGCGGGCACGCGTCTCGACGCCTCCGACGCCCTTGCGCTCTATCGGACCGGCGACATTCTGGCGGTGGGCTGGATGGCCAATCTTGTCCGCGAGCGGATGCATGGCGACAAAACTTACTTCAACGTCAATCGCCACATCAATCCGACAAATGTCTGCGTGGCGGCGTGCCGCCTGTGCGCGTTCGGACGCAAGAAAGATGCGCCCGGCGCCTACACCATGGCTCTGGAAGAGGCCTTCGAGACTGCAGCTTCCGGATATTCCGAAGCTGTCACCGAATTTCACATCGTCGGAGGCTTGCATCCTGATCTGCCGTTTCAATATTTTCTCGATCTGTGCTCCGGCCTGAAGCAACGTTTTCCGCAGGTGCATGTGAAGGCGTTCACCATGGTCGAGGTCGCCTATCTGGCGCGGCGAGCGAAGCTTTCAATCCGCGAGACGCTGGCGCAGTTGAAAGCCTCGGGGGTCGATTCACTCCCTGGCGGCGGCGCAGAGATTTTTGCAGATCGCGTGCGCCACATCATCTGCGACCACAAAATCGACGGCGATCAGTGGCTCGAAACTGCCAAGCTGGCTCACCAACTTGGACTCAAGTCGAACGCGACGATGCTTTACGGCCACGTCGAAAACGACGAGGACCGTGTCGATCATCTGATGAAGCTGCGCGCCTTACAGGACGAAACCGGTGGCTTCCAGACCTTTATCCCGCTTGCGTTCCATCCCGATAACACTCCGCTGCAGCACCTGCCCAAGACGACCGGCATGCTCGACATCAAGCAGATCGCGGTGAGCCGGCTTGTGCTCGACAACTTCCCGCACATCAAGTCGTACTGGCAGATGATGACCGCAAAGATCGCGCAGATCTCGCTCCGCTTCGGCGCCGATGATATGGACGGCACCGTGATCGAAGAGAAGATCTATCACGATGCGGGCGCGACTACTCCGCAAGGCATGCGCAGGCAGGAACTCGAACGCCTGATCCGTGCCGCCGGCCGTGTACCGATCGAGCGCGATACACTCTACAGGCAGGTGACGCGCACTGAGACCTCGGTCACGGTCGCTGTGTAAGAGTCGCCTTGCCGACTTGCATTCCTTGCTAAAACCTGTACCACCCCGTGATCTGCAAGCGACCGACCAAGTGGTCGGTCGTATCCATTAGACGCCCCGTCGACGTAAAGCATTCCATCGTTCTGTTTCCGGGAGCAGGAAGTGTCGTTACATTCCAAAGCGATGCAGGCTGCTTTCCAACCCGACCGAGGTGAGCCGCTACCCGGTGCCGGATATGACCCCTCCCCGCCGCGTCTTACTGAACCAACCCACAGGCCCCAGTATTCGCCGGAATCGAGCGGAGCCGCGTCC
>Ga0126371_10000092_pt1 | contig 63615 bp, 61 predicted proteins | sample PanSoiMetaPlot_4_FD_110145 | JGI IMG/M metagenome (GOLD analysis project Ga0126371, IMG submission 110145) | Tropical forest soil microbial communities from Panama - MetaG Plot_4 | ecosystem: Environmental > Terrestrial > Soil > Tropical forest > Bulk soil | place: Panama | collected 2016-02-17
GCACTTGAAGGTCGAGAACCGCCCCGGCGGTGACGACTGGCCGACGTACATGAAGTCTCTCCATACCTCCGATGTGGAGCTGGGTCAGCTCGCGGAGCGGATCCACCCCAAGCTCCTGGTGCTGACGCACGTCATACGGATGGGCGCAACGGACGAGGAGATGCTCGCGGCGGTGAGGCAGGGGTTCAGGGGCGAGGTGGTGATGGGCAGAGATCTCGGGGAGTACTAGGGGCGGGGCCAGTCCGTCCGTTCTGGTGGTATCGTCGTTCATAACCCCGGGCGCGAGCCCGGGGAATCATCAAGAACTCGGTGGAGAGCTGATTTGTATAACCCCGGGCGCAAGCCCGGGGTCACTCAGAGGGTCGTGCCGGCCATCGGCTTCTCGGCATAGTGACAGCTCGCCCATTGACCCTCTGTTACCTCTCGCAGTCCCGGAACATCGCTCGAACAGAACGCATCCTTGAGCGGATGCGGGCACCGCGGATGAAACCGGCAACCTGACGGCGGGTTCGTCGGGGACGGGACCTCCCCGGACAGGACGATACGGTCCCGAGGAGCCCTGGGATCAGGCACGGGCACCGCGGAGAGCAGGGCGCGGGTGTACGGATGTTTCGGATCAGCATAGAGGCGATCGACAGGGCCGCGCTCGACGATCTGGCCGGCGTACATCACCGCGACCTCGTCGGCGACATGACGGACGACGGCGAGATCGTGCGCGATAAACAGGTAGGTGAGCTTGTGGGACCGCTGAAGATCCTTCAACAAGTTCAGGACCTGGGCCTGCACCGAAACGTCGAGCGCGGTCACCGGCTCATCGCAGATCAGAAAATCGGGCCGCACGGCGAGCGCTCGCGCGATGCCCACCCGTTGCCGCTGGCCCCCGGAAAGCTCGTGCGGATACCGCGGCGCAAATGACGGATCGAGCCCCACCTCACCGAGCAGCTCGGCCACCCGGACCGGACGCTCCGCGCGACTTGCCAGTCGATGAATGATCAGGGGCTCCGCGATCGCATCACCCACCGTCATCCGCGGGTTCAGGGACCCCGACGGGTCCTGGAAAATCACCTGCATTCTCCGGCGCAGCGCGCGAAGAGGGCCGCTCTTCAGTCCGAACACGTCGATCCCGTCGAAGCTGAAGCGCCCCTCGGTGGCCTCGACCAGCCGCAGCAGCGTGCGGCCCACCGTGGTCTTCCCGGACCCCGTTTCTCCCACTAGCGCGAGCGTGCTCCCTGCGGCAATCGAAAACGAGACCCCGTCGACCGCGCGCACCGGCGCCGACGGCTTGAGGCCCAGCCAGCCGCGGCGGCCCGGGTAGTGCTTGACCAGGCCGTCGACCTGGACGAGGGCCGTCATGGTGCCTTCCGGCGGTTCGGCTCTTCCACGAGCCAGCAGCGAGCCGACTGCCCAGGGTTCGGGCCATCGAGGAGCGGAGGCTCCTGCGCACGGCACTTATCCCAGGCGTGAGGACAGCGCGGGTGAAAGCGGCAGCCGGACGGCCAGTCGGTCGCGGGCGGCACGGAGCCGGGAATCCCGGTCAGGCTCCCTCGTCCGCCGTCGAGTCGCGGCACCGAGGCGAGCAAGCCGGCGGTGTAGGGGTGCTGGGGGTTGGCGAAGAGGTCCTCGGTCTTCGCGGTCTCGACCACCTGGCCGGCATACATCACGAGCACGCGATCGGCGGCCCCGGCGACGATCCCCAGATCATGCGTGATCAGCATGACCGACATGCCCATCTCCGCCTGCTTCTTCTCGAGCAGCTCGAGGATCTGCGCCTGCACGGTGACATCGAGGGCTGTGGTCGGCTCGTCGGCGATCAGCACCTTGGGACGGCACATGAGGGCCATCGCGATCATCACCCGCTGACAGGTGCCGCCCGAGAGCTGGTGCGGATACTCGCAGGCCCGGACGTCCGCGTCGGGCACCCCCACCTGGTTGAGCATATCGACGGCCCGGATCCACGCTTCGGGCTTCGAGAGTCCGAGATGCACCCGCACGACCTCGGCGATCTGGTCACCGACGGTGAAGACGGGATTCAGCGAGCTCATGGGCTCCTGGAAGACCATCGCGATCTGGTTGCCGCGAACGGCCCGCAGCTCCGCAGCCGAGAGCGTCAGGAGATTCCGGCCTTCGAACTCGATCAGACTCCCCGGCATGATGTGGCCGGGAGGCTCGGGGATCAGCCGCAGGATCGAAAGAGACGTGACCGTCTTTCCCGAGCCCGATTCGCCGACAATGCCGAGCGTTTCACCGGGATAGAGATCGAGAGACACGCCATCCACCGCCCGGGCCGCGCCGGCACCCGTGACGAAATACGTCTTGAGATCGCGGATGGAGAGGAGGGGCGCCTGCTCGCTCACATCTGCTCCGGGCGTGGATCGAAGGCGTCGCGCAAGGCGTCTCCCACGGCATTCCAGGACATGACGACGATCGCGATGGTCAGGCCGGGAAAGAAGCTCGTCCATGGCGCCAGCGCCAGCTGACCCTGCCCGTCCGCGACCATCGTCCCCCAGGACGGCGTCGGGGGCTGCACGCCGAAGCCGAGGAATGAGAGGCCCGCTTCGAGAAGCATCACGTTGCCGACCGACAGCACGGCGGACACGATGATCGGTGCCGCGGCGGCCGGCAGGACGTGCCGGGCGACGATGCGAATGGGGGACGCGCCAAGGGCGCGCGCGGCGTCGACGAACGGGCGCGCGCGGATCGAGAGCGCTTCCGCGCGCACCAGGCGGCTCGTCGTGAACCACCCGGTGAGGCCGAGCAGAAGGATGAGGGTCAGGAGCGGAATCCGGTCCCAGTAGGCGACCGCGAGGAGCAGCATGAAGATCCGCGGTACCGCGAGGCCGACATCCACCAGCCGCATGAGCACCCCATCGATCCATCCGCGCGTATAGCCGGCGATCGCTCCCACGGTCACCCCGACGGTCATGGCCACGAGCGTCGCCAGGAGTCCGATGCCCAGCGACACCCGGCCTCCGTACACCAATCGGCTCCAGATGTCGGAGCTGTAGAGGTCGGTGCCCAGGGGATGCGTCCACGAGGGGGCCGTGTTCTGGAGCGTGACGATGCCGGGTTGCGCATTGGGGTCGAAGGGCGCGAGCAACGGCGCGGCAAGCGCGGCGATGGTGAAGAACACCAGGATCCGGAGCCCCCAGGCCGCGGCGGGATGCGCGAAGAATCTGCGCCACCCGTCGGCGTGGCGGGTGCGTCGGCGGAGGAGCTCCACGATGCCCATGGTCACGACGATGGCGCCGATGAGGGCGACCGTCGGCCGCGTCGTCATGCGTGTTCGCGGATTCGTGGATCCGCGGTCGAGTACAGGAGATCGGCGAGCAGGGACCCGGTGACCACCATGGTGCTCGCCACGATCGCGATGCCGCTCACGAGCGCATGATCGCGCGCGAGCACCGCATCGGTCGCGAGGCGCCCCATCCCGGGCCAGGAAAAAACGCTTTCGATCAGGACGGACCCGGTGAGCAAGAATGGCAGGGAGAGTCCGGCGATCGTGATGAGCGGGAGCAACGAGTTCCGGAGGGCGTGCACCAGGAGCACCCGGCGCTCCCGCACGCCTTTGGCCCGCGCGGTTCGCACGAACTCACGACCGAGAGTCTCGAGCAACGCGGCGCGCTGGTAGCGGGCCGTCCCCGCGGCACCGACCAAGCCCAGCGTGAGGGCCGGCATCGCCAGGTGGTGGAGGCGGTCGCCCAGCTGGCTGAGGAAGGGCATGCTCTCGTACAACCCGGGCGTGGTGGTGAATCCGGACGGGAACCAGTGGAGCCAATCCGCGAAAACGAACACGAGCACCAGCCCCAACCAGAATGCCGGCACCGAATAGATGAAGAGCGTGAAGTTGCTGAGGACGATGTCCGTCGCCCGGCGGGCGCGGGCCGCGAGGATCAGACCCAGGATCACGCCGAGTCCCAGGTCGAGCGCCAGGGCGGTGCCGGCAAGCAGCAGGGTGCTCGGAATGGTCGAGGCCAGCGCGTCCTTTACCCACTGTCCCCGGCTGAAGGCGTACCCCATGTCGCCGTGCGAGAGATTCCTGAGGTAGCGGACATACTGCGTGGGGATCGGCTGATCGAGGCCCCATTGATGATTGAGGCGGTCGATCATCGCCGGGTCGGCGGGACGGTCCGAGGGCGGCAGGAACGGGGAGCCCGGCGCCAGGTGAATGGCGACGAAGGTGATGGAAACGACGGCGAAGACGATGGCGGCCGCGGCGATGATGCGCCGGATCAGCCAGGCCCCCCGCCCGCCCACGTCAGGGGTCCTAGCGATCCCGATCGATGAGACGGTCCGCGGGGATGCGCCAGGTCCACGCGAGGGCCCAGTATGAGTCGGGCCGGAGCTTCACATCGGCGATCCGGGAGCTGACGGCCGCGACGTTATCGGGAGCGGCGAGCCAGATCCCGGGGGCATCGGCGTTGATGATGTTCAGGGCCGCGTGCCAGTCCGCCTGGGCCTTCGCTTTCGTGACATCCCCTGCGGTCGCGTCACTCACCAGACGATCGAAGTCGGCGTTCACCCAGTGACTGAAGTGCTCAGGGGCTCCCTGGGTCCAGTGCTGGACGATCCCCGACGCCGGTGTGGGATCGGAGTTAAACCCCTGGAGGGCTGCGTCGAACTTGCCGGACCTCAGACGCTCTTGCACGAGGTTCTGATCGAGAGGTTGGATCTGAAGCTCCACGCCCACGGTCTTCCACTGCGCCTGCATCAGCCGGGCATACTGCATCCGCAGGGCGCTGGTGGAAGTGAAGATCACCTCGAACGACAGCCGGACGCTGTCCTTCACGCGAATGCCGTCGGCGCCCATCCGCCAGCCATGGGCCGTGAGGGTGCGCGCGGCATCGGCGCTGTCGAAGGGAATCGTACGGACCGTCGTGTCCCAGATGGACCACCACTGGGGGATGGGACCCATGGGCACTTTCGCGTAGGGGCCGAACGTGCTGGTCAGCATGCCCTGGCGGTCCAGGGCCATGGTCAGCGCGCGCCGGACCTCTCGATCGGCGAAGACCGGGTGCGGTTTGGACGAATCACCGTTCGCCCGCTCGTTCATCTCCAGATAGATGTAGTTCGATCCCGGATACGGGATGGCTGACAGTCCGGGCGTCTTCTTGACCTGCTCAACATTGGCGGGGGGGCCCAGGAAATCGAGCGCGTCGCCCTGATTGGTCACCATCGCGTTCACGGCCTGCGCGGGACTCGCCACGAGCTTCCAGATCAAGCGGCGGAGGTGCGGACGGCCTTCGAAGTACGTCGAATCGGCGGTGAGTTCGATGGTTTGTCCCGGAGTCCAGCTCGCAAACCGGTACGGCCCGTCGCCGATGGGGTGCTGCCCATAGGTCGCCGTCAGCCAGTCGGTCCGCGGGACCTGCGCAAGCAGATGCTGCGGCAGGATCCACATCTGATAGGTCGCGTCGTAGAACGCCGTCGGATACCGCTCCTTGAAGCGGAAGACCGCGGTGAGCGAGTCGCGGACGGTGACCGACGCGATCCGGGTCAGGGAATTGCGCGCGGAAAAATTGACGACGGGATCACGATAGGCGTCGAACGAAAATGCGACGTCGTTGGCCGTGACGGGAACCCCGTCATGCCAGCGGGCTTTGGGATTCAGGTGAAAGACGAGTGTCTTCGGATCGTCCCATTCCCAGCGCGTCGCGAGGCGAGGGACGAAATTCGCGTCGCCCACGACGTTCGTCGTCATGTCGGGATCGGCGAGCCGGAGAAACAGCTGCTCGTCGATGTCCCGCGCGCCGGTGTTGTCGATGACCGGCGGGAGCAGCGTCTTGGGATTGTTCGCGGTGACGAAGACGACGGTGCCGCAGAAGTCGCCCCGGCATGAGCCCCGCGACGAGCAACCGAGGGCGAGCGGCAGCGTGCTGAGGGCCAGGAGTGAAACGCGGAAGTTCATACGCCGCCTAACATTCAATCTCCAGGCTATCGGCGCCAGGTCCAATCGGCGTCGGCGAAGCGTCCGGCCGGTACCGAACGGGCAACGGTCGGAGCGGGCGCCGGCGCCCAGGACGACAGGATCGCGTTGGCGACCTCCGGGAACGAAATGAGCCGGTTCGTGAGTGCCGAGAGGGACGTTTCGCTCCCTTCCGGCGCCGCGCCACGCGTCACCGATCGCACGATCTCCTGCGACCCGTCGAGCAACACCGAACCATGTTGCAGGAATGCCTCGCCGGTCCGCACCTGTGCCGATCCGACCACCTTCTTCGTGCCCACCACCACTTCTCCGCCGACGGCCGACGCGAAGCATGCGCCCGCACCGATCGCGGCGGGCCGCACCGCGGGCGCGACGGAGGCCGCGACGCCCAAAGTGCGCAAGGCCGCCGCGATCCGCTCATGGGTGATCCGATACGCGTCCGCGAGTGTGCCGAACGCCGCGACCGGCGCGGCGACGGCGTACGTCAGCTCGCGGTCGTGCCACACGGCGCGGCCACCCGTCGGACGCCGCACGACGGAAATTCCCCGGCGCTCGATCTCGGCGCGGTCATACCGCGTGAGCGCGGGCTCGTTTCGGCCGAAGGACAGACAAGGAGGGTCCCAGCGATAGAGGCGGAGGAACGCACGCTGCGTTCGCTCCGCCTCTTCGAGGAGTGCTTGATCGATGGCCATGTTGGTCGGGCCAGACTGCCCAACCGGGTCGATCAGGACTTCCCAGTGCATACTGACCGTCTAACCGACGAACCGTCTAACCGACTGTCGCATAGCTCTCGATCGGCGGACACACACAAATCAGGTTGCGGTCACCGTACGCGCCGTCGATCCGGCTGACGGTGGGCCACACCTTGTGCGTGCGCGTCGCCGCGGACGGGAAGGCCGCCCGCTCCCGCGAGTACGGATGCTTCCATTCATCCGCGAGCAGATCTGCGAGCGGATGCGGCGCATTGGCCAGGAGATTGTCGTCGCGGTCCGCTTCGCCACGCTCGATTTCCCGGATCTCGTTGCGGATCGCGATCAGCGCGTCGCAGAACCGGTCGAGCTCCACCTGCGGCTCACTTTCCGTCGGCTCCACCATCAGCGTGCCCGCGACGGGGAAAGAGACGGTGGGTGGGTGGAACCCGTAGTCGATGATCCGCTTCGCGATGTCCTCGACTTCGACGCCCGCCGACTGCTTGAAGGGACGCGTATCGAGAATGCACTCGTGAGCGATGAGTCCGTTCTTGCCCGCGTAGAGCAGCTCGAAATGCCCCGCCAGCCGCTTGGCGATGTAGTGCGCGGATAGCATCGCGAGCTTGGTCGCTTCGGGAAGCTCTTCCTTCCCCATCATCGCGATGTACGCCCACGAGATCGGCAGGATGCTGGGAGAGCCCCACGGACCGGCCGAGATCGTCCCGCAGCTCTCGCTCGCGCCGAGCGGCACCACGGGATGGTCGGGCAGATGGTTCGCGAGGTGGGCCGCCACGCCGATCGGGCCCATGCCCGGGCCGCCGCCGCCGTGCGGAATGCAGAACGTCTTGTGGAGGTTCAGGTGGCAGACGTCGGCACCGAAGTCGCCGGGCCGGCAGAGGCCAACCTGCGCGTTCATGTTGGCGCCGTCCATGTACACCTGGCCACCATGCGCATGGACGATCTTGCAGATCTCCCGGATCGACGACTCGAACACGCCGTGGGTCGACGGATACGTCACCATCAGCGCCGCCAGCGTGTCCTTGTGCTCGAGGGCCTTGGCCGTGAGATCGGCGACGTCGATGTTGCCCTGCGCGTCGGTCTTCACCACGACCACGTTCATACCGGCCAGCACCGCGCTCGCCGGGTTGGTCCCGTGCGCCGACTGCGGAATGAGGCAGGTGGTACGATGGTGCTGGCCGTGCGCGCGGTGATACGCGCGAATGACCAGCAGGCCGGCGAACTCACCCTGCGAGCCCGCGTTCGGCTGCAGTGATACGCGGGCAAAGCCCGTGATCTCGGCGAGCCAATCTTCGAGCTGCCTGAAGAGCTCGGTGTACCCCTGCGCCTGATCCCGCGGCGCGAAGGGATGGATCCGTCCGAACTCGGGCCACGTGACGGGAATCATCTGGGTCGTCGCATTCAGCTTCATCGTGCACGAGCCGAGGGGAATCATGGCCGACGTGAGGGACAGGTCCTTGTCTTCGAGCTGCTTCAAATAGCGGAGCATCTCCGTCTCCGACCGGTGCCGGTGGAAGACGGGGTGCGTGAGGTACGGCGTGGTGCGGGTCAGCCCTTGCGGGATGGCGCTCTTCGCGGCCGCGATGAGGTCGTCCAGCTTGAAGGGCAGCGGCTTGCCGAGCGCGAGCACCTGGGCCAGGTCCTCGACGTCTTCGAGGCCCACGGTCTCGTCGAGCGCGATGCCGACACGGGTGGGGCTGAGCGGACGGAGGTTGATCCGCCGCCGCTTCGCTCCGGCGATCACTTCCTTGATCTTCGCTTCGTCGCCCTCGATCACCACGGTATCGAAGAACGCCGCGTGGCCGATCTTGTACCCGAGGCGCCGCGCGGCTTCCGCCAGGATCACCGTCAGCCCGTGCACCCGCTCCGCGATCTTCTTGATCCCATCGGGGCCGTGATAGACGGCGTACATGCTCGCCGTGACGGCCAGGAGGACCTGTGCCGTGCAGACGTTGCTCGTCGCCTTTTCGCGGCGGATGTGCTGCTCACGGGTCTGCAGGGCCATGCGGAGCCCTGGGCGGCCGGCGCGGTCCTTCGACACGCCGATGATCCGTCCGGGGAGATGCCGCTTGTGGTCTTCCTTCGTTGCGAAGAATGCCGCGTGCGGGCCGCCGTAGCCGAGGGGCACGCCGAAGCGCTGGGAGTTGCCGACGGCGATGTCGGCGCCCCACTCGCCCGGCGGGGTGAGCAGGGTCAGCGCGAGCAAGTCGGTGGCCGCGGTGACGAGCGCGCCGGCCGCGCGCGCTTTTTCGGCGATCGAACGGAAATCCTGGATGTCCCCTTCGGTGCCCGGGTACTGCACCAGGCAGCCGATGGTCCCCGTCTTGAACGAGAAGCTCTTCGGATCCGTCACCGTCACCTGCACACCGACCGCCTCCGCCCGCGTGCGGACGACCGCGATGGTCTGCGGATGGCAACCCGAGTCGATCAGGTAGGTGCCGGGGCCGTCATGATTGGTCGCGGCGGCCGTGAGGTGCATCGCCTCCGCCGCGGCGGTTCCTTCATCCAGGAGCGAGGCGTTCGCCACCGCGAGGCCCGTGAGGTCCGACACCATCGTCTGATAATTGAGGAGCGCCTCGAGCCGGCCCTGCGCGATCTCGGCCTGGTAGGGCGTGTAGGCGGTGTACCAGCCGGGATTCTCGAGGACGTTGCGGAGCACCACGGGCGGCGTGATGCAATCCGAGTACCCCATCCCGATGTAGGACCGGAAGACCTGATTCTTCGCGGCCAACGCGCGCAACGCGGCGAGCGTTTCGCGTTCGCTGCGCGCGCCGGGAATGTTCAGGGTTTTTCGGAACCGGATGTCTTCGGGGATGACGGCGTCGATGAAGGTGTCGAGGGAGCCGTAGCCGACCACCTTCAGCATCTCCCGGACTTCATCGGGGTCGGGCCCCAGGTGCCGGGAGGCGAAGCGGTCAGGATGAACGAGAGACGCGGGAGCGATCGCCATGGGTTTTCTGACGTCTGACGTCTGAAGTCTCGAGGTCTTACTTCCCGATTTGCTTCTCGTACGCGGCGGCATTCAGCAGGCCTTTCAGCTCGGCTTGGTCTTTGACCTTCAGCTTGATCATCCAGCCCGCACCGTACGGTTCGCGATTGACCGCCGCGGGATCCTTCTCGAGCGCGGCGTTGCTCTCCACCACGGTGCCGGACACGGGGCAATACAGGTCGGAAACGGCTTTGACCGCCTCGATGGTTCCAAACACCGCGCCCTTGGCAAAGGCGGCGCCGGCCTTCGGGAGGTCGACGTAGACGACGTCCCCGAGCTCACCCTGGGCGTAATCGGTGACGCCGATCAACACGACCGACGCGTCGCTCGTGCTTTTGACGTACTCGTGTTCCGCGGTATAGGAGAGGTCGGCGGGGACGTTGGCCATGTCTCGGATCCGGTTTTTGGGGGATCGCTACAAATCGGGGCGAAGGTTATCAGGTGTTTGCGCGTTTCGTCAACTCATCGAATACAGCGCGCGCCTTCTGCTCCAACGCCTCACGGGAGCCGTCGTTCTCGATCACGTACTGCGACTTCCCCCGCTTCCGCTCCGACGGCATTTGCGCTGCGATCATAGCATCCGCTTCGGCGTTCGAAAGCCCCCTCAGGAGACGGAGGCGGGCACGCCGGACGGCAGGGGGGGCGTCCACCAGGACCACGGCGTCGAAGTCCTTGGGGTCCAGGGCCTCGAAGAGCAGGGGGATGTCGTTGATGACGATCTGGTCCCCCCGGCCCCGCGCCTCTTCGAGCAGCTGCGCCCGACGTCGCTGTACGGCGGGGTGGACGATGCCGTTGAGTGCCGCGAGCGCTTTGTCATCTCCCATCACCTTGGAGCGCAGCGCGGCGCGGTCGAGTCCGCCATCGGAGGTGAGGACGTCGCTGCCGAACCGGCCGGCGATGGCGGCGAGGACCTCGGTGCCGGGGGCCTGGGCCTCGCGGGCGAGCTGGTCGGCGTCGATGATCGTCGCCCCCCAGGCGCGGAACAGGTCGACGACGGTCGACTTGCCAGCGGCGATGTTGCCGGTGAGGCCGACGTTCAACATCGGGGATTGGGGATACGGGATTCGGGATTCGTGGGGTCGGCCCAATCCCGAATCCCCCATCCCCAATCCCGCGTGTCAGAGGAGCGCCGTTTGATCCTCATCAACCCTCGGAACACTGTGGCAATGACGGCACCGGGCCTCATAAGACTCCCTCCCGCCAACCATGATCGTCGGTGAATCCCAGGTCGCCGGCTTGCCGTTCACCAGGCGCTGGTTCCGGGTGGCTGGACCCCCGCAGACCACGCAGATCGCCTGGAACTTGTCCACCACCTCGGCGACGCACATGAGGGTAGGCATGGCCCCGAAGGGGAGGCCGCGGAAGTCGACGTCGGTCCCCGCCAGGATGACCCGGACCCCCCGATCGGCAAGGGAATTCGCGACGGCCACCAGCCCGTCATCCAGGAATTGGGCCTCGTCCACCGCCACGACCTCGGTCGCGGGGCCGATCTGGCGCACGAGCTGTTCGGAGGAGTCGATCGGCTCAGCCTCGACCGTGATCCCATCATGGGAGGTGACGGAATAGAGACCGGCGTACCGGGCGTCCAGGTGGGATTTGAAGACCTGGACCTTCTTCCGGGCGATGACGGCCCGGCGGACCCGCCGGATGAGCTCTTCGGATTTGCCGGAAAACATGACCCCGGCGATGACTTCGATCCAACCGGGGCGGGTGCCGTGGAACATGGGGGCGTAGGGTAGCGGCGGGAGGGGGGTAGGTCAAGGAAGCCTTGGTATCTTGCGGTTTTTCGAGGGGGTACCCCATATTGTATCGGTTTTTCAAGGGTTTTTGGGATGCCCCCCCGTATAGGGGTGATTTTGCAAGGCTTTTTCGACCACCTCCACCCAGGAGTGCGCCATGAACAAAGCCGAGCTGACTGCGGCCCTCGCCATGCGGACGAAGATGTCCAAGGCGGATGCCGGCCGGACGATCGAAGCCCTGTTCGATGACAAGGGCATCATCGCCGGTGAGTTGAAGAAAGGTGCGAAGGTGCAGATCACGGGCTTCGGCAACTTCGAAGCTCGGAAGCGCGCCGCTCGCATGGGCCGCAATCCGAAGACGGGCGGCGTCATTCAGATCAAGGCGTCGATCGCTCCCGCGTTCCGCGCCGGCAAGCAGCTGAAGATGGCCGTCAACGGGAAGATGAAGTAAGCAGGGGGTTTCGCTATACTGTGATGTCATTGTGAGACGTCACGGTGACCAATAGCGAAGCGGTATGCGGGCTGCCCCGTCGGGCAGCCCGTCGCTTTTCGTAGTCCTTCAGGTCAGGCCGCAGCGGTGAGCTGCAATCCCCTCTGACATTTCTTGCAGGTGACTTGCTGCGGAGTCTTCCATCGCGGCGGGAGATCGAGTTTCTGCTCCGCGCCACAATCGGGACACACACCAGTCGCGCCCTTGCCGAGCTCCGGCGTGCCGAGGCGCTGGAAGAACTGGAAGATCGCGAAGATGAAAAAGCCGGGGACCAGGAGGAAATGCGCGACGGGGATGAAAATCGAGCCCACGGCACAGGCCCAGAAGGTGCCGAGGGCTTTGAAGGCTCTTCTGGTCCGCGCTTTCTTGTCGAACGAAACGACGGTCACCGTGCCACTCGTCGACTTCCCGCTATAGCCGGTGAGCTGGAACACCTGCTCTCGTTGTGGGTCCATCGGTCACTCCGTCAGCGGTCCAGACGGGCACTCACCCTTCGACCGCGAATCATCATCCCGGACAAGCGGGCCACCGCGCGTTCCGCGGCAGATCCCGCCACTTCCACCACGCTGTGTGTTTCCCGCACGTCGATGCGGCCGATGTCGTCTCTGGACAATCCAGCCTCGCGAACGAGAGCACCGACGATGTCCTTCGCCGCGGCTCGATCTTTCTTCCCCACATTCACATGAACCTTGACCCGGGCAGCGGTCACGCTTCCCGCGTCCCGTTTCTCGCTCCCCGCTTCACGCCCCACCGCGTACACCGCCGCCGCCACCTCTGCCGCATCGTACCGCTCAAACAGCGGCGCCAGGAGCGCGAGCTCCGCGGCGAGGTCCCCGCGCTCGATCCGTGCTGCGATCGTCCCCCTCACCTGGCGCGGCGCGGTCCCTGCGCCCGACAAGAGAGGAATGGGCGTCAGGGGCGACGCCACCGACCGGGCATACGGCAGTTGGTCGGGAGCGAGCACGAGCACCGGCGTTCCAGCGGTTGCCAGGGTCGCGAGCTCTGCCCGCGTCGGCAGATCAGCGCAGATCACCGCATTGACCTGGCCGGCCGCCTCCATGCCGCGGCGCCAGACCAGCGCCGAGCCGGGGTCCAGTCCATCGAGGGCCGCCGTGATCGCCGGCTCCCGGGCGCCCGGTGCAGCCAGCACGTACTTGGCTTCGCCGAGTGGCGGAAGGGGACGGGCATTCTCACCCATCGGAATGTCCCCGACGATGTGCGGCCGCCGCGCGTGGGCCTCGAGCAGTCCCTCAAGACCGCCCGGATTCCAGCTCAGAACGATCCGCCGTGTTTCCTTCATCTCCGCGAGCAGCGCCGGGACGAAAGAGAACTCAGGCGTTCCCTGAAGCGTTTCGGGCCACGCCAGCACGACGCTCCGTATCTGCTCGCCTTTGAGCACCGATCGGGAAAGCAGGGCGGCGCAGTCGGCGGGTGATCCGGCCAGGACGTCCACGGCGCCCGCGGCCAGCAGGCGGGTGGTGCGGTCCAATCCGGTAACGGCGTGGAAGCGAAGAGGTTGGGGCACCGCGGGGGTCCAGGCGGTCGCGGCGCTCGGGCTTTCCGTGATGATCAGCACCGGGGTGTGCCCCTGGACCAGCGGCCACAGGGCGCCGGCGCAGTCGGGGGCGGGGGGAGACACGATCAATACCGGGCGGCCGCGATCGAGTCCGGCCGTCGCGGTCGTCGCTTCCACAGGTGCCGTCACACGGTCCTCAGTTGTCAAAGGGCGTTTGTCTGTAAGCTAGCGAAGGAAGTGCTAAATTCCAGTTCGAACTTTGACTCCACGGAGACTCGGTGCCCGACGGCCTTTCGCAGAATCTGCAGCATCTCGAAACATCAGCGACCATCGCCATTTCGCAGGAAGCGAAGCGCCGGCGCGCCGCGGGCGAAGACGTCATCGACCTGGGCGCGGGCGAACCCGATTTCGCGACGCCGCCGATCCCGGTCGAAGCCGGCATCAAGGCGATCAAAGATGGGCACACGCATTATCCATCGAACGAAGGCATCCTCGAGCTTCGTGCCGCTGCGGCGAAGCACCTCTCGCTCCTTTCCGGCGGCCGGCCCGTCAACGCCGACCACATCGTGGTGTCGTCGGGCTCGAAGCAGTCCCTGTTCAACGCCTGCTTCTCGCTCTTCGGTCCGGGCGATTCGGTCGCGATCCCGGCGCCGGCCTGGGTCTCGTATCCACAGATCATTCACCTGGCCCGCGCGCGCCCCGTGATGGTGGCGGGAGATGCCGAGTGGGGATTGAAGGTGGGGGTGAAGGACCTGGAACGCATGGTGCCGACGCCCAAGGGCCTCATCCTCTGCTCGCCCTGCAATCCCACGGGCGCGGTGTATTCGCTCACCGAGCTCCGCGCCATCGCCGAGTGGGCCGAGAAGAAGAACGCCTGGATCATCGCGGACGAGATTTACCGGCGGATCCACTACGGAACGGGCCCGGCGCCGTCATTCCTCGACCTCAGTGATGATCTCCTGAAGCGCGTCATTCTCATCACGGGCGTCAGCAAGGCGTACGCCATGACGGGATGGCGGATCGGGCTGGCGCTCGCGCCCCAGCCGATCGCCAAGGCGATGTCGGCGCTTCAGTCCCACACCACGAGCGGCGCCAATCACATGGCGCAGTACGCCGCGGCGGCGGCCTATGGCGACGACCGCGTGGAGCAGGACGTCCTGCGGATGGTGGCCGAGTTCCGGAAGCGCCGCGATCTGGTGGTGGGCCGCTTCCGGCAGGAGCTTCCCGGAGTCGAGTTCGTCGAGCCCGTAGGCGCGTTCTATTTCTTCTTCCGCGTCGATTCGTTCGGCAGAATGAACGGCACCGACTTCTGCACGCAGCTCATCACCGAGACCGGCGTCGCCCTCGTCCCGGGCGCGGCGTTCGGCGACGACCGGTGGGTCCGGCTCTCGTACGCGGCGGCCACCACAGAACTCGAAAAAGCCCTCGATCGAATCCTGGAGTTCGTTACCGTTCGGGAGACGGGAAAAGGGAAGCGGGAAACGTGATGGTCTTCGAAGCCAAAATCATCCCGCTCGACGGCAAGCTTCCCAAGGTGACCTATCGCTGGGATGCCGAGACCGACATCCTGACTGTCTCCTGCAAGGGGACGGCGAAGAACGGCAAGGGGTTGAGCGGTACGGTCGACCTCGAGGGCGCGGACGGCTCCTTCGTCGTGCTCGATGTCGCCGAGGGCGCCCTCCGCGGCCTCGACGTCGTGACCTGGCCCGACGACATCAAGACGCTCAACACTCTGGCGCCCCCCACTGATCCGAAGGAGGGGGCCGTCATCTTCCCGTCGCGGAATTCGCAGCCGGGGGTGGCGGCGGTGGAAGTGGACACTGCCCTGACCATGGAGAAGAACGCCGCCGAGTCCACGCTCCATCTGAAGGTCGGGCGGGCGCGGACCGCGACACCGGTGCGCGTCGGTGATCACCTGATGGTCGAGATCGACAAGCAGAACCGATTGGCCGGCGTCTGGCTCCTCGACGTCCCGCCCTTCCCGAACGTCGAGGTCACCGCTTAGTCGTGGAAGAGCGGCTCGAGCGCTACCTGCGCGAGCTGTTCGCCGCCGAAGACGCCGCGCTCGTTACCATCCGGGAACGGCAAGCTGCGGCGAATCTCCCCGAGATCAACGTCTCCGCCGAAGAAGGCCGTCTCCTGGCCGTGCTCCTCTCTGCCGTGCAGGCAAAGCGGGTACTGGAGATCGGCGCATTGGGCGGCTACTCGGGCACCTGGATGGCACGCGCCCTCCAGCCGGGCGGCACGATGACCACGATCGAATTCGATCCCCATCACGCGAGGGTGGCGCGAGAGGCCTATGCCCGCGCCGGCGTCTCCGATCGCGTCGAGCTGATCGAAGGCTCCGCGCTCGACGTGCTGCCGACGCTGCAGCCGGGATTCGATGCGGTCTTCGTCGATGCGGACAAGGCGCCCATGGCGAAGTACTTCGAATGGGGCGTCCGCCTGCTGCGCATCGGCGGCCTGCTGCTGGGCGACAACGCCTTCCATGACGGCCGGGTCGCCGATCCGACGGTGACCGCTCCCGACACCGAGGGCGTGCGAGCCTTCAACACACTTTCAGCGACCGATCCCCGCATCAACGCCACGGTGATTCCGATTCGCGATGGCCTGGTCGTGGGCGTGAAGGTGCGGGAGTGATGCCTCGCATGCCGTGGCTCGACGCCGCCCTCGCGGCGGGAGCGGTGCCGGCGTCGTTCGTGCCGGACGCTTCGGGTGGACGCAGTGAAGCAGAGGATCCGACCGGCGCTGATGTGGTCGAAGGGACCGGTCTCACCACCCATGCACTCGATGGTGAGCCACTCGCACCGTCCGCCGTGACGTTCGTCGATGGCATTCAACGCTGGGCGGTGGTCGGCTACGATGGAGTCGTCCCGCTGGTCAGTGCCTACGTGGCGGCGGGTGCCCGCCGCCGAATGGACGGTCGGCTTCACACCGTCGCCGAGCGGTCGCAGCGGGTGATCATTACGGCGATGCGCTCGTTGAGCGCCACGGTCCGCGACGCGCTGGCGGGATCAGGCGAAGAGCTGGTGGATCTGAAGGACGAGGTGCCGGGGCAGCCCGGCAGGACGCTGACGGCGATCGGCGTGCGGGTGGAGCGGCTCCGCGAGGCCGTCGAGCGGACGGTGGCCGAGCCCGTGGCGGAGCGGCTTCCTGAGGACGAATGGCTCGTCATGGACGGCATTCTCTCGAACTCCCCCGTCCTCGCCCGGCACCCTCGCGCCCTCGGCCTCATCAAGAGTCATGGAGCCCAGTATTTCACCGGCGACGACTTGAAGCGCGCGCTGATGCTCCCTGAAGGACACCGGACCTCGGTATTCGAGCCCCACCGGCATGGGTCGCAGGCAGTCCATTCGTGGTACGTGCGGATCTGGCCCTGGGAGGGTCACGACTTGCTGTACGGGCTCCTCCGGCTCGAGGCCCGTGCGCATCCCGACTCGATCGCCCGTGCCGGCGCGATCAGCGCATGGCTCGTGAACGAACGGAAACCCCTGGCTACACCCGACGCGCGGTTCGATCGTTTGCTGTATCCTATTCATGACGTGGAGACCTATCTCCGCAGCCGGGCTCCCCAATACCTGGTGGCTGATCCCGGTTCACGCCTTCCGAAGACGGGCACATGAGCGTCGGACGAGTCGTCGCCACTGAGCTCAAGCCCGCCACGCCGCACCAATTCCTTTTCTGGACGGCGCGGGACACGAGCATCGGCATCGGCGCCATTGTGCGCGTCGAAGACCCCGCGGATGCCGGGCGGGTCGTCTTCGGCGTGGTCACGGACGCGTTCGCGTACTCGGATCTCGCGACCCCCCTCCATGATGTCGTCAGCGCCGACGGCGATCCCGAGCGCGCCGGTACCGCGCCCACGATGCGGCAGGAGATCAGGCTCTGGACCGCGGCCGTCCTGCGGCAATTCCCGGAAGACCCGCTACAGCCAGTCCCGCTTGGTCGCGTGCTCGTCGCGACCGACGCCGACGTCGCAGCGGCCCTGCGGATGGACGCCTATCTCACCGGCGCCACCCCGACCGGAATTCCCGTCGGGCTCTACACCTCGGGCGGACTCGAGGCCCCGGTCTACCTCGATTCCGACTTCCTCCTCGGACCTGAGGCCGCGCACCTCAACATCTCCGGGATCTCCGGACTCGCTACCAAGACCTCAGCGGTCGAGTTCCTGATCTCCTCGATCTTCCAGCACTTCCCGGCGCACCGCGGACGGGTGGCCGCCGTGTGCTTCAACGTGAAGGGGCCCGACCTCTGTTTCCTGGATCGCCCGGGCGACCTCCAGGAAGAAGATCGTCGTCGCTACGAGCGCCTCGGCGTCCGTCCCGAGCCGTTCAAACGGGTGCGCTACTTCGCGCCGTTCAAGCCGGACGGCGTCAATCTCAACACGCTGCGCACACATCCCGATCTGGTAGGGGACGTCGACCCGCTGGTGTGGGGCCTCCGCGAAGCCCTCGATTTCGCCGAGGTGCTGCTCAACAAGGACGACATCGACGCGAAGGCCGACGCGTTCATCGACTTCCTGAAGGACCGCGTCGTCGGGCAACCCTTCGACGACGGCTTTGGAAACCAGCATCAGGTCGAGACCTTTGCGGACCTCGATGCCCTCTTCCGGGCCATCCTGCGCGGGGTGGAGGATTCGGGGCGCGGGGACATGTGGCGCACCCATCACGTCGCCACCATCCGGAAGGTCCGGAACCGCCTCTCGAACATTTCGACGCGCTGCAAGGGCCTGGTGACCGACGACGGCGCGGTGGGCGACCTCCCGTGGGGCGCGTTCGAAGACCGCGGCGTCTACGTCATCGATGTCGCGAACGTCGATCCCCTCGGCCAGGACCTGGTCTTCGCGCGCGTAGTGTCGAAGCTCCGTGAGCGTCTCGAGCACCGGAACCTCGGCGTCGATGTCGTCACCGTGTTCGTGGACGAGCTGAACAAGTACGCGTCCGGTGACGGACCCGAAACACACGTGAAGCGGATGCTCCTCGACATCTCGGAACGCGGCCGCTATCTGGGACTCGCGCTGTTTGGGGCCGAGCAGTTCCGGTCGCAGGTGCACCGGCGGGTGGTGGGGAATGCGGGGACGCAGGTGTTCGGTCGGATGGACGCCGACGAGCTGGCGACTCCCGGTTACCAGGTGCTTTCGCCGGCCACGAAGATCAAGCTCGCGACCCTGCCCATCGGTGAGCTGATGATCCGGCACCCGCATTTCACGCAGCCGATCTTCGTCCGATTCCCGCGGCCCGCGGTGATGCGGGGGAGGGATGGCGTGGAGCGATTCCCGCCTGCCGAAGACCTGCCATTCGAGGATGCGATCGTGCGGCAGCTGATGAAGCTCGACCGGCGGCTCAAGCCGAACGTGCTGAAGGACCTGGTCGCATCTCGTGAGCAGGAGGATGTCAGGCGGGCCCTCGCTGCCGTTCGCCGCACCCGCCCCGACGATGTGCTCGCCTTCTTCCGCGCCGCCCTGGGCAACAAGGTCGCTGCCGAAGTGCCGCGGGAACGGCGGGCGGTACCGCCGCTGTCACCGATTTCCGAGGAGCCATACTGACCGGGAGGTCCACCGTGCGTGCCGTCACTCTGTTCGTCGTCCTGGCTGTTCCGGCGTTCGTGATGTCCGCGTGTGGTGGCTCCCCAGGGGCCGCGCCGCCCCCGGCGCCGGCCGCACCGGCGCCCCCGGCCCGTATTCAGCTTCGCTACCACCCCAGGGCCGGCGACCACTTCGCCGAAGTGTTGGACCAGCGAACGGACCTCAAGCCGGATTCCGGCGCGGAGGGCATGCCGCCGACGGCCATGGTGGTCCGCACGTTCTCGCATGACTCCGTACTCCCGTCCAGCGCCGACACCGTGCGCATTCGCCAGGTCATCGACTCGATGATCCCGATGGACACCGGGAGCGGTGCGCTGCCCGGGCTAGACCGGCTCCGCAACACCAGGGGCATCGTTGGCGTCGTGTCGCTCGACGATCGCATGGTCGTTCGGAACTCCGCATTCACCGACCGGGATGGCAACCCGTCGTCGGTCACGGCGGCAATGGGTGAGGGAGCCCGCCAGTTCAGCGCGGTCCTGCCGGACCTGGCCGTGGCTCCGGGGGATACGTGGAGTATCACCTCGACGGCAGGGCTCGCGAAGATGATGCCGGGAATGGACTCGATCCGGATCTCGATGTGGTTTCGCCTGGATTCGATCGTGGTGTCCGGCACCGATACCAGCGTGCGGATCGCCACGCGAATCGACTTTCCGACCGCGCCCATCAACATCGCGAGCGGCAACATCCGGCTCGCCATGTTCATGACCGGTTCCCTGACCGGCGCGAAGTGGTTCTCGGTCACCCGTGGGGCGGTGACGAAGGATTCCATGGCGGGAACGGTCCACATCGCGGCGACGAGCCCGCTGCTTCCGAATGGGCTGCGCATGATCATGCACCAGCAGTACATCAGGCGCGTGGAGCGGCCATGAGCACGTCCGGGCACGCGGCCGCCGCAGTCATCCTTGGCGTCGCGTCGCTCGGAATTGCGTGTGGGGGTGGAGCGACCCCCGGCGGTCCGCCGGCCCCCCAGGGCCTTCGCGTGCATCTTCAGTTCGCGAAAACGCCCGGGCCGCTGCGGTATGAGGTGCACGCCACGTACGAGCGCCCATGGATCGCATGGATGAAGGTCAAGGTCCAGCGCACGATGTACGTCACTCAGGTCTTTCAGGACTCGCTCGAGGCTCATCTCGTCCACGTCCGCGTCGACTCGGGGAGGGGCAACGCCGACCGGCCCATGTCCGTTGGCCCATTCCCCGGGTTCATGGGGTGGTTCAACGATCGCCGGGACCGCATCGATACCCTGGCCACGGACCTTTCGATTGAGGAGTACCGCGCCGACGTCTTCGACGGGATGATTCCACTGCCGTTGGATTCGGTCGGTGTTGGAGACGTGTGGGATGCCGGAGCCCGGCGTCCGACGGTGATTCATGTCGAGAACAATCCCGTCCATGCAACGGCGCGGGGAGTGGTGAAGAAGCTCACCATCATGAACGGCGATACGATCGCCGTCTTGGGCCTGACGTTCGACGTCAAGGGCAAGTTCATTCTCAAGAACGGGCAGGAAATCGACGTCCACGGCCAGGAGAAGGGTGAGGAAGTGTTCTCAGTGAATCAGGGTGTCACCCTGCGGATTCATGTGGAAGGGAAAGTCGAGTGGGACACCGACGTCATGAGCTCGGGTGGGTTCGGGCAGGCATACGTGATTCTGCACAGCTGGTCTGATCGGAGCCTCATCCCATGACTTCACTGAAGATGCTCGGGATCTGGATCGCCGCGCTGCCGGACGATTCCGTGGCGGTGGGCGCCTCCTGGAAAGGTGAGGGCAAGTACCAGATCGTCGAGATTCAGGATACCCTCGGCCACCTGCAGGGGCGGATCCAGGCGAAACTGAAGTCTCTGACGGTGCAGGGGACGGACACCGTGGCGACGCTTCATCTGAAGATCGGGCTCGATTCCCTCTCGCTCGCCGGGACCCTGACGATGGAATTCGATCTCGGGGGCGCCGGGCGATCCGGCGTACCGACCAAAGTCAGTCTGGTGCGGGTACTCACCGGAGCGAAATGAAGCTCGCCCACCTCTCCGACCTTCATCTGGGCTTCCGCCAGTACGAGCGGCTGACTCCGCGGGGGAGTAATCAGCGGGAGGCCGACGTTGCGCTGGCCCTGAAGCGGGCCGTCGACGACCTGATCGAGCAGAAACCGGACTGCATCGTGATCGCCGGCGACGTATTCAACGCCGTCCGACCCACGAATGCAGCGATCCTGACGCTTTTCACGGAGCTCCATCGCCTGCACATCGGACTCCCCGACTCCGCGATCATCGTCGTCGCCGGGAATCACGACACGCCGCGGTCGGTCGAGACCTGGAGCATCCTGCGGCTCTATGAAGCGTTGGGTGTGCAGGTGGCCGTCGACGTCCCTCGTCGCATCACGCTGCCGAAGCTGGATGCCGCCATCCTCGCCGTCCCGCACTCAGCGGTGGCGCAGGCAGAGCGTCCGGCCCTCCGCCCGGAGCCCGGCGTCGCACACAACATCCTGGTGATTCACGCCGAAGTCGACGGCGTCTTCGCATTCGACAAGGGCGCAGTGGAGTACGGCAGCGGTGTCGTCACCCGTGCGGAGCTCGGCGCTGCTCACTGGGACTACGTCGCTCTCGGCGCGTACCACGTGGCGCGCGAGCTCGAAAAGAACATGTGGTACTCGGGGAGCCTGGATTACGTCAGCCATAACCCGTGGGGCGAGCTGGTGGATGAAAAGCGACACAAGCGCCCCGGGAAGGGCTACCTCCTCGTCGATCTGCCCGGTACCAAGGTGACCTTCCGGTCCATCGAGGCACCTCGGCGCTTCCAGGATCTGCCCCCCATCGACGCCACCGACAAGACGGCCGCAGAGTTGGATGCCGAAATCGCCGCGGTCGTGAAGAAGGTGAAGCCGGCGGTCGACGACATGGTGATCCGGCTGATCGTGAACAACGTGTCGCGCGGCATCGCGAAGGACCTGGATCACGAGGCGATTCGCGCCCTGAAAACCCGGGCCCTCAACTTCCACCTCGATCTCCGTCGCCCGCCGCCACCGGAGCGGGAAGTCGGGATGCCCACGCCCGGTGGAAAGGCCCTCACGCTTCCGGAAACTGTGAAGGATTTTCTCTCTCGCCGGCCCCTCGACGCGGACCTGGATCGCGAAGAGTTCGTCCGGATCGGGACCGAGTTTGTCGAGAAGGCGGGTGCCGGCACGCGAGAGGAGGGCGTCCGCTAGTGGAGCTGCGCCGCCTCCGGCTCGTGAACTTCCGTCAACATGCCGATACCGAGATCGAGTTCGGCAAGGGGATCACGGGCATCGTCGGCCCCAACGGAGCGGGGAAGACGACCCTGCTCGAGGCCATCGCCTGGGCCATTTACGGGTCGCAGGCCGCCCGTGGCGACAAGGACTCAGTCCGGAACCTGCGGGCCAAGGCCCGGTCCTCCGTCAAAGTCGAGCTCGAGCTGTCCCTGGGCCGTCATGAGCTGCGGATCGTGCGAGGCCTCCATTCCGCCGAGCTGTACCAGGACGGCGTGCTGCTGGCCAACTCGTTGAAGGAAGTCACCGAGAAGGCGCAGAAGGCGCTGGGGATGACGCACGAGGAGTTTTTCAACACGTACTTCACCGGCCAGAAGGACCTGGCGGTGATGGGCGCGCTGAAGCGCGAGGAACGGCATGCGTTTCTCTCCCGCGTCCTGGGCTATGAGCGCCTGGATCTGGCCCGGGTCAATGTCCGCGAGACGCGCAACGGACTGAACGGCGAGTTGAAGGGGCTTGAAGCTGGACTCGTCGACCGCGCGACGCTCGAAGCGGCCCGCCAGGAGGCCGAGGCCCGTTTGAAGGATGCACGGGGTGCCGTGAAGAGTGCCGAGCAGGCGCGCGCCGGGGCGGAGCGGCACCTGGGTGAGGAAGCGCCCAAGTGGAAGGAATGGCAGGCTCGGCGTGACCGGACGCTCTCCCTGGACGGCGACCGGCGGATCGCGGACAAGGAGGTCGAGACGGCGCGGCAGGAGTTCCAGCGTCTCGACCGCGAGCTCGCCGCGGCGCGCGACGCCCGCCGTCAGCTCGATCAGCTCGAACGCACCCTCGCGCCCATCCACGCCCTGGAACGGGAGCAGGAGAAGCTCGAAGGCCTGCAGACGGAAGAGGCTGCGCGGAAGGCGGACGAGGCTCAGCTCAAGGAGCTGGCGCGGGTCACCGAGCGTCTCGACAAGCGCATCGGCGAGCTATTGCCTGCCGAGGAGGCTCTGGCGGCCGTCGAGCGGGAAGTGAAGCTGGTGGCGGAGGAGCTGGCCACGGCCGAGCGCCTGGCCGAGGAGGCGCGCACGACATGGGTCCGCGAACGGCAGTACGCGGAGACCAAGCGCAACGAGCTGCGGGAACAGTGGAAGGAAGTGAAGCAGGAGCGCGACGAAATCGTCTCCCTCGGTCCCGAGGGCATCTGCCCGACGTGCAAGCGCCCGCTGGGCCCCGAGTACGCCCAGGTGCTCACCGTACTCGATGCGCAGCTCACCGGCATCAAGGACAATGGAGAATTCTTCGCCAAGCGGGTGGACCAGCTCGATGCGGAGCCGGCCAATGTCACGGAGGCTGAGAAGACCCGTGATGAGGTGTCGGTCAGGAGCCGCAAGGCGAGTGAGCGGGCCGGGAAGCTTCGGGCGCAGGAAGAGGAGCGCCGGCGGGCAGCCGCGGAGCGCGAGGCCGCGGTCAAGCGGTCGGGGGATCTTGAACAGCGCCTGGCCAAAAGTGCCCTCGGCTATGATCGCGAACGCCACGAGGCCGTGCGCGCCAAGCTCGCGGAGCTGAAGCCCGTGCTGCTCGAGGCGACCATGCTGAAGGATCGCGCCGGCCGTGGTGAGATCCTGGTCAAGGAAGCGGAGCTTGCCGAGAAGGTGCTCTCCGCCCGCGAAGCGCGCGCCAAAGAGCTGACGGACGCCGTGAAGGCGCTGGGATTTTCGGACGCCGAGTTCGAGAGTGCCCGCCAGCGACATGACAAGGCGCTGGTCCAGGTGCGCGCAGCCGAAGTCGAGTTGGCGCAGATGCGCGGCGAGCTGACGGGGGCGGGGGGCGCACTCGTCGAAGCACGGAAACGGGAAACGGAGCGCGGTGAGAAAGAGAAGCAGGTGGCCGATCTCCGGATCCGTCTCCGCCTTCACAATGAGCTCGACCGCGCCCTCGGCGACCTGCGCACCGGCCTCAACGCCGCGATGCGTCCCGAGATCGCGACCCTCGCATCGAGCTTCCTGTCCGATCTGACCGATGGCCGGTACTCCGACGTCGATCTCTCGGAGGACTACCGGGTGATCGTGCTCGACGAGGAGCTGCCCAAGCCGGTACTCTCCGGCGGTGAGGAGGACCTGGCGAACCTCGTCCTGCGTCTGGCCATTTCCCAGATGATCGCCGAGCGCGCCGGCCAGCCCCTGTCCCTGCTCGTGCTCGACGAGATCTTCGGTTCACTCGACGAAGGGAGACGCCAGCACGTCCTCACGCTCCTGCGCCGGCTCGGCGATCGTTTCCCGCAGGTCGTGCTCATCACTCACGTGGAGCAGATTCGCGACGGGCTGGACCGCGTCATCCGAGTGGACTACGACTCCGCGAAGGGCACCAGCGTGGTGCGCGACGATACCGCGACGCTCGGAGGGGCCGATGCGGGCGTGGCTGCCTGAACGCGAGGTGCACGGCCCCGAACGGGCCGGCGAGCAGGACATCGAGGGCCTGAACCGGCTCTTCGCGGAGGCGTTCACGGACCGGTACCGCCGCGATGGCCTCGTGGGCGTGCGCGTCCCCCGGCTCAATCCCGCGATCTGGCGCTACGCGCTGCTCGATGCGGGGGAAGGGGCCATGCTCTGGCGGGACGAGCACGACGACATCGCCGCGTTCAACCTCGCGCATCTCTGCGGCCGTGAGGGATGGATGGGGCCACTGGCGGTCCGCACCGACCGTCAGGGTGGGGGCGTGGGGAAGCGCGTCGTCGGTGCGGCCGCGGACTGGCTCATCGATCACGGGGCCCACACGGTCGGTCTCGAGACCATGCCGCGGACCGTCGACAACATCGGGTTCTACTCAGGGCTCGGGTTCCGGCCCGGGCACCTCACGGTCACGCTGACCCTCGACACCGGCACCCGCCGCTTGCCTGCTCCCGCGTTACTCTCGGAAGAGTCGAATGACCGCCAGCATTCCGGCGTCACGGCCATTCGCGGATTGGTCGAGGAGCTCGCCCCTGGCTACGACTGCTCGCGCGAAATCCTGTTGACCGCCGAGATGTCCCTTGGAGATACGGTGCTCCTGTGGGGCGACGCGGGGCTCGACGGCTTCGCTCTCTGGCACTCGGCGCCATTGGCCGAGGGGCGCGACGGGGATGAGGTGCGCGTGCTGAAGCTCGCGGCGCGATCTCCGGAAGCGTTCGCCGGCGTCGTCAGCGCCGTCGAGGCCGCGGCTTCCCGGGCGGGCATCAGACGAGTGGCGATCAGGTCCCAGACGGCGTATGCCGACGCCTATCAGTCCCTGATGGGGCGTGGCTATCAGGTGCGGTGGACCGATCTGCGGATGTGTCTGACGGGGTATGCGGAGCGGAGCCCTGCGAAGGGTGTGCTCTATTCGAACTGGGAGATCTAGGCGGACTTCAGCGTTGCCAGCTTCGCGTCCTTCGTGCCAATGAGATGAATGGCAGTCCCGAGCCCGATCACTTCAGTGGTGTGTGGCGTGTCGGCCGCCAGATCGAGCCGGTCGCCCGGTCCAAGGTCATACGTCTCCGCGCCAACCCGCACCCGCAGGTATCCCGACACGACCCAGCGCGTTTCCGGCCAGTTCGTGGCCTCATCGCCGCTCTTCGCACCGGGGACGTCGGACCACCACGCGGTGTGTTTCCCTTCGCGTTGCAGCATCTCGCGGAGGGCGGACATCACAACGGGTCCCTGTTCGGGGTTCCATCGCATCAAGTAGGCCATCGTCTCCGAACCTAGAGTGCGAAACCGGGGAGCGCAATTGAGGCGTTCCCTGTACGTCTTGTCACGACATGAACTTCGGGTTGCCCACGATGATCCGCCGTGCCACGGCGATCGCGCCGATGGCATAGAGCAGGTTCACCGAGCCGGCCCCGATGTGCAAAAGGAACAGCAGGACCGCCCAGGCCATCAGCGACGCCATGGCGACGATGAGTGTGATGTTCATCAGCCCTTCCTTGACGAAAGCGTCCCGGGTGGTATCGTAGTCGTGGGGACGGGGAGCTTCAACTGTCGAGCCAACAGCTCGGATGTGGACCCAGATACTGTAACCAATGTCATGCCCCCTCGATTGGGGAAGACAGAAGCTGCGGTGAGGGACCAGTCATTACTTTCGGGCTTCGACTTTCCTTCCCGTTCCTGCAGTCCCGATCGGCCGCGAGCTTAGGCTCCGCGGCCGATCGTGTTTTCTGGACCTACCGATTTAGCGACCTAGCGACTTAGCGACTTCAAGGCGGCTGTTAAGGCCACAGGACGCCGCCGTTTCATCAGGTAAAGCGCTACGAGCAATCCAATCCACGCCCCATATCCCCACGCGACCTCCACCCGCCAGTGCGGCACGATGAACTGCACCAGCCAGAGTGCGAAGATCCCCAACGCCTCGTACCACTGAAACTCGAGCGTAAGCAGCACCAGCACCGCCACGGTGCTTTGGAGCAGGGTGATCAGGATCTCGAGCTGTTGCTCCTGGTCGAAATGGAAGTCACTCCACGTCCCGGTGGCATGCCAATGCGAGTACCCGTACACGAGGGGGATCATCGGTGCGAGCACGGTCCATTGATTGATGTTGCTCGACACGAGATTCATCAGGGCCATCGGGGCATGCGACACCCGACGCGCCCAGGTGAAGGCCGACAGCTTCTCGGGGAACTCGGAGAGGAAGGGCGCCACCCACTGCACCATCACGAACTGACTCACGCCGAGCATCCCGGCGACCGCGAGTATGGACTCGAGGAACGGGTGGGCCGTGAAGAACAAGAGCGCGCCGCCGACCGCGAACAACCCGCCGATCGCCGCGGGCCGTCGCCAGCCCGGTTGCCGGTAGGCCCACTGAGCGACCGCCGGCGCGTCTTCGATGTGCTCCGCTGACTCCGGTGGATGCCGGAGCAGGGCCGCGAGATACAGTCCGTAGAGGACCAGGAGAATCACGGCGTCGAGCCAACCGATGGTCCCCTTCATCAGGATCAGCACGAAATACATCAGCGCAGGGATCAACCCCACGATTTCGGTGGCGTGCTCCTCTTTGAGCTTGATGGGCCGCCGTCGCGGGTGTCCCTGGCGCCGGCCGTACCACGCATAGACCGCGTAGATCATGGGCCAGCCGAGTCCGAGGAGGAGTCGGATGGCGCCGGTGAGATTGGCGATGGCGAGGTGGGCGCGGGCGGGATCCTTGCCGGCCTCCCAGGCGATGACCGCTTCGACGGCGAACTCCGGGAGGGTCTGGAGCCACGCGAGGATGGCGAGGGCCAGCCCTTGTGACATCAGGAACTGCGCGGCTTCCGCTCCCCAGGTGACCAGGAAGGCGGAGAACAGGATACTGGGGAAGGTCCAGAGGGCTGAGAGGGCCGTGCCTCCCGCGCTATGGACGAGGCGGAGTAGCTTTAGGGCTCGCACGTGCGCCGAAGATAGAGGAACTCATGGCCCGCGACCAGATGAAGTCGTCGTCCCATCACAGCTTCCACGAATCGCATACGCCGCCCAGCGTGGCGCGAATCCCCTTCGAGACCCTCATCTCCGAGATGCTCACCCAGCTCGGCGAGGATCCGAGCCGCGAGGGGCTGCTCCGCACGCCCCACCGCGTCACCGAGTCGATGAAGTTCCTCACCCGGGGGTACGGGATGAGCATCGACGACGTGATCAACGGCGCGCTCTTCGAAGAGAAGCACGAGTCGATGATCGTGGTGAAGGACATCGAGATCTATTCGCTCTGTGAGCACCACATGCTGCCGTTTTACGGACGGGCGCATGTCGCGTACTTGCCGAACGGGAAGATCGTCGGACTCTCGAAGATCCCCCGCGTCGTCGATGTGTTTGCGCGACGTCTACAAGTTCAGGAGCGCCTCACCGACCAGGTGGCTGACGCCTTGATGCGGGTGCTCGAGCCCCTCGGCGTCGGCGTGGTGATCGAGGCCTATCACCTCTGCATGATGATGCGCGGCGTGGAGAAGCAGAACTCGAAGACCATCACGAGCGCCCTGCGCGGGGCGTTCCGGGATGACGCCAAGACCCGCGAGGAGTTCCTGGGGCTGGTCGAGTAGTGACCGCCCTCGCCGGGAAGGTCGCCCTCGTCACCGGCGCCTCCCGGGGGATCGGGCTCGCGGTATCGGATGAGCTGCGGGCCGCCGGTGCCCATGTCGTCCGGCTGGCGCGCTCGCTCACCGATGGCGCCAGCGACCGGCAGACGGACTTTCGCTGTGACGTCTCGGACGCAGGCCAGGTGGACCGGGTGGTGGGGAAGGTCCTGAAGGATCTGCACGCTCCCGACATCGTGGTGAACAATGCAGGCATTTTCTTCATCAAGTCATTGGAAGAGACGACGGTCAGCGACTTTGCGCGGGCGGTGAGCGTCAATCTGGTGGGGCCATTTCTCATCGCCCGGGCGCTCGTGCCCCATCTCGTGAAGCGGGGAAGCGGACATCTGGTGACCGTTGGCTCGATCGCCGATCACATGGGGTTCACTGGCTCCGCGGCGTATGGCGCCACGAAGTTCGGGGTGCGGGGGATGCATGAGTCGATCGTCGCGGAGCTGGCCAAGACCGGTGTCAGGACGACCCTCGTTTCCCCCGGGCCCGTGGACACCGACATCTGGGATCCGATCGACCCCGATTCAAAGGACGGATTCACCAAGCGGAAGGACATGCTGCGGGCGGAAGATGTCGCAGAAGCAGTGCTCTACGCCGTGACAAGGCCCGCACGGACGGCGGTCACGGAGATTCGGCTGCTGCCCACTGGATATTCGGCGCGGTCATGAAGACTCTGCTGTTGGCGCTGTTGCTCGCAACGCCCCTCGCATCGCAAGGCGTCGATCTGATCCCCGATTCCACCGGATGGGGCCTTTGGGGCGTGCACGTGCTGACACTCGCCCATGCTCCAGACAGTGCGATTTGGGTCGGCACCTACGGGCATGGAATTTTTGTCTGGCGCCCGCACGCGACTTCCTGGGAACAGATTGCTGAGAATGACGACACGTCGAAGCATTCGATCTCCTGGGACTTCGTCCACGCGTTTGCGTTCGGGCCCAAGGGTGAAGTCTGGTACGGGACGGTCGGGAACGGGTGGGGACTCTCGCTCGATAACGGCAACACGTGGAAGAACTGGCAATATCGGGAACTCGGCCCGGAGTGGCAGTACGTGGCGCCGAATGGGATCGCGACGCGCGGAGACACGACCTACATCGCGACGGCGGACGGCTTGAAAATCACCGGCGACGACGGAAAGACGTGGCTCGTAGTCACCGATTCGATGGGCGCCACCACCGCGAAGGACTCCGTGATTGGCCGGATCCGTAATCAATACCTACTCGCGATCACTCTCGGCGACGGTGGGAACATGTGGGTCAGTGAGTTGACCGGGATCGCGCACTCGCCGGACGGGGGGCGGACGTGGCATGAGGGGTTCTTCCGGCCTCCCTGCAGCGGGGAGGGGTGCGAAAACAGGGCCCGCGCGTTTGCGACGGACTCAAAGGGCGTGTTCTGGATCAGAACTGAAGACGGTGTCTTCAAGTTCGGGCCGCAGTTTGGGGGCTGGAAGGCCTCGGCCGATTCGATGCCGAAGATCGGACTGCCCATCACCAATTGGGAAGGTCCGGCTCCGAAGATCGTGGCACAGATGGCGGCGCTCCCCTCAGGACTTCGGCACACCTGGTTCCGCCGCCCGATCGACCTCGCCGACCAGCCCTACATCGACCAGACCTACCGCTTCGGCTCGACCATGGGCGGCAACTTCCAGGCGCATCAGGGTGTCGAATTCAACAACCCCGACGGCACGCCGGTACACGCCATCGGCGATGGGGTCGTGGTCTACTCCGGGAAGGCAGAAGCTGGAGCCAACACGATCGCCATCAGGCACGACAAGAAGCTCGATGGCAAGTACTTGTTCTCCGTTTACTATCACAATTCCAAACTGCTTGTGAAGGTGGGAGACCGAGTCAAAACGGGTGATGTGATTTCACTGGTAGGAAATACCGGGCGCGCCACCAACGACCATCTGCATCTCGAAGTCCACGTCGCGCCGACGACGGACTCGGAGAAGATCGTCGACCCCGAGGTCCGGTACCCGCCCTTCAATGTCAATCCGGAGCTCTGGATCGAGCCGATGCCTGGCACGGGCGTCGTGGCGGGGCAGGTGTGGGACTCGAAGGGCCAACCACTCCAGCAGGCCCGGATCTACGGCCTGGTGAAGCCCGAACCGCAAGAAACCCCGCTCTCGTATGTCGAGACCTACGGGCCCAGGAACCATGAGGACCCGTCCTACCACGAGCATTTTGCGATCGGGGACGTTCCGGCTGGCGAGTACACGATGGGCGTGGAGATTGAGGGCAAGAGAGTTTATCGGAACGTGAAGGTGGAAGCAGGCAAGCTCACCTGGGTGGAGTTCCGTCCCGATGCACATTGAGCTGACCGAGATGCTCCGCTGCCCCGAGAAACACCAGGAAGAGTTCCTGGTGCTTTCCACCGTCGAGATGTCCGGGCGGATGGTGGCCCGCGGGCTCCTCGGCTGCCCCGTCTGCCGCAAGGAATACGAGATCACAAACGGCGTGGTCGAGTTCGGCGGGATCTCGACCCACCACGCCCCGCCATTCTCCACCGCCGACCCCCTGACGGTCCAGGCCCTCCTCGACCTCTCCGGTCCCGGCGGCTACGTCATCCTCATCGGCTCGGCGGTCCGCTACGCCGTGGGCCTCGCCTCCCTGATGGGTGGGATCCATTTCGTCGGGATCAATCCGCCTCTCGACGCCGAGGAGCTCCCGATCCTCTCCCTCATTCGTGCTGAGCACGTCATCCCGCTCAAGAGCGCCATTGCGCGGGGTGTGGTGGTGGGAGCGGAAGTGGCGACCTCGAAGTGGCTGGCGGAAGCGAAACTAATCCTGCTGAAGGGCCGGCGGATGGTGATCGAGAACGAGCAGGTACCCGAGATCGCCGGCGTGAATCGCCTGGCGGTGGGGCAGGGTCTCTGGGTCGGAGAGGCTACCTCTTAGCCTTCAACGGCCGCAGCGAGCGGGTCCGCCTCCGCATACGCCGCCGTGATCTGCTTCTCATAATGCTGCTCCACGACTCTCCGCTTGATCTTCAACGTCGGCGTCAGCTCACCCGATTCGATCGTGAAGTCGTGTGCCAGCAGGGCCACCTTCTTCGGCATCTCGTACCGCGGCAGATCGTTGAGCGTCCCCATGCACTCACGCTCCATCTTGGCCTTCACGTCGGGCAGCGTGACGAGTTCCTCCCGTGAGGTGTACGCGATCTTCCGGTACTTCGCCCACGCTTCGAGCTGGTCGAAGTTCGGGACCACCAGGAGCAACGGGAATTTCCGCTTGTCGCCGAGCAGGATGACGCTCGCGACGTACTTGTTGGCCTTGACCGCGTTTTCGATCGGCTGCGGCGCGACCCATTTCCCACCCGCCGTCTTGATCATGTCCTTCTTGCGGTCGGTGATCTTGAGGTAGCCCTCGGAGTCGACTTCGCCGATGTCCCCCGTGTGGAACCACCCATCCTGCAATGCTTCCTTCGTTTCCTGCGGCAGGTTGTAGTAGCCCTGCATGATGTTCGGACCCTTGGCCAGGATCTCGCCATCCCCCGCGATCTTGATGGTCACGCCAGGGATGGCGGTGCCCACGGTGCCGAGTTTCGGCTTCTGTGGGGGATTCAGGGTCAGCACCGGAGACGTCTCGGTCAGGCCGTATCCCTCGAGAATCGGCAGCGAGCAGGCGAAGAAAAACAGGGCGACGTCGGCGGAGAGGGGCGCGCTGCCGGAGATGAACGTCTTGAGCCGGCCGCCGGTGGCGGCGCGCACCTTCTTGAAGACCAGCGTGTCGGCGATGGCGTGGTGGAGCGAGACGAGCATCGGGATCCGGACGCCGGAGAGCTTGTGCGTCGCCCAGCGGTCGCCCGCCTTCTTGGACCAATTGAAGATCGCGTGCTTCACGGGGCTCTTCGACGCGCCCTCGATCACCTTCGCATACACCTTCTCGTAGAGCCGCGGGACCGACAGGACGATCGTCGGCCTCGTCTCCCGGAGATTCTGCGCCACCTTATCGAACGACTCGGCATAATTGATCACCACCCCCGCGGCGAACATGGTGTAGTCGACCATGCGCTCGTAGACGTGCGACAGCGGCAGCATCGACAGGCATTCGTCCTGCGCCGAGATCGGCAGAATGTTGATGCAGGCAGCGACGTTGCTGTGGAGGTTGTCGTGGGTGAGCATCACCCCCTTGGGGTCACCCGTCGTGCCCGACGTGTAGATCAACGTCGCGAGTGAATCTGGAGACACCTTCAGCGCGTCCGCACGCCAATTCGGGTACTTCGACTCCGCCGCCTTGCCCTGCTTCTCCAGCTGGTCGAGCGTCATGACGCCGGCGCTCGCGCCGGCATCGAACGTGATGATCTGCTTGATGGGCAGGTGGGCCTTGATCTCGTTGACCTTGGCCACCTGCTCAGTCGTCGAGCAGAAGACGGTCGTCGCGCCGCAATCTTTCAGGATGTATTCGACTTGTTTGACCAACAGGGTGGGGTAGATCGGTACATCGGTGGCATGGGCACAGAGACAGGCATAGTCCACCAGGGCCCATTCGAGGCGGGTTTCCGACAGCAGGGCCACCCGCTCACCCGGTTGCACGCCGAGCTCTTTCAGCCCTAAGGAAATCGCCCGCACCCGCGCTTCGGCATCCTTGTGCGTCAGAGGGTGCCAGGCGTCCCGACCCTTCGCCTTGAAGGCGGTCCGGTTCTCGGGAACGAACCGGTCCAGACCATCGAAGAACAGCTGGGTCAGCGTCCCTTTTTCACCGGCTTTCATGGATTGAACCTCACCACGAAGGTCATGGGCGATCCAGGAACGGGGATGTGGTTGAAGTAGCGCACCACCGACGCCTGGACCACCGCCGAATCGGGCAAGGTACGCTGCTTCAACCGGACTTGCACGACGGCCAGGCCGTTCACATCCGTGACCACCGTGGGGCCGGGGGGGAACAGCTTGAAGCTGCCGGTATCGGCCGCCGGATTTGGATAGAGCAAGGTGAAGATGACCGGGCGTCCGGACAGGGCCGTGGTGTCGGTGGGGTCGTAATGCCGAACCCGGATGCGGATCGAGTCGGAGAGCGAATCCTTTTTCGTCCCGATGCTGACCGAGTCCCGGGCCGCGGTGCTGTCGGCGAAGGCGGTGTCGGGCCGGATCGAAACAGTGATCGCCTGTGGATTGGAGCGCAGGTTACCGGTGCGGGCTTCGATGAACCCGGTCGTGCTGGGATACCGGCCGACCAGGGCGCCGGTCAGGGTGTCGATGCTGACCAGGGTGTCGAGGTCGGCCCAGACGATCGGCGCGGAGACCGGCTGTCCGCGGCCATTGAGGGCCACGGCGGTCAGGACCACGGTGTCGCCGAAGTCCATCTTCCCGGTGTCGGGGCCGAGGTTGACCTGAAGGGCGATGACCTCGTTGAGGTCGGTACTGATGGTGCCGCAGGCGACCGCGAGGGCCCCGGCGAGCAGGGCCCCCCCCCACCGGATTCGAAGCCTCAGCGCGCCTCCATGGGGGAGTGGGCCTCGCCCATTTCCCGGAGCTGGTCCTTGGCGTGTTCGATCCACTTCTGTGCGTCGGGGCCCTTCGGAGGTTGCGCGAGGAATTCCTTCAGATGGCGCACGGCGCCGTCGGGGTCGCCGCGCTTCAGCAGGAGAAACGCGAGTCCGTAGTGCGCGCCCGCGAGGGACTTGTCGAGCTCGAGCGAGCGCCGGTAGTGGCGGATGGCTTCGTCCACGCGCCCGGTCTTCGTGAACGCGATGGCCATGTTCTGGAGAATGCGGGCGTCGTTCGGATGGTCGCGCAGCGCGAGGCGGTAGGACGTCAGCGCGGCCTCGTAGTCGCCTTGCCGTTCGAGCGCCAGCGCCTCGTTCAGGTAATCGAGTCGCTGCGGCGCGATCTCGTCGGGTGACGAGCCGCCGAAGAGGCGGCGCCAGAAACTCATGATGCGAAAATAGCTTGCGGCTGCTTGCATTCGCAATGTAGTTTCCCGAATGACGTACGTCCCTCCCGGTGCTCCTACCCCCCCCGCTCCCCGCCGTTCGCGCCCCGGACGCGCATCACCCAACGCGGTGCTCGAGGTGGACTGGCCGTTTTTCGGGGAGCTCTGCCGGGTCCTCGCCCTCAAGGTGTTTCGCGCGTACGACCCTGAGCTGGTCCTGGGCATCGCCCGGGCGGGCGTCATTCCAGGCGCCGTGGTGGCGAGCATCATGCAGCGCGACTTCGCCTCGATGGCGATCACGCGCTCCGAGTCGGGCGCGCGGCCGGTCGTGATCGCGGGGCCGCCGCGGCTCGTGACCGGGCGCCGCGTGCTGATCGTGGACGAGACGTGCGACACCGGCGACACCATGAAACTCGCCCTCAACGCGGTCCGCGAGCTGCGGCCCGCCTCCGTGAAGACCGCGGTTTCTTTTCGCACCGGTCCCTATCAGGTCGATTTCTCCGCGCTCGAGACCGAAAGCTTCATCATCCTCCCCTGGGACCGCGAGATCATCAAGAACGGGGAGATCGTGGTCCGCCCGGATTACGCCGACAAGCTCCGCGGGATGTAGCGGGTGAGGGATCTCCTCGACGGGGCGCTTCGCGCGTCCCGCGCCGACTACACCGAAATTCGCGTCGAACGGACCTGGGCTACCGGGGTCTCGTTTCGCGGCCGCCGGCTTGAAACGGCCAGCGCATCCGAAGATGTCGGTGGGTGCGTTCGCGTCCTCTCCAAGGGGCATGGCTGGGGCGTCGCGGCCTTCACGTCGCTGCGCCAGGTCCCCGCGATGATCGAGCGGGCCCAGGAGCTCTCGCGGGCCATCGTGCTCGACGAGCCCATTCGCCTGGCCGACGTCACTCCCCAGACCGCCGAAGCACTCCTCGATCTGGACGGCGACGTCCGCGGCATCTCCCTGGCCGAGAAGACCCGGCTGATCGAGGCGTACAACGGCGAAATGCTCGCCGTCTCAGGCGATATCACCGACACCATCGCGAACTATCACGATGAAGTGACCGAGTACTGGTTCGTGAACTCGGAGGGGACGAGTCTGCACGAGCTCCGCCCCGAGGTCACGCTTTCGGGGACGGCCATCGCCCGGAAGAACGGCACGATCGAGAAGAGCCTCGAGTCGATCGGCCTCCGAAAGGGCTGGAACTCGGTCCACATGTACGCGGATGGGTTCAAAAAGGCCGGCGAGCGGGCGTCTCAGCTCCTCCGGGCACCGACCGTGCGCGGCGGCAACTACCCGGTCATCCTCGATCCCGAGATGGCCGGCGTGTTCATTCACGAGGCCTTCGGCCATCTGTCGGAGGCCGACTTCGTGTATGAGAACCCGCAAGCCCGGGAGATGATGACGCTCGGGAGGCGATTCGGCCGGAAGGTCCTGAACGTCGGGGACAACGGGGCCGCCCCCGGTCTCCGCGGCACCATGCCCTTCGATGACGAAGGTGTGCCGACGCAGGACTCCGTGCTGATCAGGGAAGGCGTCCTCGTCGGGCGGCTCCACTCGCGGGAGACCGCGGCCCGGATGGGCGAGCGTCCCACGGGCAACGCGCGCGCCCTGTCGTTCCGTCATCCACCAATCGTCCGGATGACCAACACGTACATCGGCAATGGCGAAGGGACCTTCGAAGACCTGATCAAGGACGTGAAGCTCGGCGTGTACGCCTGCTCCGCCTTCGGCGGACAGACGATGCTGGAGAGCTTCTCGTTCACCGCCGCCTACGGCTACATGATCCGCGACGGCCACGTGGCCGAGCTGGTGAAGGACGTGGTGCTGGCGGGAAATCTGTTCCAGACGCTGGACCGCATCGAGCGGATCGCCGGCGACTTCCAGTGGAATCAGATCGGCGGAGGGTGCGGGAAGGCGGGACAGGCCTACCTCGCCGTCACCGAGGGCGCGCCCCACGTGCGAATCGAAGACGCGCTGGTCGGGGGCGACGTCGCGTGATCCCGGCGGCCCTCGAAGCCCTGAAAAAAGCCGCGGATGCGGGAGATGCCTGCTGGCGTCGCAGTGAGCGGACGACCATCGCCTTCGAGTCCGGGCGCCTCAAGTCCGCCGGGGTCGTCGAGGAGTCGGGGCTCAACATCCGAGTCCTGAAGGACGGCAAGGTCGGCGTGGCCGGCACCACCGCCACCGACGCACCGCCATCCGACGTCGTCGCCCGCGCACTTGCCTCGGCAGCCCTCGGTGAGCCGCTGGCGATCGAGTTTCCTTCTTCCAGCAAGTTCTCCGCGGTTTCCACCGAGTCCAAGTCGGCGACGAGTGCGTCGGTGGGTACACTCGCGGACATCGGCCGGGGCCTGGTGGAGCGTCTCTCGCGTCCCGATGCACAGATCAATGTGGTGGTCGAGCGCGAAGTGGCGGAGCTGACGATCGGGAACACCGCCGGCGGGCAGGGCACGTACCGCGCCACCGGCGTGAGCGTCGGGGCCGACATCGCGCGCGTGTCCGAGAATGACGTGCTGATGATTTATGACGAGCTCACCGGGGTCGGGCTTCCGACCTCCGAGGACCTCGATTTCCTGGTGGACTCGATCAAGACACGCCTCGAGCTCGCGCTCAAGATCGTCGACCCGCCGAGCGGATCGCTGCCCGTAGTGTTCTCGCCGATGGGGCTTCAGGCTATTCTGCTGCCGCTCAAGGAAGCATTGTCGGGCAAGACGTTGGTGCAAGGCATCTCGCCTCTTCAGGGGAAGACCGGCGAGCCGGTGTTCGCGGAGGGGCTTTCGATCACCGACGACCCCACGCTCGCGGATCGCCCTGCCTCGTATCCCTTCGATGACGAAGGAGTGCCCGCAAGGCGTCTGCCCCTGATCGACTGCGGAACCCCCCGGGGCTTCGTCTACGATCTCGAGACCGCCGCGCGGTTGGGTGGGTCTCAACGCAGCACCGGTCACGGTCATCGCGGCGTATTCGGCAAACCCCACCTTGGCTACTCGAACCTCATCGTCGGGACCACGCCGGGCCCGAGCCGCTGGTCATTCGGTGGTGGACTGTTGGATGGCATCCGGGATGGCCTGCTGGTCGATGACCTGATCGGGGTCGGCCAGGGAAACGTGATCGGCGGGGCCTTCAGCCATCCTGTGGCGCTCGCGTACCGGATTCAGAACGGCAAGATCACCGGACGGGTCAAGGACGCGGCGGTGGCTGGGAACGTCTACGACTTGTTGAAGAAGCTCGGCGCCTGGGGGAATGATGGCCGCTGGGTGAGGACTCGCTGGTCGCCGTCGCTGCTCTTGGAAGGAGTGAGTGTAGCCGGGAGATAGGCGTGAACCCCGGGCCTTCGCCCCGGGGTCCGGTACACCCACCGCATGCCGCCTTACCCGACCCCGGGCGTGAGCCCGGGGATGCACAGAAGAGGGTTCGGCGTACTCTACGCCGCGTGCTGATACGCCGCTAACTGGCTCAGCACATCCCGGAGCAGCGGTCCCTCCGAGGCAAATCGGGGAGCCACCTCTCGTGAAGTGCCCGCCTTTTTCAGCTCGGAGAAATACAAGTCGAGAATCCGCGTGAGTAGCGCGGCTTGGTCAGCGTTGAGATTGAGGGTCAGCATAGGTACCTCCTCTCGCGTCAGAGTAACACCCTGAACAGAGAGCAGGTTCCGTTCCAAGGACTGGGATGGGGGATTCGGGATTGGGGAGTGGTTCGTTCCCAATCCCCAATCTCTTATCCCAATCCCGCATTTATCCGGTGAGCGCGTCCTCGTAGGTGCGGCCCGCGGTCATTTGCTCATACACATGCTGTAACGTTTCGGGTGCTGCGGATAGAAAACGGCAGCGCGCATCGTTCTTCGAACGACACTCCACTTCCATCACGGCGACGGGTTCCCCTGAGACGCGCCCCAGGAAATCGGCGAGCATGCCCGCCGAGAAGAAGCACATCGGGGCTTCGGCGGTGCCGGGATCGGCTTCGACCCAATCGGTGGAATCGACCGCGAGCGCGGCGCCGCCGACGGGCTGCACCGTGACCGTGCCCCAGCCGCGGGCGCGGAAAAACTCAGCCAGCACCGCGTTGACATGTGCGGTGTCCAGATCCTCAGGATTCGATACACCCGCCGCACCGGGGAGCCACGCGCAGAACGCCTGATAGATCCCTTCGCCCGACGCGTACCCCGTCTCTTGCAGCACCGCGACTGCCTGGTCGGGCGCGTGCTGGAGCAAGGAGCGATGCAGTTGTTGCAAAGACGCCCGCCCGATGGCGAGGCCGTCGGCGCGGGCGGAGGCGGAGGAAGGGCTCATATCTGGGTGCCCAACTTACAAGTTTGACTGGACGCGGCGCAACAGTTCGGCCTCGTCGATGACCGGAATGCCGAGCGTTTTGGCCCGGTCGAGCTTCGAGCCTGCGTCCGCTCCGGCGACCACGGCGGTGGTCTGCTTGGACACGGAGCTGGCGACATGGCCTCCCGCGCCAGTGATCAGGTCGGTCGCCACCTTCCGGGAGAGGGTCGGCAGGGTGCCCGTCACGACATAGGTCTGGCCTGCCAGACTGCCGCTCTCCGCTCCGGCGGTGACTGGCTCCACCAGGCTGAGCCCCGCCGCGGTCAGCCGGGCGATCAGGTCGGCATTCCGCGGTTCCTGGAAGAAATGCCACACCGCCTCGGCGATGGCGGGGCCGATTCCCCTGATGTCCCCGATGGCGCTTGCCGGCGCGCCGGCCAGGGCCGGCATGGAGCTGAACTGCCGGGCGAGGAGCTTGGCCCCCTGGGCGCCGACGTGCCGGATCCCCAGGGCGTACAGCACGATCGAGAGCGGCTGGGTTTTCGACGCCGCGACGGCCTCCACCAGGAGCTTGGCGGACTTCGCGGCGAAGCCCTCCAGCGCCTTGAGCTGGTCGGCCGTGAGCCGGTACAGGTCGGCGACGTCGTGAATCAGGCCCGCTTCCAGAAATGCCCGCACCCGCTCGTAGCCCAGCCCGCGGATGTCCATCGCCATGGCGAAGTGAACGATGGACTCGAGCACCCGGCCGGGGCAGGAGACGTTGGGGCAGAAGGACATCACTTCATCCTGCGGGTGCTCCACGTCCGATCCGCAGCGGGGGCACGTCTCGGGCATCTGGAACGGGACTTCGCTGCCGGTCCGGCGCTCGCGCACGGGGCCCAGGACCTGGGGGATCACTTCGCCGGCGCGGGTGACCTCGACCCAGTCGCCGATCCGGATGTCCCGCGCCGCGATCAGGTCCGCGTTGTGGAGGGTGGCGTTCGAGACCGTCGCGCCCCCGATATCCACCGGCTCGAGCATCGCGAACGGGTTGAGGGCCCCGGTCCGTCCGACGTTGATCCCGATGTTGAGGAGCTTCGTGATCTGCACTTCGGGCGCGAACTTCCGCGCGATGGCCCAGCGCGGCTCGCGTTCGCCCACGACACCGAGCTCATCATGCAGGCGCCGCTGATTCACCTTCACGACCACGCCGTCGGCTCCGTAGTCGAGCTCCGGCAGCAGCGCCTCGAGCGCGGTGATCGCGTGCTGCGCGGCCGCCAGCGTGGGCACCGTGCGATGGTGCGGCTCCACGGGGAATCCCCACTGCGAAAGGGTCGCGAGCAGCTGCTCCTGCGTGTCGAACGGGAGCGTGCTGTCCGGCGCTTCGACGTGGAAGCAGAACATCCTCAGTTTTCGGGACCGCGTGATCTTCGGGTCGAGCTGGCGGAGCGAGCCCGCGGCTGAATTCCGGGGGTTCGCGAACGTCGGCTCGCCGGCGGCTTCCCGTTCGGCGTTCAGCGCGGCAAACCGGGAATTCTCGAAGTAGACCTCACCACGGACCTCCATGAGGTCCGGCCATCCGTTCCCCTGGAGCTTGAGGGGGACGTCCCGGATGGTCTTGAGATTCGGCGTGATCTCCTCGCCCTCCACGCCATTCCCGCGCGTCGCGCCCGTGACCAGCACTCCGTTGCGGTAGGTCAGGCACACCGCGGCGCCATCGATTTTCACCTCGAGCGTGTAACCGGCCTTCGTGACCTCCGGCACCAGGCGCGCGTTCCGCTCCTCCCACGCCGTGAGCTCTGCCGGGTCGAAGGCGTTGTCGAGCGAGAGCATGGGCACGAGGTGACGGTGCTTCTGGAAGGCCGCGGACGGTTGGGAGCCGACGCGTTGGGTGGGAGAGTCGGGAGTTTGGAGCTCGGGGTGCGCGGCTTCGAGGGATTCCAGCTCCTGGAAGAGCCGGTCGTACTCCGCATCCGACATCTCGGGCCGGTCGTCGACGTAGTATGCGCGTGCCGCCCGCTCGAGGATTTGCCGCAGGGTGGCGGCGCGGGCCGCCGGGTCCGTCACCGGCCTTTGGCTTCTTCCTGGATGACGGCGAGCGCGACTCCCACCAGACGATCCAGCTCCTCAGCCGACGCCCTGGGCAGAGACCCTTCGGCCCAGGCACCCTGGCGCTGGCCCACGGCGTCCATGAGCCGGCGCAGGAATGACAGCAGCGCGACCCCTTCGAGCTCCATGTGCCTCGCTTCCTTGCTGTCGGGGTCCCGATGTCGCTGGGCCAGTCGCTCGTAGCGGTGCGCGTTGCGGAGGGACTGGGCGGTCAAGGAGGCGACGACCTGGACGAAACGGACATCCGAGTCGGAAAACGTCGGGCCGTCGCGGAAGGTGCGGAGGAAAATCGCGCCGATGGCCACGCCACGCCAATTGATCGGCACGACGGTGATGGATTTCACCCGGCGATTCACGAGATCGGCGCGCACGTGCTTGAGGGACGGATCGTTCGCCGCATCCGGAATGAACACCGTCTCGGCGCCCTGAATGGCGCGCTTCAGCTCGGGATAGCGGTCGAGGTCCACGACGTAATTGCGAATGGTCGGATCTTCATACGACGCCACCAGCCGGACCGACTTCCCACCGCGCTCGGCCAGGAAGATCGAGCACCGATCGAGGCCAAACGCTTCCCCCAGCTTGCGGGCGATGGACTGCAGGATGTCGGTGAAGTGGAGGGTGCCGGAGACTTCCTTGAGGATCTCGATGACTGCGAGGAGGTGCTTACGCTCGTGCTCGAGCTCGGCGACGCGCGCCGCAAGGCGCTCGCCCTCCGCGTGGGTGAGCGCCGAGGAAATGGTCATGGCAGATAGTTTGTGGTCGCAACCCCGCTTCCGTCAAGGACTTAAATGTGATGGAGGCGGTCTTTCGCATCGTCCACCTTCTCGTGCGTCAAGTCGGCGAGCGCTTCTGCCGCCCAGGTCTTGTAGGTGGGATCCATCGGGTCGGTGACCGCAAGTGGCGCGATCGATTCGAGCATGGCCTTCGCCTGCGGAATGGAATCGAGGTCCACGTAGACGGCCGCGAGCGCCAGCCGGTGATACACGTAGGTGGGATTGTGCTTCACGGCGCGCGAGAGATACTTCACCGCGTCGTCCCAGCTGGCCAGGTCCATGAAGCCGCCGCCGAACAGGGCTTTGGCGAAGAACCGCTGGATGCTCGACAGCCGCTTCACCTCGGCGTTCCACTGGCCGAGGATGTGTTCCGCGCCGTCGTGGGTGGAATCGAGCTGCAGCGTGTGGAGCGCCTCGTCGTAGATGATCTTGGCGTACTTGACCCGCTCCTTCTTGCCCTTGGTCAGTGAGAGCCGGCCCAGCACCAGGGCGAGCGCGAAATGTCCGTTCTCGCCGTTGGAGTCGGTCTTCACGGCGTGCCGGGCATAGATGAGGCCGAGGGAGTAGAGGCTGTCGCGTCGCGAGGCCAGCGAGTCACCGAGGAGCTGCTTCGCGACGTCGGCGATTTCCCGGGCGGCCTTCCAGTTGGCTTCGTAGGAGTTCGAGTCCGTCTTCAGCGCGGCCTGATACTGCGCGAGGGCGGCGGCGGACTGCAGGGCGGTGCGGAGGGAATCTCCCCGCGCGATTTCGCCCCCGACGGTCGACTGGGCGGCGAGTGATCCGGTCAGGCACAGTGTCAGCAGCAGGGCAGAGCGCATCACCGGTCTCCGGCGGAGGAAGTCGTCAAATGTTCGTCGTCCCTCTGATCGAACGCAAGCGCGACGGCGCCGCACTGTCGGCGGAAGAATGGTCCGCGCTGATTGCCGCATACACCGAAGGCCGCATCCCGGACTATCAGCTGTCGGCGCTCCTCATGGCCGTGGTGTTCCGGGGGCTCGAGCGCCACGAGCTGGCGGCCCTGACGGACGCGATGCTCGCCTCGGGGGACCGGCTGTCGTTCGACGGCTGGACCACCCCGCGGATCGACAAGCACTCAACGGGCGGTGTCGGGGACAAGGTGTCGCTGGTCCTCGCGCCACTGGTCGCTGCGTGCGGCGTGGCGGTGCCGATGATGTCGGGCCGTGGCCTGGGGCACACGGGGGGCACGCTCGACAAGCTCGAGGCGATCCCCGGCTTCCGGACCGGGCTGTCGCTCTCGGAAGCGAAGGCGCAGGTGATGAAGATCGGATGCGCGCTCATCGGCCAGACCCCGGAGATCGCGCCCGCCGACAAGCGGCTCTATGCGCTCCGCGACGTCACCGCGACGGTCGAAGCCATTCCCCTGATTGCCGCCAGCATCATGTCCAAGAAACTGGCCGAAGGCCTGTCGGGCCTGGTGCTGGATGTGAAACATGGGAGCGGGGCCTTCCTGCCCCCGACGGAGAAGGGTCTGGAGCTGGCCAAGACGATGATCGCGCTGGGCGAGGATCGCGGATGCCCCACGGTCGCGTTGCTCACGGCCATGGACCGGCCTCTGGGCCGCGCCTGCGGGAATGCGCTGGAAACCGAAGAGGCGATCCTTGCCCTGCGTGGCGAGGGGCCCGAAGACCTGATGGAAGTGACCTATGCACTCGGCGTCGAGATGCTGCTCCAGGCGAAAGTCGAGACCACAGCCAAGAAGGCGCGAAAGAAGCTGGAATCGGTCCTCGGCTCGGGTCTCGCCGCGGAGAAATTCGAGCAGATCATCGAAGCCCAGGGCGGAAATCCGAAAACACTCGATGATCCGTCGGTCCTGCCGCAGGCGGGTGCCGTCGAAGTGTTCATGGCTCCGGCGACGGGCGTGGTCCTGCGCGTCGATCCCCGGGTCATCGGGCGGGCGGTGGTGCAGCTGGGCGGCGGCCGGACCAAGGTCGAGGACGTCGTGGACCCCACGGTGGGCTTCGTGATTACCGTGAAGCCGGGGGACAAGGTGCTGGCTGGGGAGCCCATCGCATCGGTGTTCGCGAGGGACCCGGCCGGGATCAAGGTCGGATTCGATGCGTTGGCGCACGCCATCGTGATCGGGGACAAGCTCAAGGAGAAGCCGCTGCCTCTCATCTCGCACCGGGTGTCCAAATCCGGGGTCGAGGACCTCACGCAACGAACCTCCCCGCCCTCCCGCGGGTAGACCCAGATAGGTCGGGATATTCCGGCCGTGTCTCGGGCAGGGAGGTGCCTAATGCTTCACCCAGAAGTCGCGCCGACGTCGCAATCAGAACGACTGCGGTCGGCCATGCTGGCGAAAGCCATCACTCACGATCAGGCGGTGCGGGCGGATTTCGATCATGTGGAAGTCTCCGCGCGCGGAGGCGCGCGGGAGCTGGTGTACTTCTGCACGATGAGTCCACTGATCGTACGGGAAACGATTCACGTGGGGGACGGCGCTCCGCTCCCGCAGGAAGTGGTCGTCCAGGGGCTGGCGGTGGAACGGGAAGGCCTCTACGACGTCCGGAATGCCCTCATCCGGTCGAATGGACGGATCGAGGTCGTAATCGACGAACAAACCAAAGTGACCCCGACCCGGGGGAATGTGTTCGGAATGCCGGTGCCGTTTGCTTGACGCCGAGCCTTAGCCGCGCACCAGCTTCCGATACTTGAGACGGTGGGGCCGATCGGCGTCGGCCCCCTTTCTCTTGACCAGGTCGGCGTGGTAGCCCTGGAAGTTCCCTTCGAACCACTTCACCTCGCCGTCGTCTTCGAACGCCAGGATGTGGGTCGCGATGCGGTCGAGGAACCAGCGGTCGTGGCTGATGACCACTACGCAACCGGCGAAGCGGAGCAGGGCGTCCTCGAGGGCGCGGAGGGTGTCGACATCCAGATCGTTGGTCGGCTCGTCGAGGAGCAGGACGTTGCCGCCGCTCTTCAGGAGCTTGGCGAGGTGCAGGCGGTTCCGCTCACCGCCGGAAAGCACGCCGACCTTCTTCTGCTGATCGGCGCCGCGGAAACCGAAGGACGCGCAGTAGGCGCGCGCATTCACGGAGCGCTTGCCGAACATCAGGTTGTCCTGCCCGCCTGAGATCTCCTCGTACACGCTCTTGTCGGGACTCAGCGCTTCGCGGCTCTGGTCCACGTAGGCGATCTGGACCGTCTGGCCCACCGTCAATGACCCGCTCTCCGGCTTCTCCTGCCCCACCATCATCCGGAAGAGTGTGGTCTTGCCGGCGCCATTCGGGCCGATGATGCCGACGATGCCGCCGCGGGGCAGTGTGAAGTTGAGATTCTCGAAGAGCAGGCGGTCGCCGAAGCCCTTGGTCAGGTCCTTCACCGTGACGACATCGTCGCCGAGCCGGGGCGGTACCGGAATGAGAATCTCCGCCGTGTCTTCACGGCGCTGTTCTTCTTCCGCCGCCAGCTTCTCGTACGCCGTGATCCGGGCCTTCGACTTCGCCTGACGTGCGCGGGGCGCCATCCTGATCCACTCGAGCTCGCGCTCCAGGGTCTTCTGCCGGGCCGACGCCTGCTTCTCTTCCGTGGCGAGGCGCTTCTCTTTCTGCTCGAGCCACGACGAGTAGTTGCCCTTCCACGGAATGCCCTCACCGCGGTCCAGCTCGAGGATCCAGCCGGCGACGTTGTCGAGGAAGTAGCGGTCGTGGGTGACGGCGATGACGCAGCCGGGATAGGTGTGCAGGTGATGCTCGAGCCAGGCCACCGATTCGGCATCGAGGTGGTTGGTCGGCTCGTCGAGCAGGAGCAGCTGCGGCTGGGTGAGCAGGAGGCGGCAGAGTGCCACACGCCGCTTCTCACCGCCTGAGAGCCTGGTGACATCGGCATCCGCAGGGGGGAGCCGCAGAGCATCCATCGCGACGTCGATCTTGTTGTCGAGCTCCCAGGCCCCCGCGTGGTCGATCCTTTCCTGAAGGGCTCCCTGCTTTTCCAGGAGCGCGGTCATGGCGTCATCGCTCATCGGCTCTGCGAATTTCGCCGACAGCTCGTTGAACTGGACCAGGAGATCCCGGATGTGGGAGAGGCCCTCTTCCACGTTGCCGCGGACATCCTTCTTGGGATCGAGGATGGGCTCCTGCTGGAGGAAGCCCACGGTGCACCCGTCGGCGAGCTTGGCCTGGCCGAGGTGATCGTGGTCGATCCCCGCCATGATCTTGAGCAGTGAGCTCTTGCCCGCGCCGTTCGATCCCAGGATGCCGATCTTGGCATCCGGAAAAAACGAGAGGTAGATGTCCTTGAGGATCTGGCGGGAGGGGGGCACGACCTTGCCCACACCCGCCATCGTGTAGATGTACTGCGGATTCGCCATGGGACTCGGGGGTTAGTGTGGCCGGTCTTTCGGAGCTCCGGGACCCCAATCGCGGATGTCGTCGGGGTCCTCGGCGTCACGCACTTCGTTTTCGGCTTCGCGCAGCTCGTCCCGGTCGATGTCGGGATTCACCTTCGTGTCCGGGTCATCCCCGCCGCCGAAGATCAACCACCCCAGGACGACGAGGAGCAGGGCGACGACTGCGAGGGCGGTGGCCATTCGAGCGGAGAGGCTACACGTCGAGATTCTTGACGAATTTCGCGTTGTCTTCGATGAACTTCCGCCGCGGCTCGACTTCGTCACCCATGAGCGTCTCGAAGAGCTGTGAGGCTTCGAGGGCGTCTTCCATCGTGACCTTGAGAATCGTGCGCGCCGCCGGATCCATCGTGGTCTTCCAGAGCTGGTCGGGGTTCATTTCGCCCAAGCCCTTGTAGCGCTGGACCATGACGTTGGCCTTCACCTCTTCGCCGCCGCCCCCCAGGCGCTTGGCGTATCCGTCCCGTTCCTTCTCGTCGTAGGCGTAGAACTCTTCCTTGCCCTTGGCGACGCGGTACAGGGGTGGCTGGGCGATGTAAATGTATCCGGCATCCAGCAGCGCCTTCATCTCTTTATAGAAGAAGGTCAGGAGCAGGGTGCGGATGTGGGCGCCGTCGACATCGGCGTCCGTCATGATGATGATCTTGTGGTACCGCGCGTCTTCGATCTTGAAGTCCTCGCCGACGCCGGTGCCGATGGCCGTGATCATGGTCCGGATTTCTTCGTTCGACAGGATCTTGTCGATCCGGGCCTTCTGGACGTTCAGGATCTTCCCGCGCAGCGGCAGGATGGCCTGGAAACTCCGGTCGCGGCCCTGTTTGGCCGAGCCACCGGCCGAGTCACCCTCGACCAGGTACATCTCGCAAAGCTTGGGGTCGGTGAGGGAGCAGTCGGCCAGCTTGCCGGGGAGGAGCCCGCCTTCGAGTGCATTCTTTCTCCGGACCAGCTCGCGGGCCTTACGGGCCGCTTCGCGCGCGCGGGCCGCACTGATCGCCTTGGCAATGATGGCGCGGGCGACGCTCGGGTTCTTGTCGAAGAAGTCGCCGAGGGCTTCGTTGACCACGCTCTTCACGATGCCTTCGACTTCGGAGTTGCCCAACTTCGTCTTCGTCTGACCCTCGAACTGCGGGTCCTTCACCTTCACGTGGATCACACAGGTGAGGCCCTCGCGGACGTCGTCCCCCGAAAGCGTGAACTCCTCCTTCTTGAGGAGCCCGTCCTTCTTCGCCCATTCGTTGATGGTACGGGTGAGGGCCGACTTGAAGCCGGTGAGGTGCGTGCCGCCTTCGTGGGTATTGATGTTGTTCACGAAGGTGAACGTGTTCTCGCCGTACTGATCGTCGTACTGAACGGCGCCTTCGACTTCCACGCCGTCCTTGTTGGCTTCGAAGGTGATGACCTTCTGGTGGAGCGGCTTCCGGTTTCCCAGGAGCCACTTCACGAACTCGGTCAGTCCACCCTTGTAGAAGTAGGTCTCGGTCTTCCCGCCCTTCCGCTCATCCTGGAGCGTGATGGTCAGGCCCTTATTGAGGAAGGCGAGTTCCCGCAGGCGATTGGCCAGCGTCGCGTAGTCGAACCGGGTTTCCGTGAAGATGGTCGCGTCGGGCTTGAACCACACCGTGGTGCCGGTGGTCTTCGCCTTGCCCACCACCTCGAGCTTCTTGGTCGTGTCGCCCTTGGCGAACGCCATGTGGTACTTCTTGGCGTCCCGCTCCACCCATACTTCGAGCTTTTCAGAGAGTGCGTTGACCACGGAGACGCCGACGCCGTGCAGACCGCCGGAAACCTTGTAGGTGTTCTTGTCGAACTTGCCGCCGGCGTGCAGGACGGTGAGCGCCACTTCGACGCCCGGCTTTTTCTCGGTCTTGTGGATGTCGACCGGAATGCCGCGCCCGTTGTCCGCGACCGTGATCGAGTTGTCGGCGTGGATCGTGACGTCGATCTGCGTGCAGTACCCGGCGAGTGCTTCGTCCACCGAGTTGTCGACCACTTCGTAGACCAGGTGGTGCAGGCCGCGGGCCGACACCGACCCGATGTACATGGCGGGACGGCGCCGGACGGCTTCGAGGCCCTTCAGAACCTGGATGGAGTCGGCTTGGTAGCCGCCGTTATTCGACTTCTTGGGTTCGGGCTTAGCCTTCGCCATGGTCTCGTTCGGTTGAGAGGAACCAGCGGATGCCCTTGATGCGTCCGTCGCCCCGGCCCGCATTGATGCGGGCGATGATCGCCGGCGCCATCAGCTGCAGCTCGGTCATCCAGGCGCTGGTGCGCACCCCCACGAAGAGGGTGCCGTCGGGTGCCACCCGGTCGGGCAGCGTCACGGCCGAGATCTGGGGTCCCACCAGCGTCACCCAGTCGGGAATGACTCGCGCCTGCGCCAGACGGCCCTCGAGGCCTGACCGCTTCAGGTAGCCGGACAGCACCTCCGACACAGCCATCGGAGTTTGGCGCTTTTGGTCAGTCATCGTGGCACTTGGAGTGCTACGAAAGATAGCCTGAAGTTATTGTCAGGTCAAGACTTAAGCACGTTTTTCGAGGGCTATTTGATGACGACGAACGTGTCGAGTACGTCCTGGTATCCGGCGATGTCGCGGGCCCGGTACTGGACCGGAATTTTCTGGCCCTTGGCCAGACCGGAGTCGATGAAGAAGAAAAAGGGCGCCTCGAAGGTGAACTGAAACCCGCCATCCGCGGCGGCGGAGTCCTTGGCGCCCACATTCAACCAGAGCGAGTCGATCCCCTCGTTGCTGGTCGCCCTGATGAAGCCCCGGAGCGAATCCGGCGAATTCAGGGAGTCTTCGTCGAAGTGAATCGAAAGGGCGGGAGGAGCGGGGCGCGGGCGATCTTCGCCGCACGCCGACGCGCCCGCAGCCAGCAGCGCGGCCCAAACCGACGAAACTACTTGCCGGTGAATTTTGCGGGTCGCTTCTCGAGAAATGCGGATAGGCCTTCCTTGGTGTCCTCGGTCGCCGCCAGAAGCCCGAAGTGATTCGCTTCGAGCAGGAGCCCCTCGTCCAGCGTCATCTCGAGCCCCGAGTCGATCGCCTCCATCGAGAGGCGGACCGCCAAAGGGCCCATCGAGAGGATACCCCGGAGCACCTTTTCAGATTCAGCCATCAGCTCGTTCGTCGGGACCACCTTGTTCACCAGGCCGATCCGGTACGCCTCGGCGGCATCGATCATTTCGGCGGTCAGAATGAGCTGCAGGGCCACGCCTTTGCCGACGAGCCGGGGCAGGCGCTGCGTGCCGCCATACCCGGGCGCGATGCCGAGCTTCACTTCGGGTTGGCCGAATTTGGCGTTCTCACTGGCAATCCGGATGTGGCAGGCCATGGCGAGCTCGCACCCACCGCCCAGCGCAAATCCGTTCACGGCGGCAATGACCGGTTTGCCGCAGGTCTCGAGGCGTCGGAGAACACCCTGGCCTCGCATCGCACGGGCTTTCCCGTCGAAGGGTCCCTGCTTCGCCAGGTCCGAGATGTCCGCACCGGCGACGAACGACTTGGGTCCGGCGCCGGTCAGGATCGTGCCCTGGATGGCGGGATCGGTCGCAATCTTCTCGGCCGCGTCGGCCAGCTCGGCCATCACCTGGTCGTTCAGGGCATTGAGCTTGTCGGGGCGATTGATAGTGACGACGGCGACGCCGTCTTTCACGTCGAACAGCAGAGTTTGGTAGGCCATAGGCCGGAAATGCTACCGCCGTTGCCGGTATCAGCCAAGACCCGTACGTTCGCGACATGAAATCGGTCCTGGCTATCGACGAAGGAACGACGGGCGCCCGGGCCCTGGTCATCGCCGAGGACGGCCGGGTGTTGGGTCGTGGCTATCGTGAGATTCCGCAGCACTTTCCCCGGCCGGGATGGGTGGAGCACGACCCGGAGGATCTGTGGAGCGCCTCCCTCGACGCGTGCCGGGAGGCCCTGGCCCAGTCCAAGACCAAGCCTGACTGCATTGGGATCACCAATCAGCGCGAAACCGTGTGTGTCTGGGACCGGAAGACCGGGAAGGTGCTTCATCGGGCCATCGTCTGGCAGGATCGCCGGACGGCTGACCGCTGCGCGGCGCTCGAGGGGACTGCCGACGGGAAGATGATCCGGGACCGGACTGGCTTGGTGCTCGATCCGTACTTCTCGGGAACGAAGATGGAATGGCTGATGAATCAGGTGCCAGGGGTCAGGGGTGAGGTGTCAGGCGGTGACGCGGTATTCGGCACCGTCGATGCCTGGATTCTCTACCGGCTCACCGGCGGCAAGATCTTCGCCACTGATCATACGAACGCCAGTCGCACCCTCCTCTACAATATCCGAGACCTGGGTTGGGACGACACGCTGCTCAGGATTTTCGGCGTTCCGAGGCACGCCTTGCCGGAGGTCCGGACCTCGAGCGGGGACTTCGGCGTTGCCGTCGCCGACCACTTCGGCGTCGAGATTCCAGTCCGTGGGGTCGCGGGCGATCAGCAGGCCGCACTGTACGGGCAGGGGTGTTGGACTGCCGGCCAGGCGAAGAACACGTACGGCACCGGAGCCTTTCTCCTGCTGAACACCGGCGACCAGCCGGCGCGATCGACTCAAGGGTTGCTGACGACCGTCGGATGTGACGCTCGCGGACGTCCTGCCTATGCACTCGAGGGCAGCGTATTCATCGCCGGCGCGGCGGTGCAGTGGCTCCGGGACGGATTGGGCATCATCGCCCATGCCGACGAGACCGAAGGGCTGGCGAGGAGTGTGCCGGACACGGGTGGGGTTTACTTCGTGCCGGCGTTCGTGGGACTCGGTGCGCCGCATTGGGAGGCTGCCGCCCGAGGCACCATCGTGGGACTCACCCGCGGCACGTCCCGCGCGCACCTCGTCCGCGCGGCGCTCGAAGCGATGGCGTTCTCCACGAAGGAGCTGCTGGACGCGATGATCGCCGACACGCGCCTCTCCCTCACGGCACTGCAGGTGGACGGCGGCGCGTCCGCCAACGATTGGATGATGCAGTTTCAGGCGGATCTGCTCGGCGTGCCGGTGGCGCGTCCGGACCTGGTCGAAACGACGTCACTCGGCGCCGCGGGGTTGGCGGGGATCGCGGCGAACGTCTGGGTGCGTCCCGAGGATTTTCTCGCGCAGCGCACGTTCACGCGGTTTACTCCGGGAGCAGACCGCACGGCCGTGCGCGCGCGCCTTCCCGGATGGCTCAGAGCCGTGGACGCCGCGCTGGCCTGGGCGCGTCAATCCGCGCCGTCGCCCTCCTGAAGGATAAAGCCCACCCCGCGAACCGTCTTGATCAGGTCACGCCCCGCTGCGCTCTTCACCTTGCGACGAAGATTCCCGACGTGCACGTCCACGACGTTGCTCTCGGGGTCGAAGTGCATGTCCCAGACTTTTTCGAGCAGCTCGGTGCGGCGCTGCACCGATTCGGGGTGCAGCAGAAAGTGCTCGAGGAGCTGGAATTCCTTCGGCGTGAGATCGAGGCGCTTGCCGGCGACCTGCACTTTGTGTTTCAGGCGGTCCAGGGTGACGGGGCCGTAGGCGAGGAGCTCGGTGCGCCCGGCGCCGCCACGACGGGTCAACGCGCGTACCCGGGCGAGCAGCTCGTCGAACTTGAAAGGCTTGGTGAGGTAGTCGTCGGCCCCCGCGTCGAGCCCTCGGACGACATCCTCAGAAGCGTCCCGTGCGGTCAGCATCAACACGGGGATCGACCGGCCTTCGCCGCGCAGCTCACTCGCGACCTGCAGGCCGTTCTTCTTCGGCAGCATCAGGTCGAGGAGAATGAGATCGTACTCGTTCACATGCGCCATCAGGGTCGCCTGTTCACCATCGGGGGCGACGTCCACCGCGTACCCCTCCTCCCGCAGGCCCTGTTCGATGAACCCGGCGACTTTTCTATCGTCCTCCACAACGAGCACCTTCATTGCGATCCCTCTGAAGAAGTTCCGGACCCAAGATTATTCCGAGGGTGGTGAGCCGATTCTAAGGACGTCATGAAGAGATCTTTACAATTCAGGACGTGCGCAGGGGGAGTTGCAGCAGGAAGGTCGCGCCTCGCGGGCTCGACTGTTCGACACTGAGGGATCCTCCCAGAACCTCCGCCAGCCGCCGCGACACGGGGAGTCCCAGGCCCGTGCCGAGTCCCGAGTGGGGATCGAAGCGCAGGAAGGGCTCGAAGATGCCATCGCGAATGGAGTCCGGGACCCCCGGTCCCTGATCGGTCACCCGGAACAGCATGTCGGGCCCCGAGACTGACACAGCCGTCGTCACGGTGCTCCCCGCGGACGTGTGCCGTACGGCATTCGAGAGCAGGTTGACGAGGATCTGCTGGACCCGGACCTGGTCGGTGGTGGGGTGGGGAAGGTCGGGAGGGCACACCGTTTCCAACTTCACCTGCTTCGACTCTGCTGCAAGGCGGACGCCCGAGCACGCGCGTTCCACCACCTGGGTGGGATCCAGGTCACGGATGACCGGCTTCACCCGGTTGGCGTCGAGCCTCGTCAGGTCCAGGAAGTTGTTGAGCAGCTCGATGGTTCGTTCGGTCCCCTCGTATACTTCGCGCGCCGCCTGCGGAACCGGGGCCCCATCCCGGCCGCGGACCAGCATTTCGGCCCAACCGAACACGCCGGTCAGCGCGTTTCGGAGCTCGTGGTTCATCATCGCGAAGAAGAGATCGCGCTGGCGCTGCATGCTCTGCACCTGGGCCAGGAGGTTCCGCGCCTCCTCGTTCAGGCGGACGTTTTCGATTGCGGCCGCGGCGGAAGACGCGAGCAGAATCGCGATCGCTTCATCCTCCTCGGAGAACTCCGGTGCGCCGATTTTCTCGGTCAGGTACAGATTGCCGAAGACGTTGTTGCCGCGGCTGACGACCGGGACACCCAGGAAGGACCGCATGGGCGGGTGATGGGCCGGGAAGCCCGCGGATTTCGAGTGCTTGGGGATGTCGGCCACCCGAAGGGGCTTCGGGTGGCGAATCAACATGCCGAGCAGTCCATGGCCGACAGGTAAGGCGCCGATTTTCGCGCGCTCGTCTGCGGTCATCCCGGAGGTCACAAACTCGGAGAGTGCGGCACCATCTGGGCCGAGAACGCCGAGGGCGGCGTAGCGGGCTCCGACGACGTCGCGCGCGGTATCGACGACCTTCTGCAGCACCGCCGTGAGCGTGTGCTCCGAGAAAATCTCGACGCCTGCGGAAAGCAGGCGCTCAAAGCGGTCCCGGATCCGGGCCGTGTCGCTCGCCTTCGGTTTCTTCGCCATGGCGAGAGAACAATGACTCGGCACTGACGACCCGGCCAGTGGATCCTTGATCTTTATGGAAATCTTCATACTCGGCTTGAGTTCCTTTCACGCGTTGCCGGCGATGCTTCACGCGCACGGGTAGCCCGCTCGAACCAATTCGCGTGAGGAGTTTCCATGAAGGTCAAGCCCGTCATTCTCGGCGTCGTGATCCTTGTGGTGGTGGGCATCGGGGCGTTCCGATACGCGCAGCCGCCGCGGGTGCAGACCGTGGACTTTGCCCAGGCGCCGGTCTCCGCCGAGCCGACGTATCCCGCAACGCTCGCCCCGGCGGGCGACGCACCGATCAAGGCCTTCCGCATTCCCATCAAGGACGCGCAGGTCGAGATCGCCGCCGGCGTGAAGTACGCCGGGTGGACCATCGGCGGTACCATCCCAGGTCCCGCAATGCGGGTGCGCCAGGGGGATCGCGTGCGCGTCACGGTAGTCAACCAGGCCTCGATGCCGCACTCGATCGACTTCCACGCCGCGCGCGTCCCGATGAATGTCGACTTCCGGCTCATCATGCCGCACGACTCGATTTCGTTCGAGTTCGTCGCCCGTGATCCCGGCGCCTACCTGGTGCACTGCGGCACGCCCCCGGTGCTGTTGCACCTGATGCAGGGCATGTACCTGCCGATCATCGTCGATCCGAAGGGCGGTTGGCCCGACAAGGCGGACAAGGAGTTTGTGCTCGTGCAAAGCGAGTTCTATGTCCAGGGTGGTGACAGCACGCATCCGGGGCAGGCGGACTGGCAGCACGGGCTGGATCGCCAGGCGAGCTACGTCGTGTTCAACGGAAAGGCGTTCCAGTACCAGGCCGCGCCCCTCCAGGTGAGCGTCGGCGACCGCGTCCGGCTCTTCGTCGTGAATGCGGGACCGAGCTTCACGAGCGACTTCCATATCGTCGGGACGGTCTTCGACCGTGTGTATCCGGACGGCGATCCCGGCCACGTGCTCACCAGCGTTCAAACCTGGGGCATCCCCGCCGGCTCGGGCGCGGTCTTGGAGACCCATTTTGCGGCCGACGGCAGCGGTGCCGGGACGTACGCCTTCGTCACCCATGCGTTCGCCGATGCCGCGAAAGGGGCGGTGGGGCTGATCCATGTCGGCGATGGAGCGGTCGTCGCCCTGGCGCACTAGCGCCGCAGCACGGGGGGCGCGCTCGGACTGGTCAGGGGGGGGACGGCTGGATAAGATTGACCCCATGAAGACGGGCACGAAGTTCGCCATCGGCGTCGCCATCGTGGTGGCGACCGCGGGCTGGCTGATGGCGACGGGGATCAAGCAGTCGGGCCAGTACTTCCTCACCCCGACCGAGCTGTCACGAAAAGTCGCGACGGATCCAGGATTCTACGACGTCGGCATGAAGATCGGGGCCCACGTCGTGCCGGGATCGGTGATCCGCGATGTCGCAACCTCGACCCTCAAGTTCAACGTCGCCGACGGCGGCGCTACCTACCCGGTCGTCTTCCACGGCCTGCCACCCGACACGTTCACCGACTCGGTCGAGGTCGTGGTGGAAGGCCGCCTCCAGAAGGACGGCGTCATCCACGCCACCGACGTACTCGCCAAGTGTGGGTCGCGGTACGAAGCAGTTCCCAAAGCCTGACCGGACGGCCTGATGTCTCTGCTGGGTGACCTGGCCCTGTGGATCGCCCTCCTGCTCGCTCTCTGGGGCGCCCTGACGGGGTTCACCGGAGGGGCCACCGGCCGGACTGATCTCCAGCAAAGCTCCCGCAACGCCGTCTTCGCCCTCTGCGCCACGCTCTTCGTCGCGGTCTTCGCACTCGAGTGGCTGCTCTTCGCACACGATTTCAACGTCGAGTACGTCGCGGCGCACATCTCGAGCAATCTGCCGACCTTCTACACGTGGTCGGCGCTCTACTCGGGGCAGCAAGGGAGCATGCTGTTCTGGGTCACGGTGCTCTCGATCTTCGGATCGTTCGCGATGGTGACCACGGCTCCCCGGCATCGCGTCTATCTGCCGTACGTCGGAGCGGTGGTCTGCGTCGTCGCCGTATTCTTCCTCGGCACCATGTTGCTGGCGCCGCATGTCGACGGGATCGGCGGTGGCAATCCGTTCGACCGGTTGCCCTACACTCCGGCGGATGGCCGGGGCATGAACCCGCAACTGCAGAACCCCGGCATGGTGTTCCACCCACCCATGCTGTACCTCGGCTATATCTCGATCACCATCCCGTTCGCCTTCGCCGTCGCGGCGTTGCTCTCGAAGCAGCTCGATGTCGACTGGCTCGTCGCGATCCGGAAGTGGACCATTCTCTCCTGGCTCTTTCTTTCCATCGGCATCTGCCTCGGCATGTGGTGGGCGTATGTGGAGCTGGGGTGGGGCGGGTACTGGGCGTGGGACCCGGTGGAGAATGCCTCGTTCTTGCCCTGGCTCATGATGAGCGCGTTCCTGCACTCGGTGATGATTCAGGAAAAGCGCGGCATGCTGAAGCGGTGGAATCTCGGCCTGATTCTCGCGGCCTGGATCCTCTCGATCTTCGGGACGTTCCTCACGCGGTCGGGGGTCATCCAGTCGGTACACTCGTTCACCGAGTCACCGGTGGGCGGATTCTTTCTGGGCTTTCTCCTGATCGCGGCCGCACTTCTGATCTTCCTGTATGTGACGCGGTTGCCGTTACTGCGGGCGGAGTCGACCTTGGAATCGCTCGTGAGCCGTGAATCCACCTTCCTCTTCAACAACCTGATGCTCGTGGGGATCGCGGTCACGGTCCTGTTCCTCACGATGCTGCCGATCCTCTCCGAGCTGTTCACCGGGAACAAGATCACACCCAAGGCGCCGACCTTCGATTTCGTGAATGTGCCGCTCGGGGTGGCGCTCCTCGCCCTGATGGGGATCGGTCCCTTGATCGCCTGGCGGAAGGCATCGATCCCGAATCTCAGGAGACAGTTCGTTGCCCCGGGCATCGCGGGTGTCCTGGCCGTCCTGATCATCCTGCTGCTGGGGATGCGTCAGGTGTGGCCGATCATCACGATCTCGCTCGCGACGTTCGTGATGGGGACGGTGGTGCAGGAATTCGCGCGCGGCATGCGGGCCCGGCACCGTCAATACGGCGAGATATATCCGCTCGCGTTTTTCCACTTGATTGCCCGGAACCGGCGCCGGTATGGCGGCTACATCGTGCACACCGGCATCGTGATGCTGTTTGTGGCCTTCAGCGGGATGGCGTTCAAGACCGAGACCGAGGCTTCCCTGAAGCCCGGGCAGTCGGCCACCCTCGCAAGTCCGTACGGCTGGACTTATACCTTCAAGCATCTCGGCGTCTCGCAGTACGATGCCCTGAACCGCCGAGTGACGGCCGGGACCCTCGTGGTTTCGCGAAATGGCAGGACGATCGGCACGATGGTGCCGGAGAAGCGGCAGCACGTGGATGGTCTGGGGAATCCCACCTTCGAGCCCTCGACGGCGGTGGCCATCAAGAGCGACCTCCGCGAGGATGTCTATGTGGTCCTCGGCGGCGTGGTGAACGGCACCGAGACGGCCGTCTATCGCTTCACCATCAATCCACTGGTGTGGTGGGTGTGGTATGGCGGCATGATCGTGGCGTTGGGTGGTGTGATCGTGATGTGGCCTGGAGGCACCGTGGGCTCGAATCGCGTGGCCGCGGGGTATGCGGCGAAAATCGGAGCGACGGAATGATGGAATCGAAATTGTCCCGTAGGGGTTTTTGCGCGGCGGCGACTGCCGGACTGGCCGGGTTGGTCGCCCTCGACCCTCGCGCCTTGCTCGGGCAGGCCCCGGCGAATCGACAGGCGGCGACACCCGCCCAGGAGCCCCTGCCCGGTGCCGGTCCCGCGGGCACGCTCGCAGATCCGGGCCGGGCCGGACGTCCCCTCGAGCCGGTGACCGCGAAGGACAACGACGCTGCGATCCAGGCCGTCGAAAAGCGGCTTTCGTGCACGTGCGGTTGCGGGCTCGACATCTACACGTGCCGCACCACCGACTTCAGCTGCACCTTCAGCCCCGGGTACCACCGGCAGATCCTCTCGCTCTCAGCCGCCGGCATGACGGGCGATGAGATCATCGCCGAGTTCGTGAAGGAGCATGGGGAGTCGATTCTGATGTCGCCCCCCAAACGCGGGTTTGCGCTCCTCGGGTATTTCGGTCCGTGGGTGGGGATGGTCGCAGCGGCGAGCGGGCTCGTCCTGCTCATCCGCGCGTGGGGTCGTCGCGTCGGACGGGTCTCCCAGGAATCGGTCCCGGTGCGGGTCGATGCGACGCCCGCCGAGCTCGAGCGGTTGCAGCGTGAGCTGAAGCAGTTCGAGGCCTGAGGTGCTCGGACTCGGGGTCGGGATCGTCCTGCTGTGCGCCGCGGTGTGGTTCGTTCTGCTGCCGATTCTGAAGCCACACGGCATTCCCGATCCGGTGGATCAGGGTGTCGACCCCGACGATGATCTGAGCCCCCGGGCCGTGGCGTTGCGGGCCCTCTCGGAAATCGAGTTCGACAAGGCGACGGGGAAGCTTTCGCCGGCGGACTACGATGCCCTGAAAGTCCGGTACACCCGCGAGGCGGTCGAGGCGATGCGGGAGCCCCAGGCGCCGCCCGTTCCGGCTGAAACGCCCGTCATCCCGCTGGTTCGGCGTCCCTCCCCCAAGCCTCAGCCGACACCCACGCAGGCGTGTCCCGTCCATGGCCCCAGGCCCGAGGTTGGAGCGGTCTTTTGTTCCGAGTGCGGACGCAGGGTAGGGGCCCAGAACGAGGATCGTTTTTGCACGACATGCGGGACCCTCCTCGAACCGGACTCCCGGTTTTGCGGACGCTGTGGGAGCCGCGTCGCGGCGTGATCCGGGTCACGTAACCCCGGGGCGCGGCCCCGGGGTTAACAACGCCCCTCCAGCACAGTCTCCTCTCCCGAGTTTCCGAAGCAGCAACCGTTTCTACTTGGGCAAGGAGATCCAGGCCATGCGCAACAACCTGCTCGCCGTCGTGCCGGCGGCGCTGGTGCTGATCGGAGCGGCCACGATGGCTGCTTGCAGCGACTCGTCGACGTCGCCTGCGTCCGACCAGTCTGATGTGATCGCGTCGCTTGCGGACCAATACGGCGCGCAGATGGATACGAACTTCGGGGTGGAAGGGGGCGCCAGGTCGGATGCGGCCGCCCCGGCCCCCGCCGGTCTTCCCGCCATCGTCCTTGCGGACACCGCGACGCTCCCCGCCTTCTGGGGCCGTCTCCGGATCATCCCCGGCGGTCCGAAGCCGATCCTGAACCGTAACATCGTCATTCAGGGCGACACGGCGCGGGTGACGCAGACGATCAGCTTCCAGGGCCTGTTCCTCGTCGACACGACCAAGGACACGGTGTTCAACCCGACGTCGAAGACGCTCGACGAGGGGATGACGCAGTCGGCGGTGCTGGTGCGGGATGCGTCGAAGCTCCATCACTGGCGCGCCGTCTCTCTGACCCTGCAGAACTGGCTGCCGACCAGCGTCGCGGCCCGGACGGTGGCGATCACGCAGATCACCGTGAAGGTGAACGACTCGCTGCGGATCACGGCGGACAACCCGGACTCCCTCTACACCGTGGGCCGGATGCTCCACCTGCACGTCGGTGATACGGTGTCGGTGACGGCGTCCGTGACCAACAGCGACGCGACGTATTCGCCGACGACGTTCGTGTTCCTGCACGTCCATCACGCCTTCAGCGATCTCTCCTGGCACCGGATGCCCATGAAGAACAATGGTGACGGCACGTTCTCCCGGACCTGGGTCGTGTCGCGCGTCGGGATCGACCGCTTCATCGTCGACGGGATCAATGCGGCGACGCTGGAGCTGGGGACCGCGAACAACTACGATGCGAATGAGTGGGGAATTCCGTACCGGATTGACTGATGATGTAGCGCTCAGGATGACAACCGCGCGTTCTTCCCTAAATGGCGGGGCGCGCGGTTGTCACATGTTCGAGAACGCGATCCGCTTCCTTCTTGGCCGTTTCCACCAACTCCCCCAACCCATCCACGTTCTTGGCCTTCCCCCGGTGCTCGATGTCCGCGAGCAGCTTCGCCAATCCCGCCGCCCCGATGGTGGCGGACGCGGACTTGAAGGCGTGCGCCGCTTTCGCGATGGCGACGGCGTCGCCCGCCTTCACCGCCGCGATGAGCGTCTCCATCCGTTTGGGCGCGTCTTCCAGGAACGTGTCGAGAATGGGCCCGAGGGCTTCGGCGGCGCCGGCCTCCGTCAGCTCCCGCCGCAGCTTCTCCAGGTCGGCCGCCGGGGGAGCGCCCGGTTTGGCCTCCGGCTCCCGCATCGCCACCGATTCGCCATCCCCCGCCGCCCACCCCTCGGCGGCCGCAAAGAGCTCGTGGGGCTTGAACGGCTTGCTCAGGTATCCGTTCATGCCGGCCGCGAGGTACTTCTCGCGGTCCCCGGTCAACGCGTGTGCGGTCAGGGCGACGATCGGAAGCTTCTTGCCCTTCTTGGTCTTCCGGATCTCGGCGGTCGCCTCCATCCCGTCGAGCTCCGGCATCTGGATGTCCATCAGCACGATGTCGTACTGATTCTTCGCGACGGCGTCCACGGCGTCGCGGCCATTGTCGACGACGTCCACCTGGTGACCGCGCTTGCGCAGCATCGTCGCGGCGACTTGCTGGTTGACCGGGTTGTCCTCGGCCAGCAGGATGCGGATCCCGCGACGGGCCTCCGCCATCGAGTGCCGCGTGACCACACCGCGGTCGACCTTCCCTCGCAACACCGAACTGACGGCGTCCAACAGGTCTGCCCGTGATGCCGGCTTCGGCAGGTAGCCCTGGATGCCCAGCTCCCGGCAGCGCTGGCCATCCCCCGGGAGTGCCGCCGAGGTGAGCAGCAGGAGCCGGAGGTCCGTGAGCGCGGGATCCTTCCGCAGCTCCGCGGCCAGCGAAAAGCCGTCGAGGCCCGGCATCTGGCCGTCGAGAATTACCAGCCCGTACGGCTTCTTGGCGTTGAGCGCGTCCCGCAGGGCCTGGTGCACCTCGGTGGCCTCGGAGAGTTCGTCCACCTGGGACCCGGCCGCCACCAGCATGTCCCGCACGATGCGGCGGTTGGTCCCGTTGTCATCGACCACGAGAATCTTCGCGATGAGTGCGGCCGGCGTGCCCAGGACCGGCGTTGACGTCGCCTTGTCGACGGGGAAGCGGAGCGAGAACGAGAATTCGGTTCCCTTGCCGAGTTCACTCTCGACGCGGAGCTCGCCACCCTGCAAGCGGACGAGCCGGCGGCAGATCGCGAGGCCGAGGCCCGTGCCCCCATAGCGCCGGGTGGTGGACGAATCGGCCTGCGTGAACTCCTCGAAGATGGTCTCAAGCTTGTCGGGCGCGATTCCGATGCCGGTGTCGCGCACGGTGAAGTGGAGCAGCGCCTCGCTCTCGGTCGATTGCTGGCGCTTCGTGATGCCCACCACCACTTCGCCCTGATCGGTGAACTTGATCGCGTTGCCGACCAGGTTGGTGAGGATCTGGCGCAGCCGGGTGGGATCGCCGCGCACCGTCACCGGCACGCCCGGCTGGACGTCGGTGATGAGCTCGAGACGCTTTTCCCGCGCCCGCACCGCGAGGAGGGCCAACGTCGATTCGATGAGATGGCCGGGGTCGAAGGGAATGCTCTCGAGCCGGAGCTGATCGGCTTCGATCTTCGAGAGGTCCAGAATGTCGTTGAGCAGGGTGAGCAGCGTTTCGCCGGCGGTGCGCACCAGCTCCAGCGAGTGTCGCTGCTCGGGCGCCAGGGGCGTGTCGAACAGGAGCTCGGTGAGTCCCAGAATGGCGTTCAAGGGCGTCCGGATTTCGTGGCTCATGTTCGCGAGGAAGGCCGACCGCGTGCGGGCCGTCTGCTCGGCCGCCTCCCGGGCATGCTCGATCGCGGCACGCGCGGCCACGCGCTCAGAGGTGTCTGCGAACGTGATCACGGCGCCCGACAGCGCGCCGCTCAGCTCCCGCAGGGGGAATGCGGTGAGTGCGACGGGGAACGGGCTGCCGTCCTTCTTCCAGAACACCTCTTCCTCGACCCGGATACCCTGTCCCGTGCGGAGCGCCTTGTAGATCGGGCATTCCTCCGCCGGGTACGGCCTGCCGTCGGGGTGGGTGTGGTGCAGCATGGCATGCGAATCCCTGCCGAGCGCATCCTTCAGGGTGTAGCCGGTGAGGTTGCTCGCCTCGGGATTGAAGAACGTGAACCGGCCCGACGCGTCGACGCCGTAGATGCCTTCGCCCGACGAGTCGAGGAGCTGGCGAAAGTGCGCTTCGGCTTCCCGCAGGGCCGCCGCCTGACGGTTCCGCTGAGTGACATCCGTTGCCACGCCCAAGAATCCGGCGATCTGCCCGAGGCCGTCTCGCAAAGCGGTGACCACCAGCTCCACGGTCAGCCGCTTGCCGTCCTTGCGGACGTACGTCCACTCGCGCTGATCGTACGAACCGCGACGGGCCGGCTCCACCAGCACCTCGAACCCCTCGACCTCGCGTCCCGTTTCCCTGGAGACATCCCGAGACCGTGCGGTGATCTCCGACGCGACGAGGATCCGTTCGAACGGCTCGGTCCCGACCATTTCGGTCGCCGTGTACCCCAGCATCTGCTCGGCGCCGGCATTGAACACGGTGATGATGCCCTGGAGATCGGTCGCAATGATCGAGACCTGCGTCGCGGCGCCCATGACGGCGGCCAACCGCTCGGAGAGCTCGCGGACCTGCGCCTCGGCGCGGCGGCGTTCCGTGACGTCTTCGTAGAGCGCGACGATGCCGCGGCTCCCGTCGCTCCGGTTGACGGCGGCGGCCGTGACCAGCACGTCGATCATCTGACCGCTCTTGGTCATCCGCTTGAGGTCCCGGGCCATGGGACGGCCCTCGAGAATCGCGTGCTGCAAGGCGACGCTTTCCATGCGTTCGCCGACTGGCACCATGAGTCCGTCCAGGAACTGCCCCACCGCCTCATACTCGGCCCACCCGAAGAGCGTGACGAACCGGGGGTTGATCCGCTCGATCAAGCCCTCCTCGGAAATCTCGGCCATCGCGATGGGCGCGCTGGCGAACAACGCACCGAGAAAGGCGTTCTGACGGCTCGTTTCTTCCTCGCGGATCTTCAACAGGGCGCCGGCGCGGAGGGTGGCGACCAGGGACAGGTGGGATCGCTGGCCCAGGATCCACATATACGCCATGTAGAGCACGATCAGCAGCACTGCGGCCTGCCGTGCTCGTGTGCTCTCCGGCGTCGTGTTCAAAGCGATGCCGAAGGGCAGGGGCGCGAGCATCGTGAACAGAAAGATCCGGAAGCTCCGGAGATCCGAAGTCAGGGTCCACGCCGCGCCCGAGACCAACCCTGCTTCGGTCACGAGGAGCAGCGTCACGTATCGCATCGGGACTTCGGGAGCAATGACCGCGACGCCGACGCCCCAGGCAAGCCCGAGTCCGAGCACGGACAGGCGGACGCTGGAGGTGGCAGCCTGGGGCGTGAGCTGGATCGACTTGAGGCGCGACATCAGGATCAGGCGGACGATCACGGCGATGGTGACGGCGCCGGCCCACGCGGCGAGCAGCGATGGTCTGGCTACGGCCGCGAGCAGCCAGACCGAAACGATGAGGAGGACGACGTGGGCGAGCAGCGCACCGCGCTGCTCGGAGATGAGCCGATCGGTGAGGCCGATGCGTACTTCGCGCTGGGCCCGCTCCTCCCGCTCGTTCGCCGAGATGGGAGCGATGGTGGAGCGGCGGAGGGCGGCGGCGGCGCTCTCGGGTGCGGCCATGGGGAAACCTTAGTGCGTGGCCGTCTTGGCGGTCAGTGAGTCACGAGTGACGATGCCTACCGGCACCGGGATCACGCTGGGAACGGATTGTCCCCTCAGGACTTTGACCACCGTTTCAATGGTGCGGCGCCCGATCGTCACGGGGTCCTGCACCGCGTCTGCGACGAGGGCGGTCCCCGAGGCGATCTCGGTACGGGCCTCAGGGGTCGCGTCGTACCCGACGACGAATGTGTTCTTGGCGCCGGCGGCCTGGATGGCGGCGAGGGCGCCGAGCGCGCAATCGTCGTTGGTCCCGAACACCGCGTCGATGTGCTGATCGGTGGTGAGCAGATTGTCCATCTTCTGTTTCGCGACATCGCGCAAGCCCCGCTCGACGGCCGGGCGCGCCACGATGCGGATGTTCGGATACTTCGACAGGGCGTCGACGAATCCGGCCACGCGGTCGCGCACGCTCGCCACGGTCGGCTGATCGAGGATGGCGACGTTCCCGCCGCCCTTGAGTCGCGCCGCGACATACTCGCCGAGCAGGCGGCCTCCCTGGATGTTGTCGGATGCGACGTGGGCGACGACCTGACCGCCGTCCGCCGAGATGTCGGCGGTGAAGACGGGGATGTGCGCGCGGTTCGCATCTTCAATGGCGCTCACGATGCCGCTCGAGTTCACCGGCGCGACCACGATCGCGTCCATTCCCTGGGTCACAAAGTTCTGGACCTGCGATGTCTGGCGGGCGAGGTCCCACTCGCCAGCGACGACGTGCAGATCGACGCCGAGGGAGTCCGCGCCCTGCTGGAGTCCCTGCTTCAGGGCCTGGTAGAAGACGTGCGCTTCGGTCAGCAGCGTGACGCCCACCTGCGGGCGATCGTGCTTCTTGTGGCCGCACGATGCGGTAAGGGCTGCCAGTGCGAGGACACCGAGGGTCCGCTTGGTCATTGCGTCGTTCCGCCGTTCCGCTGTTTGGTCCAGACATCGAAGAGGACTGCCAGCAGGATGATGGCGCCTTTGGCGATCTCCTGCCAGAAGGCCTGCACGCCCATCAGGTCGAGTGCGTTATTGAGCACCCCGATGAGCAGGGCGCC